>Ga0067045_1027504_pt1 | contig 107631 bp, 88 predicted proteins | sample TerdegcTABiofilm_FD_59184 | JGI IMG/M metagenome (GOLD analysis project Ga0067045, IMG submission 59184) | Combined Assembly of (Gp0054472, Gp0054536) Wastewater bioreactor microbial communities from Singapore -Terephthalate degrading...
TAAAGAGAATTATGGTGCTTTGTATAATTGGTATGTTGTTAATACAGGTTTGTTATGTCCTGTGGGCTGGCATGTACCTACAAAGGAAGAGTGGGAGACGCTAATAAATTACCTTGGAGGTGGATATATTGCATATTTTAAATTAAGAGACCCAAAATTCTGGCCACCTTCTATTTATTATAATAGCAATGAGACTGGATTTTCCGCACGTCCCAGTGGTGAGAGAGATCGATATGGCATGTTTGTTGGAATAGGTCAACTTACAAGCTGGTGGACTTCATCAAGTGTTTCAAGGGTTGAATTCTCTCATAATTGGATATCAATTACTGGCATGCCAGCAGAAGTGGGTTATTCCGTACGTTGTATTAAGAATAACTAACACTCAGAAACTTTGTAATATCAGTTATGAGATTCAAAATAAAAATTGAAGTTTTAGTTCTATTAGTCTCAATGATTCTTTTTACTTCGGGTTTGCTGAATAATTCATTTAGCTTGTGACAAAATAAATCCATTCCGGTGCCAGTAAAAAATGTCTTGCACCGAAAAAAGTGATGAAAGAACCTCTTTTAAATAAGAGAACAAAAATTCCTTGCTGAACCTTATCAGGTTCATAACAAAGAATATAGCTGCGATCCAACTTTCGGACGTTTTAGATGTTCTTGCCCTTACTTTATTAAGATTATAACTATTTTTCCCTTGTCCAAATTTACCCTCAACCTGGTTCCTTATTCCTTGTTCCATTTTCTGCTTTCTTTTGCTGTACTGAGTTTGACTATTAGCAGACGGTCTTCCAAGTTGTTTGCCAGAGTATCTGATCCCCAGAGCTTTGAGCCATTGTCGGTTTTCTCTTGTCCCATATATCTTATCCGTGATCACAACTTCCGGGTATCAATCATTTAGTTTTTTATATGCTTCAACCTGTTTCTTCAGATCGGTTCCCTCATTGTAAACCTCCCAGCTTAGTGTGTTGATCCTTGCATAACCATCTTGTATACTTACTCCCAGCTTTGCACCAAATTCAACCTGTGCTTTATCTTTTCTCCGTACGATGGGTCTTGAATATGGCTGGTAAATGTTAACTATCCGGTTATCAATATTATGAGTATGTTCTTTATACATCTGTGCCTGCTGAGAGTATATGTGCTGTATCACCCAGTATATTCTCTGTTCCCGACGTTCAAGAGGGAAGCTCATATATCCTGTCCTGTCTAATAACTTGTCGATGCTTTTAAGATTACGACTGAGATATCTCAACTGTTTTCCGATTCCCTTGCGTATTTCTTTTTTGCTCTTGTTTTTCTTCTTTGCCAGATTCAGGTACTCTTTTCTGGCTTTACGTCTGTAAGTACGTGGTTTGTTTTTGATATCCAGCTCTTTGCACAGCTCATCTATCAGCCTCTCACTCTCTTTTCTGCTGCGGGAAAGAAGACCAAGGTCAGTCGGATATGCTATCATCTGGTCGGCTACTGTGGCATCCATAATTAGCTTACCTTTGTTCTTTGCTGGTTTATCTTCTGTTCCTGTTCCATCTGAACCCTGGTTTCCTTTTATTTCAAATTCTTCAATATCATTACCCAACTTATTCATTGTCATATCATTGTCAGAGTCATTAAGATTCTTCTCGGAAGCAGCATCTTTCTTCTCTGACCTGCGTATGATCTGACGGGTCATCGCATCAAACTTATCTGCTCCTAACTGGTACCGTAATGTCGTGAAAAGTGAGGGATCAAATACATACTCATTGACATACTTTTTCAATCCAAGAAAGTATTGCATATACATATTCTCCCGGATTGTCTCCATTGTTTCCCTGTCATCCAGCTTCAGCTTATGCTTTATTATCATGGCCCCTATTACTATCCTTGCGTCTATAGCAGGCGCTCCAATATCTGAACTCATCGAACGATAATAAATTCTTGCCAGGGCATCCCAGGGTATTGATTCTCCAAGCTTTACCCATCTATTATTCTTGTCAAGTTTGATCTCAAATGGAGCTTTAAATTCTTCGATATTCATTTGATTTTGTGAAGAGTATCTGATCATAACTGCATGGTTTTCTGAAAGTAATATACAAAAAACATGCATTTAATAATCAACAAATCTACATATATTATTAACAATCAATTGTTTATAACTTATTCACCAAACCCTACTTAAGAAATAACCTTAGAGGCAACATCGTCGGAAATTTTCAAATATATAATTATAATGTAGAACCTGTTACAGAAATATATTTATAAAGTCGGCTGCAGCAACCTGCTTTTTGTTTTTGATAGTTCTTTTTCCATCAGAATAACCTGTTACGGCACATTCATTATATAACGAACAGTTGCCATCTTTGTCAGGCTTATAACCTTTGCACACTCTTAGTACATCAGGTGAAATTTCATCTATCAGCACTATTTTCCCGTCACCGTACTTAAGCCTGCCGAGTTCAAATTTACCGTCTATAACGTGTAGTCCCTTTGATGCGAATTCTTCGCTAACGATTTCGGCAATGTTTTTCACCAGGTTCACACTTTCCCTGATTTCCTCTGTTGTCATTGCCCCGGTTTCTTCAAGAGCTTCAAAAGTTATAAGAATGTCTGTGTCACCTTTTGTCCATGCTTCAACAACTCTATGGATAAGGGTTTTACAAACGGATATCTTCTCCAGAAGCTACCTGTGGCATTATTCCGCCAGGTCCATTCCAGATTCTGCAGTGGAGCCGAACCCTGAAATTCCGGTGCTTCTGCAGGCATACTCAGTGGAATGGCAGGCTCAACTATCATTTCGTTATCTTTAACTGTATCAATGTAATGTGAAGGTATCCCTTTTTCTTTCAGCAGTTTGAAAAAATAGGTTGCAAACCTGCAGGCAACAACCCCCTTGCCTGGAATATCACCCACAACTGTGTCATACCCCGGGTCAAAAACAATTTTGCCATTTTCGATATATCCGGTTGCCCTGTCGGTGAAAACAAACCTGTATTTTCCTTTATAAGGACCTTCCGTAATATTGTAAACATCTTTTGATTTTCCTCGATAAACAAGATTTTTTTCCATAAATTAATTTTTTATTGTTTGAACTGAGAATTGTCCGGGAGTAAATATAATTTTCTGAATTCAATCTGCAGATCTTTTTTGATTTCTTTTTTTAAAATCTATCATGATTTTAAACAGTTCTTTTTTCAGGTTTTAATAATTTTAGAAGAATCCAGCTTGACTGTGGATTTTAAATTTTTAGTCCCATTGCTTGAAGTCCTTAATTTAAATTATTAGTTTTGTTATAAAACCATACCTATGAAAAACATAGTTAGATTATTTTTAATTAGTTTATTGAACTGCGGATTATTTTCGTCATCGGCTTTATCGCGGGTTGTATATCAGTATCCTTTTCTGAACCCTGCTCTTGGTATTGAGGAGAGGGTTAACGATCTTGTTGGCAGACTGACTCTGGATGAAAAGATAAGTCAGATGATGAATGCATCACCGGCGATTGAAAGGCTTGGCATTCCGGCTTACGATTGGTGGAATGAGTGTCTGCATGGTGTCGGCCGTGCAGGACTGGCAACTGTTTTTCCCCAGGCAATAGGTCTCGGTGCCACCTGGGACAAGGAACTCATCTACAAGGTTGCAACTGCGATTTCAGATGAGGCTCGTGCAAAACATCACGAATTTGTCAGAAATAATTCGCGCAGAAGATATCAGGGTCTCACTTTCTGGACGCCCAATATTAACCTTTTCCGCGATCCGCGCTGGGGCAGGGGGCAGGAAACCTACGGAGAAGATCCATATCTTACCGGAAAACTCGCAGTGCAATTTGTTAAGGGACTTCAGGGCGATCATCCGAAATATTTTAAAACAATTTCAACACTTAAACATTATGTGGTGCACAGTGGTCCCGAACCGGAGCGACATACATTTGATGCAGTGACTGACAAACGGGATTTTCTTGAAAGTTATCTGCCTCATTTTGAAATGGGTATTAAGGAAGGGAAAGCTTATTCGGTTATGTGTGCCTATAACAGGTATAATGGCGAAGCGTGCTGTGGAAGCGGTTATCTGCTGAATCAGATTCTACGTAAGGAATGGGGGTTTGAAGGTTATATCGTTTCCGACTGCGGCGCAATTGCAGATATTTACCGTGGCCATAAAATTGTGGGAACTCCGGCTGAAGCTGCAGCTCTTGCAGTCAAATCAGGCACCGACCTCGAATGTGCATCTGTTTACCAGAACCTCAAAGAAGCAGTAGGAAAAGGACTGATAACTGAACAGGAGATTGATGTGGCTGTCAAACGGTTATTTACGGCAAGAATAAAACTCGGAATGTTCGATCCCCCTGAAATGGTGCCATATGCTCAGATTCCTTACAGCGTAAACGATTGCCAGGAACATAAGGAACTTGCTCATCTGACAGCCTGCAAGTCAATTATCCTTCTGAAAAACCAGGGAAATCTGCTGCCTCTAAGAAAAGATATCGGCAAAGTAGCAGTTATCGGACCTAATTCCGATGAGGTGTTTGTTCTTCTGGGAAATTACAACGGAACACCTTCTGACCCGGTTACTCCGTTAAGAGGAATAAGAGAAAAACTTGCGGGTAAGTCGGAGGTATTTTATGCACGGGGATGTAACTGGGTTGAAGGCATGCCAGGCCAGAAACCGTCTGACAGTCTCATTTCTGAGGCTGTTGAGGTGGCAAAAAATGCAGATGTTGTAATAATGTGTATGGGGATTACACCTCGCCTTGAAGGCGAAGAAATGAGAGTCAATGCCGATGGATTCAGAGGTGGTGACAGAACAAGGATTGATCTTCCTGATGTTCAGCAGGAACTCATTAAAAAGATACATTCGCTCGGCAAACCGGTGGTGCTGGTTCTGCTGGGCGGTAGTGCAATTACTGTTAACTGGGAGAATGAGAACATCCCCGCCATAATCCATGCATGGTATCCCGGACAGGCAGGTGGAAATGCTATTGCAGATGTTATTTTCGGAGATTATAACCCTGCCGGAAGATTGCCTGTAACTGTTTATAAATCTGTAAATGACTTGCCTCCATTTGAAGATTATAATATGAAAAACCGCACATACCGTTATTTCACAGGGGAACCTCTTTACAGGTTTGGATATGGTTTGAGTTATACGACATTTGAATATTCCGGTTTAAAAGTTAAGAATAACAACAAAGCAGGTTCCCCTGTACAGGTTTCAGTGAATGTTAAAAACACAGGCCAGAGGGAAGGGGAGGAGGTTGTTCAGGTTTATGTTTCCAATCTTTCGGCTTCAGTGCCTGTACCGTTAAGAACCCTTAAAGGATTTACAAGAATAGCGCTGAAACCGGGTGAAACAAAGAAGTTGCATTTTACACTGAAACCTGATGATTTTTCATTTGTTGACGAGAATTTCGAAAGAGTGGTTAAACCGGGAAAATTTCTGATATCTGCAGGAGGTTGTTCTCCGCTTTATGGAATTGAAAAGTCTGAAGCCGGCATATTAAAGAAGATCATATATCTGAAATAAACAGTAGTTCCTTCATGATAATAAAGAAAGTCACAGGATTACTGGCAGTTTTCATGGTAGCAGCATTTTGTGCCTGCGGCCAGTTTGTAAGGCTTAATCAGGACAGTATCAGGAAACTTACGCAGGAGGATCACCTAAGGATGATGAAAATCTTAGGGATCGATTCTCTTCGTCCGGGTCCATCGGGAACTCCCGGCAAACCTAATTCGGCAAATACCGATGAGTCAAAGGCAGGTCCTTTCAGTCCGCTGCCTGATCCTCTGATAATGAATAACGGAAAGAAAGTAAGAAATGAAAGACAATGGTGGATCAAGAGAAGGCCTGAGATACAGGAGTTATTCGACAGGGAAGTATACGGGAGAGTGCCTTACGGTGTTCCCCCGGTAAATTGGGAAGTGACGGAAGTAAGAAGAGATACAATCGGCAGGTATCCGGTTATTACTAAAAAGATAATAGGTCATGCGGATAATTCATCTTTTCAGGCGGTAAAAGTGGATATTGATTTAACCCTTACGGTACCTGCCAGTGCAGGGAAACCGGTACCTGTGATAATGGAGTTCGGGTTTTCGTTTCCTTCAGGTATCAGAGCATCATCAGTGGCTTCAGGGAATATGGCAGCCGGAAATAGAAGTACTGCTCCTTCATGGCAGGAGCAGTTGATTGCAGAGGGCTGGGGTTTTGCCATTCTTGTTCCTGCAAGCATCCAGGCTGATTGGGGTGCCGGTTTAAGAAGTGGTATAATAGGATTAACCAACCGGGGTGAGCCGCGTAAACCTGATGACTGGGGTGCGCTCAGGGCCTGGGCTTGGGGTGCAAGCCGTGCACTCGATTATTTTGAAACTGATAAACTGGTGGACGCTTCAAAAGTAGGTATAGAGGGTTTATCAAGATATGGAAAGGCGGCTGCCGTTGCCATGGCTTATGATCAGAGGTTTGCCATAGGGTTTATTGGTTCTTCGGGTGCAGGGGGATTGAAGCTTTATCGCAGGATATTCGGTGAACAGGTTGAAAATCTTGCCGCATCGGGTGAGTATCACTGGTTTGCAGGTAATTTTATTAAATATGCCGGTCCGCTGACTCAGGATGACCTTCCCGTTGATGCTCATATGCTTTTGGCTTTATGTGCTCCCAGACCTGTTTTTATCAGTGCAGGAGCACCTCATGTTGAAGGGGGATGGGTTGATGCAAAAGGGATGTTTCTTGCCGGAGTATATGCAGGTCCGGTTTACGAACTGCTGGGAAGAAAAGGTCTTGAGACATCAGATTTTCCTCAGGTGGGTGTTGCCTTAATGCAGGGAGATATTGCATTCAGGATGCATGAGGCTGGTCATACCACGGCACCTAACTGGCCGTATTTTATTGAGTTTGCACGAAGGTATTTTAATAAATAAATAAGAAATTTGTTGTAAATAATTGTAATACTATTAATTACAAGTTTACTGAAATTAATTTATTCAACTTTCCAGATTTTGTCGGTTTCAGGTTTCATTATTAAGATTTTACGGCAAAAATCCAGGCAGTAGGGAATGTGAAAAATAGGCTGATAATGATAAGATTTACGAAGGTTGTTTGGAGAAAAATTATTGTTTGCAGGTTGTTTTTATTTCACAGTGGTGATTATCATTTGGTAAAATTTATTTTCTGAAAAATTTTTTCATTTGATAAAGATTTTAAGTTAAAAAAGATTTTCATTTGGTAAAAATTATCATTTAATAATTTTTACTATTTAAAAAAATTATCAGATAGTAAAAAATATTACCTCATAGTAATTATTACTTGATAAAAATTTCTATTTAAAAAATATTACTTTTTGATAAAAATTTTTATTTGATAAAAATTACTAAATAATAATTTTTCTAAACTGGAAAAACAACTATATTCCCCCGAATATCCCGGTAATTCTTAATGTCGCTATCCTATCTGCTGCTGAAACTTTTGAAAACCTCACTGATTTTCGCCTGGTTGTAATCACCTGAATGTACTGCCACCAGATACCTCAAAGTTAAGACAGTTCCCTTTTTGAAAAACATATCCTTATCATTTTCAGGCCAATACATCGGTGTAGGCGACATAAACCCGTAATCCCTCGTAAACCATGGAGACGGATACCACGGATTCGACGGATGCTGAAGTATAGCCAGACCTTCAAATCCTGTACCCCTCTTACCGTAATAATCAATCCAGGCCGACTTTTTTCCAAATGTCTCCTTTTCACCTTTCAAACCTTCTGCATTAATCATCGTCCCGCCATTCCTTACCGATAAATCCGCCGACATCCTTGCACTGAACAGTGAGTGATTGGTTTTCAATATACGAACATCCGTAAGCATCTCCATTACAATTTCAACTTCAATCTGATACATGTCTTTTGACGGAGCAGTAATTATATATTTTCGACTGTCTTTTATAGGCGATACAGCACCCGGCCTGCTCCAGATACATTCATCAGTTATTATTGCAGTATCTCCACCCTGCTTCACTATTTCAGCATTTACTGATATAATCCTTCCTCTTTCTAGACCTTCCTGCCACCAGTTGCCTCCGTTAACCATGTCGCAACCGAAAAACAACGAACTGTGATGTGGATATTCTGCATTCCTCATCGAAGTTACGGAAACTCCCGATAAAGGACCATTTACCGGAAAGAAAAACGGATACTTTTCATTCTCTGCAAAAATGTAACTCGTAAAAAATTTTCCGTCAATTGAAACATCAATCCTGGAACCGACTTTGACAGCCGTGATTTTTGCACCTTCCAGTGGAACAGCAAAAACAATAGCCCCGGTTAATACCAGGGCAAATATCATTAACCTTTTCATGAATATTTACATTTTAATATAATCCGTACCGTAGGGTTTACGCTGTGGTCTCGAAAGCATTTTGTTCGCTTCATCATCATTAATGAAGACTTCTTTTTCAGGATCCCATCTCAGCCTTCTTCCAAGTTTCATGGCAATGTGTGTTATCAGACACACTACACACGCCTTATGCCCGATATCAACAGGTGAAATGGGAGCCTTTCTCGTTTTAATACATTCAAGCCAGTTGCCATGTTGTTCTTTGCTTTCGTAAAGGTGTATTTCATTCGGGCCAATCTCGGATGTTAAAATTTTCGGGTCGCTGGCATTCAGTGCTTTGGTGTTCTGGTTCTGGGCTACGGGGTCGGATGGTGAAGCAACATAATTGCCTCTGGTCACAAATATCCAGCCTTCTGTTCCTTCATACCTGATTCCATTCGGATAACCTCCGCTTACGTATTGAGTTACACCATTTGCATATTCAAGTTTTGCCATGAAATCTCCGTGCACATCCCACAGACCCGATTTTGGAAACTCTGCTACTGCTTCAACCTGTATCGGTCCGGTCAGTTCAGTATCCATGCCCCATGCCGCGGAATCAAAGTGATGCTGCCCCCAGCCTGTTATCATCCCTGCACCAAACTGTTCACACCTCAGCCAGCCCGGACGGTCAGTCAGACTGTTCTGCGGATGCACTCTCATTTCGGTATAATACACGTACGGAGTGGAACCAAGCCATGCATCATAATTAAGATTCGGAGGAATCGGCATTTCTGGTGCTTCCGGTCCAGGCGGGTCGCCCGGAAGACCTATCTTAACCGTAAGCAGCCTGCCTATCCTGCCGTTCCGTACCAGCTCGGCAGCTCTCCTGAATTGCGGCATCGACCTTTGCTGTGTTCCTACCTGCAGAATAACCTTTTTGCGTTTGACAACTTCAACAAGCTGCTGTCCTTCTTTTACAGTCAGTGATGTTGGTTTCTGTAAATAAATGTCCTTTCCTGCCAGTGCAGCTTCAATCGCAGGCTGTGCATGCCAGTGATCGGGTGTTGAAATTATTACGGCATCAATGCTTTTATCGGCAATAATCTCATGGTAATCGCCGTAAACCTTTACATCAACATAATTTGATTTTCCGGTCTTTTTGGCATAATAATTCTCAATGAATTCCTTGCCTCTGGCAGCACGTTTCGAATCAAAATCCGCTACCGCTACAAACCTCGCATTGTCGTATTTTATTGTCTCGGCAACGTCGTGAGTAAAAGCAATACGGCCAAATCCTATCTGCCCGATATTGATCATATCGCTCGGAGGATTTTTACCGATTACCGAAGCGGGAACTATCGTCGGAATCACAATTGCCCCTGCGGCTGCCGATACTGTGTTTGATATAAATTTTCTTCTTTTCATGTTATGTAATGTTATTTGATGGTCTTCTTTTGTGCATGTAAAAATAAGAAAAAATAAAGTGTTTAAAACTTATCTTAAATTTTATAAAAAAAGTCACCCTCTTAAACGAGGGAGACTTTTTTAATTCCTCAATTCAATATGAATCTCTTTAATAGCCCGGATTTTGTTCATATTTATTTGTACATCTTATAATCTGGTTTGCCGGAATAGGCCTTAACAGATGCTTATCCTGTATGTTATTTTTAGCATCAGGATTATATTTCCTGACACGCTCGAGAAGTTTTCCAGTACGCTTCAGATCGAGCCATCTCTGCTGCTCTCCGAAAGATTCTCTTGACCACTCATCAAGAATAAAGTCAAGATTAACCTGGCTGGCGGTAACTTCCATCTGTGCCTCTTTACCCGGCCAGGCTGCCCTACGGCGGATAACATTTATATAATTTACCGCCTCATTGGCATTTCCATCCCTTCCGAGCATTGCTTCGGCTGCTATAAGATATGTTTCGGCAAGCCTGAAGACGATAAAGTCGCGCGACCCCTCCTGCTCGTTTAATGATGCTCTCAGGTTATCATCAAATTTCCACGGGGAAGGGAAGATGTTAATGTTTGGATTGACAACCGAAACATCAGATTTCCAGAGTGACCATGGATTGTCAATATCATCCTTGTGCCAGCTGAAAATGTTGGCATAAGGAAGCCTCGCCTGAATTGCATTAAATTTTGCCTGGTCAAGCTTTTCGTCAGTAATAAAGATGGCTGTGTCGCCTAATTTAGCTCCGGAAGGAATTCCGCTGGTTGTGTTAAAATACCACACTACCTGGAATGATTTAACAAATCTTGAATCGACATCAAGAGGTCGGAAATTATCGAGGAGCCAGGCTGTAGGTCTGTATCGTATCCAGGGTCGGCCGTAACCGTGACCGAGTCCGCGCACAAGTCCTCCTTTATCATAAGTTTCGTACCAGGGTCTGAAATACATATGTGTTTCATTACCTACCGGATTCAGTAAAGGATCTATGTCAAACTGGATTGACCAGATTATCTCTTTGTTCTGTTCATTACCATGGTAAAGGTTCCCTTTTGAATCTTTAATGTTATATACTTCCTGGTAATCACTGAGAAGCTTGTGCCCGGAGTTGTTAATTACATCTACAGCCAGACTTGCTGCATTTGCAAAGTCTGTCGGTTGAGCAAAAGGCTTATATGCACGGGTCAGATAAACCAGAGCCAGATGATGTTGTGCAGCTGGCTTGGTAATTCTGCCGAACTCACTTTGCGTCATTGGTAAATTCTGAACTGCATATGTGAGATCCTCGATTATGGCATCATATATATCTTTTTCCGGTGTACGGTTTGCTTCTGTTTCAACACCGACTGTTTCTTCCAATGTTAAATGAACCGGTCCAAACATCTCAACCAGAAGGTAGTACATATGAGCCCTTATAAAGCGTGCTTCACCAACAAGTACTTTTTTTTCTGCCTCAGCTATGCTGGCTTGAGGAGCACGTCCGATAACTGCATTGCATGTGTTTATGCAAATGTAAAATTGCTGCCAGTTATCCCAGAAAGGACCTGCTTCCGCATTCAAACCGGCTTCATAATTGTTTATAGCATGATCACTTCCGTGTCCTCCACGTGTATATTCATCAGTTCCGAAAACTGTTGTTTTGCAACCATTTTCCTGCCCGTAAAAGTAACGTAATCTTGCATAGCACGCTTTAACTGCATCTCTGAATCCATTAGGCGTACTGTAATGTGTGTCAACTGTAATGCCTGAAATAATCTCCTCTTCCAGAACATCGCATGATATTGAGGATATCAGCAGCAGGATTGATGCTATTGATAATATTTTCAGTGTTTTCATAGTAGTATGCATTTTATTTGTTAAAAATCTGCCAGTATACCGAATGAATACATTCTGGTAGAAGGTACATCGCTCGTAACATTTCCACCATATACTTCAGGATCGAGATTGTTGGCGAGCCTTGAAAATATAAACGGCGTATCGAAATTTATGTAAGCTCTGATTTTTTTAATTTTTATTCTGGACGTTACATCTGAAGGAATTGTGTATCCTAGCTGTATGTTCCTGACTTTAACAAAATCTCCCGGAAAGTAACCTCTTGATGTGCTGTAGTATGGGTATTCCATTGAACCATCAGGTTTTGGATGTTTGTTGGTGGGATTTGTTTCGGTCCAGTAATCCACATTGAGATTGTTGTACCTTCCCTGGAGAGTGGTGTGTGTTACTTCAAACGCGTTATACACTGTATGACCGAAAATGCCCAGCACAAGGAATGAAAAATCCACGCCTTTGTACTGGAACCTTGAACTGACACTGACAGTTGCTTTTGGCATATCGGTTCCCAGAATTACCCTGTCATCCTGGTTTATCTTTCCATCATTATTTACATCCTGCACCTTAATCTGGCCCGGTTTGAGCTGGTATTTCGCAGCTTCTTCAGCCTCATTCAACTGCCATACTCCCAATTTTTTATAATCGTACCATACAGTAAGAGGATACCCGATAAACCATCTGTTACCAATATCATCTTTTTTGTTGCCGTATAGATCCACTATCTCTTCATGATTGCCGAAAGCATTTATTGTTGTTTCCCAGCTGAAATCTCCGGTTTCTATATTTCTTGTAGTGATGTTCACTTCCCACCCAATATTTTTCGTTTGGCCTATGTTTTCCATCACGTAGTTGAACCCTGAAGTAATTGGTATCTGCCTTTGCAGAAGGAGGTCGTATGTATTGGTATAGTAAGCTTCGATACTTCCTGTAATACGGTTTTTAAGAATACCGAAATCCAGTCCGATATTCGCAGTTGCAGACGATTCCCAGCGCAGGTCAGGGTTTGCCAGAGTTGACGGAGCATATCCATAAGCTGCCTTACCACCGAATGAATAAATTGTTCTCTCAAGCGAACCTCTTGTCTGATAGGGATTTATACCTGTATTGCCTGTTACTCCATAGCTTGCTCTTAATCTGAGGTCATCAAAAATATTCTGGCTCTGCATAAATCCTTCTTTGTTAATTCTCCACATAAAAGCTACTGAAGGGAAAAAGCCCCATTTATGACCCTCCGCAAGTCGTGAAGAACCGTCCATTCTGCCAGTGAGTGTTAACATATATTTTCCCAGAAGCTCATAATTAACACGACCCATAAATGACATCAGACCCCATTCGGAGAGATTACTGCCAAAAGACCTGACAGTTTGGGCAGTCCCGAGATTATGAAATAACTGTGTTTCGTATGGTATATTCTCACCTTCAATAAATGTGCTTTCAGTGTTTGAACTCTGAATACTGTAAACGCCTGTGAAATTAAGATCATGTATACCCGTTGTTAAATTGTAGGTTAAAATGTTTTCAAAAGTATAGGTAAAATTCCTTTCATGATCTTTTCTTACTCTAGGCAGGCTTCCCTGACGGGACATTGAGTTGGTTCCTTCAAACAACCCTCTGCGGTATTCACGATAGTCAGGACCGAAGTTTATTCTGTAAGTGAGGTTTTTGAGGATATCAAGCTCTGCAAAAATGTTACTAAAAAGTCTCATGGTGACTCTCTCATCCATATAGTTTCCTTTTACGTAATCTGCAAGTGGATTCCAGAGCAGTGGGTCGGCACCCGGACGATATACCATTTTACCCTCACTATCATAAGGCTCGGCAAGCGGAGAAATATTTATCGCAGCTCCAAATGTATTGGATGCATAATTCTGAACCCAGTTGGAAAATTGTGTTGAAGTTCCTACTCTGAATCGGTCCGAAACTTTATGATCAAGGTTTATTCTGAAAGTATATCTTGTAAAATCCTGAGTTTTTATAACTCCCTGTTCCTTAAAATAATTTGCTGAGAGAGCAAAACCCGTTTTTGCCTCACCTCCGCGTATACTCAGCTGATGAGTCTGTTGATAGCCCTTATCAAGCACCAGCGAAACCCAGTCGGTTGACACACCACGATTGTGAGCAGCTTCTTCTTCGGCAGTGATTGGCCGTTGTGCTACAACTTTCATTCTGTAATATTCTTCTCCATTCATCATATCAGGCAGAGCAAGTACACTCGTAATTCCATATTGCCCCATATATGAAACGGTTGTCGGAAAATTGCCGCCACGGTTCGTGGTGATAAGAATGACTCCATTAGCTCCTCTCGACCCATAAATTGCTGTGGCAGATGCATCTTTCAAAACCTCCATTGATTTAATGTCCTTGGGATTTATGTCTGCAATATTCCCTTCATAGGGAATGCCATCTACAACATAGAGCGGGTCGTTTGTTGCCGTTAAAGACCTTCTTCCTCTGATACGGATTGTAACGCCCTGCCCCGGCCGATTACCCGCAGACAATGCTACTACGCCAGTTGCCCGGCCTTGCAATGCTGAACCGGCATCAGTTACAGGTAGCTCCTGAATGTCCTCAGACCTGACTGATGATATGGAACCCGTAATACTTCCTCTTCTCTGGGTACCATAACCGACTACCACCACCTCCTCAAGTAACCCCATTTCTACAACCATCGTGATATTCACTGTGGTTTTGTCGGTTATATCCACTTCTGTCGGCTTCATGCCAACAAAAGAAAAAGACAGAACTCTGGCATCGGCAGGTACAGTAATGGTAAATTTACCATTAACATCCGTGAAAGTGCCAATAGTTGTCCCTTTCACCTGGACGGTAACCCCCGAAAGTGGCTTTTGACTCTCATCGGTTACTATGCCAGTGACAACCTTCTGTGCAATCAGATCTAATGATAATCCGATGCACATAATTAACATTAACAGATTTTTTTTCATAGAGTTAGTGTTAAAGATTATGTATAAAAGCAGTTATATCTATTATACTTTTTTACTTTAAATCAATCCGTAAAACCTGTTTTTCCTTATTCGTTATCAAATTTAAACAAAAAAAGATAAAATGCAACCGATTGCTAAAAAAATTTTAATAGAAAAACTATTAACTCTCTTTTCAATTCCTGAACTTGATATGTCTGATAATTATTAATATAATTAAATTTAGTTAGTTAACTTATGAATGAGATAGAAAATACTAATACCTTACACCGGGAAGTAATTCATTAAAAATACTTAGCAATCGGTTGCATTTTTTTATATTTTTTCTTTTCAGAGATAGCTTTTTTGTATTAATTTGCATCTTAGAATTCTGGTTTTTATGAAAAGTGATAAAGAAGTAACTATATATGATATAGCAGCTTCGCTTGGATTATCCCCATCAACAATAAGCAGGGCGCTAAAAGATCATCCGGGTATAAATTCTGAAACAAAAAAGCAAATAAAAGAGGCTGCCCGGAAAATGGGGTATCGATACAATAAGTTTGCAAGCAATCTGAGACTTAAATGCACCAATACAATAGGAGTAGTAGTCCCAAAACTCAACAGCTATTTCATGGCAACAGCCATAACCGGAATCGAACAGGTTGCAAGCAGACATGGATATAATATAATTATTGCCAACTCACTGGAAGATGAAAAAAAAGAAGCTGAAGGTGTTTCTACACTTTTCAACAGCAGGGTTGATGGGCTCATAGTATCAATCGCCTACGATACTTCACGAATGAATCATTTTGATATTTTCCTGAAAAAGAAAATACCGGTTGTATTTTTCGACAGAGTATTTGAATGCAGGGGATGCGTAAGGGTTATAATAGATAATTTCAAAGCAGGCTATGAGGTCGTGTCACATCTCATCAGCCAGGGTTGCAGAAAAATAATACATGTTGGAGGAAATCTCAAGAGGAATGTTTATAACGAAAGAATGCTGGGATATCGAAAAGCCCTTGAAAATAACGGTATCCCATACGATGAGTCACTGGTAATGATCGGTGATTTAACAGAAAAAACAGGAGAAGAGGTGGTAAAAAAAATATTGCGTATGAAAAAACCACCGGATGCTGTTTTTACTGCAAATGATACAACCGCCGTTTCGGTTATTCTGAATCTACAGAAAGAAGGTATATCCGTACCTCGAGATATCGCCGTAGCGGGTTTTAACAATGAGCCTATAAGCAGAGTTATACGCCCAAACCTCACTACTGTCAACTACCCTGCATTCGAAGTGGGCGAAACAGCCGCTACCATTCTGATTGAACGTTTGAATTCCAGCAAGGAAGTTTATCCTTCAACCATCATTCTTGAACACACTCTGATTATCCGTGAATCGTCACTGAAGAACAGCACGAATATTAAAACAAATATTAAAGATTAAAAATTTAATGATTTTTTACTTTGAAATATATGAGACAGTAAATTGTTCGCATAAGAAAAATATTCATCAGGCTAAAATCTTTAAAATATATAATGCATCTAATATGAGAGCGTTTATAAAAATAATATCAATTTCCGCCATACTTTCAGGATTAACGATTTTACAAGCCATCCCTGAAACAGGATACCGCCTCTGGCTCAGATACGACAAAATATCTGACTCTTTAATACTCAAGAAATACAGAAATGAGATAACAGGCTATCTTTTCGCAGGAAACAGATCTACAATCACCGCTGCAAGAGAGGAACTGAAAAACGGACTCTCCGGATTGCTTGGCACAAACATTCCTCAGTATACTATTAATGATAGAATTAATAAACCGGTTATAGTCGCCGGAACCCCTTCAGATTTTAAACTGATTAAATCACTCATCCCTGAAAGCGACATCGAAAAAACAGGAGAGGAAGGCTTTATTATCAGGTCGGTGAAACACCGTAAAACCAGATTAATCATCATCACAGCAAATACCGACAGGGGAGTTCTTTACGGCACATTCCGTTTTCTGCAGCTCCTGCAGACACATTCCGATATATCCGGACTCAATATCCTTGATACCCCAAAAATCAAAATACGTATACTGAACCACTGGGATAACCTGAACCGTTCTGTCGAAAGAGGCTATGCCGGTCTATCGATATGGGACTGGCAGGCCCTGCCCGATTCCGTATCACCCCGTTATAAAGATTATGCCCGCGCCAACGCTTCAATCGGTATCAACGGCGCCGTTCTTACAAACGTAAACGCCAACGCTCTCGTCCTGACACCCGATTACCTTCGTAAAGTGGCTGCAATCGCCAATATCTTAAGGCCTTACGGTATCAGGGTGTACCTTACCGCACGCTTCAGCGCTCCGGTCGAAATAGGAAAACTGAAAACAGCCGACCCGCTCGACCCTGAAGTCATTTCCTGGTGGAAGAAAAAAGTCGACGAAATATATAGTTACATCCCTGATTTTGGTGGCTTCACGGTTAAAGCCAACTCCGAAGGCCAGCCCGGCCCGCAAAACTATAACCGCTCACACGCCGAAGGAGCCAACATGCTCGCCGATGCCCTCGCGCCTTACGGCGGAATAGTAATGTGGCGGGCATTCGTCTACGATAATAACATCCCCGAAGACCGCGCAAAACAGGCTTATAACGAATTTGTCCCACTCGACGGAAAATTCAGAGATAATGTTCTTATACAGGTAAAAAACGGCCCGGTTGACTTTCAACCCCGCGAACCTTTCCACCCTCTCTTCGGCGCTATGCCCCGCACCAATGTAATGCCTGAATTCCAGATAACACAGGAATACCTCGGCGCATCAGTCCATCTGGTATACCTTGCGCCACTGTTCGAAGAATGCCTTAAATCGGATACATACGCCAGAGGCAAAGGATCACTGGTCGCTAAAATTATCGACGGGACTCTTTTTAATAATAAACTGACAGCAATGGCAGGCGTTTCAAATATCGGCAGTGTCGAAAACTGGACAGGCCATCTGTTCGGACAGGCAAACTGGTATGCATTCGGACGCCTCGCATGGGACCCATACGGGAATTCCGAAACCTTCGCCGAAGAATGGATAAGAATGACTTTCTCAAATGACCCGAAATGCGTTGAAGGAATAAAAAAAATTATGATGCAGTCACGCGAAAACACAGTCAATTACATGACTCCTCTCGGCCTGCATCATATAATGTATGAAGGACATCACTACGGACCCGGCCCGTGGGTAAACAGAGGCCGTCAGGACTGGACCTCGGTATATTATCACAGGGCCGATACATCCGGAATAGGCTTCAACAGAACAACTTCGGGAAGCAACGCCGTATCACAGTATTTCAGTCCGGTAAAAGAAATGTTCAATGATCCGGAAACGTGCCCCGAAAACATGCTGCTGTGGTTCCATCACCTGCCGTGGGACTATAAAATGAAATCCGGAAAAACCCTCTGGGAAGAACTTTGCTTCAAATACCATGAAGGAGTCAACGCTGTCAGGCAAATGCGGAAAGAGTGGGATAATTTGAAAGACTGTCTGGACAACGAAAGACACGAACAGGTAAGTCAGCTTATGACAAAACAGGAACGCGATGCAGTAATATGGAGAGATGGCTGCCTGCTGTATTTCCAGACTTTTTCGCGCAGACCTTTTCCTGCAGGACTTGAAAAGCCCGAACATTCCCTTGAGTATTACATTAACCACCGTTATACCGACATTCCGGGCATAAGATGAGAATAATTATGATTAACAACTGCCGGAATTCAGGGAAAAATTAATTTACAAATTATATCTTTGGAGGTAGATTCAGGTCAGTTAATGAAATAAAGCATTTAAAGTCAAACAGCCAATGTTACTATTAGGTATAGATGCCGGCAGTTCATCAGTAAAAGCGTCAGTTCTCGACGGAGAAACGGGAGAATGCCTGGTGTCAGCATTCATGCCCGAAACGGAAATGGAAATCATTGCTGAAAAACCGGGATGGGCAGAACAGGAACCTGCCGTATGGTGGGAAAACCTGAAACTTGCTGTCAGAAAGTGCACCTCAGTAATCGGAAAAAAAGCCGATGAAATAGGAGCAATAGGTATATCATACCAGATGCACGGCCTTGTGGCTGTCGACAGAATGCTTCAACCCCTCCGCCGTTCCATCATCTGGTGCGACAGCCGGGCAGTAGATTACGGAAACAGAGCCTTCAAGGATCTCGGAAAGGAATTCTGCCTCTCGCACCTGCTTAATTCCCCCGGTAACTTTACTGCCTCAAAACTTGCATGGGTAAAGGAAAATGAACCCGAAATATTCGAAAAAATATATAAAATAATGCTTCCGGGCGATTACCTCGCCCTCAGACTTACTAACGAATTGAAGACATCATTTACCGGACTTTCTGAAGGTATCTTCTGGGATTTTGAAAGAAATGAGAAGAGCAGCGAACTGCTGAATTATTTCGGTTTTAAACCTGACATTTTCCCTGAAGCCGTTCCCTCTTTCTCAATACAGGGCTATCTGCAAAAAAGTGTTGCGGAAGAACTTAATCTTCCGGCAGGCATACCTGTTTCATACAGGGCAGGAGATCAACCGAATAATGCCCTTTCTCTTAACGTCCTTTCACCGGGTGAAGTGGCCGCTACTGCAGGAACATCAGGAGTTATCTACGGAGTTACTGACCAGAAAAAATTCGACCCGTACTCAAGAGTCAATACTTTTCTGCATGTAAACCATACACCTCAGGCAAGAAGGCTCGGGGTGCTCCTCTGTATTAACGGAACCGGAATACTCAACTCGTGGATTAAAAAGAATGCGGGAAACGGATTGTCATATAACGAGATGAATGAAATGGCATCGGCAGTCGGGCCGGGGAGTGACGGACTCCTGATTCTTCCTTTCGGCAACGGTGCTGAAAGAATGTTGCTAAATAAAAATATCGGGGCAAAAATAGAAGGACTCAACTTCAATATCCACACAAAATCACATCTCTTCAGAGCAGCTCAGGAAGGAATAGCATTTTCTTTCCGTTACGGTCTTGATATCATGAAAGAAACAGGAATAGAAGCCGGAATAATGCGTGCCGGAGCAGCAAATATGTTCCTGAGCCCGGTCTTCAGAGAAGTACTTGCATGTATTACCGGCTCTGTAATACACCTTTATAATACCGACGGCTCTCTGGGCGCTGCACGCGGTGCCGGAATAGGTTGCGGCTACTATAAGTCGGAAAAAGAGGCTTTCGCGGGACTTAAATCAGTAAGCGTGACTGAACCCGTTAAAAAATTATCCGAAACCTATCAGGAACTCTATGAAAAATGGAAAGAAATACTTGCATCAGCTATTAAGTAGTTGTGAAAATATATTTAAACAAATGATTAACTAACTAAAAATTTAAATATTATGGCAAAAGTACCTAAAAAAGAATTCTATCCCGGAATACCTAAAATAGAGTATGAGGGAGTTAAATCGAAGAATCCTCTTGCTTTCAGATGGTATAATCCTGAAGCTATTGTAAGCGGAAAAAAGATGAAAGACCACCTGCGTTTTGCAGTTGCTTTCTGGCATACTTTCTGTGGTGACGGCAGCGACCCGTTCGGCAATGCAACAAGATTCTATCCCTGGGATAATCTCTCGCTCGACGACAAAATAAAACAGAGGCTCGAAGCTGCATTTGAATTCTTTACTAAAATAGGTGTTGAATTTTATTGTTTCCACGACGTTGATGTCGTTGGCAACGGAACAGTGTTCGAAATTGAGAAGCGGCTTGAGAAATATGTCCCCATGATGAAAACACTCCAGCAGCAGACAGGTGTGAAACTCCTCTGGGGAACGGCAAATCTGTTCTCACATCCCCGCTATATGAACGGTGCGGCAACAAATCCCGATTTTGCCGTTGTGGCATGCGCAGGAACACAGCTTAAAAATGCAATAGATGCCACAATAGAACTTGGTGGACAAAACTATGTTTTCTGGGGCGGAAGGGAAGGATATATGAGCCTTCATAATACCGACATGAAACGTGAACTCTATCACATGGGAATGATGCTTTCAATGGCCCGCGATTACGGACGTAAACGAGGTTTTAAAGGCACATTCCTGGTTGAACCAAAACCCATGGAACCTTCAAAACACCAGTACGACTACGACGCAGCAACAGTGATCGGATTCCTCAGAAACCACAGACTCGAAAGGGATTTTAAACTTAATATTGAAGTTAACCATTCCACACTTGCCGGCCACAGCTTTACACACGAACTGCAGGTGGCCGCCGATGCCGGTATGCTCGGAAGCATAGACGCAAATAAGGGTGACTATCAGAACGGCTGGGATACGGATGAATTCCCGACAAATATCTATGAAGTCACCGAGGCAATGATGATTATACTTAACGCAGGAGGATTCACTACCGGAGGAATAAACTTCGATGCCAAGGTGCGCCGGAACTCAACCGACCCCGAAGATCTCTTCATTGCTCACGTAAGCGGCATGGATACCTTTGCCAGAGCATTGATAATTGCCGATAAAATACTGAAAGAGAGCGATTACCTTAAGATGAAGAAGAAGAGATATGAATCATTTAATAAAGGCAAGGGTAAAGATTTTGAGAGAGGAAAACTTACTCTTGAAGACCTCAGAGACGTGGCAAAAGAACTGGGAGAACCGTTACCCAGAAGCGGAAAACAGGAACTCCTTGAACAACTGATAAATATGTATATCTGATCTGCTGTGATTAACAGCAGAATATTTTAACCTGATATTTTTATAGATTCTGTTATGAAAGCAATGGCCCTGACAGGCATCAGGGAAATAAAAATTATTGACAAACCTGTTCCTGAACTGGACAAACCGGATGAGGTACTTATAAGAATTAAATCTGTAGGAATCTGCGGTTCGGATATACATTATTACAACGAAGGAAATATTGGTAGCCAGATTGTTAAGTTTCCTTTTACCCTCGGGCACGAATGTTCCGGAATTGTGGAAAAGACAGGTAAGAATGTAAAAAGTCTTAAACCCGGAAACCGTGTCGCTATTGACCCTGCCATGCCCTGTTATAACTGCTCGCAGTGCCGCAAAGGAAGGTATCATACCTGCCTGAATCTCAGATTTCTTGGTTGTCCGGGCCAGGCCGAAGGATGCCTTTCGGAATATATTGTAATGCCCGAAAAGAGCTGCTATAAGATTGATAATTCTATGTCTTTTGATATTGCAACACTTTCCGAACCACTTTCGATCGGACTTTATGCAATAAAACTTGCAGGAAATGTTGCAGGGCAGAATATCGGAATACTCGGTTCAGGACCAATAGGCGTTAGCGTAATGCTGGTGGCACTCTACGAAGGCGCCTCAAAAGTTTATATGACCGACCTTATCGACGAGCGCCTCACTCTTGCCAGAGCAATGGGAGCACACTGGACAGGAAATCCGCTAAAGGAAGATATTGTTGAAGGTATAAAAAGAAAAGAACCTGATTTGCTGGATGTCGTTTTTGAATGCTGCGGAAAACAGGAAGCTGTTGATCAGGCGGTAAAACTGCTTAAACCGGGAGGAATACTTGTTATCGCAGGTATCCCTGCTTTCAGGGAATGGAAATTCAGTGCGGAAGACATCAGAAGAAAGGAAATCACAATCCGCAATGTAAGACGGCAAAACGAAATGGTGCAGCCGACACTTGATATTATATCATCCGGAAAAATTAACCCTGAGAAAATGATCACCCATATATTTGATCTCGATCATGTGGCTGAGGCTTTTGAACTGGTTGCCGGATACAGGGACGGTGTGATGAAAGCCATGATACACGTGTAAATCTGCTGCATTGAAGAATAAATTCTTCTTTTGCCGTACTCTTATTTGTTTATTGTGCGGTCGAAAGTGACCCCCTTGATGCCACTGAAAAACAGGAGAAGAGAGGTGGATATGATCACGATGCCGGAAACTGTCATGATATCGGGTTTCTCTTCAGGTAATACTATCCAGCTTATTATTGCGCCAAAAACAGGTATCAGGAATTTCCAGAGATTGAGTTCGGAAACTTTTACTTCAGGCCTTTGAAGAAGTTTATACCACGTACTGAAAGCAAAGGCTGCCACGAAACTGAGCCACAGAAGTGATAACCAGTAAGTTGCAGGGAAATTACCCGCTGGCTCTTTTTCAAAAATAACTGCCAGGAAAAAAATTATAATTCCCCCGGAAAATAAGGAAAGAGAATTTAGAATAACAGGATTTGCATTTTTGTTATTTACCGAAACAAATACATTGCTAAGCGCAGTGGAAATATTTGCTCCAAGTATAAGGAGTACCCCAATTAATTCGGTTATTGATCCGAGGCTTAAGGCCTGCCTCCCGACATTTATCAATACTATACCCGTTATCCCTGAAATAATTGTAAAAATTTTTCTCCTGGTTACCGAATTATCGTCAGTTATAGCAGCTGCCAGTAGTGCGGTAATAAGGGGTTGCGAACCGACAATTATTGCTCCAAGCGCTCCGGGTACAAGATTCATCCCCAAATAAAAGAGAACATAATTCATTATCACCTGAAGTAAAGTGACCTGTATAAGTAATTTTGTGTGTTCTCTGATAAATAAAATGTAATCTTTGATTCTTCCCGCAAAGGGCAACAGCATGAGACCTGCTATGATGAATCTTTTTGAGGCAAAATAAATAGGAGACTCATACTTAAGTCCTATTTTAATTGAGGCATAGACAGTAGACCAGAGCAGGCAGGTCAATATTGCAAGAAAATAAGTATTGGTACTTTTTCTCAATTCCCGGCGGTGTTTTAAGCGGCAAATATCCGAAAAAAATCAATTCGAACTGCTGTTCCAGTCGGGAGGATCAACGCCGAGCAGGTGTTTTACGAAGAAATCACGCCTTTTTCTCTCCCCGTAAGTTCCGCCGCTGGAATGCCCTGCACCGGGTATAAAGACATATTCAAATTCCTTACCTGCTTTTATAAGTGCATTTACAAACTGAACAGTCGAACTCGGATCTACATTTTTATCCATTTCGGAGTTTATGAGCATAAGCTTCCCTTTGAGTCTCCATGCGTTTTCAATATTTGACGATTCGGCATATTCCGGACCAACGGGCCAGCCCATAAACTGCTCGTTCCACCACATCTTATCCATCCTGTTATCATGACAACCACAGGCGGCAACCGCAACCTTATAGAATTCCGGATGAAAAAGAACAGCAGCAGCAGCATTCTGCCCGCCTGCCGACGTACCATAAATACCTACACGGGTAGTGTCCATGTACGGGTACTTCCGTGCAGCAGCCTTAATCCATAATATCCTGTCGGGCAACCCGGCATCTTTAAGATTTTTCCAGCAAACATCGTGAAATGCTTTCGAACGGTTTGATGTACCCATACCGTCTATCTGAACAACTATGAATCCCAGCTCGGCAAGCTGATGCATTCCGCTGATTATCGGCCTGAAACTTTTGGGAACAAAACTGCTGTGCGGCCCTGCATAAATATTTTCAATTACGGGATATTTTTTTGAAGGATCAAAATTAATCGGACGCACAATTATCCCGTAAATATCAGTTACACCATCCCGTCCCTTTGCCACAAACGGCTCAGGTAACCGTATCCCCGTCTCAAGCAGTTTTGATATATCTGCCTTCTCAATCTCCATAATTAAACTTCCGTCCTCTCCATTTCTCAAAACCGACACCGGAGGCGTATCAACTGTTGACCATGTATCAACAAAAAACCTTTTATCAGGTGAAAAGCTGACTTCATGATTTCCGTAACCATCAGTCAACCTTTTCAGACCGGTACCATCAAGGTTTATCCTGTATACATGAATATAATAAGGGTCACCCGGTTCTTTGCCGCTAGCCTGAAAAATAATCTGCCTTTTTTCCTCGTCAACCCCTATGACTCCCCTGATAACCCATTCTCCGCGCGTAATCTGATTCTTAACCTGACCTGTTTCTGAGTCGTACAGGTAGAGGTGATTCCATCCGTCTCTCTCCGAGGCCCAGATTATCTCATTTGTCTTTTCCAGGTCGTACCGGTATCTTTTTCCGCTATAATGAATGAATGTTTGTGAGGTTTCATTTATAATTACTTTGCATTGTCCGGTGGCGGCATCAACCTTAATTATTTGATAGACCTGGTGCCCCCTTTTATTGTACTCGTAAGTAAAGTATTTCGAATCTTTGCTCCATTTTATTTCGTCAATGTAATATTGATTGGGAATAAGCGAATCGTCAAGTTTTATGTGTTTTTTGTTTTCAACGTCAAATAATTGTGGATAAAACTGAGGTACTGCATCACCGGGTTTCTGGTATTCGTATGAAAAATGCCGTGGTTGCAGCTGGTCTTCAGGAGACGATTCGATGTAATGAATCATGTGCTTCTCCGCGGGTCGCACTCTTTTTGCCACAAGTTTTTTCGAATCGGGCGACCATATTATGTACGACGAGTAATACTCCCCGGTTCCGCCGTCATAGCTGAGCTGATATTCCTTATTATCCTCGTTTGACTTAACATATACGTTATAATTTTTAATGAAGGCCGTCCATTTTTTATCCGGTGATTGTACAGGTGCATTCTGAAGTTCATCACGGAAACCCCAGCTCCAGGTATCCTGGGGACGAACCCTTTCGGCAGTTCTGTCTCCTCTTATGATTCTGTAATTCCTTAAAATGCAAATCCAGTTGTAGTTATCATAGTTAAATGAAAAGCTCATCATCCGTTCCGAGAAAACCAGATTCCTGATGGGCAATTTTCCGGGCTCAGCTTTCTGACCGGTAGCCTCCCTGAATGCCTCCGCAAACCTTTTCTGGTCGAAAGCTACGGTCTTTGTCTTTGAAACGGCATCTACAATATAATACTCAATGCCGTTCGGAGTAGTGCTTTCATATAAAAATCTCCCCGTATTATTTATCCATGTCGGCCGTACATTCCCGTAAAATACTTTGTTCGATACCAGCTGCTGAAGCCGGTCAGCCCTGCCATAATCGGATGTGTCAGGCTGTGACAATGAATTCTGAACGAAGATGAATATCATCAGAAATGCCAGTCCCGGAATACCTGTCAATCTTCTGTTATACATTTCTTACATTAATTGAGTTTTTCAAATATAACGTAACCGCGTGTAATTATTTGTTAAAAAAACCTTCATTGTACTCTTTTAAATATTTTTAAGATTATTCAAGGCTTTTCCCTGAATAATACGAAATAAAATTATTGATTAAGGGGAAGGACTGAACGAAAGTTTTACCTTGAGAGATAATCGTCGAAAAGAACCTGAAGAAATGATTTACCGTACTTTTCAGCCGTTTCCGGTTTTCCTGATTTTTCAACGGGAGCGTTCAGCTTAATGTCAAAAATGATTTTGGAACTGTCGGTTATAAAGGCAAAACCTTCGTTGTATGTATAAAAAGCAAATTCTTTGATGCCGTCTGATAATATGTTTTTGCTGAACGGGAAAACATCCGGAAAATTTATCTGAGAAGATAAGGTGGCAGCAAGGTCAAACTGGCTGCAGGGTTTGCTTATAACCGTGTCCCTGACTGCAACAGCTCCTCCCATCCACAGCATTGGTATTTTGAAAATAGTTTCGGAATATGCCGGTATAGTTTCTGAATTTCTCCTGCAATGATCAGCCATAATGATTACAAGAGTTCTCTTCCACCATTCGGTATTCTTTGCTTTGTCAATAAATTCCCCGAGAGATTTGTCAGTATAATAAATTGAATTTTTAAATCTGCTTAGTATATCAGTTCCTTTGAAAACAGGCTTCATCGGAACCTCGAATGGTTCATGGCTGGATAAGGTGAGAAGCGTATAAGCAAAAGGTTCCTTTACTTCCAGAAGTGAATCGTACAGACGTTCGAATACAATATGATCATGTACACCCCACTTAGAATTCCGGTATTTCCTTTCAAAATCGTCTATAGTCACTTTTGCATTGAACCCTATTGTGGTAATAAAGGAATTAAGGTTTGCAAAGTCTATATTGCCTCCATACCAGAATGAGGTTTTGTAACCGGCACTGTCGAGCATTTTGAAAATGCCCGGCATTGATTGTGTTTTTTTTGGTTCTCTGATAATCTGAAACGTGGGTAAATTGGGGTAACCGCTGAGTATAGCCGGGACTGCCTTATCGGTTCTGGAACCGGCAGCATAAAAGTTTGAAAAATAAACACCTTCCGGAATAAATTCGTTAAATCTGGGAGCAACGGACTGACCTCCTTCCCTGGCTGAGATGATTTCACTTCCGAAACTCTCCAGTATGATAAGAAGAATATTGGGTCTTTGCGTGTTAAGCAAAATTTTTGTTTTCCCTTCATCGCGCATCAGATTATTGAAATTCTCGAGCGCTTCTTCTTTTGAAGTAAATTCATAAGGATTTCTTAAAGGCTTCAGATAAGCAGTTGAATGACCGAAGTGCCAGACTTCATTCAGTGCGGCATGATTGAGAAACAGATGTTCACTGAAATAGACAGAACCTGCATTTATGGGCGCAACTCCAAAACCACCTCTTATCGGAACAATCATGAAACCAGTAAGTATAATTACCAGTAAAGCTTTTAAAATTGCGAATTTCCTTTCCGGAATAAATGAGTAAAAATTTTCCGTAAGCCACCTGAAAGCTTTCAACTCCAGATAAATCAAAATAGCCGATGCAATGATTCCGGCCGTTAACTGAAGTGTTGATGCTGATGCAAGTGCATCTTTGGGATCAGTGAGATAGGCTGTTACGGAAAAGTCTACCCTGTATCCCCAGTACGAATAGACCACAGCATCTCCAAGTACAAGTAACGTAAAGAAAATAATCAGAAATGCCGAATAAATTCTCAGAAATTTTACATACCATTTACCGCCTGTTATAAACCAGAATACTGCCAGCAACAGAGGAATCATTAATATGTATGCGGTAACGGAAATATCCATTTTAAAACCGTGCAGGTATGTCTGAAAAATTTCCGCAGGCGAATATTGAATAAGTTCTTTGTATTGAAGTGCCAGAAATATTATCCTGGCAAAGAAGAAGAAAATCATCCAGAAAAGGCAGTAAATTATTGTAGCCGTCAGAAATTTTCTCAATTTACTCTGATTTTAAGTTTGCAAATGTAATATTTTGACACGGGATTTCTATCCGGTGGTTGTTTTTTATTGAACTTGTAATATCTTTAAAACTGTTTAATTCTGCAGAACGTTATTATGAAGGTTGCAGAATATATTGCCGATAAGCTCTTCACTGAAGGAGTCAGATATGTTTTCGGAATTCCCGGAGGCCCATCCATACCTTTAATTGAAGCCTTAAGACAGGCAGGTATAGGATTTGTCCTTACATCCGAAGAAAGAAGTGCAGGCTTTATGGCCTGCGTAACGTCAAGAATAACAGGCATTCCCGGTGTTTGTCACGCCACATTCGGTCCGGGCGCTACAAATTTGAGCACAGGAGTAGGAGGGGCACTTCTCGACAGATCATCTGTACTGGCTATTACAAGCGAAATGCCTGATGAATGGATTGACCGGACAACCCAGATGAATATTAACCATCAGGTTCTCTTTAAACCAATTACAAAAAAAACATTCAGAATTTCACCGGGGAATGTAAAATCTGTTTTGCCCCGGGCATTAAGAATTTGTACCGAAGAATATCCCGGACCTGTTCACCTTGGAATGCCGTCTGATATTGCTGAACATAATGTATCATCAGGGGATGAAAGCCGGGAAGTTCAATACCGGCAGGCTCTTAAAAATGAAAATATACACGAAATAAAAAATTTACTTAAGAGAAGCCGAAATCCTGTTGTTGTTGCTGGTCTCACTTCAGCACGCCTTAGTACGGGCAAACAAATTAATAGTCTGCTGAATAATTTCCGGGCTCCGGTTTTACTTACCCCCATGGCAAAAGGACTTATTGATGAAGAACATCCCTGCTATGCGGGAGTACTTTCACATGCACTGAGCGATTATCTTGAAGATATCTGTTCTCAGGCAGACCTTATAATAGGATTGGGATACGACCCGGTGGAATATAATTACGAATCGTGGATACCGGATGTGCCTTTGATTCATTTTGATACAGTGATAACTGATTTACCCCGCCGGGGCAATGTTTACAGTTATGCAGGCGAACCTGCCGAATGGTTCACAATTCTCTCAGAGATGAATAATACATCCGGAATTATCAACTCCGGTTTGCTGGCTGATGTAAGGGAAGAAATGAATTCCGTCTTCAGGGACTTCACTTCTGCATTCGGACCTGTAACAGTACTGAAAGTGCTTGGAGAAACACTGCCTCGCGATGCAATTATTACTGCAGATGTGGGTTCACATCTTCATCTGATAGGTCAGTACTGGAAAACACACGGCATGCAGAATCTGATAATGACAAACGGCTGGTCGTCAATGGGATTTGGTCTGCCCGCCGCCGTAGCCGCAAAACTCAATAAACCTTCTTCCACCGTAATATGCCTGACGGGCGATGGAGGCTTCCTTATGTCGGCAGGCGAAATACTTACCGCCCGCCGCTGCCTGGCACCGGTAATAGTGGTAGTATTCTCCGACGGTGAACTTAACCTGATAAAACTCAAACAAACATGGAAAGGTTTACAACCTTACGGCATATATCTAAACACTGGAAACCTTTTCGATTCCGGCAACTTCCTCGGTGCAAAAGTATTTAATGTCACCTCAGAAAAAAGCCTGAGGGATGCGGTAATGAATGCATTGATTCTTGATGAGACAGTGATAATCAATGCAATAATAGACCCCGAAGACTATAAATGGCTTATAGTGAAACAGAATTGAATTCTGTCAGCCGAAAGAATCCTTTAACCTCCTGACTGATTAAACCGCTTTTTATTCTTTACCTGATTTTTTTGCGGAAGAGGATGTTTTTTTATCTGATTTTTCTCCTTCGGTTTCAGACTTTTTCGACTTATCTGAAGCGGAAGATTCTTTCTTTTCTTTTGTGGTTTTCTTTTCTCCGGGTTCTTTCTTCTCCTCAGATGCTTTCCTGGCAGCAGTTTCTTTCTTTACTGCCGGTTCTTTCTTTGCTCTCGATACCTTTTTCTCCGGATGTTCCTCTGCTGCAACCTGTTCCGTCACCTCAGCTTTCCCGGTAACTTTTTCGGCTACTTCCTGTACTACAGCTTCTGCCGTAACAACAGGTTCAACAACTTCAACTGCTTCCTTCTTCTTTTCCCTGACACTCTTCTTTACGGTTTCCTCAACTTTAACAATTTCAGGTTGCAGTGCAGGTTTTTGCGATTTTTTCTTTCTGGGACGCCTTACGCCATAAGTCCCCATGAATATCTTACCTCTTCTGGTTTTTCTGTCTCCTTTTCCCATAAAACTTATTTTTGTTTTCTTGTTGAAAATTCTTTTGAAGCGGAGGCAAAGTTAAAAAATTTCTTTACGCTCATCGATTTTAATTTTGCTTTGAGTGAAAATTTTCAGAAAATTTCTGTTTTTTCAGCATTTATTTGCCTGAATATTTTTTTATTCGGAAAATAAACCTCACCTTTGCGCTGTTTTTAACATTTAATTTTTTGTAATCATGAACATTTACGTAGGAAGCCTGAATTTTAAAATGCAGGAATCAGAATTGAAAGAAATCTTCGAGGAGTATGGCGAAGTTACTTCAGCCAGAATTATCACCGATAAATACTCCGGAAGAAGCAAAGGTTTCGGTTTTGTCGAAATGCCCGATGAAGCTGATGCCAGAAGAGCCATCAAGGAACTTAATGGAGCAGAAGTTGGCGGAAGAACTATAATCGTCAACGAGTCCATCGAAAGACCAGAACGCAGAAATTTCAGAAACGGTAACAATGACCGGAGAAGAAGAGACAGTTACAGGTAGAATTAAAAAAGTTTCGAAATGAAAGGAAACGTAAAATGGTACGATAGCGTCAAAGGTTATGGATTTATCCAGACTGAAGACAACAGGGACATCTTTGTCCATCGTACCGGAATAGAAGGTTCTTACCGGAAACTTGAAACAGGAGAACCTGTTGAATTTGAAATCGAAGAGAGAGAAAAAGGACCTGTCGCTATAAAAGTCAAAAAGTCAGAATAATCTGTTTCTGATATACATTGAGTAGGGGGCTTTATTTTAAGCCCCTTATTTTTTTCACCGGAAATGATAAATGAAATAATTTTAAGAAAAATCACTTTCGATATTGGAAGCAGCATTCAGATTTTTCTAAATTTGTATGTATGGACCCCTGGCCGTTAAAAATATTCACACGTTGTTTTTCACCAAGACTGGAATATGTTGCTGAACTTATTTTTTTCAGCATTCTGGGAGTGCCTTATGAAATAGTGACTGACCGTCGTAAGCTGGGTAAAAATCCTGTAATAAATTATTCCGGTGAAAATATTGTTAATTCTTTTAAAATATCTCCATCGGGCTTACTTGGTGAAACAGGCATCAGGCAACAGAATATTGAGATTTCAGAATGGAAAGGATTACCTGTTTTCTTCCGTACCGACACTGAATCGGATTTTCCTTTTGACATTTTTTCCGCAGTATTTTATCTGGTAAGCAGATATGAGGAATACCTTCCTTTCAAACCCGATAATCACGGACGATTTCCTGCTTCCCTGAGCCTTGCCGGCAGAAACGGCTTTCTGAAAAAACCTGTCGCAAACCTCTGGATAAAAGAACTGGCTGCTTCACTGATAATTCATTTTCCGGAATTGGTTTTCAGAAAAAATACCTTCAGTTCAATTGTTACATTCGATATTGACGAACCGTTCAAATATCTTGGTAAAGACCTTTTCAGAAACCTCGGAGGAATAATTCTGGATTTCGGAAAAAAGAATTTCAACTCTGCCGAACGTTACAGAATAATCAAAAGAAAATCAAAAGACCCCTGGGATATTTTTAACTATCTGATCGAAAAATCATTGGATTCAGGTTCTGAGATACTTTTTTTCGCCCCGGCAGGCGACCGTACTCATTACGACAGATGGCCTTCATGGGATAATGAGGATTATGTTAATCTTCTGAAAGACATAAGGAAAAAAGTCAGAATAGGACTGCACCCTTCATATTTTTCAGGAAATAACATCGGAAAACTTAAAACGGAAAAAACAAGACTCGAAGCAATTGTTTCAAAAGAAGTTAAATATTCAAGATACCACTACGTAAGATTAAAATTACCTGATTCTTATTCAAACCTGATAAAAACAGGAATTGAGGAAGATTATTCGATGGGCTTTGCAGATGAACCCGGATTCAGGGCAGGCATTGCAACTCCCTTTTATTTTTATGATCTGGTGAATGAGAAGAAAACAAACCTGATGATTTATCCGTTTCAGGTAATGGATGCAACACTGGTGCGATATAAAAAAATGAGTCCGGCGGACGCCCTGCATCTTATTGAAGATCTGATTGATGAAACAAGAAACGTGGGAGGAACTTTTCAATCGGTGTGGCATAATAACATCCTGGCTGAAGGTGATTTATATAAAGAGTGGCAGGCCATTTTTGAAAATACATTGAAATACCAGAAAAAATGATTATATACCTTAAAAACAAGGAAATAGACAGAAATCTCTGGGATACATGCCTTAAAAATTCCATGTATCTTAAACCTTACGCTTATTCATGGTATCTGGATATCATGGCACCGGGTTGGGAAGCCCTGATAGACGACGAATACGATTCGGTCTTTCCGATGCCGGGTTTCAGGAAATTTGGTATTAAATACATTACAACACCTATATTTCTCCAGCAACTGGGTGCATTCTCCCCCGATAAGCCTGTTGAAAAAGTTATTCATGAGTTTATTTTTTATATGCCCGAATTTTACCGTTTTGTCGATTTGTGTATAAACCACAGGATTGAATTTAACGAATACAGGATTACGGAAAGAACAAATTATATTCTTAATCTTAACAGGAGCTATGATGAGTTGTGGAATTCATTCACTTCAGATTGCAGAAGGAACATTAACCTCGCATCGAAAAACGGGATTAATTACACCAATCAAGTAAAACCGAAAGAACTGATAAATCTTTTTATTGAAACCACCGGCAAAAATATTCCGGGAATCAAACGTAGAGACTATGAAAAGCTTGAAACACTGATGAACCATTGCCTTTTCAACAGAAAAGGACGTATAATAGGCGTACGCTCGGATAACGGTTCATTGATTTTCGGCCTTTTCATTGTTGAAATCCCGGGTTCAAAAACGCTTCTCTTTACGGCCAACAGCTCTGAAAGCAGAGAGAAAAGAATAAACTACCATGTAATTAATGAGCTGATTAAAGAAAATGCTGACAGCGATACAAAAATTGATTTTGCAGGCTCTTCAATACCCTCCCTGGCATCTTTCATGCAATCTTTCGGAAGCACAAAAGAAATATACTACAGAATATACAGGAATTCGCTTCCGTGGCCTTTGAAAATGTTCAAGTGAGGAAAAAGGCAAATCAGCGGGTCAATGATTATACTTTCACGTTTAAGACGCCATCCGTTATGATATCCGGCCTGTGTGGGCTTTATTATTTATTGGGTGTCTTCCAGACACGTTAACGAAAACAGTGTGATTCAGAAGAGCTCTAAGTTCTCATCCTGGTCAACCTCTTTAAGTTTTCCGTCTTCACACTTCATGGTTCTGGCAGGATACCTTTTAAGGATGTTCTGATTGTGCGTGGCAACAATAATTGCCCTGCCTGCCTGATTTATTTCCATCAGTAGCTTCAGAATATCGTCCGATGTTTCATTGTCAAGATTCCCCGTGGGTTCATCAGCAAGAATGATATCAGGATCATTTAATAATGCCCTTCCGATAACTACCCTTTGCTGCTCACCTCCCGAAAGCTGATGTGTCATCTTGTATCCTTTCAAACCCAGTCCCACCTTTTCAAGAACTTCGGCAATCCGTGTTTCAATATCATTTTTATTCTTCCATCCTGTTGCCCTTAGCACAAATTCAAGGTTGTCATGTACATTCCGGTCGGTTAACAGCTGAAAATCCTGAAATACAATACCCAGCCTTCTTCTGAGATACGGAATCTCTTTTCTCTTAATCTTTCTTAGATTATATCCTGCCACAACGGCTTCCCCTTCCTTCAACGGAATCTGAGCATTAATGGTCTTTATCAGACTAGTTTTTCCGCTTCCCACTCTGCCGATAAGATACATGAATTCATTTTTTTTCAGGGAAAAATTTACATCCGTAAGTACAAGATGATCCTGCTGCCATATATTACAGTTCCTGAACTCTATTATTGTATCCAGTGAATAAGTTTCCTCCATTGCCGGCAATTTTCACCGCAAAATAAAGAAAGAATTGAAAACTAACATACCAATGTTAATAAATTCGGTAATAAAGACCACAGGGCACCGTTTAATAGTTGTAATTTTACACCACGTTATTAACTATGCACTGGTTGATTTTATGCCAGTTTAACAGATTGTCTTTTTTGGGGTAAGTATTATAAATATGTAATGTTAAAGTGATTAAAATTCAATCTTTTAATTAAATATGAACAAGAGGCTGCTTTTGATATTGCTTATCTTGCTGACGGTAGCCCCTCTCTCTGCCCAGATATCTTACATGGGCAGGGAAGTAAGCTCAGATCTTCAGAAAGGGCTTGAACTCTATAACAAGGAAAAATATACAGCTGCACTGAAGTTTTTCGATTCCTGGCTTAAAAAGTCATCGGGCGATAATGCAAACGAAAAATACGATGCAGAATTCTTCAGTGCCATGTCTGCACTCAAACTCTTTCATGCCGATGGCGAATACCGCATGATGAAATTTATCGCTTCATGGCCCGGTTCTTCAAGAGTTAATGATGCTTATCTGGCTCTCGGGGATTACTTTTACCAGAATAAAAACTACCGGAAATCGGCTGCATTTTATCAGCGGGTGAACCGGTTACTTCTCCCTGCCGAGAAACTTCACGAATATTGTTTCAGATATGGATATTCCCAGTTCATGAACGGAAACATGGAGACAGCCCTTCTGATGTTCAGTGAAATAAAGGATATTGACACATATTACACTTCCCCTGCACTGTATTACTTCTCTCATATTGCCTACGAGGAAAAGAAATACGAAACGGCAATGGACGGATTCATACGACTTAGAAATGATGAAACCTTCGGAAGCGTGGTGCCGTTTTATATTGTTCAGATAATGTATCTCAGAAAAGATTACGACGGGATACTGGAAATGGCTCCCGAACTTCTGAAATCGGCCGGCAAGATGAGGGCTGTGGAGCTTTACAGGTTTATCGGTGATGCATACTACAACAAAGGTAATTACAGGGAAGCTGCCGGCTACCTTGAAAAGTATGCTGAAGGTGCAAAAGCCAGCGACCGGCCCGACAGATTCCAGCTTGGCTATTGCTACTATATGACAGGCGATTATGACAAAGCCATCAAAATATTCCTGGACCTTACTGCAAGAACCGACCTGCTCAGCCAGAATGTCTGGTATATCCTGGGCGACTGTTACCTGAAGAAAGGCGATAAAAAGCGGTCACTCTTTGCATTCGGTCAGGCATCACAGATGAACTTTGATCCAAAAATCAAAGAAGACGCGCTGTTCAATTATGCAAAACTTCTGTACGAAACCTCTTATTCTCCCTTTGGCGAGGCAATAAGAGCGTTTCAGGAATACATCAACCTCTACCCCGGTTCCGACCGCATCGAAGAGGTCTATAACTTCCTTGTGGATACCTATATGCAGATTAAAAATTACAGGGAAGCTCTCGCTTCTCTCGACAAAATAACCCGTAAAGATGCACGCCTTGAGGCAGCATACCAGCGGGTTGCCTTCTTCAGAGGACTCGAACTTTTTAAAAATATGGAACTTACGGCAGCAATTGATATGTTCGAAAAGTCACTTGATTACGGAAAATATAACAGTCAGCTGCGGGCACGGGCAATATACTGGAGAGGCGAAGCCTGGTACAGGCTGGGTCAATACGATAACGCAATATCCGATTACCAGACTTTTATGGGTATACCCGGCTCAACACAACTCGACGAATACAGACTTGTGAGATATAATCTCGGTTATGCACTTTTCAATAAAAAGGATTATACAAATGCACTGGCTCATTTCCGGAACTTCGAATCAAATGCAACCGCTGTAAGAGCCGACATACTCGTTGATGCACGAAACAGAATAGCAGATTGCTATTTCATTAACACAAACTATGCTGAGGCTGTTGAATTCTATAACAAGGTGATTGAATTCGGGAAAATTGACGCCGATTACGCACTCTACCAGAAAGGCTTTGCACTCGGACTGATGAACAACCAGAAGGGTAAAGCAGAAACTCTTACCTTACTTATTGACAATTACCCCTCTTCCAAATATTTCCCGGGTGCGCTGTTCGAAAGAGGCAGGGCATGGGTCAGCCTTAAGAATAAAGCCAGGGGAGAAGCCGATTTCAACCGGGTAATATCATCATTCCCGGGCAGTCCTTTCGCCCCCCGGGCCATTATACAGCTCGGACTGCTCTATTTCGATACGGGGGAAAACGAAAAGGCAATCACACAGTTCAAAAAAGTAATCGAAAACTACAGTTCAACCCCCGAAGCACGCTATGCTCTAACCGGACTTAAAAATGCCTATATTGAAATAAACGACGTAGACTCATATTTCGCGTATGTAAAATCACTTAAAGGATTCGGCGATGTTGCACAGACAGAAAAGGATTCACTGCTTTATGTATCGGGTGAAAGACTCTATATGTCAGGTAACTGCGACAGGGCTTCGGAAGTGTTCCGGAATTACCTCAACGAATTCACTTTCGGCAGCTTCCGCATTAACGCCCTCTTCTACCTTGCTGAATGCGAAATGTCAAAAGGCAGAAAGGACGAAGCCCTTAATAACTACCTGAAAGTGATTGAATCACCCGGTAGTGAATTCTTTGAACCCGCCCTTAAATCAGCTGCAGCATTATTGTTCGAAAAAGAAGACTATAAGAAAGCTTTTGAATTGTACGAACAACTTGAACGTGTAACCGATAATGCGGAAAGTCAGGTGATAGCATTGAGGGGGCAGCTACGATCAGCATATGAGACAGGCGATGCCGAAAAAACCATACGAACAGCCGAAAAAATAAACAGGGCACAAAATATTCCCGAAGAACTCCTCAGGGAAGCCAACTTCATGAGCGCCAAAGCACACTACAGCCTTAACCAATTCGATGAGGCACTCAGAGATTTCAGAAAAACTGCCGTTGAGATAATAAGCATCCAGGGTGCGGAATCAAAATATAGAGTTGCCGAAATCCTGACCCTTAAAGGAAACATCCAGGAAGCCGAGAAAATTATTAACGAATTCATCAATTCGAATACCCCGCACCAGTACTGGATGGCAAAAATGTTCCTGCTGCTGGCCGATATAAGCCTGAAAAAAGGAGATATCGTAATGGCAAGAGCCACCCTGCAGGGCCTTAAAGAAAACTATCAGGTCGTGGACGACGGTATACTCGATGAAGTTAAAACAAAACTCGATTCTCTGAATGCCAGACAAATACCGTAACCAAAACACAAAGGGATGATGAAAAAAACAATATACAATATAATGAAACCACTGCCTTTTATTGTTGTTTTTATGTTTTATTGTGCGGTTTTCAATGCTATTGGGCAGGAGACAGTAATAAAAAGGGAAATCACACTCTATAACCCGTATAAACCTTCCCTGCCCGATGTTGTTAAAAAAAGCTTTCTTCCCGATATGACCGACACGACGGCCGTAAAACCCGTAATAAAATACGATATACAGACAACGCCATATACCCCGCCATATACTGTAAGCCCGCTCAAGGCTGCAACAATGGTACCCGACCCGCTTACAAAATTGTATAACGGTTATATAAATCTGGGTCTGGGCAATTACCTGACATCTCTCGGAGATATTAGCATTACAAATCTGAGATCCAGAAAAGGTGCAGTGGGTGTTTATGCAGGATATTTTCTGACAGACGGAAAAGTAAAACTTGAAAACGGTAAAAAAGTATTTGCCGGTTACAGGGATAATAATGTGTCGCTGTTCGGAAAAAAGTTCCTGAACGAGAGTGTGCTCAGGGGCAGTATCGACTATTCCGGAAAAACCAGATATGCCTACGGATATAATCCGCAAATAATTGATTATAACCCTGTAAAAAAGGACTATAAACTGAATTACACCTCTGCAGGAATCAATGCGGGAATATCGTCGGTTCGGCCCGATTCATCAAAACTGGCTTATGATGTAAGCCTTGATTATAATTTCTTTATATCCGGGAAAGACATGTACCTCCACACAGGTATATTAACCGGCCGGTCAGCCGTGGAGGTTAAAGGCTTTTACGCCGGTTCAGGCCTGCGGCTTGATTTTTATAAACCATCAGGCAAAATTTCTTCATCATCGGAATATGTTGCGGAAGTTACACCTTTTCTTACGAAGAAAACTGACGAATGGAATGCAAAACTTGGAGCAGGACTGGTACTGGATAAATTTATTGATGACGACGAACCCCGATTCCTTATTTATCCCGATTTCAGGTTCAGCTTTAATATAATGCCTCCCTACATTGGTTTTTTTGCGGAACTTAAAGGTAAACTTGAAAGAAATACACCGGAAAATGTCATTAATCTTAATCCATTCATCCTTTCTGATTATTTATATAGAATAAGGAATACAAGTTATCCGCTTATTGTCAATGCGGGTCTTGAAGGAGAGTCGGGAATCGAAGGCAGATACAGAGTGAATGTATCATATTTATTGGTAAACGATTACGTTTTGTTTGCAAATCTGGCAACAACAATGGATGACACAATTAACCTTTTAATGGGTAACTACTTCAAACCCCTCAGTGATGAAGGTGATATAATCAGATTCCACGGCGAAACAGCCGGCCGCATAAGCCGACACCTGACTTTTTCTGCGGAAGGAAATTATTATAAATATAATCTTACAAGTAACAAATACGCATGGGGTATGCCCGAATGGGATATTAACCTTAATCTGAAATACAACCTCAGGGAGAAAATCATAGCCTCACTCGGAATAAACACGACCGGGCCCAGAAAACTGCTGGCAACAATATCGAATTTTAACACGGTCTTCGACCTGCTTGGAAGTTCAGAAATTGAAAAAAGCATGCCCGCTCATCTGAATTTCAATCTGAGTGCCGAATACAGATATACAAAAATTCTGTCTTTCTGGCTTAAATTCAATAATTTATCATTTTCAAAATACTATGAATGGGCATGGTATCCGTCGCTCAGGTTTATTTGCCTAGCAGGTTTTACTTACAGCCTGTAAAACCAATTGATATTTAATTGGTTTTCAATTTTGTATTTAATTAATAGTCAATCAAATATACCCTGTTAATTACTTGGTAAAATAGTTAATATTTTTTAACCCTTCCCTTAAAAATCGTAATGATATTATTTGTATATTTGCAGCAGTAATTAATTTACATTATATCAAATATTTATAAAAGGGTTTGAGAAGTTGGATCAGTGGGCAGCGCAGATATATAAGAGTCTGATTCTCCGTAAAAACATGCCTGTTCAACTTCAGGACAGACCGAAAAGGGGTCTGCAGATGATGATTTATTTTAAATTAAAGATAAACGAAGGGTAAAATGAGTAATAACCAGAAAAAGGTTCAAAACGGGAATGGTTACTCCGCCGAGAATATACAGGTTCTCGAAGGTCTTGAGGCAGTCAGGAAAAGACCTGCTATGTATATTGGCGACACAGGTGTGAAGGGACTTCATCACCTTGTTTACGAAGTCATTGATAATTCAATTGATGAAGCACTTGCAGGTTTCTGTGACAGAGTTGACGTAGTTATTCATGAAGACGGTTCAATATCTGTAACTGATAACGGCCGCGGTATTCCTACCGACATCCATGAAAAAGAACAGAAATCGGCTCTTGAAGTTGTAATGACAATACTTCACGCAGGCGGTAAATTCGATAAGGATACTTATAAAGTCTCGGGAGGCCTTCACGGAGTGGGTGTATCAGTGGTTAATGCACTGTCCGAATGGCTCGAAGCTTTCATCCACCGCGAAGGAAAAGTTTTTTACCAGAAATACGAAAGAGGGAAACCGGTTACCGAAGTAAAAGTTATTGATAAAACGGACAAAACAGGAACAATAGTCAGGTTTAAGCCTGATAATCAGATATTCCAGACAACGGATTTTAATTTTGAGACACTTTCTGCACGACTGCGGGAACTTTCATTCCTTAATAAAGGCGTTCTGCTTACTATAAAAGATATGCGGGAACCGATTGAAAACGGTAACGGGAATAAGCCAAGATATGAGGAATTCAGGAGTCAGAACGGTCTGATTGAATTTGTTCAATACCTCGATGCCACCAGGGAACCTCTTACCGAAAAACCTGTTTACATTTTTACGGATAAATATGGCATTCCTGTTGAGGTTGCCATGCAATATAACACCTCATTCTCCGAAAATGTCTATTCCTATGTTAATAATATAAATACTATTGAGGGTGGTACCCACCTGGCCGGTTTCAGGAAAGGCCTTACACGCGCTCTTAAAAAATATGCCGAGGATTCGGGAGCTACTGCAAAGCTGAAGTTCGACATCAATGGTGATGACTTCAGGGAAGGTCTTACCGCAGTTATTTCCGTAAAGGTTCCGGAACCGCAGTTCGAAGGACAGACCAAGATGAAACTCGGTAACTCCGAGGTTATGGGGGCTGTCGAACAGGCTGTTTATGGTGCTCTTTCCAATTATCTCGAGGAAAACCCGCGCGACGCACGCCAGATAGTACAGAAAGTTATACTCGCTGCTACAGCCCGCCATGCCGCAAGAAAAGCAAGAGAACTCGTACAGAGAAAGAACCTGCTCTCAGGCTCAGGCCTGCCGGGTAAACTTGCCGACTGCGCCGACCGCGACCCGTCAAAATGCGAACTTTTTATCGTTGAGGGCGACTCGGCCGGAGGAACAGCAAAACAGGGACGCGACAGACGTTTCCAGGCTATCCTGCCACTCCGGGGAAAAATCCTTAACGTCGAAAAAGCAATGCAACATAAAATCTTCGAAAGCGAAGAAATACGAAACATCTTTACCGCCCTCGGACTTTCCATCGGAACCGAAGAAGACAGTAAAGCCCTCAATACATCAGGCCTGCGATACCACAAAATCATCATAATGACCGATGCCGACGTCGACGGCTCACATATCACAACCCTTATCCTGACATTTTTCTTCCGGTATATGCAGGACCTGATCAAAGCCGGAAACATTTTTATAGCTTCTCCGCCTCTCTACCTTGTAAAAAAGGGAAAAATCGAGAAATACTGCTGGACCGAAGAGGAACGCGAAGCTGCCGTGAAGGAACTGGGTCAGGGTAAAGATTCATCAGTGACAGTCCAGAGGTACAAAGGTCTCGGCGAAATGAATGCCGAACAACTCTGGCAGACAACCATGAATCCGGAAACACGTATTCTCAAACAGGTTACAATAGAAAGCGCCGCCGAAGCCGACCATATCTTCTCAATGCTGATGGGAGAAGAAGTGCCGCCACGAAGAGAATTTATAGAAACCCACGCAAAATATGCAAGAATAGATGCCTGACAGGGAGATTGCTACTCACCAAAAAACTTTCTCCTTATCTCTATGGCACTATCCATGCAAACCTCACTGCAACAGTAACATCTGATGCATTTCTTATCGGTCAGCACAATATGATTCTTTTTTGACGGATGCGGAGCAATTGCTCCCACAGGACATATCTTAACACATCTCAGGCACCCCGTGCATCTGTCATGAAGAAAGACCGGCCTCCTTTCAAGCTTCCTCAGAAACTTTACCCTCCTGATCAGAAACTGCAAAGAAATATTCTCTGTCTTTGTCACAGGTACCTTCAGAAAATCCTTTAAAACAACCGATTCCAGAGGAGGACCGTCGTAAACTATTTCATCGGGCGACGAAAGCCATTCACCCCTCGAAAGAGCAACCCGGTTGGTCGGTATATCAAGCGGATCGTATCCGGCTATGGTTGATGCAATTATATCAAGGGCTAAAGGATTTGTTGATCCGATAAGAAGACCTGTTTTTTTCGGAAAACCATTAGCCGGACCCGGTCCTTCCATCCCGTAAACAGCATCCATCAGAAAATAACCGGGCAGTACTGCCTCATTCAGATCAACTAGAAACCTGCTGAAAGCCATTCTGTTCTGGTAAAGAGCATGCTGCTTACCTTTGATAAAACCGGGAACAATGCCAAGCGTGTTCTTTATTGCCCCGGTAAAATAAACAAGTTCATGATTCTTAAATTTTGGAAGAGAAATTATCAGATCCACATTCTTAACTACCGATGCCACCTTAATCTTTTTCCCGCTCCTGAGACTTACCTCAGATGGCTTTTCGCGGAAATCAACCCACTCCACCCCTGTACGCCTGCAAATATCTTCAATTCCGCATTTAACCGGACGAAAATTACCGATATGTATGGAAGGTGAATCACCAACTGCCACTTCAGCACCCTTCGACTGAAGATATCTTATTACGGCTTCAACTACAACCGGATGAGTGCAAATACTGCGCTCGGGTAGAGTGTCATTCAGAATATTCGGCTTTATAAGAACCCTTTTACCCCCGGGATCAGGACCTTCCGAACTTTCATAAATCTCCGCTACAAGCCTTATTACTTCATTTAAATCGTAATCCTCACATCTTCTTATTGTTACTCTCTTGTTCATTTACATTCGGTTTAAAAAAAAATAGTCCGCATGAAAATATTCAATTCATTAAAACCTGATCTCTTTTATAGCATATTATATTATTTCCTGCCATTTATGGCTTAATAAGACATAATCACTGCTTTTAGCAGTTCTTCTATGTATCTGATGACATTTCCTGAAGAGCCGGAATAATTATTTACCGTTATGCTGAAGACAAGGTCCTTACCTGAAACAGACTTAAGATAACCTGCAAAACTCCTTATTCCTGTCATAGAACCGCTCTTGGCTTTTAACCTTCCTTCAAATACAGAATCCCTGAAAACATTTTTCAAAGTGCCTTCAACTCCTGCCTCAGGGAGGGAATTGATAAATATTGTGTAATTATTACTCTTTTTCATATATAACAGCAGGGAAACAATGCCCTTTGCGTTAATGAGATTCCTGGGCGAAAGGCCGCTTCCATCAATAATAACAATGCCCTGATTATAGATACCGTTTTTTTTCAGAAAATCATATATAATCTCTATTCCGGCATCGGTTGAACCACTGTTTCTGAATACTTTTCCAATCTCTTTGACGAGATGTTCGGCATAGAGGTTAATACTTTCGTGATTCAGCACTTCAATTATTTCACTCAGAGGCGGTGACAGAGTTTCATTTATTACCGCAGTCCTTTTGCTCTCAGTCGGTTTTTCCAGCCTGTATGTGGAGGGGCTGAATAAAACTTTTATTCCCGCACTTTTAAGTCTTCCGGTAAGAATTTCTGCCGCAAGCAGCGGAGGATCCGTTATTGCGGCTTTGAGAATGAAATCATCACGGTTGGGAGGTATACTTCCCGATATCCAGCCTTTGTTTCCGTACGGGGGGCAGAAAACATAACCCCGGTCGCTGGTACCGGCTGCAATAAGGAAATTTTCATATTTTACTCCATACTCAATGGGTTCTACCGTTGTTATTTCCGGTCTGGAACCCTCTTCGCATGTTCTGAAATGTATTTTGGCGGTATTGTCAAATACGGAGAGGCCATATGCGCCTGCACCGTAATAATTTCCGATATCCTCCCACGTCCACCCGTCAGGTACCGGTTCGTAATCATAATATGAATCGTCGGTAATGACCCTGCCCTTAATCTTTTTAATTCCTGCTTTTCTGACTGCCTCTGTCCAGTTATCAAAAAGATTCCCGTAATACTTTTCAAAATGTTCCGAAGCCAGGCACGGATCTCCGCCCCCTCTGATTATAAGATCTCCCTTAAGCACACCCGACTTTTTAAAAAATCTGCCTGAATACTCCAGTGTTGTTTTGAACCTGTAATCCGGTCCGAGCAGTTCCAGTGCCGCTGAAGTGGTTACGAGCTTCATAACTGAAGCAGGGGCAAGACTTCTGTTGCTGTCGTATTCAACAACGGTTAAACCTGTCTCAGCATCTTTTATCAGCAACGAAACAGAGGCACATTGCATCAGCGAGTCTGAAAGAAACCTTTCGTAAACCGCGTTCTGAGCCTCTGTTTCCGGAGTGAAAAATGCCAGAAAAATTATCGTATTTGCAATCAGCCTGCGCATTACATGTTATTTATTCCTGGCGAGAGTCGAAAGAAGTCCGCACGCTGCTTTGATATCCTCTCCACGACTGGCTCTTATTGTGGCTATGATGCCTTTCTTGTTAAGCATGTCTCTGAATTTTTTAACTTCCTCAATATCCGGACTTTCAAAACTGACCCCGGGAATCCTGTGAAACCTTATCAGATTTACACGACATCTTAATCCGTTAAGGAGCCTGGCAAGTTCTTTCACATGTGCCGGTGTATCGTTGAAGCCTTTGAAAAGGATATATTCAAATGAGATACGTCTTTGTCCCGTTATTCCTGCTTTTTTAATTGTTTCAATGACTTCCTTAAGGGGATTGGTTCTCTGGACAGGCATAAGCATGAGTCGTTCGTTATCAAAAGGAGTATGGAGACTTACCGCCAGATGTACCATGCTTTTTTCAAGAAAAACAGGCAATTTATCTACAATACCGACGGTACTTACCGTAATGCGTGTCGGACTCCTCGCATAGCCCCATTCGGATGTAAGTATTTCAAGACTTTTCAGAACCTCGTCGAGGTTGTCCAGAGGTTCTCCCATCCCCATATAGACTATATTCTTAATATCAGGAAATTCCGGAAGACTTCTGAACTGGTTCAGTATTTCATTTGAGGAGAGATTGCCCTGAAATCCCTGCTTGCCTGTCATACAGAAAAGACATCCCATTTTGCATCCGGCCTGGGTTGAAACACATACAGTTGCGCGATCTTTTTCAGGTATATAGGCAGATTCAACAAATTTGTCATTCAGTACTTTGTACAGATATTTTTTTGTCCCGTCGGAACTTTCCGAATATTCGACAGGAGAGGAGAGTCCGTATTCAAACTCTGAAGCTAATATCTCCCTTGCCTTCTTTGAGAGGTTTGTCATTTCCTCAATTGAAGAAACCTGCTGTTTGTAGAGCCAGTCAGCTATTTGCCTTGCCGAATAACCGGGTAAACCAATCCTTCGTGTAATGGCAATCAGTTCATTAATTGTCTTTCCGAATAACGGTTCTTTCTTCATGTTTTTGAAATCCTTTGTAAAAACCGAAACTTATTTTTTACCGGTTTCAGCCTAGTTAAATCCATAACCTGCTTTCTGCAGGTCTTTGACTGATTTAAAAGGTTTCGGCGGGTTAAGATATTTATTAAGGTGATTATAAATCTTCATTCTTATTTCTTTAGCTTCCTTGTAATCCATTCTGTCGAACGAATGACCTCCCGGCATGTTATTGAATATTTCGTAATGGAAATTTTGTTTGTTTTCTGCTTTCAGAGATTTTATAAGATGTTCAACCTCTAGCACGTTTACATCCTCATCGTTGGTGTTTGTATGAATGAGGAGCGGGGTATTTCTGTATTTGTGGACCTGCCAGGCGGGAGACCTTTTACGGTATTCGGCAACATTCTGATCCGCCGGCTTACCTATTGAGGGCTGTTTTGAAAACACATCCCGGTACTCCTGGTCTTTATAACCCATTCTTGCTATAAGGTCACTGACAGGTACCCCTGCAAAACAGACTTTATATTTGTCGGGGTACTCGAAAATATTGAACAGTGCTATGTAGCCACCGTGGCTCCATCCGATTATACCGACTCTGTCGCCGTCTACAATGGAATAATTATCAATCATGTATTGCCGGCTGGCATCAACATCCTGTATTTCGAGCCCGCCATAGTCGATCATATCGTAAAACGACTGGCCGTATCCTGTTGACCCTCTGTATTCAGCGGCAACCACAATATATCCCTGTGAAATCATTTCACGGATTATGTGTGCATAATAAGTGTTGAAATCTGAATGAACTCCCCCGTGAGGGAACACGAGCAGGGGATACTTTTTCGTTGGATCAGCATCCTTTGGTATGAAAATATATGACCAGAATTTAACAGGATTTCCGGCACCCTGGCCTGTCGGATTTTTCTCAACCGCCAGAGGTGGTCCGGTCATATAAACCTTATCAATGTAAGCAATGTCTCCCACTTTATTATACCAGTAAATGTCGTCAACCTTTTTTTCAAGTATATCAAACCGGTGCGACAGGCGTTCAAAATTTGAACCTATTCTGCTGATGGCATTCATCAGTTCAGTTGTTCCTGGCTGACCAGACACACTGATAAGTGATGAAAGGATGAGGATAGGAATAAAAAACTTTTTCATAAGTTAATGATTTTATAAATATTTGAATATCATTAATATCATTTTTTTTTAATTTGAACTGATTTTTCATCTTCCTTTTTCTTCGCCATGATAATATTGATGACTTATCCTATCCGGAGGAAATAAACCGGAGCAAATTTCCTGTTCAAAAATAATCTTATTTACTGATAATTGAATTTGCGACATTTTATCACAACAACTGACAGAATGACAGTTTTTAATAAATTGATTCATATATGAATATTATGAAGGTATGAAAAAATAAATTATTGTAGTAAGGATTAAAAAAAGCGGGTCATTTGTCTTATAAATGATGCGTATTAAAGGACATTTCTGAATTTGTTAAAAATATTATCATTCACGTTAAATTGATGTTAAATGTGGCTGAAACAGAGTTTCATGAATAAAAAATGCATAATCTTTGTTAAACAATTTAACCGGTTTGAGGTTTAGTAAAATAAAATAATCTCAGGCCGTAGCAGAAAAAAATGTTTAACCTTAAAATGAAAAAGATATGAAAGTCAAAACAATTCTTGGCGGGTTAACAATGTCAATTCTGGGGGCAGTTATTGCTCTTGTAACTTATACAAATTTTATCGAGGGGAGATCAGGGAAGGCTTCTGTCAATGATACGTCGAGTATATCGGAAGAAAGGCTGAAACCTGTTCTTACTTCTTATCAGCAGGTGGGTCAGGTAGATTTGACTTATGCTGCAGAATTAACTGTACATGCAGTTGTGCATGTCAGGACTAGCACCACATATTCGGTTCGGAGTATAAATCCGATAATTGAATGGTTTTACGGTGATGCTTACCGTCAGGTTCCGCGTGAAGTTCGCGGATACGGTTCAGGGGTAATTATTTCTTCTGATGGTTATATTATAACAAATAATCATGTAATTGAGAACGCCGAGAAGATAACGGTTAAACTTAATGATAACAGGGAGTTTGAAGCTCAGGTTATTGGCCGTGATCCAAGTACTGATATAGCACTTCTTAAAATTAACGGAGAAAATCTGCCTCATATAAATTACGGTGATTCCGATAAACTTCGTCTTGGTGAATGGGTTCTTGCCGTTGGCAATCCGTTTAACCTTACATCCACTGTTACTGCCGGTATAGTAAGTGCAAAGGGAAGAAACCTGGGCATTCTCGACGACAACTATCGTATTGAGTCATTTATTCAGACTGATGCTGCACTCAATGTAGGAAACAGCGGTGGCGCACTGGTTAATACCGAAGGTCAACTTGTTGGTATTACCACTGCAATTATTTCACCCAGCGGGGCATATGCAGGAAACTCATTTGCAATACCGGTAAATATTGTCAAAAAAGTAGTTGAAGATCTGAAAATTTATGGAACTGTGCAAAGAGCAGTTATGGGTGTAAGTGTGGGTGAAATGACCGCAGAGTTGGCTGAAAAGGCTAAAATGAAGGAAATAAGAGGGGCATATATCAACGAGGTGTATGAAAACAGTGCTGCAGATGAAGCAGGCTTAAAAGAAGGTGATGTCATTGTAAAATTCAACAACGTTCCCGTAAACAGCATGTCTGAACTGCTGGAGCAGGTCGGAAGATATCGTCCCGGTGACAGAGTGACAATTACTTATGTGCGCTCAGGAAAAGAAAATACGGTTTCATTAACACTCAAAAACATTGAAAATACAACGGGACTCGTAAAATCGGATACAAGTACAGGAACAGTGTTTGGCGCAAAACTGGAACCTCTTTCACCGTCCGACCAGAGGAATTATGGCGTTGACTATGGCGTAAAGGTAACCGAAGTCAACGAGGGAAGGTTCAGAGACCTTGGAATACGCAAAGGCTATATCATTCTGAGCGTAAACGGAAAGAAGGTCAAAAGTGCTTCCGATGTCAGAAACTTTACCAATAACGGACAGAATCTGACGTCAATCGAAGGCATACAGTCGAACGGAACCTACTTCAGCTACCAGTTCGGCGGTAGAAACAGATAAATAAACCATTATAAAACAGGGGGTTGATAAATTCACGCCCCCTGTTTATAATAAATGTTAAAATATTTGGCTTTTTTAAAAAAATATATTAATTTCGCGAAAATTTTTTAAGGTATAGATGAGACAACTTAAGATTACCAAATCAATCACCAACAGGGAAAGCGCATCACTCGACAAGTACCTTCAGGAGATTGGTAAGGAAGAGTTGATATCGGTTGAAGAGGAAGTTGAACTTGCACAGAGAATCAAAAAGGGAGACAGGGCTGCACTTGAAAAACTGACAAAAGCAAATCTTCGCTTCGTAGTATCCGTTGCAAAACAGTACCAGAACCAGGGGCTGAGCCTGCCTGATCTGATTAACGAAGGTAACCTCGGGCTCATAAAAGCTGCCGAGAAATTTGATGAGACAAGGGGATTTAAATTCATCTCCTATGCCGTATGGTGGATCAGGCAATCAATACTTCAGGCCCTTGCCGAACAGTCAAGAATAGTGCGCCTGCCTCTTAACCAGGTTGGCTCTCTGAACAAGATCAACAAAGCCTTTTCAAAGTTCGAACAGGAATACGAGAGAACACCATCTCCGGAAGAACTTGCCGAAGTGCTTGACCTCCCCAAGGAAAAGGTTACCGACACTCTCCGCGTATCAGGCAGACATGTGTCGGTTGATGCTCCCTTTGTCGAAGGTGAAGACAACAGCCTTCTCGATGTGCTGCCTAATACCGATTCCCCTAACGCCGATAAGGCACTTATAGATGAATCTCTTTCAAAAGAGATCGAAAGAGCACTGGCAACACTTACCGAAAGAGAAAGAGATATAATTAAATACTTCTTCGGTATCTCATGCCAGGAAATGACTCTTGAGGAAATTGGGGAAAAATTCGGACTTACACGCGAACGCGTCAGACAGATCAAGGAGAAGGCAATAAGAAGACTCAGACATACTTCGAGAAGTAAACTGCTTAAAAGCTATCTGGGATAAGCTGACAATAAAACAATATAGCCGCCGCAAATCTCCGGCGGCTATATTGTTTTTTACGGGTTATCATAAAATTTTTTTAAATTCATTTCATTTATTTGTACAGGCACCTTATTAAATCAGTAAGCTATTGCGATGAATTTTAAACTCGTTTCTGATTTTCAGCCTACCGGCGACCAGCCTGAAGCAATCCGGCAGCTTGTGGACGGACTCCGCAAAGGAGTACCATATCAGACTCTGCTGGGAGTGACAGGCTCGGGGAAAACATTTACAATAGCTAACGTAATCGAACAGGTGCAGCGACCTGTACTTGTTCTGAGTCATAACAAAACCCTCGCCGCTCAACTTTACGGAGAATTTAAACAGTTCTTCCCTCATAACGCCGTGGAATACTTTGTCTCGTACTATGACTATTACCAGCCTGAAGCATATATTCCGTCAACCGATACATACATCGAAAAGGACCTTTCAATAAATGAGGAAATTGAAAAACTGAGGCTCAGTACCACTTCATCACTTCTTTCGGGAAGACGTGACGTTATAGTGGTTTCATCAGTTTCCTGCCTCTACGGCATAGGCAACCCCGAAGACTTCTACTCCAGTACGGTTCATATTAAAACAGGCCAGATGATCTCAAGAAACCTTTTCCTGAGAAAGCTGGTCGACAGCCTCTATTCAAGAAACGAAGTGGAGTTCCGGAGGGGAACCTTCAGGGTGAGAGGCGATACGGTTGACATTTTTCCGGCATATGCCGACATTGCCATCAGAGTACAGTTCTTTGGCGATGTAATAGAAGAAATAAGCTCATTTAATCCCTTTGAGGGAACAAGAATAGAAACCCTTGGCGAATATATCGTCTATCCTGCAAACATCTTTGTCACCACACAGGACCGTATAAACAGGGCACTGGCTCTTATTGAAGAGGATCTTTACAAACAGGTTGCCCATTTCAGGGATACCGGCAGGTTGGAAGAGGCCAGAAGACTTGAACAGAGAGTGTTATACGACCTCGAAATGATAAAGGAACTCGGTTACTGCAGCGGAATTGAAAATTATTCAAGGTATTTTGACGGCAGGGAGCCGGGCACCCGTCCTTTCTGCCTTCTTGACTATTTCCCCGATGATTTCATAACGGTAATTGACGAAAGCCATGCCACTATCCCGCAGATACGTGCCATGTACGGCGGTGACCACGCCCGGAAGCAAACCCTCGTGGAATACGGCTTCCGCCTGCCTGCCGCTCTCGATAACCGGCCCCTTACCCTCGAGGAATTCGAATCACTCACCGGCCAGACTATCTACGTATCAGCTACACCCGCTGAATATGAACTTCAAAAGAGTGAGGGCATATTTGTCGACCAGGTAATCAGACCCACCGGCCTGCTTGACCCGCCTGTTGAGGTGAGACCAAGCCTGAATCAGATTGACGACCTTATAAAGGAGATCCGCAGCAGATCAAAGGAAGGTGAAAGAATTCTTGTCACAACACTTACAAAAAGAATGGCGGAAGAACTGACTGCATACCTTCTAAAATATGATATACGCTGCCGTTATATCCATTCCGATATTGATACACTTGAGAGAATCGAGATTATGGAAGGACTACGCTCTGGCGAATTCGACGTATTGGTGGGAGTGAACCTCCTGCGTGAGGGTCTTGACCTCCCTGAAGTCTCACTCGTGGCAATCCTCGATGCCGACAAGGAAGGATTCCTTCGTTCGGCACGCTCCCTGACTCAGACAGCAGGAAGAGCGGCAAGAAACATTAACGGAAAGGTAATAATGTATGCCGATACAATTACCGAAAGCATGCAGGCAACGATTGATGAAACAAACAGGAGAAGGGCAAAACAGATGAAATACAATATGGAAATGGGCATAGAGCCTGCACAGATTGTCAAGAAAAAAGGTTCAATACTTGCCGGGCTGAGCAAACAGGGAATAAAGGTTAAGGCTTATGTGGAACCCGAAACACCGGATATTGCGGCCGACCCTGTTATCAGGTATATGAGCAGGGAAGCCCTTGAAAAGGCAATAGAAAAAGCAAGAAAGAATATGGAAAAAGCTGCATCGGAACTTAATTTTATCGAGGCAGCCAGATACCGTGACGAAATGAACGAACTGAAAAAACTGCTTGCACAGAAAAAATAACCCGCCGGTTTGCAATTATTCCGTAACTGTTTGTAAATTTATTGAAAACTAAAACCGGTAAACTTATGTCAACTGATATCCTCTCATTACGTCTCGGCATTACAAACACCTACCTGTTGCGCGGAACAAAAGGAATAGTAATGGTTGATGCTGGCCCTCCCGGCAAAATAGGAGCATTCAACAGAAAGTTGTCAAAACTCTATATCCTTCCGGGCGACATAAAACTTCTTGTTCTTACCCATGCACATTTTGACCATGCCGGCCTGGCAAAGGAAATACAGGATATTACAGGCGCCGGAGTTCTGATTCATAAATATGAAAAAGAAGCACTGGAAAAAAGACAATATTTTGACAGAAAAGGTATTGACCTGTGGGGTAAAATAAGCGGAATTTTCCTTTCCCTTTTTGCCGGAAAAGTCTCTTTTCCCCTTCCTGAAATACATTTTGTTACAGAAAGCGAAGACTTTCCCTTGCTTGATTTCGGAGTTGACGGGACGGTTATCCATACACCTGGTCATACTCCGGGTTCATTGAGTGTTGTATTGAAAACGGGTGAAGCATTTGTCGGGTCAATGGCTCATGCAGGATTTCCTTACCGGACAAAACCCGGGTTTCCGGTATTTGCAAAGGATATTGATGAATTGAAAAAAAGCTGGAACAAACTGATTGACTATGGTGCAAAAATAATTTTTCCCGCCCACGGTAAACCTTTCCCCATCGAGCTTATGACACGGAAAATAGAAACAGATGCAGGCACCTGAAAAGTAGTCCGGATATTCCTGTTTAAAATCCTCTCATTATTCAACGGCTATTTTGCTTTCCCGAACCTCTTTCCTGCGAGAAACAATACGATTGCAATCAGAAGAAAACTGTTTGCGGCATGAAAATAATTCACAAGATGCGTGAAGCCGAAAATATTCCTTCCGATAAAGACTGATATTGCCGCAATTATGACAATCAATAACCCTGTACCGCCTGAAATGCAGGCCAGAATGTCCATGATTTTCATAGATTTAAGTTTTGGTTAGACATTATTATCAAAATTAATAAATAATTATAAAAAAGTCAATTATTTACAACGATTAAATGCTATTAGCCTCCGGTATTTGTTTACATTAAATTCTCAGACATATCCGGAGAAAAATCCCGTCCGGTTTTTTCATTATTTTTCTTCGTTTTTATTAATTTCACAATATATTTTCTGTAAACCATGAGGATATTTTTTTCGGCATATTTTCGCTCGGGCATTATTTTTCTGTTGCTTTCGGGGATTATCACTCCGGAATCTCCGGCACAGGGAGAAAATCCCCCGGAAATGCGGCAATATCTCTTTCCGGCTTTCACTCCGGGAACCGTTAAGATAAAGGTTGGTAAACCAAAAAATGTGCTTTTAAATTATAATACTGTAACCGAAAAGATGGTCTTTGAACAGAATGGCCGGTATTACGATTTGATCGGACAGGAATCGGTTGATACGATTTATTTGCAGAAAAAGAAATTTATCCCGTATGAAAATTTCTATCTTGAAATTGCGTTTGAAGATAAAATTGCTCTGGGCATCCAGCACCGAAGCAACCTTCAGGCACCCGGAAAACCGGTAGGTTACGGTGGTACTTCGGAACTAGCCTCGGCAAATTATATGACCGGCATCGAACTGTCAACAGGTTACTATAACCTGAAAATCCCTGAAGGATACGAAGTCAGGTATTCTCCTTTCTACTGGGTAAAAAAAGATGATATCTGGCAGAAATTTATCTCGGCGAAACAATTTTTGAAAATATTTCCGGAATATTCGAATGAATTAAATCAGTTTGTAAAGAAGAACAGAATAAAGTCTGACAGGCGCGATGACATTGTTAAACTTGTTGAATTCTGCAATACACTGGTGAAAAAATAAATTTCCCTTAGGCTGCACTTGAATTCTCTTCAATAAAATTATTTGCCGAAGTAACATTATAACCGGCTGTATTTTATTAAAATAACCCGACCTCTTTTAAGGTCGGGTTAGACTTCATTTTTATCAATTGTTGATTGTCGGGGTGGCCAGACTCGAACTGGCGACCACTTGCACCCCATGCAAGCACGCTAACCAACTGCGCCACACCCCGATAAAACCTCAGGCCTGTAACCTGATAACATTAAATTTCTTCCCCGCAAAAATAATTAACATTACCGATTTATCAAATACCCGACTGAATTGTTAATTCAATGTGACCTGAATCACACACCGTGATACCCAATATTCTTTAAATTTGTAAACATAATAATTCAATGTAAGTTATGGAAATCTTTAAACCTCTGGAAACAAAAAAAGAAAAACAAACTGCTGAAATTGAACAGGTTGAAAAAGTAAGATGCCTTATCTTAGGTTCCGGCCCGGCAGGATATACGGCAGCAATATATGCCGCAAGGGCAAACCTTAAACCGGTTCTCTATACCGGACTGGAAATGGGAGGCCAGCTTACAACAACAACTGATGTCGAAAACTTCCCCGGGTTTCCCGAAGGTATTAAAGGACCCGAACTGATGGAAAACATGAAAAAACAGGCCGAAAGATTCGGCGTTGACATAAGAATGGGAGTTGCAACATCATCTGATTTTTCACAGAAACCGCTAAAGGTTATTATTGACGACAATAAAGCCATTCTGGCCGATGCGGTTATCATCGCAACCGGGGCAACGGCAAAATACCTCGGTATTGAGGCCGAAAAGAGGTATGCCGGCAGAGGCGTTTCGGCCTGCGCCACCTGCGACGGTTTCTTCTACCGTGGCAAAGATGTGGCAGTTGTGGGAGGAGGTGATACAGCATGCGAGGAGGCTGTGTACCTTGCAGGCCTCTGCAGAATGGTCTATATGATTGTGAGAAGAAATGTGCTGAGAGCCTCAAAAGCCATGCAGCAGAAAGTGCTCAATACTCCGAACATCGAGATACTCTGGGAACACCAGCTGACAGATCTTTTTGGAGAAGATGGCGTTGAAGGCGCAATTCTTGTAAAGAAAAAAGGAACCCCGGAGGAAGAGACGGTGAAAATCAAAATAGACGGTCTTTTTCTGGCAATAGGACATACTCCAAACTCAGGGCCGTTCAGCAAATTCATCAAAACAGATGATGCCGGATATATTAAAACTGTCCCGGGTTCTTCAAAAACAAATGTTCCCGGTGTTTTTGCCGCAGGCGACGTGCAGGATCCTCACTACCGCCAGGCAGTTACCGCTGCTGCCTCAGGTTGCATGGCAGCAATAGATGCGGAACGCTATCTGGCGGACCCCGGGAGCATAACCTGATTAAAAAACAAAACCCCTGCAGGATTGTTTTACTATAAGTAATAATATCATGCCCGATGAAAACATTGAAAAAAAATTTTGTTATTCACGCCGAACCTTCAGATGTGTACGCTGCACTGACAAATCCGTACACTATTGAATTATGGTCGGGTTACCCTGCTGTTATGAAAGAAGAACCCGGTTCGGAATTCTCACTGTGGGAAGGCGATATAGAAGGCAGAAACATCGAATTCGTGAAAAACAAAAAAATAGTTCAGGAATGGTACTTTGGCGACCAGCCTGAACAATCAGTTGTAACCATTATAATTGAACCGGTAAAGGGAAATTCACTTGTAAAACTGGAACATACAAACATCCCCGACGAAGCTTTTGAAAATATAAAACAGGGATGGGAAGAATTCTATTTCGGTGCCATACAGAATTTCTTTAATCCCAATTTCTGAAAATTGATGGGATAAAGAAATTAAATGTTAACCATCAGTATTCTATGTTTTTTAATTTTAAAATAAGTACAGAAATTTAATCTTTTTTAACTTTAACGGGCAGAATTTTAAGAAATTAAATATGTTTTGTTTATTAACTTTGAATTAAATTATGTGACGGAATAAAAAGAATGAAAACAAGATTCTCAATACGAACCGGCATACTGGCAGGACTGATTATGTTGCCAGTGTTTTTCCAGATGCCTTTAAGAGCCCAGGAAGGGGAAGAGTTTGAAATAAAATACCCCGAACAATACCTGTTTCCCGATTTTTCGGTCGGCAGAGTTGCTATGAAGACCGGAAAGGATTTATTCCTTATTCTCAACTACAGCATTGTGCTTGAAAAAATGATGTTCCTGCAGAGGGGACAGGTATATGAAATGCTTAACTATGATAATGTTGATACAATATATCTTCAGAACAAAAAGTTTATTCCTTATAATAAGGTGTTTCTTGAAGTTGCCGTTGAAGATAAAATTCCGCTTTTTATACAGCACACAGGAAGGGTAATGGGTCCTTCGAAACCTGCGGCTTTCGGCGGGAAATCGGAGGTTTCTTCCTCAACTTACATAAGTTTTCTGACTACTTCCGGTGAACCGTTCAGAATGAAGAACATCGAGGAACTGAATCTGAAACATGATTATTTTTACTGGATTCCGGTTGGCGGAGAAATGAAAAGTTTCATAACAAAAAAACAATTTCTGGAATTTTTTCCTGATAAAAAGAGTATTATCAGACAATACATACGCCAGAACAAAATTAAATTCGAAAATCCCGAAGACGTAAAGAAGCTTGTAGAATTCTGCAACAGTCAGCAGTTTTAACAGCATTATCGAATAATCCCGGAAAAATCTCCGGTTATTTCTCCGTTAAATTTTCTTTGATTATTGTTTTGACATCCTCAAGTGATGCCATAACCAGAAGGGCTATTCCACGGTAAGCAAATGTGTTTGCATGTTTTATTACGTCATCTTTCCACAGAGGTATCCACGATAACATATGTTCCTGTATAAATTCAGTAATTTCGCTGCCAAGACTCTGATTAGCTGACTTTTCCCGTGAATCAATGTATTTTTCTATAAGATGTGTCAGAAACAAAATTTCTATGCCAAGGTGATCATCGGGTATTTTGTTTATGAATCTGGATTCCCATGAATGTTTTCTGTAGATGTTTTTTATTTCCCCGACAGTTCTGCCGGAAATTAATTGTTCATCACCTCTGTAAAATGATTCAACCGGAGGTGCAAGCGGTTTTCCGTTTCCCGTGAAGAGTCTCAGAAAATCTTCTTTCAACAGTTCATACTTGTTTGAAGCTCTTCTGGCTGATTCCTGCAGTAATCCGGCTGCTTTTATAAAATCAGGGTTGGAACTCGAAACGGGGAAATGCTTAATTATGCCTTTTGTCCAGAAATCATAAACGCATTCAGTTGTCGGGTCAAACATCACCATACTTCCCGAGAAATAAAGCATCATGGTGTATCCTTTCAGAAGGTTTTGCTGATTGTCACTAACTTCTTTATTCATAATCCCTTTACATGATAACCGATATAAAAAATGCATCTGCCGGCTGTTTCTGTGGAAAGCAGAAGCAGTAATAGAAACAGCCGGGCAGGCATTTTGTTCGGGATTATGCCTGCATATATCAGAACCGGAACAGATATTGCCATCAATCCTGTTACAATCCGGGCCATGAAAAGAAGAGTATATGAGAGTTTTCCGTCAAAGTAAAAGAAGGCTGAAATGACCAGTGAGAGTATCAGTGCCATGGTTAAAAATATCAGAATCCCGGAATTTTTGCCGTCCATAAAGTTAACGGAACCGGCAGGTAATATAACCAGCATCAGCGATACTGCAGCCAGAGCAGAAGTGATGACAAACGATGCAGGTGTTAAAATTGTGTTCCAGACAGGAACGGATTTCAGCATGTAAATACCCGACATGCATGTAATTAAGCCTGCAGCGCTTAGAATTCCGGCAACCGAAAGCGGAATTCTAAACGAACCGGCCCCGTTGAATAACTCCAAAAAGAAGTAAACAAGAACAATCCCGGAAAAGATTAACGTTAAAAGAATTTCCCTGCTGAGCCAGCTCGATTTCAGATTTCTTAATGTATGAATAGCCTGTAATGGTTTACCGAGATGGAATGAGGCTGTTATTATTCCGGCAAGTAAAAGCAATCCGGTGATAAGGAGTGTGATAATTCTTAAATGTTTGTCGTTCAGAAAAGCGACCGAGTTATAGATAATTATTTCCCTGAAGATAAAGAATCCTGCAGCACTCTGGCAAAGCACTGTGAAAAATACCAGAAATATATAGTCATTATCCATTTTATTTATACTCATTTTCAGCTATATAAGCCTTGTTGTCGCGTGTTCTTGATGCATTTCCGTGTGGTTTGATTATCATGCCGGGTTTATAGCGTGAGGGTTCGGGGAGGGGGAATACATTTTCTCCCGTTCCGTATCTGGCTGTCATTTCTTCCCATGTTCCAAAATCAAGCGCCCTGGCCGGACAGGAGTTAACGCATGAGGGTTTTTCACCTGCAGCGAGGTAGTCTTCGCAGAGGTTGCATTTGGTCATTACTTTTTTTACGGTGTCATATTGTGGAGCGCCGTAAGGGCATGCCCATGAACAGTATTTGCAACCGATACAAAGCTCTTCATTTATTGTCACAATTCCGGCGGTGTTGACATGCATGGCAGTTGTAGGGCAGGCTTTTATGCACTCCGGATTTTCGCAGTTCTGGCATGACAGGGAAAGAAAATATCCGAAAGGCAGGGAAGTGAATGCACCATTTTCCTCTTTCCAGTTACCGCCTTCGATTTCGTAAACCCTCCGCCAGCTGACACCCGGGGGAAGATCGTTCTTGTCCTTGCATGCTACCTGGCAGGTCTTGCATCCTGAGCAGGCTGATGAGTTGATATAAAAGGCGTATTTCGGCATCTCTTATTCAGCCTCTGAATTTTTCCACTTCTACCATTATCGTATGTTGCGGATTGCCCTTTGCGAGAGCAGTCCACCGTTCGGTTGTCAGCATATTTATGTTTCCTCCTCTGTCAATCCCTTTTTTATCCGGTTTATACCATGCACCCTGGGGTATATCAATCACACCGGGCATAATTTTCGAAGTGATTCTGCAGCGGGCGAGGAGAGCACCTCTGTCGTTGAACACTTTAACGATGTCACCGTTTTTTATTTTCCGTCTGTCGGCATCAATTTTATTCATGAACACAACCTGCGGGAAAGCTTCCATTGTCCATTCGTTGTTATGATGGGTTGAATGAACTCTTGGCATGTAATGATGTCCTATTGCCTGCAGTGGATATTTTTCGGCCTCTTTTCCGAAAGGACTTTCCCACTCCTGAATATATTTAGGAACGGCCGGTATTTCCTCAGGGTTTTTCATGTCAAAAAGAGGTTTTGAAAAGAGTTCGATCCTGCCTGTGGGAGTGTTCAGCGGGTGTTTTTCAGGATCTTTTCTGAAGTCAGCAAATGCAATGACCGGCTCTCTGACAGGTTTTACGTAAACACCTGCATTGCTTTTCTCGAGTTCTCTGAACGGGGGCATCCCGGGGAAACGTGTTTTACGGTATATTTCGTCGATGATCCATTCAGCCCATGCTTTTTCGTCCCTGCCGCCTGCCGTAAATTCATTCCATACCCCGAATCTCTTTGCCAGGTCGGCGCATATTCTGTAGTCGCTCTTTGATTCATAAAGAGGTTCGATGATTTTCGGTGTAAGAAAGACTTCCTCACCGTATTTCCAGCCGTCTTCCACGCCCCATGTTTCAAACTGGGTACAGGCCGGGAGAACAAGGTCGGCAAACATGGCTGAAGGGGTAAGGAAATTGTCCTGTACGGCAATAAATTCCACCAGATTTTCATCCCGGAGAATAGATGTGGTTCTGTTGATGTTACTATGCTGGTTAATAAGGATATTTGATGCTATGCACCAGATAAGTTTTATGTTGTTATCGAGCCGGGTGACACCTCTCACTCCTTCGGCGGCTCCCATTTCTTTGCCTCTGATAATGGCTTCCGTCCATAGGAAAACAGGTATTCTTGCCTTAACCGGGTTTTCTCCTGCAGGAAAGACTGTCCAGAAAGGTTCTCCGCCTGCCTGGCTGCCCAATCCGCTTGCCCATCCTCCGGGTATTCCGATATTTCCTGTAATTGCCGAAAGTGCTGCACCTGCCCTTACGGTCTGTTCTCCGTAAGCTCTCCTTTGCATGCCGTAACCCTGATAGAGGACGGCAGGCTTGAGAGTTGCATATTCCCTTGCAATTCTTGCAATGGTACCGGCAGGGACAGCTGTAATTTTTTCTGCCCATTCAGGCGTTTTGGGTATCCCGTCGCGGGTACCGAGGATGTAATCTTTGTACGACTCTTCATTTTCGCAGCCTGCAGGCATCTGTGTGCTGTCGTAACCCGAGCAGCATCGCCTTATGAAATCATCATCGGTAAGTTTTTCGGTTATAATTACATAAGCCATCGCGCTCATCATCGCCGCATCTGTACCGGGACGAATGGGTATCCATTCATCGGCCAGAGAGACAGCACTCATGCTCAGCCGCGGGTCTATGCAAACAGTTCTGGCTCCGTTTTCCCTTGCCTTTCTGATAAAGTATTCACTGTTGGTTCCGTCTTTCATCTCGGCCGGATTCCAGCCCCACATGATTATATATCTGGAATTGAGCCAGTCCTGCCGCTGATTACCAGTGTTGAGTGTACCGTAAACATAAGGAGTGGCAATATTTGTGCAGGCCCAGCTGTAACTGTTATAATATCCCAGGCTTCCTCCGAGAAGATTCATCAGCCTCACCGCCGGCCAGCGACCGTTCAGATTTGTATATGAGCCTGTTCCGTAAGGGATAAAGATGGCTGAGTTGCCGTATTGCTTTATAATGCGGGAGATCTCGTTGTACATTATTTCGTATGCCTCATCCCACGAAATTCTTTCGAATTTTCCTTCACCTCTTTTTCCGGTTCTTTTCAGGGGATATTTCAGGCGGTCGGGGTGGTAAAGCCTTTTACGGTATGAGCGTCCCCTTATACATGCCCGCAATTGCGGGTCGGAGATGTCGTCACCGGGACGGTCGTCGGTTTCGATGCGGGTAATAATGCCGTCTTTTACATAGACCTTCAGCAGGCACCGTCCCCCGCAATTGTGGGCAGGGCAACCGGTCCTGACTATCTTTATTTCATTTTCCTTTGGGAGTTCTGGTTTATGAGTCGTGAATATTTCCCGCGCCGCTCTTTTACCTCCCAGCACGGCCGATCCAAACATGGCCGACCATTTCATGAATGATCTTCTGCTGGTAGAAAAGAGGCCATCTGAACTCATCCTTCCTGTTTGAATTTATCGGCAGGCACACTTTTTATTTCCCTGCACCTTTAGTAAAATCCGCCATCTCATGCGGATAGACATCTTCATCAACTTTTCTCTTTATCTCCCTGAATGCGTTTACCGTGTATTCCACATCTTCAAGCGTGTGAGTTGCGGTGGGAATAAGCCTCAGCATCACGACGTCGCGCGGAACAACCGGATATATAACCACGGAACAGAAGATGTTATAGTTTTCCCTGAGGTCATATATCAGCTGTGAAACCTGTGTAAGCGGGCATTTCATGAAGACCGGGGTAACAGGGGATTCGGTTCGCCCGAGGTCGAGGCCGGCATCTCTGAGTCCTTTCTGAAGTGCACGTACGATGGTCCACAGTTTTTCCCTGTATTCAGGATGTGCTTTTATAAGCTCAAGCCTCTTTATTGCACCTAAAGCCATGGCTATTGGCAGAGCTTTAGCATAAATCTGCGAGCGCATGTTGAACCTTAGGTATGTTATTACCTCCTTTGTGCTTGCCACAAAGGCCCCGATGCCAGCCATTGACTTGGCAAATGTTGCAAAGTAGACGTCAATATCGTCCTGTACTCCGAAATGCTCACCCGTACCTGCACCGGTAGGACCCATAGTACCGAATCCATGGGCATCGTCAACAAGAAAGCGGAAGTTGTATTTTTTCTTCAGAGCAGCTATTTTGTCCAGTTTACCAAGGTCGCCTGCCATACCAAAAACACCCTCGGTAATTACCAGTATGCCTCCGCCGGTCTGCTCAACAATTTTGGTTGCACGCTGAAGCTGCTTTTCACAGCTTTCAATATCATTATGAGGGTAAACAAATCTTTTTCCGAAATGGAGCCTGAGCCCGTCCATTATGCATGCATGCGACTCGGAATCGTATACGATTACATCATGCCTGTCAACCAGAGCATCAATTATCGAAAGCATTCCCTGGTAGCCGTAATTGAGCAGATAGGCTGATTCCTTATGAACAAATTCGGCTGCCATCTGCTCGAATTTTTCATGAACCTCTGTCTGACCCGACATCATTCTTGCACCCATAGGATAAGCAAGTCCGTACTGTGCTGCATATTCAGCATCTGCTTTCCTTACTTCAGGGTTATTGGCCAGACCCAGATAGTTGTTAAGACTCCATGTAAGGACTTCCTTGCCGCGGAATTTCATCCTAGGAGCAATTTCACCTTCAAGTTTGGGAAACATGAAGTATCCGTCGCCAACGTCAGAATACTGTCCTAATGCGCCTTTGTTTCTCTGTATTTTTTCAAATATATCCATTGATTTAAGTGTTTATTTTTAATCCGTAAAGCTAAAGCAAAAATAAAGATATTAACCCATCATAGTCTACGATTTTATACCTAATTTATTGATACGTTTATTTAAGGTTAGTCTAATGGTTTTTAATTCAGTACTTTATTACAGAAAATAGCCGGATTGTCGGTCAGAAGAATATTAACCGGAAGCTGTATCAAGGAGGTTAAAGCAATTATGAAACAAAGGGGTAGATGGATTTAAAACATTTACAATCAATTATGTCCTGAAATAATTGTAAGCTTTCATAATACATTTAAAACAGGGATGCGGACAGGGAATTTCCTAAAAAGACATCCAAATTTTAATCTTATTGAATTAGCATGGTACTGATAATATTAAATCAACTGTTCACGTTATTTTGTCATATTTAAAAAATATTCAGTATCTTTGCGCATTATTTTAAGGCATGAGATTCCGGTTTCTGATTTATCTAGTTATTGGTGCTGTTTTAACTTCCTGCGGGGAGTACGAAAAGTTGCTTAAAAGCACTGATTATGAGTTAAAACTGACAAAGCTGAAGGAATATTATGATCAGGGCAAGTATTTAAAAGCCTCTGAACTGATTAATCAGGTTATACCTGTTTATCGTGCTACTGAAGAAGCAGAGAAACTTACCTGGATAAATGCCCAGTGTTATCTCAACATGAAGGATTACCTGATGGCATCAGTGGAGTTCAAGAATTATGCTGATATGTACGTAACCGGCCCTCACCTCGAGGAGGCGGTTTTTATGGAGGCTATGTGCAAGTATTATCTTTCACCGAGGCCGGAGCTCGATCAGCAGTATACGCATGAGGCCCTTGAGGGATTTCAGATCTTTGTCGGAAGATTCCCTTACAGCCCAAGGGTGCAGGATGCAATGAAATACATTGATGAACTTAATGAAAAGCTTGCAAGGAAGGCTTTTATAAGCGCCAGGCTTTATTACGACATGAAACAATACAGAGCAGCAATTGTTTCGCTCGAAAACTGCATAAACAAATATCCCAATTCAAAGTACAGGGAAGATATGATGTTTCTGAAGCTGAATTCACTCTATTTATATGCTGAAAACAGTGTTCCTTCAAAACAGGTTGAGCGTTATCAGAACACACTTGACGACTATTTCTCTTTTATAGAAGAATATCCCAAAACAATTCATTATAAAGAAGTTGCAGAAATTTTCCAGAATGTTAACAAAAAACTTAAGACTAAAGTAGCTGATTGAATAAAATTAACAACAGAATATGGACTACAAGAAGATTAATGCTCCAACAACAACCACGACACGTAACATAGAGAAGTATTTAGATGCCACCGGTAATATTTACGAGGCAGTTGTAATCATTGGCAAGAGGGCGAACCAGATTGCGGTGGAGATAAAGCAGGAACTTAACAAGAAACTCGAAGAATTCTCTTCGTATACCGATAATCTTGAAGAAGTTTTTGAGAACAAGGAACAGATTGAAATCTCGAAGTTTTACGAAAAGCTTCCCAAACCTACCCTGATAGCCATGCAGGAATTTGAGGAAGGGAAGATATATTACCGGAATCCTGAAAAGGCATCAAAAACAAAGAGTCAATAAAGTCAGATGCTCGCCGGTAGAAAAATACTGGTAGGTGTAACCGGCGGGATAGCCGCTTACAAAACAGCTTCTTTAATCAGGCTGCTGGTTAAAGCGGGTGCGCAGGTGAAGGTCGTTATGACAGAGCACGCTAAAGAATTCATCACCCCGCTTACACTTGCCACGCTTTCAGGTAATCCTGTTTATTCCGGATTTTTTGATCCCGAAAACGGAAGCTGGAACAGCCATGTTGACCTCGGACAGTGGGCAGATGCTTTCGTAGTTGCACCGGCAACGGCAAATACTATTGCAAAGATGGCTGGCGGGATTGCAGACAATCTTCTTCTTACTACATACCTTTCTGCAAGATGTCCGGTATTTATCGCCCCTTCAATGGATTCAGAAATGTACAAACATCCTGCCACCGCCAGAAACATTGACATTCTGCGTGCTTACGGCAATATTATACTCGACCCTGAAACGGGAGAACTTGCCAGCGGACTATATGGTAAGGGGCGGATGGTTGAACCCGAAGAAATTGTAAGGGAGATTGAAAAATTCTTCACACAAAAAGCTTAAACCCCTTTCCGGAAAACGGGTTCTGATCAATGCAGGTCCAACCAGGGAACCTATTGATCCGGTACGGTATATAAGCAATTATTCTACCGGAAAGATGGGGATTGCTCTGGCCGATGCAGCTGCCGGATACGGCGCAGAAGTAGATCTTGTTCTCGGTCCTGTTACAATTATGCCTGAGAACAGCAATGTGCGGGTGGTAAAGGTTACTACCGCCGCTGAAATGGCATCCGAATGCATAAAATTATTTCCGGAATGCGACATAGCAATACTTGCTGCTGCCGTTGCCGATTTTACTCCCGAAAAAACTTCTCCTTCAAAAATTAAAAAAAAGGACGAACCGGTCTTTCTTAAACTGGTGCCTACAACCGATATAGCCGCTGAACTCGGGAAAATGAAAAAACCCGGACAGTTTATTGCCGGCTTTGCCCTTGAAACAGATAACGAATCGGAAAATGCCTTAATAAAACTGCATAAAAAGAACCTTGACATAATTGTACTTAATTCATTGAGGGAAGAGGGTGCGGGATTCGGTTATGATACAAACAAAATAACCATAATTGACAGAAACAATAATATTGATAAATTTGAGTTGAAATCAAAACGGGATGCAGCAAAGGATATTCTGAACAAAATTATTTCACTTACAGGGAGAAGAGAATGAAAAAAAGTCTGTTTTATATTATCGTACCGGTAATTCTGTCGGGTCTCTCTTTTAATCTCTTTTCTCAGGAACTCAACTGTAACGTGCAGGTCTCGGCACAAAAGGTCCAGGGTTCGAACAGGCAGGTATTCATAAATATGCAGAAAGATATATATGAATTTATGAACAATACAGTCTGGACGAACATGGTGATAGGGTATGCCGAAAGGATTGACTGTAACCTGCTGATAAACATTACGGAGCAGCTCTCGGCTGATGAGTTCAGGGGCACTCTTCAGGTGCAGCTCCGCCGGCCTGTTTTTAACACAACATACAATACAACCATGCTGAACTTTATTGATAATAATTTTCAGTTCAGATATGTTGAATTTCAGCCCCTTGAGTTTGATCCCAGCACCCACAGGTCTAACCTTGTCTCGGTTCTTGCATATTATGCATACATTATTATAGGTATAGATGCAGATTCTTTTGCTCCGGAAGGGGGAACAGAATATTTTCAGATTGCGGAAAAAATAGTAACAAATGCCCAGAATGCGCCGGAACCCGGATGGAAACCCTATGACGGCTCGAGAAACAGGAACAGATACTGGCTGGTTAAGAATATTCTCGATAAAGAATATGCAGGAGTAAGAAAGTTCCTGTATGAATATCATTTAAATGGACTCGACAGAATGGAATCGAAAATAGGGGAGGCCCGGATTAACATTGTCGAAAGCCTCAGATTGATTCAGGAGACTTACAGAAAAAAGCCGGATCCGTTTATGTACTTCCTGCAGATTATTCTTGATGCAAAATCCGATGAAATTGTGAATATTTTCTCTGAAGCATTTCCTGAAGAGAAAGGAAGGGTGGTAGAGATACTTACTGAAATAGATCCGGCTAATAAATCGAAATATCAGAAAATTCTCTCGGGCGATTAATTTTCAATTTATTGGTTTCTTCACATGTTGACTAAACTTTACGTTCGTAACTATGTGTTTATCCGCGAGCTTGACCTGAGCCTTAATAGCGGACTTACGGTAATTACCGGTGAAACAGGTGCTGGTAAATCCATACTTCTGGGAGCCTTGTCACTTATTCTGGGTGCGAGGGCTGACGTTTCAGCTTTGCTCGATAAATCGTCCAAATGTGTGGTAGAGGGCACTTTCAGAATAAAAGGTTACGGACTGGAAGATTTCTTTGATAATAACGACCTCGAATACGACGATAATACAATCATCAGAAGAGAAATAAACCCTGCAGGCAAATCAAGAGCTTTTATCAATGATATTCCGGTCACACTCAATATTTTAAAAGAACTGGGGGACAGACTCATAGATATTCATTCGCAGCACGAAAACCTGTTGCTTAACGAAAATATTTTTCAGCTTAATGTAATTGATTCATTTGCAGGCAATATAACTCTCAGGAATGAATACAGGAAAGTTTACAATGAATACCGCAGGCTGGAGAAGGAATATAACGAGATGAAGGAGAAGTCGGAAAAAAACCAGGCCGACCTCGAATATTACCAGTTTCAGCTTAACCAGCTTCTTGAAGCAAAAATTGCTCCCGGAGAACAGGAAGAACTGGAGAAAGAACAGGAACTTCTTGAGCATGCCGGAGAGATAAAGGCTTCGTTGGGTACGGCAATTTCGCTGCTTTCGTCGGAAGAAGCCTCAGTCCTGGGCTTGCTGGCAGAAGTCAAACAGATAATGAGCAAACTGAAATCCTATCTCCCTGAGGCTGATGCTCTCGCCGAAAGGATAAATTCTGCATATATTGAACTGGATGACATCCTGTCGGAAACAGAAAAGTTTCTTGCAGGCATATCTGACGACCCTGAAAGACTTAAAATTGTAAACGAGCGGCTCGATTTGCTTAACTCCCTGATGCATAAACACAGGGTTAAAAGCTCCGATGAACTTATAACCAGAACCGGGGAACTGAAGAAACTTGTTGAATCAATTGTCACCAGCGATGAAAGACTTGAGCAGCTGGAAAAGGAGATTGCAAGGAAATATGAAGAGTTGAAACGGCTCGGGGAACAGCTTTCGGAGAAGAGACGCGGGGTTGTTCCGGAAATGGAGAATAAAATTATTAGTATGTTGCATCAGCTTGGTATGCCGCATGCCAGATTCAGGATTGAACTTTCGGAAAGTGCCACGTGGTCTTCAACAGGAAACGATAGAGTCGATTTCCTGTTCTCAGCTAACAGGGAAGTTCCACCGGAAAATATTGCAAGAGTGGCTTCGGGCGGAGAACTATCGAGAGTAATGTTAAGTCTCAAATCGATGCTGAGCAGCGCTGGCAACCTTCCCACAATAATTTTTGATGAAATAGATGCAGGTGTTTCAGGAGAAGTGGCTGACAGGGTAGGGAAAATACTTGCTGAAATGGGGAAAAATATGCAGGTAATAAATATAACTCACCTTCCACAGGTTGCTGCCCGCGGACAGACGCATTTTCACGTATTTAAAGATGATACGGGCAAATCAACGGTAACACGCATAAAACTTCTGCGCGACGATGAGCGGGTTATGGAAATTGCAAAACTGCTCAGCGGAAGTGAGGTTACAGAGACAGCTATAAAAAATGCCCGTGAACTTCTGAGTGCCGCAGCAAATTGAAAATATCCCGGATCATTGCCAGAACAGATTGAGTAACTGAAATAAGTATAAATACTTATATTGAAGTCAGATTACTCCTTATAATTTTGACATGGCTAAGTAGTTTGTCATGATTAAAATAGTGCTTCTGATTCTGTTTTATTTCACCTTTCCTCTTGTAATAATCTATCTCTGTAAAAGATGGTCATTCTTCAGAAAACTCGGAACAATAGCCGTTGCATACGGTTTCGGGATACTTATCGGCAGTTCAGGTATAATGCCGCAGGGTTCTGAACATTACAAACATGCATTACAGGGAAGAGCGGCACTTCCTGAAGAAGAAGTGACCGTTTTGCTTACGTCAGGGAAAATTACCGAACATGATGTTTATGTAAACAAAATTGCCTCGACGCAGGATATGCTGATTTCGTTAATAGTTCCGCTTGCATTTCCTTTGCTGCTTTTCTCCCTCAACTTTAAGAGATGGCTCAAGTTTGCAAAAGAAGGAATGTTTTCAATGATACTGGCTATTATATCAATTATTACGATTATATGTACAGGCTATCTGATTTTCAGAAATGTAGTGCCCGATAGCTGGAAGGTCGCAGGGATGCTGGTTGGAGTATATACGGGAGGAACACCGAATATGGCATCACTGAAAGTCGCTCTCGAGGTCGATCCCAACCTGTTCCTGATGTCCAATACCTATGATATAATAATGGGTGCTGTTACTCTTATATTTTTTATTACTGCGGGACCACGCGTTTTCAGGGCAGTTCTTCCCCCGTTCAATAAAAACAGTGTACGGGAACCATATGAAAACCCTGAAGCTGAATCGGAAAGCTTCGATAACTTTTCAGGTATTCTTGATAAAAAGAGAATAGTTCCCCTGCTGAAAGCATTTGGAATGTCTGTTCTTATATTTGCCCTGTCGTTCGGACTGAGCCTTTTGTTGCCCGGTATCCCCCAGAGTGTTGTCGTTATTCTTGGTATTACCACACTCGCTATCGCTGCTTCTTTTATTAAATGGCTCAACCGGGTGGAAAAATCATTCCAGGTTGGCATGTACCTGATACTCGTTTTTTCATTTGCGGTAGCAACAATGGCTGACCTCAGGGTAATATTCACAATTGGGTTTCTCGGACTTTTTGCTTATGTATTCTTCGCTTATTTCGGCTCAATTATTCTGCACTTCCTGCTCTCGAAACTGTTTAAAATCAATGCCGATGATTACCTGATTACTACTACTGCCTTTATCTATTCACCACCCTTTGTTCCTGTTATTGCAGCAGCAATGAAAAACAAAGATGTTATAATAACCGGTATTACCGTAGGCATAATCGGGTATGTTGTCGGTAATTACCTGGGCGTAATGATAGGATATTTTCTGAAAGGGATATAAAGTAATTACTAAATTATAATCTCAGCACTTTATTTTCTTTCTTCCTTCTTTCAGACTTTTAATATTTTCAGAACAGGTAATTCAATCCCATGTAAAAACCGGTTCCGCCGTCCTGTTCATTAAATGGTACTCCGAGATCTATTGCAACTATGAAGTTTTCATTCATCACAATTTTAAGCCCTGCCCCGGCAGTGATGTGCATTTTTTCTGCATTTGTTTTGAAAAAATCTGAGGTAGTGTAACTTGACCATTCCGATAAATCGGGAACGTCGAATTTAATTTTATCAGTCACCATTCCAAAATCGCTAAAGGCATTAATACCCAGATAAAAATTCTGCCTTATGAATTTAAACCTGACAGCCTTCCAGCGAAGTTCTGCATTACCATACATGAATCCGTCGCCGATAACTCTGTTTCTCCACAGGCCTCTGACCGATTTTGAACCTCCCAGTCCTTCCATTGTAGCTCCGAGTAGTACCGACACTATCATCTGCGACTGATAATAGAACGGGACCTGTCCGAATATTGTCTGCTGATAACCAAGACGGTAGGCAAAGGTCAATTTATCATATTTTATCGGAAAATATTGCCTGTGAGTTAAATAAATTTTACCGAAAGTTGCTTCACTACCCAGGAATTTCTGTGAGGTTTCTATTCCGCCTTCAGTCCAGATACCTTTGTTCGGATTGGGTCTGTTATCTCTGGTATCGTAGGTAATTCCAAATTTGAAAGTATTAATAAGCCCCCCGTCTGCCTCCTCCGGAGAAATAACTCTCCATTCCTGATATAATTCGTATAATCCGGGCACATCGGGAAGCATATCTTCGGGGTCTTTTCCCTTATTTAGTTTTTCAAGGTTTACCTCTGATATATTAAAGTTCTGGATTGCAAAACCGGCGTTCCATCTGAGTTTATCACCCGAAAGCTTCCCCTGGAAATCATTTTTAAATCGCAGTAGAGTGCGGCGATGCATGTAAAACATCCTGGTTTTGTAATCGGGGGATTTATCGTCAATCCATTCCTTGTTAATAACGGCATCGTAGCCGTTGAAGCCGTAAAAATCGTATGCTTCATCGGGCAGATATGCAAGGTCGGTGGAGATTCTGATGCCCGGAATAAGATGTTCCGAATCATAATTGAATCGGTATATTCCGCTTCCTTTCGTAAACCGTGAAACTTCGAGGTAAAACTTATGATAATATCCCGGATATATGTCTCCCGGACCGTAATTGTAAAGGTCAATCAGCCCTCCGTACTGAAAGCCAAGGTCGGTGCTGAAAGTGATGGCGGGAAGTATTCCGAAATTCCATCCTTTTTTAACATTTTCTTCCTGAGCGGAGATTGATAAAATAATCTGCAGGAATAATGCTAAGAAGATTGCTTTTTTCATGATTGAGTAAATTAATACTGACAATAAAGGTAAAGAAAATTGATAATAATGAACTATTTAATTTATTTTGTTTGCCGGATTTCAGGCAGGAATTTTCCTTCTATTTTGTTAAATAACTGGTATTGAATGAGAAAAGTTTTTATGGAGAAAAGAATTCTTGAATGTGTACCAAATTTCAGTGAAGGAAGGGATTTGAGTGTTATTGGTCAGATTACTGATATTATTAATAAGGTAAAGGGAGTAAAGCTTCTCGGAGTTGAGCCGGGAAGGGGTGCCAACCGCACAGTTGTAACTTTTGCCGGGGAGCCTGAGCCTGTTTGTGAAGCAGCTTTTCAGGCAGTGAAAAAGGCCGCAGAACTTATTGACATGTCAAAACATAGTGGAGCACATCCGCGTATAGGTGCAACAGATGTTCTGCCTCTTGTACCGGTATCAGGAGTGACTATGGATGAGGCAGTAAAATATGCAAGAAGTCTGGCCAGGCGAATAGGAGAAGAGCTCGGGATACCTGTTTATTGCTACGAATATGCGGCTTTCAGTGATAAAAGAAGAAATCTTGCTGATGTAAGACGTGGAGAATATGAGGGTCTTAGAAAGAAACTTACAGACCCCGAATGGAAACCCGATTTCGGACCTGCAGTGTTTAATGAAAAATCGGGTGCCACTGCTGTGGGAGCAAGGGATTTTCTGGTAGCTTTTAATGTCAATCTCAATACAGCATCCAAACAAATAGCTGATTCCATAGCAGCAGCAGTGAGAGAAAAAGGTATTATAAGAAATGAAAACGGGAAGGAGACAAATGTTTCCGGCAAGCTTGAAGGTGTGAAAGCAATAGGCTGGTATATAGAAGAGTACGGAAAAGCTCAGGTTTCAATGAATATAACCAGGCTTTCGGTTACACCTGTTCATGTGGCTTTTGAAGAGGTGTGCCGTAAAGCAGAAGAAATGGGAGTAAAAGTTACCGGTTCTGAACTCATCGGACTGATACCGCTCAAAGCAATGCTTGACGCAGGAAGGTATTTTTTAAGAAAATATAAAAAAACAGAAAAAGCCTCTGATAATGAATTAATAAGGATTGCCGTTGAATCTATGGGTATGAATGAGATACACGAATTCAGGCCTGAAGAAAAGATTCTGGAATACTTAATTGAAAGCAGGGGAGACTACTCTTTGAAAACAGAGTAAAAAGAAATCCGAATATCTTTCTGAATATTAAGCTATAGCATTCGAATTATGATAGAAATCATTTTCTTAAAATACAATCTTAAATTTGTGAAACCGTTTTTTATCTATTAAAAATTAACGGGAGGAATACAAAATTTTTTTAAAAAAATGTTCTCAATAAAAATTTTTTTTTAATTTGGCAACTGTTGAACTAAAACCAATCCTAAAACACTGATTTATGAAAAAAACATTATTGTTGTTTATTCTAGTTGCAGTCAGTACGATTCTGGCTGTGGGGCAGGTACAGATAACCGGTACAGTCACTGATGCCCAGGAGGGCACTCCGATGGCCGGTGTTTTTGTATCTGTAAAGGGGACCACTATCGGGACGATAACACTGCAGGATGGTAAATACTCGATTTCCGTTCCGGCTGGCACGCAATCGCTTGTCTTCAGCTTTGTGGGTTACCGGACACAGGAAGTACCGATTGCAGGAAAAACCGTAGTTGATGTTGCACTTCAGCAGGATGTGTTTAATGTCGATGAGGTTGTTGTTGTCGCATACGGTGTTCAGCAGAAAAGGGATGTTACCGGTTCTATTGCATCAGTAAAAGGAGATGCTATAAAAATGCCCGTCCAGAGCTTTGATCAGGCTTTGCAGGGTAAAGCAGCCGGTGTGTCCATCACTTTGCCAAATGGTGTTCTGAACAACCCGCCTGTGATAAGAGTAAGAGGATACAATTCAATAACAGGAAGTTCCTTCCCATTGGTAGTAGTTGATGGCGTACCTGTTTTTACAGGTAATGTATCAGCCAATAGTGCTATTACAAATGCTCTTGCCGACATTAATCCGGCCGATATAGCATCAATGGACATCCTGAAGGACGCTTCAGCAACGGCTCTTTATGGTTCAAGGGCTGCAAACGGCGTTATTCTTATTACAACTAAACGTGGTTCAGGTGCTAAGACAAGGGTTACATACGACGGTTACGTAGGATGGACAGAACCTTACCACCTTTTCGAGGTAATGAATGCCCAGCAGTACATTGAACATAAGAACAGGGCTTTTGAAAATGCAGGTTCCGCAACTAGGCTTTCTCTTGTGACCGGACCTGACGGAAAACCTATAGATACAAACTGGGCAGACTACATCTATCAGAAAGGTTTTCAGCACAGCCATGCCATTACCGCATCGGGTTCCACTCCCTCAACCTCATATTTCCTTTCAGTGGGTTACACCGATCAGGATGGTATGATAAAGAAGAATTATTACACAAGAAAAAATGCCAGATTAAACCTCGATCACAAATTAAACCGATTTGTGAATATGGGTGCCAATGTTTCGTATACAAACAGCTTCACCGAGGCACCCAACACAGGTGCTTCCTTTGCCACAGCAGGTGCTGCACGTCTGGCAATAGTGCTGCCGCCAATCGTTTCTCCGTATAATAATGACGGTAGCTATAACATAGAGGGGTCAGCTCTGGGAAGAATGGGGCAGCCTTTACCGGCCCTGGGTTATTATAACCCCGTGGCTATAATGGATCTGTGTAAATATACATCCGAAACCGACAGATTACTTGCAAATCTGTATATCAGTATCGAACCTGTTAAGGGCCTGATTTTTAAAACACAGTACGGCCTTGATAATCTGAATGTGGAATCAATCTCGTTCCAGACACCTATAACCGGTGACGGTTACGGTTCGAACGGATATGCAGGTAATTTGTTTGACCGCCGAAACAGGTGGACCTGGACAAATACCGTAAACTATAGCTTAACCTTATTTGACAAGCTTAATCTTTCAGTTCTTGGAGGAACAGAGGAACAGAGAACCGTTGGCAACAGCTGGTCGGGTTCAAAGACAAATGTGTCAGATCCATTCTTCACCAGTTATCAGGGATCATGGGTTACGGCTGGTATGGGCGGAGGCAGCCAGTGGGAGAACTACTTTATTTCATATTTCGGACGCTTCAATGCAAACTGGAACAAGAAATATTATCTGGAAGCCAGCTTGCGCCGTGATGGTTTTTCAGGGCTGTCGAAAGGAAATAAATACGGAACTTTCGGAGGTGCTTCACTTATGTGGAATGTTTCAAATGAAGAGTTTATAGCTAATTCAGGTATAAGCAGCATATTCTCAGATATCCGCCTCAAGGCAAGTTATGGGCGGGTTGGTAATATGTCGGGTATTGGCAACTACAGCTCCCTGTTCCTCTACTCATCAGGTGTTTATGGTGCAGTGCCTACGCTTACATTCTCTCAGGCTGGTAATGCTGACCTTAAGTGGGAATCAAGCGATAAATATGATGTTGGTTTGAGTTTCGGATTCCTGAAAGACAAAATCCAGACAGAGATAAGCTGGTTCTACAACGATATCAACAATCTTATCCTTTCAGTTCCCCAGGCTCCGTCAAAAGGAATACCCGGAAACTCAATTCCTGCCAATATGGGTTCTATGTACAATACAGGAATTGAACTTTCACTCACAAGCTATAACTTCGTAAAGAAGAACTTCTCATGGACAACAAACTTTAACTTCACTTATCTGAAGAACGAAGTTACGGCTCTGGCTCCGGGTGTCACAGAAATACGTGCAACAACAGGCGGACTCGAAACGACAAATATCACAGTTGTTGGCAAACCTATAGGAATGATCCTTGTTGTAGAAACAAGAGGTGTTGATCCTCAGACAGGAAGGAGAATATACGTCAACAGCCAGGGAAAAGAAGTTTTATATGCTCATGAACTGCCTGCAGCAAATAGATGGTTTTATCGAGATGGATCTGGTAATGCACCCCAGATCACAACGGCAGCTGATGCAAAACCATACGCCTGTGCAATACCCAAGTTCTACGGAGGTCTTGATAATAATCTTACCTTCATGAATTTCGATTTTGCTCTGAACCTGACTTATGCTCTTGGCTTCTATGTATATAATGGTACAAAAGCAGGTTTAAGGGATCAGAGATGGTGGAACAACTCGGTTGAGGTATATAAAAATGCCTGGAAACAACCCGGCGATGTAACCAATATCCCTAAACCAGTAATGAATGATAACATTTCCAACGGATCGGCTTTCCCGATATCGGAAAATGTTGAAAAGGGAGATTACATGAAAGTCAGAAATATCTCACTCGGATACTCCTTCACAAAATTGCCCAAAAATCTGGCAATAGAGAGAATAAGGCTGTATGCGCAGGTATTCAATGCCTATGTGTTTACCAAATATACCGGCTCTGACCCTGAGGTTTCAACCAATGGCGATACCAATCTTGCACCCGGTGTTGACAGAAACACAGCACCTCAGTCAAGAACATGGTCATTCGGTGCAACAATTAATTTCTAATTTTTAATACGGAGGAGATATGAAAACCATAATAAAGGCTACAGCAGCAATAGTATTGATACTGTTAACATTCGGATGCTCAACCGAGTACCTGAATCCGGTTCCGAAAACATCACTGTCTGACCTTACAGTATTTGACACAAAGGACAGGGTTGTCGCACAGGTAAATGGCATGTATGCTATGATGAAAAGCGGACAGTTTCTGGGTGGCAGATTCTTTGTCTATAATGATGTCAGATGCGAAAACTTCATACCGAAGAGCTCTAACCTCGTAACAAACTACGCAACATGGAACCATACCGTTGTTAGTTCTACAAACGAGGTTCAGAACTTATGGGGAGCAGTATATGCCGCGGTAAATGCAATAAATGTTTTTCTGGAAGGACTTGAAGAAAACTGGGAAAACGGAAAACTCAAAAACAAAATAACGGAAGCTGAATACAAGCAGTTCAAAAGCGAAGCTTACACATTGAGGGCTATTTGTTATTTTGACCTGCTGCAATTGTATTCAAAACCCTATAACCAGGGTAACGGAAACAATCAGGGTGTTCCGCTTCGCCTGAAGGCTCAGAAATCATCGGGTGAGAATGATCTGGCCCCCAGTACTGTAGCTGAAGTTTACACCCAGATTCTGAAAGACCTGAATGATGCAGAACCTCTTGCTATTGATAAATATAGTACTGACCTTTTGAATACAACCAGGGTCCACAGAAACACCATAATTGCTTTCAAAACAAGGGTTCTTCTGCACATGCATAACTGGTCAGGTGTAGTGACGGAGTCAGCTAAAATAGTTTCTTCAACCGCACCCTTCAAGGCAACTACAGGAGTAGCACATGAACTCAATCCTTCCTATGCGAATATTTTTGCAGCACCTTACACATCGAAAGAGTCAATCTTTTCGATGCCGTTTACAACGACTAATACACCCGGAACACAGAACGGGTTACCTCATTACTATAACCCGGCTTCATCAGAGTCGTATTACCTTGTAACCGCTGCTGGTTCAACTTTTTCAAAAATGGATGCATCAGATGCAAGGAAAACAATGCTTGTAACCGATGCTCAGGGCAGGTATTTCCTCGGGAAATACCCCGATTATACAAATCTTACAAATTATGCACCGGTTATCAGGTATGCCGAAGTATTGCTTAACCGCGCTGAAGCTCTTGTTAGAGCAGGCAATACAGTTACCCAGGAAGCCGTAGATCTGTTGAATGCAGTACGCACCAGGTCATTCCCGGGAGGCGCTTACGCACTGTCAGATTTTGCTACTCCGGCTGATTTCTACGATGCCATACTTCTTGAGAGGAATATTGAATTCCTTGGCGAGGGTATGCGTAACCTCGACATTATGAGGCTTAGCCTTACAATTCCTGCAAAGGACGGAGGTGCAATGGGTTCAGTATCGGCAATACTACCGAACAGCCCATCATATATCTGGCCTGTACCCGTTAGCGAACTTAACTTCAACAAGCTGATGACTCCAAATAACTAATTTAACGAGTCACAGATATATTACAGGAAAAGGCTGTACTTTCGTGCAGCCTTTTCCTTTTAATCAGCTAATCAGTTAATCTTTTTATGACCCTGAGCCGGTGTGAATATTTTCCTGTATCGCGCCTGAAAATACCATGATGGTCAATTGTGTCAACCTTTACCCTTCCAGATGCATGTATTACCAGACCTTCAGAAAGTATCATGCCGACATGTGAGATTTTTCCAGGTTCATTGTCGAAAAAAACAAGATCACCCGGTTTGCAATCTTTCAGGAATTCTATTGTCTGGCCGGTTTCAGCCTGTTTCCAGCTGTCGCGGGGAATCGTAATTCCGTGAATTTTGTATACAAGCTGCGTAAAACCTGAACAGTCAATGCCTGAAGGTATTCTGCCACCCCATATATAGGGACTGTTAATGAATTTCAGTGCAGTATCTGTCAATGAACCTTCTGCTTTTACATACTTTTCCGAAAAATCACTGTCAGTCCGGTAAATGTTTTCACCTGCCCTGAAAATTTTATTATTAAAATCCGGTTCATAAATTTCAGAACCGGCTTCGATTACCATCTTTGAACCATCAGGTCTGTAACACAACAGACTTCTGTTAAGAACATACTTTTCATCAGAGTTATGGGCTTCTGAATGAATCACATGGCTGAGATCAATCCAGCCTCTGTAGCCATCAAATTCAAGCTCAATCTTTATCCATCCGGCTAGCTCATCTATTATTGTATATTTTTCGCCGAACAGAACCTGACTGAGCATTTCTGACCTGTGTGAAGGCATTGCACGGAGAGGTACAAAAACATTTTCACAAACGAACTGATTCATATGTTTAATTCATGTGTTTATTTGAATGTAACAGTTAACGCATGTCAATTATCTCAACACCCTTGTAGTTCTTCGGATTGAAAGTGAAAGCCGAAGGATCGGGAATTGTCTTGAGGTTGTATTCCTTGACCGAAATAATTATTGAAATCCCATCTTTTCTTTTATACTCGGCATTAATCAGATCCAGCAATGATTTTCCGATTGTTAACCTGATTCTGATCAGATCGCTGTTTAAATCTTCAGGATAAAGGTCTATTATATAAGAGTTTACATTATCTTCAAGAAGGCGGATTTTATATCCTTTTTTATACAGGGTAAAGAGGGATGAAGGCCTGTTCATGAATGAATCATCTTTACGGTCGGGGCGGGTAATTGTGACCTCTTTTTCGGCAATAAGGTAATTCCAGGTTGCCGAGCCGTTAAACCAGATTATGTTATCCGGAAGTTCCAGCCGGTACTGGTCCTTTGACATAATCAGACTACCCTCGAGCGTGTCTCTTGTACCTTCGGTAGCATTTATGTTTATTACCTTAAACTTCATTGATACAGACGGTGCCGAAAGTGCTTTTGCAGAGAAGCGGTCAAGTACTTTTACGGCTTCTGGGTCGGTCTGTCCTGATAGTGTAATGCAGATTAATGATGTCAGTATTAATGTCAGGGATTGTTTCATTACGGTTTTTTAATCAAGATTCTTCAAAATCTGTTCCAGAGTCATCATATCGCTTACAAGTACTTCTCTGGCTTTGCTTCCTTCGAAAGGCCCGACTATTTTTGCTGCTTCGAGCTGGTCAATAATTCTTCCCGCACGGGCATAGCCGATTGAAAGCTTCCTCTGTATCAGGGAGGTGGAACCCTGTTGTGTCTGAACAACGAGACGTGCAGCATCTTCAAACATGGGGTCTCTTTTTTTGAGGTCAATCTCCTGTTCTCCTGCTTCTGTATCGGCAACGTATTCAGGAAGGTGCATTGCATCGCTGTATCCCTGCTGGGAACCAATGAATTCGGTAAGAGCTTCGATTTCAGGTGTGTCGATGAAGGCACATTGCAGCCTTTCGAGTTCTGCCCCTGCCGATATCAGCATGTCGCCCCGGCCAACGAGATGTTCAGCCCCGGTTGCATCCAGAATGGTACGGGAATCAACCGAAGAAAAGACCCTGAATGCTATTCTTGTCGGAAAATTTGCCTTAATGAATCCGGTGATAATATTTGTAGAGGGCCGTTGTGTGCTGATAATAAGATGAATACCTATTGCTCTTGCAAGCTGGGCAAGTCTGCCTATCGGGCCCTCAATCTCCCTTCCGGCAGTCATAATCAGATCAGCAAACTCATCAATAATGAGCACTATATATGGCATATAACGGTGCCCGTTCTCCGGGTTCAGCCTCCTTGAAATGAACTTTTCATTGTATTCTTTTATATTTCTTGCTTGTGCAAGCTTGAGCAGCTCAAGCCGGTTATCCATCTCAATGCACAGGGAGTTGAGGGTATTTATTACTTTCTGTGTGTCGGTTATAATTGCATCATCTTCACCTGGCAGTTTTGCAAGGAAATGCCTTTCAATCTTTGCATATAAAGGCAGTTCTACCCTTTTGGGATCAATAAGTACGAATTTAACTTCTGCAGGATGTTTTTTATACAGAAGAGATGTAATAATAGCATTGATACCTACCGATTTTCCCTGTCCGGTTGCGCCGGCTACGAGAAGATGCGGCATTTTTGTCAGATCTGCTATGTAGGGTTCGTTTGTAATTGTGCGTCCGAGTGCGAGAGGAAGTTCGAATTTTGATTCCTGGAAGGCTCTTGAGGTGATAAGTGACCTCATGGTGACAATTTCAGGGTTTTTGTTGGGAACCTCTATACCCACTGTGCCTCTTCCGGGTATTGGTGCAATAATTCTGATTCCGAGAGCCGACAGGTTCAGTGCAATATCATTTTCCAGCGATTTTATTCTTGCAAGCCTTACCCCGCGTTCGGGTACGACTTCATAAAGTGTTACAGTAGGGCCCACCGTTGCGGTAATGTGTTTAATGGGGATCTTGTGATCTGCAAGTGTTTTTACGATGTTATCTTTATTTTCAAAAATCTCCCTGTTATCTGTCGCACTCTGGCTTTTGTAATCTTTAAGAAGGGTGACCGGCGGGAATTTGTACCGTGGCAAATCGAGTCGCGGGTCGTAGTTCTCCATAATTTTTTCAACTTCTTCGTCACTCAACCGATCCCCTTCTTTGGGTTTGGTTACTTTAAGAGGTACATCTTTGCCGTGTGACTCAACCTGTGGCTGTTTTGATTCTCCAAATTCGCGTATAATGCTGCCTTCATTTTCAACCGGGATAATTTCTTCTTCAGACTCAAAATCATCATTCAACGGATAAACTGGTTTCACGATAATATTTTCATCATACTCATCTTCTGTTTCTGCCTCATTGATATTATCCGGTTTTTCTGCTGTAAATGGCGGCTCTTTTTTTCTGAACTTATTATAAACAGACGCAAGAATTTTCCTGAATGTTTCAGGATGTATGTTCAGGATAAATACTAAAAACAGCAGAGTTAATACAAGCAGTAAGATTCCCGTTCCGGGTTTGCCGGTGAATGAGTTAAGCCATTTAATAATAAAATAGCCCTGTGCACCGCCCGGTCCGCTCCCGAGAAAACCTCCGGCCATGCCAAAAATATAGGCTGCGAGCAATGAACATAAAACAGTTGAAAAAGTGAACTTCAGTAATAACTTCCAGAATCTCAGGCGCGGAAAATTCAACAGTTTCAGTCCGGCTGCAGCTATAATAAGAGGTATAAAAAAAGCTCCGAAACCGAAGCCGTTGGTGATAAAAAATTCTGATAGCCACACCCCGAGTTTGCCGGACCAGTTTTTAACCTGCAGTTCGGGTCCTGACACTACCTGGTCGGATGCCAGGCTCAGGTCTGTTTTCCACCAGAAGAGAAATGCAATAAAAGCAATCAGCAGATAGGCTGCTGCGCCGGTAAGTATGATACCAAACAGAAACCGGAATTTTTCTCCTTTTCCTGTTTTTTTCGCTTTGATGTTACCGGAACCGTTTTTTTTAACGAATTCTCCGTTGTTACTCTTTCCCTTTTCCTCTTTAGATGATTTCATTACCTTCACTGATGAAACAAGACCGGCCTGCCGGTTTTCAGATTCCAAAGGTAATTATTTTAAAATGATTTTTTCCTGTAAAGAAAGTACTAAAGATTAACAATATCGGAAATAATTTTATCCATGTCTTTCTTCGAAATCAGTTTGTATTTTGGCCTCCTTTCGAAAATTTTATCTGAAACGGTTTTTTTATAAACTGCTTCGGCTTCAAATTTCATTTCTGAGCCGCCAAGAATATAATAGAAACTCATAAGAACCCCGTCAATCTGTCTGAACGGAGTGGAAGCATTGGAATTTTTAACTTTTATCTCATCGGTATACCAGATATCATAGACTCTGCCGGGCATCGAAGGAAATACAGCTTCGGCGTGGTTGCACTCATACCCGCAAATAACAGTAGTTTTTGAAGTTTTTCTGATTATAACGTTATCCATCCAGCTGAAACCGGGGTAGATTTCATCAGGTGAAGCTGAATAGTAAAGTTTGGTCCCCAGCATGTTAACGTATGTATCATATATTCCTTTTTCAGGATTTACTATGTTAATAATTCCCTGACTGCCGATGGGTGACAGAATCTCAAAGAGAATTTTATCATTTTTGAAAGTAACTACAAGAGTTTTAGGTTTGAATTCATTAGAAACTGAACCGGTATTTGTCAGATATTCGATCGAGTAATGAATCTCTCCCTCACTGATATTTTTATAGCCTTTTTCGCGGCAGGAATGCAGAGTAAATATAATTATCCCCGCAATTGTCAGAAAATTAAACGATTTCACTTACTCGCATAATATTAGTGATTTCCAAATGTAGTAAAATTTTTTAAACTTTTCAGATTAGTTAATTTTTTGGATTATCGATTGTTCCAAAAATATCTTCCGGAGCACCATGCGATGAAATAATTAAGCGTATATTTTACATGATAGTAATATACTTTTATCTTTGCAGGGTTATTATTGATAACAATAGTTAATCGAAAAATATAAAAGTACAAGAGAATGGAAATAAATCTTAAAGGTCGTCATTTTCTGAAGCTTCTTGATTTTTCTCCCGAAGAGATAGAATATCTGATTAAACTGGCAATGCAACTGAAGAAAGAAAAGAAAGAAGGCCGTGAAATTCAGAGGCTTAAAGGCAAAAATATTGCTCTTATTTTTGAAAAATCTTCGACGCGGACGCGTTGTGCCTTTGAGGTGGCGGCTTTTGATCAGGGAGCACATGTCACTTACATCGGGCCCACAGGTTCTCAGATGAAATATAAGGAATCCATGAAAGATACTGCCAGAGTACTTGGCAGGATGTACGACGGTATTGAATACAGGGGCTTCGGGCAGGATATTGTTGAGGAACTTGCCAAATATGCCGGAGTTCCGGTATGGAATGGTCTTACCAATGAATTTCATCCAACCCAGATACTTGCAGATCTGATGACAATGATGGAACATTCCGGTAAAAAGCTTAACAGAATCAGTTTCTGTTATCTGGGTGATGCGCGTTTCAATATGGGAAATTCACTGATGGTGGGTGCTTCAAAGATGGGTATGGATTTCAGAATAGCAGCACCCGGTAAATTTCAGCCGGGGATGTGGCTGGTAAAACAATGCAGGGAAATAGCGAAAGAGACAGGTGCGAAAATTAATATTACGGAAAACGTTGATGAGGCAGTAAGGGGAGTAGATTTCTTATACACTGATGTATGGGTTTCGATGGGAGAACCTGAATCGGCATGGGAAGAGCGCATAAAGCTTCTGCGTCCGTACCAGGTAAATATGGAGGTTGTTAAAAAAACAGGAAATCCTTCGGTTAAATTTCTGCATTGCCTTCCGGCCTTTCACAACCGGGAAACAACCGTGGGTGAAGAAATATTTCTCAAATACGGTTTGGACGGTATTGAAGTCACTGAAGATGTGTTCGAATCAGAACACTCAGTTGTTTTCGACCAGGCAGAAAACCGACTCCACACTATAAAGGCAGTAATGGTCGCAACAATAGGTAACAGAATTTAAAAACAGGAGAATTTTCGCGAAGGTTTTGTTTAGTGTTTTTCAGCTGATTGAATTTAATTGACAGACAATTACTTTCTTAAGAAAGGTCCGGGACTGCCTCATTTAACCAGTTCCTTTATAAAGTAGAATGTCATAACGAATGAGGCAGCCAGTTTAAGCCCTATACCGGTAAGAAAGCCAATCAGGCTTCCTATTCCCGCTTTTAATGCATATTTTAAATCATCTTTGAAGATAAGTTCACCGACAATGGCTCCAATGAGCGGACCTATTATTATTCCTGCAGGACCCAGAAAAAAACCTATTATCAATCCTACCGTAGCACCTCGTGTTCCATACTTTGAACCGCCGAATTTTCTTGTACCCCATATAGGGACAATATAATCCAGAATAGTAACGGCAACTGTCACAGCAGCAAGTATAATGAGTATCCCTTTGCTGAAATTTGCGAATCTGGTGAAATGTAGAAGAAAAATTCCGGCATAACTGAGTGGCGGACCCGGTAAAACAGGCACCAGGCATCCGATAAGTCCGAGAATCATCAGAAATATTCCTGCCGCCAATAAAAAATAATCAGCCATTAAATAAGCTGTATATTTATTTTAAGGAAAAAATGTTTGTTTTTTTATAAATACTCAATTATTACACGGGCTTAGCCCAGATCTTCAAAACTGACACTGGTAAATTTGCCTGCTGAAAGCTCCTCAGTGCCGGTTCCTTCTTCATTGCTGGTTACTGAGCTCACTTCCTCATGCTTCTGAATCTTACCATTATTTATAAAGTTCACCACATCCTTTAAGCCTTCTGTGAACTTTTCAAAATCTTCTTTGTAAAGAAAGATTTTGTGCTTCTCATAAAACGTCTTGCCTTCCTTACCCGTTCGTTTCTTACTCTCTGTGATGGTAAGATAATAGTCATCTTTTCGTGTTGCTTTTACATCGAAGAAATAAGTTCTTTTGCCCGCTCTTACAATTTTGGTATAAATTTCTTCCTTTCTGGCTTTTCCTTCATTCTCATTTATTTTCCCGGTTCCTTCTTCCATAATTGAATGATTTATAATTAAACCCTGTCAAAAGTAAAAAATATTTTGTCAAATCAAAATAAGTTATTCAATCTGGTAGGACTAAATTTTAAATTTTGTGGATATCTTTTTGAAAATGATTATAGAACAAATTGAAATTAGTTCAATTATACTGTAGCATAAATATTTTCATGAAACAGATTTTTTAAACAACTGCATGAATTATTTTAATTGCTTAATTAAATTATATACTTTTGTTCCGTTTTTATATGTTCTTTACAAAGTAAATGTTAAGCAGACGACTACTTCGCATTAAAGCACTTATTTGCCTTTACGCCTACAACCTGAGAGACGACGGGGATCTGGCCAGAGCTGAAAATGAACTGATGTTCAGTATCAATAAATCCTATGAACTTTATATTTATTTGCTTCTCCTGATTCTGGAAATTGCCGATGTTGCCCTTGAAAAAATTAATTTCGGTCTCCGGAAAAAAATTCCCACCTATGAAGACCTTAACCCTAACAGACGTTTTGTCGATAACAGGTTAATAGCTCAGCTGCGCAGCAATAATGCCCTCAGAAAATACCAGGAAACAAAGAAGATTTCGTGGAACATAAACCCCGATCTGCCAAAAATTCTTTATAACCAGATGGTGAAATGGGACACATATATTAAATACATGACGAATGAAAAGGGAGGATATACAGAGGATAAAAAGTTCGCCATTAAACTGGTTACTGATTTTTTTACTTCATCGGAGGAACTTCTTAATGCATTTGAAGAACAGAGCATTTACTGGAATGATGATATTGATTATATATCCGTAATGGTTGAAAAGACATTGAAGAAATTTAAAATGAATTCTCAGGCTGAAGTGCCTCTGATGCCGCTTTTTAAAAATGAAGAAGATGAACATTTTGTTAAACATCTCTTCCGCAAAGCTATACTGAGAACCAACGAAAATATTGCACTTATAGAAAGAAATACCACAAACTGGGAAATTGAACGTATTGCACTGATGGACAGATTGGTTATGCAACTGGCTATAACTGAGATTATTGAATTTGAAGAGATACCAGTTAAAGTGACATTAAATGAATATATCGAGATAGCAAAGCAGTACTGTACATCAAAAAGCAGTAACTTTGTAAACGGAATTCTGGACAAGATTGTAAAGGAGATGAGGGAAAAGGGGCTTTTCTGTAAAAGCGGGCGCGGGCTGCTAGGCGAAACAGAATAATGTTATTTTCAGAGTTATATGAAAAGAACAGGAAGTATTATTTTGGCAATTATTGTATTTTCAGTGCTGATATCATGCAGAGGCAAAACATCAGCAGGTAATGTTACAGCTAATTCTTCTGATACGGCTATAATAGAATTTGAAGAATATGAACACGATTTTGGTAAGATTGTTGCCGGTGAAAAGGTTGCAGCAATTTTCAAATTCAGGAACACCGGCAAAGGTCCGCTTATACTTAATTCAGTTACAACAAGCTGCGGATGTACGGTTTCGAGGTACAGTACAAAACCTGTCCTTCCCGGCGAATCAGGTACAATTGAAGTAATATTTGATTCGGGTGGATATAACGGAATACAGAAAAAGACTGTAACGGTACGTTCTAATGCTTCAAATCCTTACGTTCTTTTACAGATTAAAGCAGAAGTAATAACAGGTAAAAACAATTAATAAACAGAGACATGAACAATTATCTTTATTTTTTAGCAATGGCACAACCTTCAGGTGCAACAGGTTCAGGTAATGCGCTTGTTACATTAATGCCGCTTATTCTGGTGTTCGTGGTTTTCTATTTTTTCATGATCAGACCTCAAATGAAAAAGCAGAAAGAACTTACGAATTACAGGAATTCTTTGAAAAAGGGGGACCGCGTTGTAACTACCGGCGGCATCTACGGTAAGGTTCTGGAAGTGAAGGACCATTACGTAATTATGGATGCAGGAGGTGATGTAAAACTCAAAGTTGACAAAAACGCACTGCTCAAAGACCCGACCGATATTGAACAGAAATAATAATGGATGAGGGAAAAGAAAACAGACGGGATGTTTTTGCAGGCGGAATACGAAAGGTATTCAGCAGGGATATCCTGATTTTTCTTGTATTTTTATTTATAGCATTTGTTTTCTGGTACCTTAATTATCTGAGGATGGAAACGGAGTTTACTTTCAGGCTTCAGCTGGAGTATGTCAATTCGCCATCCGGATCGGTAATCGCAAATAATTCATCCTCCGCTGTGTATCTTAACCTCTCCGGTCAGGGTTATTCGCTTATGAAATTTAGCATACCCGGAAAGAACCGGAAACTGGAAATAGATCTTTCATCGGCAAGAAAATTGAAAAAATTACGGGCATACAATTCAGAAGGAGGATTTTATCTGCTTACTGAGGCAGCCCTGGAGGAATACATGAAAAAGGTTTCTTCTGCCGGTATTAAAGTTTTATCTGTAAAACCGGATACACTTTTTCTTTTTCTTGAAAATAAATCTTCTGCAGGTACTTCAGAATGAAGAAAATGAACGTGAAATGAGGCTTGGAATAACCGGCGGAATAGGAAGTGGTAAAACAACTGTGTGCAGGATATTCAGTATCCTTGGTGTACCGGTTTTTTCGGCCGATGATGTGGCAAGGGATATAATGGACAGCGATGAATCAATAAAGCAAAAGGTTAATCTTGCTGCCGGAAGAAATGTGTACAGGAACGGAATACTTCAGAGAAAAGAACTTGCCGACATCATTTTCAGTAATAGGGAAATTTTGCAGAAAATCAATTCCATAGTTCATCCTGTGATATTCGAAAAATTTTTTGAATGGGAAAAGCGACAGCGTTATCCGTATGTGATTATGGAGGCAGCTATTCTTTTTGAAAGCGGTGCGGATAAACTTGTTGACAGGGTGCTTACAGTAACTGCACCCGAGAGTGAGCGTATCCGCAGGATAATTGAGAGAAACAACGTCAGGGCGGAAGATGTTGTTGCAAGAATAAGGAATCAGTTTGATGATAATTACAGAAAAGCAAGATCTCACTATGTTGTTGATAATTCAGGGGAAAAATTAATTATCCCTGAAATATTGAAAATTCACGGTGAAATGCTTTCTTTGTCGGCTGAAAAAAAGTAACTGATGGGAGGTTTCGCAAAATGGATTGGCGGAGGTCTGGGATGGGTTCTGGGAGGACCCATAGGAGGGTTGCTTGGTTTCCTCTTCGGTTCATTCGTTGATGAATCAGCTTCTTCTTCGGGTGATACAAGATATGTTTCAACCGAGACGACGCCTGGTGCTTTCGGTGTTAGCCTTCTTGTCCTTGTGGCAGCAGTGATGAAAGCAGATAAAAGGGTTTTAAAATCGGAACTGGGATATGTAAAACAGTTTTTTATCAGCCAGTTCGGTGTTGAATCAACAAGAGAGGCGATGATATTGCTGCGCGATCTTATCAAGCAGGATATACCAGTAAGAGATGTCTGTAAACAGATTGCAAAAAATATGGATTATCCGTCGCGTATGCACCTTTTGCATTTTCTTTTCGGCATAGCCGGTGCCGACGGAAAATTCGATTCCGCAGAAGTCCAGGTAATAAGCAAAATAGCCGAATATCTTAAAATCACAGAGCCCGATTATATTTCAATAAAAAATATGTTCATTCCTGATACCGATGCGGCTTACAAGATTCTGGAGATTGACCCTGCCGCAACTGATGAGGAAGTGAAGAAAGCCTACAGGCGGATGGCTCTGAAATACCATCCCGACAGGGTAAGCCACCTCGGAGAAGATTTTAAAAAAGCAGCAGACGAAAAATTTAAAAAGATTAACGAGGCTTACGAAAAAATAAAAAAGGAAAGAAATCTTGTTTAACCGGTGGCTTATATATAATTTAGATTTTAATTGAACATTCAAGGAAAAACAGAAGCTGAAATTAATTATATCGTCACAAAAACTAAATTTGCATAAAAATAATTGCATATGATTCTTAAAGATTTAATTGCAATATCTGGTCAGCATGGATTATTCAAATTCATTGCGCAGGGACGTAATGCAATGATAGTTGAACATCTTGAAACAAAGAAAAGAACTACCGCATTCAGTTCTGCCAGGGTAAGTTCACTCGAGGATATTTCAATCTTTACTACCGGTGAAGAGGTGCCCTTATCAAAAGTTTTTGACAGAATTTACGAAAAGGAAAACGGAGGTCCGGCACCCGATGAAAAATCCGATATAAAAGATTTGAGAGCATATTTTGAGGAAGTATTGCCGGAATACGACAGGGAAAGAGTTTATGATTCGGACATAAGAAAGGTATTCAGATGGTACAATATATTGCAAAAGCTTAATCTTCTGGTAAAAGAAGAACCTGAAAAAGCTGGAGAAAAAGAAAAGGAAGAAGTTAAAGAGGAAGTTAAAACGGAGGCAGCTGAAGAGAAGGAGCAAGAAAAAGCTGTTGCAAAAAGTGAATCTTCAACTAAGAAATTAAAAACTGTGTCCGGCACCGCTGAAAAGGAACAGAAGACAAAAGCTGAAGATAAGGGAAAATCAGGGACCGGAAAGAAGAAAAAAGCTGAATAATATATTTTGTAGTTCCAATATAAATCCTGTTTGAAATAAAAATTTGTCTGTTCGGATTTTACCTGTTTTTTTTCCGGTAAATTATTATAAATATTTTTAATTAAATTATTGTAAATCAACAATTTAAGAATTTGGATTTTTTGTTTTTGAAAAAAATAAACAAATGTGTATAAATTTTTTATCCGGAAAATGAAAAAAATATTAATATTGATTTATATTTGCAACCCAAATAAAAAAAGGAAAATTTATTATTAACAACCCAATTGTAATTTATGACTTAGATGCAGAACATAGTTTTGAGAGAGTTACACTCCGGTAGTTCCGTTGAAGGGATGAATTTATCCCTGAAAGGATTCATTGTCGGTAACCGAGTACCCAGGGAGTATTTTGTAACCACGGGTGTCGGTGAAAGTGACATCGCAATTCATGCAGGTTCTTACCACCTGGCTCTCAAAGATGCCGGTATCGAAATGGCCAACATTATCACTTATTCTTCCATTCTTCCGGGCATGGCCACCCAAATTCCTAAACCAGAAAAAATAACACACGGCGAAGTTATGGAGTCTATTATGGCTGTCGCCAATGGCAGAAAAGGAGAAAGAATTTCTGCAGGTATTATTTATGGGTGGTTGAAAAATAGGAGAACCGGCCAGAGGTTCGGTGGTCTGGTCTGCGAACACAACGGGAATTATACCGAGGAGGAGCTTGAGAAATTGCTCCGCCTGAGTATAAACGAGTTGTACACCAATGGGTTCGAAGAAGACTTCACATTAGGTGATTTGAATATCATCAAGAGGTCCTTCGTGCCCCTCAAAACGTATGGGACTGTTCTGGTAGCACTCTGTTTTACCAGTTACTTCTACCCGATTCTGGATACCATTTAACAGAATATGAATTTCGGAGGTAGTGAGGTAGTTTATAACTACCATGAGTCGCGTATTGTCATACTTCCGGTTCCGTACGATGAAACAAGTACATGGATAAAGGGAGCAGATCGAGGGCCGCAGGCTATTCTTGAAGCTTCGGTAAATCTTGAATTTTTTGATATTGAGACACAATCCGAAGTTCATAAAAGGGGCATTTATACACTGGAGCCTCTGACAGAAAAAAGTTCGCCGGAGGCTCTGGTTAATTCAGTATTTGAAAAAGTCAGATGGCTTTTAAACGAAGGCAAGTTTCCTGTTGTAATAGGAGGTAATCATACTGTAAGTATAGGAGCAGCCTTTGCTGCTGCAGATTTTTACAGGGACCTCACAGTACTTCAGCTTGATGCCCATGCCGACCTTCGCAACAATTATGAAGGCTCGCCCCTCAACCATGCCTGCGTAATGGCAAGAATACGTGAAAAAGCACATACAGTGCAGGTCGGAATAAGAAGCATTTCTGAAGAAGAAATTCATAATGCCGACTGGAATTCAATCTTTCCGGCACATGAAATCTGGTATGATAAAAATCTTTATAACCGGGCCCTCGGCTTACTGAAGGAAAATGTCTACATAACAATAGACCTTGATGTTTTTGATCCTTCGCTTATTCCTTCAACAGGAACCCCCGAACCGGGCGGACCATCATATTATGATATAATGCATTTTATCCGTAAAGTTGCAGAAAACAGAAATGTCGTAGGATTTGATGTTGTCGAATTGTGCCCTAACCCTCAAAATAAAGCTCCCGACTTTATAGCGGCAAAAATCATATACCAGACTTTAAGCTATATTTTTAGTTAATCCTCCTTCTTCGCTTCTTCCCATATAATGTTCATCTCATCCAGGCTCATGTCGTGAAGTGAACGGCCTGCAGCGAGAGTTTTCTGTTCAAGGTAATTGAATCGTTTTATAAACTTTCTGTTTGTTTTTTCAAGCGCAGTTTCAGGATCAATCCCGTATAACCTGCATGCATTAATCAGACTGAAAAAAATATCACCTAATTCCGATTCAATGTTTTCCTTGCTTTTTCCTGCAATTTCTGCCTTTAATTCATTAACCTCTTCAATTATTTTGTCCCAGATCTGTTCAGGAACTTCCCAGTCAAAGCCGACTCCTTTTACCTTTTCCTGGATCCTTATCGCTTTTGTAACGGCCGGCAGGGAAGAGGGTACTCCCGAAAGAACAGGCTTATATTCCGGCTTTTCATCCATTTTTAATTTTTCCCAGTTTCTTTTAACATCGTCTGAGTTTTTTACTTCAGTATCTCCGAACACATGAGGATGCCGGTAAATAATCTTTTTGTTGATCTGCTCCAGCACATCAGCCATGTCGAAGTTGCCTCTCTCTGAACCTATTTTTGCATAAAAAACTATATGAAGCATCAAATCTCCGAGTTCATCCCTGATTCCTTCCTCATTTCCTGAAAAAATTGCCTCAGCAAGTTCATACGTTTCTTCAATCGTCAGCTTTCTGAGGCTTTCATAACTCTGCTCCCTGTCCCACGGACATTCTTCCCTAAGCCTGTCCATTATTCCAAGAAGTCTTTCAAATTCTTTTAATGCATTCTCTCTTCTATCCATCGTAATAATTTAATGTTTGAGAATTTTTTCTTCAGGAGCCAGTTCAACCCTTATTACTGAGCCGGTAGTAAGGTTAAGAAGTTCTGATACTTTTGCACCATTAATTGAAATCTCGAGTAAATCGAGCATATTGAATCTGGCACACAATTCACCTAGGGGTTCATTATCGTATCTTTTGCTTATCCTGTTAATACAATTTCTAGTGCTTTGAATGAGAATTCTGAATTTCCTGCCTGAAAACACCCGGTAAAAAATATCGCGCGTAATATTGGAAATGGCATTGCCGTATGAATCTATAAATATTACACTTCCTGTAATTACATCTTTTTCTATCGTTGCCCGTAACGGAATTTTTTCGTTGATTCGTTCCAGAGGGGTTCCTATTTCCTTAAGTTTTTTCCCATTAACAATCATTGCGGCAGTGCTGGCAAAAAGGTCAATTTCATCCGTTACGTCTTTATTCCCGATCATCACAACTTCATCCGGTTCCCGGTTAAGAATTAAATAAAATATACCATTGTCCGTTCCGATAAAATAATGTTCACCCGATTTCACAGCAAGATATCTCTTTTCTTCATTTCCTTCGGTGTGAACACAAATTATGTGAACCGAACCGGGAGGATAATAAGAATAAGTATTCCTGATAATGAAGGATGCATGCGAAATGTTAAATGCAGGTATGCCGGTGGCATTATCAATTACAGTTGTACCGGGACATAAGCTGCATAATTTACCTTTTATTATTCCATTGTAGAAATCATCGCTTTTCCACTCAGTTGTAAGTGTTATCACCGGCATTTGAAAAACTTTTAACAAAGATAATCTTCTAAAGAAAAATAAGTTTACTTTGTAGTTTCTGAAGATATATTTTTTTTAAACAAAGGCATATTAAAACTGACAGCTTTGGCAAAAGGCAAGAAGAAGGATATTGCACGGATTACAGAAAAGGTAATATTTCTTGATGATATTGAGCCGGTTGGACTTTTTGGTACAAATAACATCCTGCTCAATAAAATAAGGAACTTTTTTCCCCAATTGAAGATTGTTGCAAGGGGTAATGAAATTAAGTGTATCGGGGAGGAAAGTGAAATAATGTTATTTTTTAAGAGGCTTAACGAGATTATTGATTATTACAGGAAGTTTCAGAGGCTCGGTGAAGATGATATAGAAAGGATGCTCACCGATGAGGAGTACTCGAAGAAAGCCATAGTGGGGAGTTTTGAAGATGTAATTGTCTACGGTACGAATGGAAAACCTATAAGAGCCCGCACCATCCACCAGCTTCAGCTGGTTAATGATTACAGGACAAATGACCTTATTATAGCCGACGGGCCGGCAGGAACGGGTAAAACCTATACTTCCATCGCACTTGCCGTCAGAGCTCTCAAAAACAGAGAGGTTAAAAAAATAGTGCTTACCCGTCCCGCTGTGGAAGCAGGTGAAAGGCTGGGATTCCTTCCGGGCGATATGAAGGAAAAACTTGATCCGTACCTGCAACCCCTTTACGATGCCCTGCATGACATGATTCCCTATAAACGTCTGGAAACATGGATGGAAGACGGGACTATACAGATTGCACCGCTGGCATATATGAGGGGCAGAACACTTGAAAATGCTTTCGTAATACTTGACGAAGCTCAGAACGCTACCGTAAGCCAGCTTAAAATGTTCCTTACACGTATGGGCCTTTGCTCAAAATTCATTATGACCGGCGATACAACGCAGATTGACCTCCCCAGGAAAAATGATTCCGGACTTCTTCAGGCAATGAGAATACTTTCAAACATCGAAGGAATATCAATCATAAGATTTGATGAGCGTGATATTGTCCGTCACAGGCTGGTAAAAATGATTATCAGAGCATACGAAAAAGAAGAAAAAATATCGGGAAAATCTTCTGATTCAGGATATGATAATTAACAAAATACCAAACAAATAGACAATGAACGATACAATTCTAAGAACCGATTACAAATTTCCGGGATTAAAAAGCATTTACCGGGGAAAAGTCAGAGATGTCTATAATATCAATAATGAATTGCTTCTGGTAATAGTTACCGATAGAATTTCTGCATTTGATGTTGTTCTCCCCAGAGGCATACCCTATAAAGGGCAGGTTTTGAATCAGATAGCATCTAAATTTCTTGACATAACCGGTGATATAGTACCAAACTGGAAAATTGCCACACCCGACCCGAATGTGACTGTCGGTATAATTTGCAAACCATATCCTGTAGAAATGATTGTCAGGGCATATCTGACAGGAAGTTCATGGAGAACTTACCAATCGGGCAAAAGAGAAATCTGCGGAATTCCCCTGCCTGAAGGCATGAAGGAACACCAGAAATTTGATACTCCACTGATTACACCTACCACAAAAGCAGAGCACGGACTGCATGATGAAGATATTTCAACTAAGGAAATTATTGAAAGAGGACTTGTCCCTGAAAATGAATACCATCTGCTGGAAAAATATTCGCTCGAGGTTTTTAAAAGAGGGTCGGAAATTGCCGCAAAGAATGGCCTGATTCTTGTCGATACCAAATATGAATTCGGGAAAAAGAATGATAAGATTTATTTGATTGATGAGGTTCATACTCCTGATTCATCAAGATATTTTTATGCCAGCGACTATCAGGAAAGATTTGAAAAAGGTTTGCCACCGAAGCAACTCTCAAAGGAATTTGTGAGAGAATGGCTGATAGCTAATGGTTTTATGGGACGGGAAGGGGAAAAGGTGCCCGAAATGACAGATGAATTTGTGAATGAAATCTCTGAAAGGTATATAGAATTGTACGAAAATATCACAGGAGAAAAATTTGTCAGGGAAGAACTGAACAATGTAAATGAAAGAATATACAGTAATTGTATGAATTTCCTCAAAGAATATTATGGTAATCGTTTGTAAAACAAAAGTTTTTATGAATGAATAAATTCTCAAAGAATACTCTGATAAAATATTTGCATGTATTTGCCTTATTGTTGTTTTTCAATTCCGGTCAGCCTGGTATTTCGCAGGTACCGGTTGAAAAATCCAAAGAGAAAGTTATAATTTCAGGTGTACAATATTACATTCATATAGTAAAAAAGGGTGAGACAGCCTATTCAATTGCAAAGACTTACGGGATTACAGTTGATGAATTAATCCGGAATAATCCTTCAGCAGCAACGGTTCTGAAAGAGGGACAGGCATTGCGCATTCCCGTTATTGAAACACAACCTGAACAGATACAGAAGAAAACAGAACTTACAGAGCAACCCAGGGATGAGTCAAAATATTTTTATCACAGAATTCGTCCCGGAGACACGGTTTATTCTCTTGCCAGAAATTATGGCGTTTCCGTTGATGAAATTGTGCAGAGCAACCCTGGAGTTGACATAAATAAACTGCCCGTCAATGCTGAGATAGCGATACCCCAACGAAGTCTGACAACAACTTCAAAAACCTTTGAGGTTTCTGAAAAGGAATATCTCTATCACAGGATAATTAAAGGTGAAACCCTTGCTTCAATTGCAGAAAAATACGGTATATCAATCAGAGAGTTACGTAGGGAAAACAGAAACATAATATTTCCGCGGGTTAATGATTCGTTGAAAATACCTGTCGTAAGAGTTGTTGAATTGCAGTCGAAGCCCGATATAGTTCATGCCGATACCATGAAAATGGTGGCTGATACTGCCGGGATTGAAATTCCGGTAAATATTACTCCTGTAAGAAATCTTAAAGGTGAATTCAATGTTGGAGTACTTCTTCCTTTTTATACAAGGGAAAATTCGGTACGTTCGGAAATTGATTCCTCGCAGGTGGCAGGTGGAAAGCGAATATACAGAACTGTATCACGCCCTGAACACTGGCTCTATCCTTCCAGTATCCCGTTTATTGAATTATACAATGGTATACTAATAGCAGCTGATACTCTCAGGAAAATGGGACCTGACATAAATATTTATGCTTTTGATACCAGTTCTGAGGATTACGGGATTGATGAACTCATAAATTCAGGAAATCTCAGGAAAATGGACATGATTATTGGACCGGTATATACACATGAACTCATAAAAGTTGCCGAATATTTAAGAGATACTGATATTCCCGTGATATCACCTGTTCCTTTGCGAAATAACACCCCTCTGAGGAACAATCACAACATCTTCATGACTATTCCGTCCCTTGAGGTGGTTCAAAATATGATTGTAAAACGTGCAGGTCTGTTCAGGAACAGTAATTTTGTATTTGTTCATAACGACAGAACGTGGTCTGATTCAGACGTTATTAATTTCCGGAACCTGTTGCTGAGGGAAATTACATCGAATAATGAGAACAATAACATAAAGTTTAAAGAGTTGCTTTTTATGAGTCGTTCCGAACTTCCGGCCGATTCAATTAACCGCCTTGAGCAGGCGCTTTCACCAAAAGATGAAAATATAGTAATAATAGCATCCGAAGAAAACCCGGTACTGAGCGAAACCATAATAGACCTTAATACACTCTCAAAGAAGTACAGTATAAAACTGATAGGATATCCCGCAGTTAGAGAATTATTTAATCTGGATCCGAAAATTTATTTCGACCTCGGGATTGAACTGTATTCCCATTACTGGATTGACTACTCTCAACCCGATGTAAAGGCTTTTTTAAGAACATACAGGAACAAATTTCTTACTGAACCTGAAGAAGTCAGCTATGCGTGGCAGGGCTATGATATTATGTACTACTTTCTTAGCGGTCTTGCCATGCATGGTAAAAGATTTCTGAGACGCCCGACAATTCATAATCCGGATCTTCTTGAGACAAAGTTTTATTTCAGAAAGAAATCAGGTGATGACGGATTCGAAAACTGTCATTTGTACCTGTTAAAATATACTAACACGATGGATATAATTCTTCTTGAAGAAGAAACAGAAATAAGGTAATATAAATTTTACAGGTTTGTATTTGCTCAATTAATGCCAACTGTAAGTCTTTTGTTAATAAAAATTAACAATAAAGGAATAATTCAGTAACCATTGTTGTCTAATATGAAGAGACAAGACCCGAAATATGTGCAGGCAGATGATATGGAACTTGTTAAAGCCTCTGTTGAGGGTGATAAATCTGCATTCGGGGAGATTGTTAACAGGTATAAAACAATGGTTGCCAGAACAGTAAAGGGTATGCTCGGAGATACTGTGTTTGCGGAGGACCTTGGGCAGGAAGTCTTTATAAAACTCTATAATTCACTTTCCGAATTCAGGGGTGACTCAAAACTTTCAACCTACATTCAGAAAATTGCCGTGAATATTACATTAAATGAAATAAAAAGAAGAAAAAGGTTTTTATCAATGTTCTCACACAGCGACGGGAGCGAAATACATGAGATTGACATTCCGGATTCGGAAGATATTGAAAGAAGGGATGCCCGTGAGCTGGTTTCAAAAGCCCTGCAGATGGTTGATCCTAATTTCAGGGTTGTATTAATAATGAGACTGCTGCAGGGATATTCGACCAAAGAGACGGCTGAAATTCTTGGATTACCTGTTGGTACGGTACTATCAAGACTGTCGAGAGGTCAGGAACAGATGAGAAAAATATTAAAGGGGTTGTAAAATGAAAAAGGAAAAATTAAAAGAATTGATTATTGAATCTTTATCGGGTGATGAACCTGACAGGGATTTGCTGAGGCAACTCGAAGAAACAGGAGTATCATATTCTTTCAGTAATGATTTTACACAAAAGGTAATAAACAGAATTTATTCTGCTGAGCAATCCGGAAATAAAAATAATGATTTCACGAGATTGTTTTACAAAACATTCTACAGAATTGCCATTACGGGTATCGCAGCTATTATTTTGTTGCTTGTTTCTATCTACCTGTCTCAGGGAAGTCTGACCATTGACTCCTTTTTCGGACTGGGTGACGGATTCGAGGAAAGTATTTTGTGTGTATTGACCGGAAACTGAATAATGACATGAAAATAAGGCCAGTATTATTGATTATTCTTACACTGATAATAGGATTTATTATCGGAATTCTTGTTTCGGCACAGATAAGATATCAAAGGTTGAAGCCGGTGAGGATATTTTTCTCCGGAGAAAGGTTCAGGGAGGGTTTTTATAATATAATTCAACCCGATGAGAAACAAAAGCAGACCATAGATTTTATATTGTCGGAATATGCCAGGGCGAACAGTTTGATCATGAATGACTTCAGAAGGAAATCAGATTCGCTGATGAAGAGATTCTGGAAAGAGATTGAGCCGAATCTTAACAGTGAACAACTGGAGAGGTTGAGGGAATTTGACCGCAGAAGGATGGAAATGATCAGGCAGGAAAGGCGGAACAGGGATGATTCTTCAGGGTTCAGACCGGGAAGGATGATGCCTCCCGGGCCGCCTCCTCCGGGAAGGTTTGATGAGCAGAGATATCGTCGTCCTCACCGGGAGAGAGATTCTGTAAATCATTCAAGAATATAGAAAAGATAATCGAGCAGAATAGGTATATCATCCGGATTAACGCCATTGCTTATAAGCAGAGGTTTGTCCTCATTAAAAATGCGAATAAAATCTTCACCTTTCATTTTTCCGGCGGTAAGAGCCTGCCTGTAAAATTCAACCGCTTCTTTTTTCTTTCCCATGCATAAAGCAAGGTGGCCTTTGTTAATGTAATCGTGGGCGTTCAGCTTTTCCGAGGAGAGTTTTTCGTAGTATTTTTCTGAATCTTCGAGTTTACCCAGTGCCAGATAACACCATGCTATGGGTCGGAGGACCTTAATGTTCCCCGGATCCATATATTCAACCGTAAAGTAATATTTGAGAGCCTGTTCATACTCCTTTAAATCGAGGTAGCAATGGGCAATCATCATAATTGTATGTATGTTTTCAGGCTCCATCTCTGCAGCCTGCAGATAATAATCAAGAGATTCCTCATACCTTCCCAGACGTTTCAGACATAAGCCTATCTTTTTTATAGTCCAGACTTTCCTGTCAATTAGTTCCGCTTTTTTATAATAATCAAGGGCTTCTTCGTATAAACCTGATTGCTGGTAACAATACCCTATTTTTTCATAAAGCTGGGCATCGTCCGGTTTTTTATCAACCTGACGCAGGAAAAGTTCAAGTGCATCATCAAAATAGTCATTTCTGAAAAAATGATCAGCCAGAGCGGATTCTGCCTCGGGAGAAGGACATGCGACACGCCAGAACTCTGAATTATATATATCCAGCCTGCCGCTGAATACATCTTCAAAATCTTTTTTATAAGGAGAGAGTTTGAAGAACCTGTAAAGATCCTGCAGATATTGAGTTACGTTGATTCTGAATTTTTTATACGGGTCTGTAACGGGTTCATCCGCGTTAAGCTGCTCCAGACTTTCGAGTTCCATCCTGAAAACCTTAAGCATCATGGTTTTCTGAGCGGCCGGAAGATGCTTTAAATTCAAAAGCAGTGAATATTTGTCGGAATTGCATATGAACGGTGTTTTATAAAGAGCTTCTGCAAGCTCATTTGTGCCCGGGCCAAGCACTTCATCAGTATATATAACATCAACCGCTTCATGGTCGGGATAGAAAGGAACGAACCAGTTCTGAAAGTCTTTGAAGAAATCAAAATGCTTAAGATTTGCAAAAGCCGACATGTAAACATCGGAACCTTCCATTTGCAGGTTGGTAAGTTCTTCCATTGTCTTGAATATCTCGTCCGATTCGTTGAATAACTTTGACCAGTCCGGATTCTTTTCATCACCCTGATTGCCGGGAAGGATGTTGTCAAGGTCCAGTTTTTCTTCAAGCCTTGGTCTGAGACTGGCAACTTTTGGAAGGATTTCGTCGTGCAGGCGCCTGCTGAGTTTTTCTGTCTCCCTCGACCTTATTGCCTGCATAACAAGAATCCTGCAATGTTCCCTGAATTTTGCACTTCTTGAGAGTTTTTTAATTCTTGATAGTATGTCGGGATAAAGAAATATCCTTTCATTATAGTAATGCAGACTCAATACCACACCCGCAAGGGCTCTTTCCATTATCTGCTCTGTGCCGTCCTGATAAAAATCGAGCAGAATATTCACTTTTTCAACCTGCCAGAATCTTAACAGGCTGAGTGTTATGGCACTGACAAAAATACAGCTTTCATACCATCTGAATTTGCCTGATTTTCTAATAATTGATACCAGGCTGTCCTCCGCTTCACCGTATGTGTCGGTTAACCATAAATGATTGAATATGTTTCTTATAAGCTGTTTGTGTTTTCTGGCTATCGGAGAATCGGGATCAGGGTTTATTTCGGATGAAAGTTTGAGCCATTCATCAAGTTCCTGTTTGAAAAGAAGGTCATCTACTGTTTCAACTATTGTTTTACCACTCAATCTGTACTCTTTTTCAAGCTGCTGTTTAAGCCAGTAAGTGTACCATCCTGAAAAATATGACAAAATGTCCTGTTTTACACGGTCTGCAAGGTTGATGATTGACCTGAGAAGTATGTTATAAATTTTGTCTCTTTCGGGATCTTTGACCCCTTCTATTGTGTACCGGAGTATGTTCCGGTATGTCATTGAAAGATTTTCATATTCATCCCGGAACTGGCCTCTCCCTGAAGCTGATATCATATTATTGAGGACTTCCAGACCCTGCTTTATCCTCTTCTCAGCCACCAGACTGCATACTAACTTATGCTGGTCTAAAATTTTCCTGATATCCATAAAGTCCCCTCCGTTTTTTCAGACAATTTACACATTTTAATCATTAATGTGCCGGAAAAATTATTGCAACAATCTTGCCGAAATTGAATTTATGACAATCATTCATTAACTTTTATAATCTTTGCGGTGGTTATTCAATAAATTTTCCGCATTGTCTGCCGGTAAAAACATATGGCTGCCGACTAACGCTGATGAGTTAAAGTCTGCCGGATGGGATCAGGCGGATGTAATTATTTTCACGGGTGACGCCTACATTGATCATCCTTCTTTTGGTGCTGCTGTAATTGCGAGGGTTATTGAGGCAGAAGATCTGAGGGTGGCAGTTGTACCACAGCCTAACTGGAGGGATGACCTCAGAGACTTCAGAAAAACAGGGATACCGAAATATTTTTTCGGTGTTACGGCAGGCAACATGGATTCGATGGTGAACCACTATACCGCTTTCAGGCGTAAAAGGTCAGATGATGCTTATACTCCAGGAGGGAAAGCAGGTTTCAGGCCTGATTATCCCACTATAGTATATACTTCGATTCTCAAAAAACTCTATCCTGATGTTCCCGTCATTATCGGAGGTATTGAAGCTTCGATGAGACGGCTGACCCATTATGATTATTGGAAAGACTCTGTTGAACCTTCGATTCTGATATTAAGCGGGGCGGATATGCTGGTTTATGGAATGGGAGAACAACCGGTAAGGGAGATAATCAGGCTTCTTAAGAAAGGTGTTCCGTTTTCATCGCTGAAAACAGTTCCCCAAACTGTAATAAAGCTGCCCGCAGGTGAACCCCTGCCTGCAAGAAAAGGATGGAAGGACAGGTATCTGAATTCTTATGAAAGATGTATTGCTGACAAAGATGCTTTTGCTGAAAATTTCATGGTTTTTGAAAGGGAATCTAACAGGATTAATCCGGTGCGCCTCATTGAACCCTCAGGGGAGTACAATATAATAGTAAATCCTCCATTCCCTCCTCTTACTGAAGCTGAGTCAGACAGAATCTATGCTCTTCCTTTCACTTATCAGCCTCATCCGCGATACAGGAAGAAAGAACAAATACCCGCTTATGAGATGATTAAGTTCTCCATAAACATCCACAGGGGGTGTTTTGGAGGTTGCAGCTTCTGTACAATATCGGCACATCAGGGAAAGTTTATTATGAGCAGGTCTGAAGAATCAATAATGCAGGAAATTGACAGGGTTTCATCTTTGCCGTCATTCAGAGGTTATCTTTCGGACCTTGGAGGTCCAACGGCAAACATGTACGGAATGAAAGGGAAGGAGCAGGATTTATGTATCAGGTGTTCACGTCCTTCGTGTATATGGCCTTCTGTGTGCGAGAATCTCGACGCATCGCATGAAAGAGTGTTAAATCTTTACCGGCTGGTAAGAAGCAGAAAGGATATCAAAAAAGCATTTATCGGCAGCGGGATAAGGTATGATCTTTTATTAAGGGAATGGAATTTTGTGGCAGGTAAAACCGAAATGGAATATCTGAGAGAGTTGATCATCAATCATGTATCGGGTCGCCTGAAGGTGGCACCGGAACATACGGAAGACCATGTGGTTGCACTTATGAGAAAGTCTCCTTTCAGCCTCTTTGTAAAGCTGAAAAGTATTTTTGACAGAGTGAAAGAGGAGAATAATTTAAATTATGAACTTGTACCTTATTTTATTTCATCACATCCGGGGTGTACACTTAATGATATGCAGAAGCTGATACAGAAGATCAGGCCGCTTAATTTAAAACCTGAGCAGGTGCAGGATTTTACACCAACACCCATGACTCTTTCCACAATGATGTATTATCTGGGCAAGGATCCTTATACCGGGAAAAAACTGTTTGTTGAGTGTGACATTGAAGGCAAGAAAAGGCAGAAAGAAATGTTTTTTATTGCTCATTCTTTCAAACACTCAGGCAGGCAGGAAAAAAGAAAATCCGGTCGTTAGCCGGATTTTCTTCCTTAAACATTCGTTGAAGAAACTATCTGTTATTCATACTCTTTCAGGATGTTTTTAACATCATCGGGGGCAACTCGTCCGTAGGTTTTATCACCCACGAGTACAACCGGAGCAAGTCCGCATGCACCTACACATCTCAGACTTGAGAGCGAAAACTTGCCGTCGGGTGTAGTCTGTCCAACCTGTATCCCGAGTTCTTTTTTGAATTCCTCCATTACTTTCTCAGCTCCGCGTACATAGCATGCAGTGCCCATACATATACTGATAGGATGTTTTCCTTTCGGGGTCATGGTAAAGAAGGAATAAAAAGTTACGACACCGTAAATTTTTGCTACAGGAACTTTAAGGCAGTCGGAGACTACCTCCTGAACTTCGGCGGGCAGGTATCCGAAGTGTTCCTGGCATTTGTGGAGAACGTTAATAAGTTCCTGCGGGTCGTTGTTAAAGGATGCACAGATCTCTTTTATTTTCTCAACATCTTCTTTCCGTAATTCAATTTTTATGCTTGACATGGCATTATGTTTTAGTTAGAAGTGTTATTAAGGTTTTACGATTATTTTCTTCTTTCTTTCAAAATAGTGTGTATGCAGCAGTTTATGTGCTTTATCGCTGTTTGGTTTTCCGAGGAATTCTTCATACAGTTTTATGATAACAGGGTTTTCGTGCGATTTACGGAGGGGTTTGTTGCGGTCTTCCTGGTAAATAGCTGCTGCTCTTGCTTTTAATATTTCAGAATTTCCATGGTGTAACGGTTGTCCGCCTCCTCCGATACATCCGCCCGGACAGGCCATGATTTCAATTGCATGGAATTTTGATTTTCCGGAACGTACCTCGTCAAGAAGTTTTCTTGCATTTCCGAGTCCGTGAGCAATTCCAATGTTAAGTTTAAGGTCTCCGAAATCTACTGTTGCGCTTCTGACTCCTTCAAATCCTCTGAGTTCTGTAAAATCAATTCTGCCGAGTTTTTTTCCGGTATAAAGTTCGTATGCAGTTCTCACGGCAGCTTCTATTACGCCGCCGGTTGTTCCGAAAATAACACCTGCACCTGTTGATTCACCAAGCGGGAGGTCGAATTCATCATCGGGAAGATTATTGAAATCGATGTTTGCCTGCCGGATGAAGGCTGCAAGTTCCCTTGTTGAAATTGAATAGTCAACATCAGGGTTCCCGTCGGTTGAGAATTCAGACCTCTGGCATTCGTATTTCTTTGCCAGACATGGCATTACGGAAACTACGACGAGATTCTTTCTGTCCACTCCTATTTTATCTGCAAAATAAGTTTTTGCTATTGCGCCGAACATCTGCTGGGGCGATTTTGCTGTTGACGGAACGTCCTTGAGGTCGGGGTAATAATATTCAAAGAAGTTTACCCAGCCCGGGCAGCATGATGTAAGGATCGGGAGTTTTGCACTGGCATCGCCTTTCAGGTAACGTGTAAGTCTGTCGAGCAGTTCAGTCCCTTCTTCCATAATGGTAAGGTCGGCTGCAAAATCGGTGTCGAACACATAATCGAACCCGAGCGCTCTCAGGGCTGAGACCATTTTTCCGGTGACTATTGTGCCGGGTTTCAGGCCAAACTCTTCACCCAGGGCAACCCTTACAGCCGGGGCGGTCTGAACAACAACAACTTTTGAAGGATCCGCAAGTGCCCTCAGTACTTCAGGAGTATGATTAACTTCTGTAAGTGCACCGGTCGGGCAAACTGCAACGCACTGGCCGCAGTATGTACAGGGAGAATGTTCGAGGTTCTGTTCGAAAGCAGGTGCCACAACAGCCATGAAACCCCTGTTTATTGCCGAGAGTGCACCGACAGTCTGAACTTCGTTGCACATCATCTCGCATCTGCGGCACATTATACATTTGTCGAGATCCCTTATGATGGATGGTGAGGTATCTTTGCGGTAAGTTGACATCTCTGCAATTTCCTGTCCGGGTATTTCTCTTATTCCCAGCCTTATAGCCATGTCCTGCAATTCACAGTTTCCCGACTTGGGGCATATGAGGCAGTCTTTCGGGTGATCTGAGAGAATAAACTCCATCACGGTTCTTCTTGCATTCAGCACTCTTGTCGTGTGTGTTCTGACGACCATTCCTTCTTCACATGTTGTTACGCATGAAGGTGCCAGGTTTCGTCTTCCCTCCACCTCAACCACACAAATCCGGCAACCGGCAGGTTTATTCTCAATACCAAGGTCGTGGAGTTCCATGTGGCAAAGAAGAGGTACCTCTATTCCGAGCATTTTTGCTGCCTTTGCAATGGTTGTTCCTTTTGGAACTTCAATTGTTTTATTATCGATGGTAAGTTTTACTTTTTCCATTTTTATGCAGTGGATTTATCTGATTACAATTGCGTCGAATTTGCATTTTTCCATACAGGCGCCGCATTTTATGCATATAGCGGGATTAATGTAATGCGGTTCTTTTCTTTCGCCCGATATTGCGTTTACGGGGCAGACTCTTGCACATGCAGTGCAACCTACACAGTTTTCCTTTATGATTACGTACTGCATCAGGTCGCGGCATTTGCCGGCAGGGCATTTCTTATCTTCGACATGTGCAAGGTATTCATCGAAGAAGTTATCGAGGGTTGACAGCACGGGGTTGGGTGATGTCTGGCCCAGACCACAGAGTGCTGTATCCTTTATAACCACACTCATATTTCTCAGTCTGTCGAGATCGGCTCTTGTGCCGTGACCTTTGCATATATGTTCGAGAAGTTCGTGAAGCCTTTTATTTCCGATGCGGCACGGAGCACATTTCCCGCATGATTCTTCAACCGTGAAGTCGAGGTAAAATTTAGCAACTGCAACCATGCAGTCATCTTCGTCCATGACTATCATACCTCCTGAACCCATCATTGAGCCTGCTGCGGTGAGGTTATCGAAGTCAATTGGTATGTCAAGGTGCTTTTCGGTGAGACATCCGCCCGAGGGGCCTCCTGTCTGCACAGCTTTAAACTTTTTACCGCCTCTTATTCCGCCTCCGATTTCGAATATTACTTCCCTGAGGGTGGTTCCCATTGGAACTTCTATTAGTCCGACGTTATTTATTTTTCCTGCAAGAGCAAAGACCTTTGTTCCTTTTGATTTTGCAGTTCCTATGCTGCTGAACCATTCTGCACCTTTGAGGATAATGGGTGCCACGCAAGCGAAAGTTTCAACGTTATTGACGTTTGTAGGTTTACCTCTGAAGCCTGATTGTGCGGGGTATGGGGGCTTAACGGTTGGTTCACCTCTCAGTCCTTCCATGGAATGTATAAGGGCTGTCTCCTCACCGCAAACAAATGCACCTGCTCCGTAACGGATTTCTATGTCGAAGTCAAACCCTGTACCCATGATATCTTTACCCAGCAGGCCATATTCTCTTGCCTGTTCGATGGCAATTTTAAGTCGTTTTACGGCGAGGGGATATTCGGCACGGATATATACAAGTCCTTTGGATGCGCCGATACAATAGCCGCAAATAGCCATTGCTTCAAGTACTGCATGCGGGTCACCTTCGAGAACTGATCTGTCCATGAATGCTCCGGGGTCACCTTCGTCGGCATTGCAGACAACATATTTTTCGTCAGAAGCATTTTTCCTGGCTATTTCCCATTTAACTCCGGTAGGGAAGCCGCCGCCACCCCTTCCTCTGAGGCCGGAATCCTTTATTATTTTTATTACTTCATCGGGTTGCATTTCGGTAAGAACTTTACCAAGAGCGAGATAGGCTCCCCGGGATATTGCATCCTCAATGTTTTCAGGATCTATAATTCCGCAGTTTCTGAGTACAATTCTGAGTTGTTTTTTAAGAACAGAAAGCTGATTCTCATCCGTGAGTGTTTTGCCTGTGACGGGGTCCCGGTAAAGCAATTTTTCCACTTTTCTTCCTTTCAGGATATGCTCGTTGATGATATCGCTGATATCCTCAACAGTGACGCCGGTGTAAACAGTGCCATCGGGCAATATTTTTACGACGGGACCGTGACCGCAGAGTCCGAAGCAACTGGTTTTTACTACTTTTACCTTTTTATCCAGGGCAAAAGCCTCCAGTTCGAGTTTCAGATTATCTACAATATCACTGCTATGATTGTTTCTGCAGTTGGTGGCGCCGCAAACAAGTATTTGCATCTGATATTCTTCCATAATAATTCCTCCGGTCTTTAGATTGAGATTGTCTGGTAGTTTGCGGGAATAACCCCGTCAACCAGTTCACCGTTTTTTATATATTTTTCAATTATTTCGTCGGCTTTGAATTTGTCGACGTTACCGAATACAACAGGTTCTTTTCCCGGGAGGGTTATTTCAACGGTGGGTTCGGCGAAACAATAGCCCATATCACCGGTTTTGATTACGTATCCGTGAATATTGCGCTTTTCAAGTTCAGTTATAAAGAAATTAAATATTTCGGCAGCACCGGAGGCTATACCGCTGGTTCCCATATGAACCCTTATCCTTACACTGCCCGGGGCAGGGTCAGCATTTGATGAAGGTTTACGGCCTGAGATTAGGTCATCTCTTAATTTCTTCAGTTCTGCGGGAGATTTTATTTTTTTCATAGTGAACAATTTATTTATATAGTAAAAATATGCATGTAAAATTTCTTTTGCAAAAATAATATTTTTATTGTTATTTTAATAACATTGTTAATAAAATAACAAACAATTTTTTTAAAAAATATTTTCAGTAGATCTTTAAAAAAAATTAAAACAATGTTAATTTTTTGACAGTAAATTTATCGCAGGATGATATTTCCAAGCAGTATTCTTCCGCTTTTCCAGAAGCCCCTGAAATATGGATCATCTGTTATATATACTGCTTCGCCCGAACCAATTCTCTCGGACCCGATTACAAGGGTGTTTTTAATTTTATCCTTGAATTTGAATCCGGCAAACCCTGAAACCGGCTCTTTTACTGTAATATATCCTATGTTATATCCGGTCTGCAGAAAAGGATATCCTGCTGTACGTTTCATAATAAACCATTCTTTTCCCAGACCGAAAGCGTAAGGATGTGTGTCGTCGATTTTTACTTTATGAATACTTCCTGCTGAACGTTCGGAGAGCATGTAACGGCGTTCATCTCCGTACTTTCTCAGAAAAGTTGTGTCGTCGCTCTTAAGTTTTTTTTCAGCAGCCTTCTCTTCCGCATTTTTTGCTTCAACTGCCTTATTCAGTGCAGTACTTTTATCCTCTGCAAATATTGATATGGCGCTTTCAAAGGCAATCGCCCTTCCGCCCTTCCGGATGTAGTCAAAGATTTTGTCTTTCAGTCTTGTGTAACTGCCCGCAGGCATAAGAAGAACCTCATAATCTGAAAGGTCAGCACTTTCCACATTTGCAGTGTTAATCAAAGTTACCGGGTATTCGAGTTCCCTTTCAAAGAAATACCATAATTCCCCGGTACCTGATGAGGATATGCCTTCTCCGCACAGAACAGCTATATCAGGTTTTATTTTTAGTGAAGAATAGGCCGAGCCGAAATCTTTTCCTGTGTCCACTATTCCTGTTGTTACATTCTGAAGCAATACACCGCATTTGTTTGCGGCATCTGTCACGATTCTGTCCAGATCGTCTCCTTTTTGCCTGTTATCTCCTCTTGCAACAATAATACTTCCGGCTGAAAACTTTTTACCATTCATTTCGAAAGGCTTCAACATATATCTTATCCGAACCTGTTTTTTATATAGTTCAGCCATCAGTTTAAGTTCATTGAAACCTTTAAAATCAGCAACATAGGCATAGGGTTTATATTCGGGAATCGTATTGCCTGCAATTGTTTCCGTTCCTTTGATTTCTTCACCGGGTTTAAGTTCGTCCTTTAGTGCAAATGTTTTAAGGTTATAAATGTATGGCAATGCCCATGCCGTGAGGTCGTAACTCAGTGAATCGGATGCCTTGCTGTCGGGCTCAAACAGAACTTTTACAAGTCGCGACATTGGCTGATAGGATGAAATCAGTATATCCCCTTTTTCAGGTATAACTTCACCTTCGCTATTGTTCAGATAATCAAATGCTTTATATTTTTTCCCGGCAGGTTTTACATAAGAGTATTTTATCTGGTTTCTGTCGAGAAGTGTCATAAGGTCTTCAAGAGCAGATTTTTCATTATCACCTTTTATTATTACCGATTTATATTCAAAAACAGGGTTCTTCTCGTTTTCTTCAAAGTATTTGTTGAATTCGCTGATAAGTTTGTTGCGGTTCTCATATGATACCTTTATTGCAGCCATTGAGGCAAGGAAATGGCCTTCGATTCTTGTAGCAAGTGAAAGTGTATCTTCAGTTCTCAGGCGATATGCCAGACCTGAAACACCACCTCCTCCCTGTTCGCAGGTAAATCCCATCGCTCCGTTAAAGAGTGGCCATGTATCACCGTAGCCTGGGGCGAAAAGATCATACGTTTCCTTTGTAAAATATAGTCTGAATTTTTCATCAAACAGTTTTGAATTGCCGCTACCCATAAGTTTAAGGAATTCTTTCTGCCAGGGTGTTATGACTTCATTCCACGGCTGGGCGGCAGGAGGGAAGAAGAAGGTTGATTCGGCCCCCATTTCATGAAAGTCGGCATGCACATGCGGCATAAACTGCTGGTAGAATTTTATTCGCTGCCGGGTTTCTGCCTGGGTTTGCCATACCCAGTCGCGGTTTAGGTCGAACATGTAGTGATTAGTTCTTGCGCCGGGCCATCCCTGGTTATGTTCCCATGCATTTGGATCGGGGTTGGGGATAAGGTTCCGGGATGATCTGTACCGGCTGGTGTACAGGTCGCGTCCATCTGGGTTCTGACAGGGGTCAATAATTATCACACATTTGTCAAGCCACTCTTTAACACTGTCATACGAACCGGAAACAAGTGTATAAAGTACTTTCATCGCTGTTTCCATGCCTGCCGGTTCGTTACCGTGCACATTGTAAGCAAGCCATATGAACGGAACCTGTTTCCCGGTGAATTGACCTTTCAAAAGCCCTGTTTTTATTAGGTTGTTTATTCTCAGCTCTTCCAGGTTATTCAGATTCTCTTCCGATGATATAATACATACACCCAGAGGTCTGCCTTCATAACTCTCTCCGTAACTCCGGTATTCAACCACAGGTGAGGCTTCAGCCACATATCTGAAATATTCCACTGCTTTATGGTGATAGGTAAAACGGGTACCCAACCGGTAGCCTAAAAACTCGTCGGGAGATTTTATTTGCTGTCCGGTTGATAATGAAATGATTGAAACCGCAATAACCAAAGTAAGCAACACTCTTTTCATATCCTGAAATTTGAAAACCAAACTTACATAAAAATACAATTTATACACAGACTACATAAAAATCGACCGCTGCTGCAAGTTATCTTTACGTAATTATAATTACAAAATTATAGATATATGAAAGCAGTCAGCGGTCTAGA
>Ga0067045_1002470_pt1 | contig 107519 bp, 105 predicted proteins | sample TerdegcTABiofilm_FD_59184 | JGI IMG/M metagenome (GOLD analysis project Ga0067045, IMG submission 59184) | Combined Assembly of (Gp0054472, Gp0054536) Wastewater bioreactor microbial communities from Singapore -Terephthalate degrading...
CCAGATTTTTTTTTAAGCCAGGTAACCTCATATGAAAGTTGACCTATTTGCCTAAGCAGTTCGTCCTTCTCCTTTTCATACGACTGTCTGACCTTCTCTACTTCTTCAGCTTCCTTGCTGAACGCTCTTTTAGCATTGTTTAAGAATTCTGCCTTCCAACGGCTTAACTGATTTGGGTGTATTTCATACTCTGCAGCAATCTCATTTAACGTTTTTTCTTCCCTCAAGACCTCAATCACTATTTTCGCTTTTTCTTCNGGTGTGAAATNTCTTCTCTTTTCCATAGTCTCATTCTAACTTATTTTAGCCGTTTTGTCTGTCTTGTTTTTTGGTATCATTATATTCATACTGTGAAAAATTTTAGGAATGTATCGACATTCGAGGTAGTGTCAAGAATCCTGTGTTTTTACCTTTTACCACCTGGTTTTAGGGCAGATATGCCTCTTTTTTTTTGTATTTACGTATAAATCGAACTTAGCAGTCGTTTACATATAGTCCCAATTCTACTATAATTAAAATAAGTTCGTTATTTACGAACAATCTTAACGCCGAAGGCCTATAGGAGGAAGATATCAAGAAGGTTGAAGAATGCATAGAACTGTTGAAGCAGAAGTATAACCCGGACGGTCTTAGAAGAAAGGGTAATGCCATAGCGTAGGGGGTATTAACAGTGATTTATTGTGCTATTATTGGAGATATCGTACAATCACGGAAAATTGAAGATAGGCAATTAATACAAGATAGGTTTATTGGTACTATTGATAGGATAAACCAAAATTACAATAACTTCATTGCCTCAAATTTTACAATAACATTAGGTGATGAATTCGAAGGGCTCTTATTTAGTCCTTCAAAGAGTTATGAAATTATTGAAGCAGTAAAAAAACAAATGGCTCCAACGCAGTTGGTATTCGGAGTTGGGATCGGAACTATGAGTACCCAGTTTTCTAAAAACACTTCTTTAGGTTCAGATGGACCAGCATTCCATTACGCCAGAAAAATGGTTAATAGAGCAAAAAAGAAAAAACCTTCTATATGCTATTATTCAAACTCACCAGAAGATGAGTTGATTAATTCATTAATATATTTTATTGAATCTTGCACTTTTGAACAGACAAAAAGACAGAAACAAATAATAGATTTATATGAGGCCGGACATTCTCAAGAAGATATAGCAAATCTAGTTAAAATCAAGCAGCCAAGTGTATCAGAACATATTAATAACGGATTTTATCATGAAATTAAAGCTGCTAAATTGAGTATTTTTAGCTTCCTTAAAGATAAATATGAGGAATATGGGTCTTAGGGTGTACAAGCTATACCCATGAATATAGGGTTTACAACCTATATTCATGGGTATAGGGTTTACAACCTATATTCATGGGTATAGGGTTTACAACCTATATTCATGGGTATAGGGTCTATATCTGTTATTGGGGAAGTACAAATTTAATGATTTGGGCCTGTAGGGGGGTAATCTTTTGTATTTAAATTATTGTATTTCGGTACTTCTATTAGCCCACGTTCTTACGGATTTCTATTTTCAAAGCGATAATATGACAGACTCAAAACAAACCGATAAACATGTACTTGCTATCCATAGTGCCATATTCTTCATTACTAGTTTAATACTGTTAATTCCTGTAATTAGTATGAAGATACTAGTTCTTATATCTCTTCTATCAATTTCCCACTTTGCCCTAGACTTTGCCAAGATAAAACTTTGTAACAAGGCCAATAATTTCTCTATTCCTCTATTCACATTAGATCAAGTGTGTCATGTGCTTGCTGTTATCGGTTTAACCCCATTTTTTAGTTCAGCAGGTTTAAACATAACTTCTATTAATTTTTGGACTTTCATTGTTAAGTACTACCCTTTTCTCAAATATATAACCCTTATCAAACTAATCAATTATATAGTGCTATTAATCTTCTATCTGTTTATTGTTAATGGTGGATCAATAATAGTAAAATTGTTTCTTAATACATACAACAGTTTAAAGAATGAACCTGAAGAAATAAATATAAATGCGGGAAGTCTTATTGGCAAACTCGAAAGAATAATTATATTAACTCTTGTAATTAATGGCTACTACAATGCTATTGGATACGTAATTGCTGCAAAATCTATAGCCAGATATAAGAAACTCGAGGATGATAAACAATTCGGAGAATATTATCTAGTTGGTACTCTTTTAAGTGTGCTAATTGCTTTAGTATTTGGACTGATTTATAACTTCATTTACAAATTCATGTAAGCTAAATTGTAAAAATAAGTTATTTAATGCATAGTGCTAATTGGAACATCATAATTAGAATGAGGCGGAAAAAATTGTAGAAGCGGCGGAAAAGATAAATGAGTTATTGAGGCACTATAAGCAATTAACACCCCCGCCTCGGCAGCCTCTATCGTTCCGTTCGTATGTTAACTTCAATTCCATACTCTTCAAATATTTTTATTAATCTATTATAATATGGTCAATTACAAACAATCTTCTAACTACGAGGCTAACGATATTACTTTTACCAAAGTTGGTGAACACACAGAAAGGATAGTATAATTAAAGACTTGGAAAAGTATAAGTATCAAATAATTTCCCGTTCGACATGAATGGGTATAACCCTGTCGATAAACTGGTGGATACTATTGAACACCAGTTTATTTTCGTGATAACGTATAATATTTTTCACACAATTGCATAAAGGCAACTCCTAGTGTAAATTGGAGATGACAAATAACCAAAAACACCGAAAAGGAGAATGCCTTTATGTCTGAGAAAATTATACACCTAAATGAGGAAGCTTTAAAGCAGGACCTAAGTGAAATTATAAGAGGAACAGTGGAAGAAACACTTAATCATCTGCTGGATGCAGAAGCAGAACGGATCATAGGAGCTGGGAAATATGAAAGAAGCTCAGAGAGAATGGACACCCGTGCCGGACACTACAAGAGAAAGCTTCATACAAAAGCTGGAGAAGTAGAATTAAAGGTACCAAAACTGAGGCACTTGCCGTTTGAAACAGCTATCATAGAAAGGTATAAACGCCGGGAAAGCAGTATAGAAGAAGCCTTGATAGAAATGTACCTTGCAGGAGTTTCGGTGCGCAGGGTTGAAGATATAACCGAAGCCTTGCGGGGGACAAAAGTCTCAGCAGGAACCATAAGCAATCTTAATCAAAAAGTATACGAGCATATAGAAGCATGGCGTAACCGGAGATTAAAAGGGAGTTATCCATATGTCTACCTGGATGGTATATACCTCAAAAGGAACTGGGGTGGGCAGGTGGAAAATGTGTCTGTCCTGGTAGCATTGGCAGTAGATCAAGATGGATATAGAGAAATCATAGGAGCATCCGAAGGTTCCAAAGAGGACACAGAAAGCTGGCTTGGGTTTCTAAGGAGCTTGAAAGAAAGAGGACTAAACGGTACAAAGCTCTTCGTAGGGGACAAATGCCTTGGGCTTGCAGATGCGATAAACGAGGTATTTCCCCAGGCTAAATATCAGCGCTGTGTAGTACATTTTTACAGGAACGTATTCTCAGTCACACCCCATAGCAAAATGGCAGATGTGGCAGCGATGCTTAAAGCCATACACGCCCAGGAAGACATAGAAAGTGCTCTTGAAAAAGCAAATCAGTTATAGAAAAGCTAAAATCCATGAAGCTTCCTGAAGCAGCAAAAAAGATAGAAACCGGTATAAAAGAAACCTTAACATACATGAACTTTCCAAGAAAGCACTGGACAAGGATAAGAACAAACAACGGAATAGAACGCGTCATGAAGGAGATACGCCGGCGTACCAGATTTGTAGGAAGCTTTCCAGACGGTCATTCGGCATTGATGCTGGTATGCGCAAGGCTCAGGCATATTTGCAGCACTTCATGGGGAGAAAAAATGTATTTGAATGTAGGCTTATTGGAAACAGCCGATATCAATGCCGAGCAGGATGTAGGATAATCATTCCGGCAATTATGGTAAACCAGCTGTCTGTACCTGTCAAGGCAAGGTGAACCGCGCCCGGAGGTCGCGGCCTTGACAGCCACAGCCTAGCTGGTTTTAGGGATAGCCAACGGAATGATTCCCATAATGTCACTCCACGGGAGTGCCATAACAAATGTGCGAAAAATTCTTGACACTACCCAAAAAACGGTGACACGTTAAAGATGTACATAGCAACGGTTTACCCTTTCGTTCTCAGGTATTCATAGGATACCCGCTGCAATGCGGTAATAAAAAGTTTGAAATAGTCGCCGATAAAATCAGGATAAAAATAACAAAGTGTATTGAGGAAACTATCTATGTATTCCTTTGACACATCCTGTATACGCGTAAATGGGTCGAGAAAAGGTTTTATACATTCGTTGCCGTAGCGTGTTACCAGCATTTCAAGGTTTCTTCAAAATCTCTGTATTGCCAGCAAGAATCATAAGACCGCGAAAGCATCTCTTGCTTTATTGTTTCTTTGACGTTATGACTACCAATTACTATGTTTATTCCCGCCATTGCAAGTGTGTGATCATGATAGGGGAAAGCATCCGTGGTGTCTACCCGATAGATGCATCTGTCGGAAGCCAATAATACCTCAAAGCTGTCTCCTTCTATGAACATATCATACATTGCGCGGTATCGGAAATAATCCTGCCAGTTAAGAGCTTGTTCGCGTATGATCTGATAGGACGGATTTTCATCTATCAAATCGAGAAATCTAGTGGCCAATATGTACTCAGTTTTGAAATAGTTGCGCTTTTCACCATCTGATATTTGGAATAGTTTGGCTTCTGGCATTTTAACATCCATCGCTTGTGCGAGTTTCGTATAAACAAATTCATTAGCAGCACAATCGCAAAAGGCATGCTTAACAAGATATCGCTTCGTCCGATCGGTTTCTAGTTTTGCAAGAAGTAGTACTCCACTATCTCCAATACGGTCAAGGGGCTTAATGGATGAAAAGACAAAATCTTTTGTTTGGAGTACATCAGGTGACGCAAGAGGAGGCTTGATACGGTTCTCCTTTTCTTTGTCCTCCATTCGAGATCGCTTCATACCCCGTTTGATTACTTGCGCTTGCCACTTTGAAAGCTCCATAGACGAGTCCTCCTGTTGATACTGGATTGCCTGTTCGCTATTTTATCGGCTTATGTAACGAGTACCTTGCTTTTCTCCCGCTTTTTCGAGAATACGATGCACATTGTTCTGCAACACTGCGTTGTCTTCCGCAAAAAGTGGCATTAATGTTGATGTAATAAACTCTTTGTCAGCGATGTTGGCAAGAAGAATTTCGTCATCAAAAGAAACATCTTCCACATAACGGTATACTCGTAGATTCTCTATCATAAACGCCAACTCTAGCGGTGTAAAATTTTTCAAGGTCAAGTCTTCCATACGATTGAGTACATACAGATTAAAAAAGCATTGCGCCTCCTTGTTGGCAGTATGATAAAATGCCAAAAGATCATCCTTTCTCAGGTATTGTGCTATAAACATCCCGATACGATATTTATCATATGCCACATCATCTGGCCTGTCTGTAAAGCTGTCCACAGAGATAACATTGCTAATAAGCTTTATGAAAACTGACAAGGATGGTTCGTATAAAATATCTTTATTGTTTAAGTTGCCATCCACAAATTCAGCTAGTGCTCCAAGTCTTTGTTGATCCAATAAATTAGCTATTATATTATCTGCATATTCCGCCCAATCGAATTCATCAAAGACTCCTATCAGATCGAAAGGCAGTTTATTAAAGTAAAGCATCTCTCCATATAAACTGCGGAAAGACTTTTTTCTATTTTTTCCTATAGTATAAAGGTACGTCAACCGCACGATCCCATCGCTACATTTCAGAGATGCGCGAACCTCTTTTGCAAATTGAGGGCATTTCTGATAAAGCGTATAGATTAAATTAATTACCCATTTATGATCTTGTTTCAGATTATCATCTTCCAACATGTTTGATAGATAAGACAAAAACACTCCGTCAACTTTGCTAAATTGAAAGTTTTTAGAATGATACTCAGCGAGAGAAAATGCAGGACAAACTGCTTCGGCAAAGCCATTTTTTATCAAATCAAGACATTGATCAAACGCTTCTTGCGATTGATCATTAGAAAGGATATCGATAAATATATTTCTTTGCAACGTGTTCAATTGATTGAGCGACTTAAAAATCGCAATAATATCATCTAGTTGAAAGTTCTGCGCTAGTGTATCAAAACCATAAGATAAACCCTTTTCATTTTCTTCAAACTCAATCTCTACATCTCCTAGTCTGACTAATATTTGTTTGTATTCCTCAAGAGTTATATAATCGCTCAATGCAGCTCCAAGTTGTTCCGAGTAATTGTAGTCCTGGATTGAAAGGTTGCTGAACATTTCTTCTAGCAGTTCTGCTTTCACATTGTATTTACAGGCACGAAGCAAACCTTCGGCTGCCAATCCGCCGATAATATCTTTGCAGGCCATCAGTTTGCGTAGCAAGGGTTCATGTACTGGCATGACGGGGATCTCTCTAAAATGTTCTGCTAGTTCCATCCAATAATCCCAACTTGCCTGCAGTGCACATGATATCAAACGCCAAAGAATTGTCGCCACAATTTGTTCTAAGGAATGTTTAAGGTAGGCTGACGCCCGTATGGCGAGGATGCTGTCAATCTGTAGCAGCGTATCAAAATAACTTACCGTGTGCTCTTTATCCAAAAAAACTGGAACATATAGCAGCACATAGTCCCAGCGTGCAGAGAGTAGTTGTTCATTCAATATCGTCTTGTCCTGTTCATATTGAATGGCTAGATAGCGTGCAGCTAAAAATTCTGTTATCGACTGATGGAAAAAGGAGAGGTCCTGCATAGAAATCGGAGCCATAAAGTACTGTGATTCAATTAGCCAATTAATTATTACATCTGCATCAAACTCATAGCTATCATTTTTTATCATTTTCACTGCAAGTAATTCATATAACTCGACAACCCGAAATCTCTCTGTGCCCTTTTTGCAAAGATTGTATGCGAGTTCTTGGAAAACATCTTCCCAGACAAGACAATACTCAAAACTATCATTAAAAGCAGTGTTCAAGTAGTTAAAATACGACCAGAGAGGGCTGATAGGATTGGGATCGCTGTAAAATGTCAGCTTACCTTGTTTAAGTAGATTAAAAAACAGCGGCTTTTGAAAATGCGCAAAGAATTCTTCTTGGTTGCGATCCGGCATTGTATAGCCGCGTTGCTCCAAGAATTCTCCCACATAGTCCTTTTCTATTTCTAATAAATGGTATTCAGGGAGATAAAGATTATCCAGAGGTTCTTTGAAGCGCGACGCAATAACAACAGTATTTTCGTAGTTATACTTTTTTAATTCATGTAAACATGCGTGATTATCGAGAAACTTCTTATCAACTTCGTTAAATGAGTCTAGAAGTAAAATTATTTTATTGTTTTCTATCCAATCCATGATGGGTATCCCTTCCGGCAACTGCGACTCGATCATGGTACGAAGGGTACCCTTGCCGGAATAGCCCTTTAAATCTATGTAAATTGGAATTTTAGGAAACGTATTCTCTTTAGGGTTTATGCACCATTTTTGTAGCTTCTCGGCAATTTTAGTGCAATATTGTCTAAGAAAGAATGTCTTTCCAGCCCCGGGATTCCCTGTTAAAATAAAACTTTGAGACGTTGTATTTTGCACATCTAAAGAAGAAACATGATCAAAATAAGAACCATCTGCTTTATACCTCTTGAGCATAAGAGGAAACACTATGTCTCCAGGAGTTTTAAATTGCTGTATTAGATACCTGGCATAACGCTCTAACTTAAGTTTTTGATTCGAAGTAATCCAAGCGCCTTTCCTTTGTAGTTTCTGCGGAAAGGCCTTTTGAAGGTTTTTCTTATTTTTTGTTATAAGGCTCCTCAATAATGGTAGTAAAGAACTATAATCACGCCCATTTTCTGTATGGAGGGTCTCGTAGCTTAAAATCTGAATTCCATAGTTTAAAAACCAGTAATCTCTCTCGATATTAGAAACATCTGCGACGATGGCGAAGTGATCGCGTGGATTATGCTTGAACTCATTTTTGATTTTACCAATAATATGGAGGAAATCCGGATCAGTCAAACCAAAGCCGATAAAAACGATTGTGCGAGTGAGCAATAGCGTTTCAAGAGTTCTATATACATATGCTTTATCGCCATTTTCATATAGACGTTGATATTGCTCAGCGGAAAGAATAATACTTTCACAGTTTCCAACATCTCCGTGTGGCTTGAAAATAAAGTTCTTTTTTCTAATGTGAACTATTGCCGCACAATCCATTGCCTTTCGATTGCTTACTACCTCGTATTGCTCTAACAGTCCGCGTTGTTGTAATGTTTGCTCTAAAAGCGAATCATAGTTTGTCGTGATATAGCAAGATGAACCCAAGTCAGCTATGAGTTCATGGATCAAATGCGGCTTTGCAGCATCAACTCGGCAAGATGAACGTATGAAATTGGCAAATTCGTCTTCATTGAGTATATTACGACCAATTCCAGCCGCAATAAGGGGCTGGGTATCTTTGTAAAAACGAACATCTGCCGAGCTAATACCCTTATTTTCTATGAATGCAACCAGTTCATCTAAAAGTCTCTGCCAACTCGGCAATCCTGACCAAGCGGAAACCCCGGAACCAATAAATAAAACAGTCCCCTCGTTGGTCAAAGCTTTCTTTATTTTCTTATGCAACTGGCTATTAGTTAACTTTTCCATACTTCACCTTATATAGCACGCCCATAAGATCCCTTGAGCATTTAAACAAGGGAGGGCATGCTTATGCTTTTTACTCTTACCGCATGGCAGTAATTCTAAAATAATGATTCTTTTGATATCACTTATTTGATTATTAATATATCAATGCACAACCTACTCTTTTAGAATATTGTAAACTTTGTAGACCCATTTGTCGATGCGCTTTTTATAAAATATGCAATAAAAGATTGGGGATAGCGTCCACTTCGTGGACTTATCTCTTTTTTGTAGACAGTATCTCAATGACAATGTTACTCATACTTAATCTCCTTTCGATTTTTAATAAACAAAAAGACATGATAGTTTAATAACCATCATGTCTCAGGCATAGTTGCATTGATAATATATAAAAAAGCTACATCTTCCAGTTCATTTAGACAAGAAAATGTAGCTTTAACTATGGTGCGCCCTGAGGGACTCGAACCCCCGACCAACTGATTCGAAGTCAGCGACTCTATCCGACTGAGCTAAGGGCGCATATGTGGAGCGGGTGATGGGAATCGAACCCACGCGACTAGCTTGGAAGGCTAGGGCTCTACCATTGAGCTACACCCGCACATCATCATGCTCATTGAAGAATAATGGTGACCCATCCGCGACTCGAACGCGGGACACCCTGATTAAAAGTCAGGTGCTCTGCCGACTGAGCTAATGGGTCACTAAATGGCTGGGGCGGCAGGACTCGAACCTACGGATGCCAGAGTCAAAGTCTGGTGCCTTACCGACTTGGCGACGCCCCATCATTATATTTTATATTTTGGGGTGGATAGTGGGAGTCGAACCCACGGCCTCCAGAGCCACAATCTGGCGCTCTAACCAACTGAGCTATACCCACCATATCATTTGGCGCGCCTGCAGGGACTCGAACCCCGGGCACACGGATTAGAAGTCCGTTGCTCTATCCACCTGAGCTACAGGCGCATATTTGGAGCGGGTGATGGGAATCGAACCCACGCGACTAGCTTGGAAGGCTAGGGCTCTACCATTGAGCTACACCCGCATTTATCTCCGACAATTAGATATTATAACAAAACCGTTTTTCAGTGTCAACATGATTGTTCTTCCATAATCCCGCGTTCCGGGGAGTAATGCTTTTATTATAATATGTCTGCCGGGTCAGGTCAACAAACATTTAATTCTAAATCTCCAAAATATCAGCCTTTACCTCATCATCTGTTATCTCTATTATTCCATAGGTAGATCTGCTTTTATTCCTTGAGCTTGAAACGCTTCCCGGATTCATCATTACCATCTCATCGATTTTTATTATCTTTGAACAATGGGTATGACCAAAAAGTATTATATCCGCTTCAATTTCTTTTCCTCTATAATACAGTGTATTCAGACCATCCTTTACTCTGTACCTGTGCCCGTGAGTGGCGAATACATTTTTCCCTTCTATTGTTAATAAAACCTCTGGCGGATAAGAACCCAACCCGGTGAAATGGTCGCAGTTTCCATGCACGGCGATTATTTCTCCTTTATAAAAGTCTTTTATATATTCTGCATCTTTTGCGTAATCTCCCAGATGAAACAAGAAATCCACTTTCCCCATTTCCTGCAAAGCCTTAACTATGTTCTTTTTGTCACCGTGGCTGTCACTCAGTATTCCTATCCTCAAGGGTTTTCCTCCTTTTGCCGTTCATAAGCATCTCTTTTGCTTTTGCCAGCGCTTCTGCCCTGTGGCTTATCAAGTTTTTTGTCTTTGAATCAAGCTCTGCAAAGGTCTTCCGGTACTCCGGCAGATAAAACAAAGGGTCATAGCCAAAACCGGATTTCCCTCTGGGTTCAAACAGTATTTCTCCCTTGCATTCGCCCCTGACGGTAAAATACGAATAATCCGGAAATGCAACCGTTACTGCGCAAACAAACCTGGCCTGTCTTTCTCCTGCCGGGATATGCTTCATCATTTCCAGGAGCCTGGCATTGTTTTTTTCGTCCGTCGCTCCTTCACCGGAAAACCTTGCAGAAAAAACTCCTGGCTGCCCATCCAGCGCATCCACTTCCAGGCCTGAATCATCTGCAAGGGCTACCTCCCCGCAAGCCTTCATTACTTCAAACGCTTTTTTGAGCGAGTTCGCTTCAAAAGTATTCCCGTCTTCAACAACGTCGACCTCCTGACCGGTTTCCTCGACAGAGACTGCCAGGTACCCCGCTTCTTCCATTATATTCTTAATTTCTTCAATCTTTTTCTTGTTTCTACTTGCTACCACAAGTCTCTTGACCATCGAGTTCCAGCCCCCCGGGCAGCACATCTTCCAGCGCTTTCTTCTGCGTTTCAATGAGCTTTGCTATTCCATCGGCAGCTAAGTCCATCATACGGTACATATTGTCAATGGTGAACGGAAATGCTTCGCCGGTACCCTGGACTTCAACAATTTTACCTGTTCCCGTCATAACCACGTTCATGTCTACTTCGGCTTTGCTGTCCTCTTCATAACACAGGTCCAATAGAATCTGTCCGTTGACCATGCCGACGCTTATGGCGGCAACCATGCCGGTAATCGGAATCCTTTGTATGATTCCCTGTTTTTTCATGAAGCCCAGCGCATCCACCAGGGCTACAAAGGCTCCTGATATTGATGCTGTCCTTGTCCCTCCGTCGGCCTGCAGCACATCACAGTCGATCCATATAGTATGCTCCCCGCCCAGCTTGTCCAGTTGCACCACCGAGCGAAGAGCCCTTCCAACAAGTCTTTGTATCTCCTGGGTTCTTCCCTCGGGCCTTCCCTTGGAAATTTCTCTGGGTTTTCTTATCTGGGTTGAGCGTGGAAGCATAGAATATTCAGCCGTTATCCATCCCTGGCCCAAACCCTTTAGGAAGGGCGGAACCTTCTCTTCGACCGAAGCCGTACATAATACCTTTGTATCTCCTGTTTCGATGAGAACCGAACCTTCGCCGTATTTGGTAAAATTCTTGGTGATTCTCACCGGTCTCAGTTCATTGAACTCTCTACCATCTATTCTAGGCACCCTCTCATCTCCTTTTCATCTCTGGCTATATACTACTTTTATATACCTAATTACTGTATTTTTCAAGCAGACAGCCGTTTAACTTGGCCGCATACCGGTTTATCAATCATATATATTGGCAAAGACAGGCACATCTATGGAGCTCTCAAGGGCTGTTCCGCTGGGCAGCACAGCAGCTTCATTATCTACTAAGAATTTTACCCCAACAACAGACGGGTATTCCTTAAGAGTCAGTGCAAATGACCTGACAATTTTTTCTGCCGTTCTATCGCTGCCGTCAGAACCGAATAATTCATCCTCAAAGTTCAGATAGACAATCCCGTTTTTCGTTCCCATACCTTTTATTTTAACGTTTTGAGGGATTGATGATACCAGACCGCTGTCGGCGGGAGGACCTTCCAAAAGGCACTTAATAGCAACATCCATACCGTCTCCTGCGCTTCCTACTCCAATCGTCACCGGTACAAAATATTCCGCCCCAGTTTCATTCCCACCCAAAAAGTAAACCGTCACCCTGGAACCGCTTTCGTTTCCGATAAGATTAATATCTTCTCTGGCAATCGGGTTTGACACCCTCGTCCCAAAGGCAAGGCTTTCCAGGGTCTTTCCTTCAAACATGAATTGGACCTCATCAACGGTGTTGAACTCTGTCAAGGTATATACAACGGATTGCACCATCAGTTCTTCCTCTTCTGCACTGGCATAGTCTAAAGCTTCACCGGAAAGGTCGATTTTTGCCAGACCATCCCGTATGGTAAGGCCAAGGATCTTCGTATCCGCCGGAATAGCTGAGTATAACCCCATATGCTGGGCGATATCGGAGTCCTGCCCGTCCTCAATGATTTTCTCCAACGCGGTGCGGGCAATTCCCTCTTTCCATACTATGCTTCTCGTTATAGGAACCAAATAACCTTTGTTGTCCCTATAATACAGAACGGTCTCCCTCAACCTCACATCTCCTTCGGGTTGCGACGGCTCGTCCTGCTCCGCCCGGTCGCTATCATCCGGGGAATCTTCGACAATTTCGTCTCCTTTGATCCAATCCCTGAATGCCTGGATGGGATTGAAGCAGCCGGCCAGAAAAATCGCCGTACATAATACAAGCACGGCAAGCGTTGCGCGTCTATGCATCTCTATTCCTCCCCAAATCCATTTAATGGCAGGGGACACACCACCTATCAGTGGCCAGTGATCAGTGATCAGTGGCTAGCACCTAGGACCTAGTACCTAGCACCTGGAACTGGGAACTGGGAACTAAAAACTGAGCTGCGGAATGTCCCCACTATAATAAAATATATTAGCGAGGAATAGTCCCTATGATTTATTTTTTCTTAATCTTCCTCATATAGCCTCCCCTGATGCTCCGCGCGTCGCTCACGGTAATAAACGCTTCTTCGTCTATTTCGTTCAGGTACTTCATAAGCGTAGGCAGCTCCTTCCTTTGCAGGGCGATATGCAGCATGCATATCGGGCCATCCTTGCCCATACCTTCGACTGTTGTAACACCGAACCCTAAGTCCCTCAATCTTTGTGTGAGTTCGGTATCACACACTTTCTTGGGTATTACGTTTACCATCATGGTGCCTAGGGCCATCTTGTTTTCGATGTAACTTCCCACTATATTCCCTGTAGCAAAGCCTGAAGCGTAGGCAAGCAGGTTGCCTATGTTGTCCAGCCCGCTGACGACCTTTCCAAGCGCTACAATATATATGATAACTTCAAAAAAACCTATTAGTGCTGCATAGTTTTTCTTGCCCCGGACTATAAGCAGCATTCTTATGGTAGACATCGAGACATCGGTTACCCTAGCGCAAAATATGAATAGATAATTGAGAAAAATCATCATGTATTAATCCGCCTCCACAAAAATAGTATTTGAAAATTAATGAAAGTTTATTTTTGGTAATCATATTCATTGACCATACTAATATTTATATCGTCTAAAGTCAACAAAAACCTATGATTCAAAAAATAAAATAGGGGGACTGCCATGTCCCCCGGTTGTTCTTTTAATTTGCCTGCTTCAAAAGAACTTCATCGACGTACCTCTTTATGCCGTTTGCCAATGCCTGTGCACATTTCTGCCTGTAGGCCTCCGTTGTAATCAGAGCCTTTTCACTGCTGTTGGTCAGAAAGCCGAGTTCTGCAATCACCGCAGGCATCTTTGTCTCCCTGATTACTACCAGCTTATCCCTTGGGTCCAAGCCCCTGTCAACGGTTTTGAGCTCCTTCAACAATTCCTCCTGGATGATTTTTGCGTAGGTATAGTTGTCCCTGTTGTCCAGTTCGTTTTTACTGCTCGGATAATACAGGATCTCCACTCCGTAAATGGAAGTGCTGGTATGGGCGTTGAAGTGAACGCTCATATACAGGTCGGCGTTGGCCTCATTTGCAATCTCCGCCCTCCCGTACAGGTCTACGAAGGTATCATCCTGCCTTGTCATCAGTGTTCTGAACCCCATACCTTCAAGGATCCCCTTCAGCCTTAGCGCTACATCCAGATTTAGGTCCTTCTCCTGAACCCCATCCTTTGTAGTGGCGCCGGGGTCCTGTCCCCCGTGCCCGGGATCAATAACCACCAGCATATCCTGGTATAGGACAGGCACACCGGATAGCTCTATGGTTATATTGTCGGTCTTCTCCGGTGAAGTAACCTTGTATTGCAAATCATCTTTCAAGAACACTATAACATAGCTGGCATCCCTTGAAGAATCGTAGGGAACAACCTGTATCCTGTCTACTACCCCGTTATTGACGAATACCTCCCCTTCTTCGAGGACGGCCGTATCTCCGGGAATCTCCACAAGCATGCTCTTTGTATTTTTGTCGCAAATCACATTGTACCTGACGCTTTTCCCCGTATTAATTGAAAGCAGCGCGGTTTTCCAACCCGTCTCGGTATACTTAATTGCCTTAAGGGGCTCCCCGTTAAGGTTCACAGCAAGACCGCTATCACTGGTTTCTACGCTGTACTGGAGCGGCGCATCAAGGTCAATGACCACCCTTACGGTATTTTTTTCAAACTGTGAGTACCGTACAGCCTTAACTCCGTTCTTGCCAATATTTATTGTCCCTCCGGTTGTACCTTCCAGATAGGTGTTCGGGAGGTCTACCACAATACGGTCCGGCATTTGCAGCACTATTGTATTATACTCAAGCCTTGCCGTTGAGTTAATGACCACCTTGTTGCGCTGCCCGCCCTCTTCAAAACCGATGCTCTTTATCGCGTTGGCCATTTTTATCTTCAATTTCTTTTCAGCTTCATCATAGGTTATACTGTATCCGGACGGAGACGCGAGGTCGATAACCACCCTGGACACGTCCGGGTTCACTTCAAATTGCGAGGCTCTAACCCCGACTATATTTCCGCTGTTTACATCCACATTTTTTGATTGCGCTCTGAAAACCGTATTGGGAAAGTCAATAACCAGCCTGTCCGGCTCCTGCAGGAACATCGTCTGGTACATTACCTTTCCGGTAGTTTTAAGCACCAGGGCTCCTTCTGTATTATCATAGTACATATCGAGGATATCAGCCTTAGGATAGTCCAGAAGAACCGTATATGTAGACGCAACCCAGCCGACTTTCAATCCAAGGGCTTCACTGACAGCCCTGACAGGTACCATAGTCCTGTCGTTGATAATTTTTGCCGGTACTTCGAGGGAGGTGGTGTTTCCGTTTATTGTCATTTCCTTGCTGTTAATCTTCAGCTTAATGACCTTTTCGCCTGTATTTACGGTCACTTCATATTTTCCCGCGTTCCAGTCAACACGGGCTCCGGTACTCTCTGAAATAACCCTTATTGGCACAAGGGTCCTATCGTCTAGAATTACTGCCGGTACATCGCTCTTTATTTCTTTACCGTTGAGCTTTATCGTTACCGGTGGAGCTTTATATGTAATCTGTTTGCCGTCCATATGTAATATGAGCGTCTGCTGGCCTGCAGCCATTGCAGGCAGACTCACCGACAGCAGTACCATAACCAATACCAGCGCCACAACCTTCTTCAATTCCACTACCCCCTGCTATGTAATAGTCGATTTTTTTGTTGCAGTGTATGCCGCGAACCACGGTAATATATTCGACCTTAATTTACATAATACCTTTTTATTTTTTCTATTTCTACCCTATAATTGTAAATTTAATACTCATGTAATAATGATGTAATAGGACCGTAACATTACAGAAATCATATGTAGTTTGACATCTTTTCTTATTATTTGACGCAATTCCCCGGGAAATGTTTCGGTTTATATCAAACTTATATGCCGACGCAAATAAGCCCGGGTAAAACCCGGGCCCAGGCCGCCGCTTGAATTCCATTCAGCTGCTGAAAAGCAGAAAGGGGCATCCCTTCATATTACCTTATACAATTCATCTGTTCCGGGAGCTTCTATCGGGATTTCGATATCCCCTTCCACCAGAACCCTTTCCCTGGCGGTTATTTCACCAATATCGGCTACAGGTATTCCCTGCTCTTTCAAGGCCTTTTCCATCTCATCGCTGTTGCGGCAGACGATGATCATGCACCCGCTGGAGATAAGCTTCAGGGGGTCCAGCCCCAGTTCTTCACATATTATCCTGGTTTCCCTTTTAAGAGGTATTCTATCCCTGAAAACCCGCAGTCCTACATCCGAAGCTTCTGCTATTTCCCACAGAGCACCCAGCACCCCTCCCTCAGTGACATCGTGCATGGCGGTTGCACCCATCTTCCCCCCAATAATACCTTCCTTGACAACGCTTATATGCTTCATAAGGCCCCTGGCCTCTTCAAGGACGTCCCTGCCCAGCCTCGCCTCCAGCCTATCGGCCAGATCATAGGCGATAATTGCAGTGCCTTCCAGTCCCGCCCATTTGGTCATAAGTATCCTGTCTCCGGGCCTCGCCCCCGATGAGTTTATAATCCTGTCTCTGGGCGCCCTTCCGATTGCGGTGGTGGATACTACCATCCTATTTACAGAAGCGGTGATCTCCGTGTGGCCTCCGATTATCTCCACATTCAACATTTCTGCTTCTTCGGATGCCTGCCTCACCACTTCCTGTATTTCCTCCACCGTCGTTCCCTCCGGAGCCATTATGGTCATCAGCAGCCCGATAGGTTCAACCCCGTTGGCCGCAACGTCATTGCAGGAGATATGTACGGCAAGGCGTCCCACCTCATTACTCGCCCCGGTTATGGGGTCTGTGGAAACTACACAGGCATACTCTCCAAAATCCAATACGCTGCAATCCTCCCCCACCTTGGGCCGTACCAGCACTTCTTTTCTTTGGAATTTGAAATTTGTAAATATTTTGCTTTCGAGTACATCGGAAGGAAGTTTCCCGCTTTTCATTTCCTATCCCCTCTTTATCATGTCATATTCACAATTATCATTATACCATTTTCTCGTTTTTTGCAAAATGTTTCCTTCCATTTGTCTATAGTAAGAACCCTGTGGTCCGATACTATTGCTATGTAATGAATATCCTGCGGTTTTACCGGGTGAAATACCATCACCTCAGCATCATATCCGAACTCCAAATCTCTCCTCTTTCCGAGATTATCCTGAAAACTCAGGGAGGTCTCCCAATATTCTTCGGCTGTTTTTTTGCCCCTGCCCTCAAGATAATGGACTGCACCGCAAAATTCCTCTTCGCTGTGCAGTACAAAGGGTTCATACAGCTCATTTGCTTTGTTCTCGTTCGCAATCCAACATCTTGAAGGGTCAATCGTCAAGGCAAGCAGTATGCTGTGGGAATGCCACTGATGACCTTCTTCAAAGTTCATACTGGCAAATATAGCCTTGGTCCTGTCCACCCATTCGGGTATATATTGCGGCCTAAACGAGTTGATAAAACGGTGAAATCCTTCATAGCGGCTCTTGTAAGTCGACTTGTTGTTGTATACTATTCCATTTTCTCTTACCTCTCGGTAATCGTTTACATTAATCACGTGGTAAACCATGCCTGTCTGAGTATAGTCCGGGAAAATCATAAAGCACCTCCGCCAAAATAGTCGATGGTCAACCCATTCCATGTATCAAACCGGTTAAGTTCCAGCCAATAGTTAAACTGTGATTAGTACCCGATTTTTATACAAAAAATCCTGCCTCTGGCAGGATCTGAATTTCATTGAATAGTTTTTTCCCGTACTATTTATCCTCACTAATGGGAATTCTATTATTGGAGGTGGACCTCTTGACAAACATCAATTGCTCAGAAAGCTGTGTATACCAGGAGAACGGCAAGTGCCAGCTGACCCATGTCAGCATAATTTCCGGGATAACCGGCCATAAATGCGCCTACTTCCAGGAAAAAAAGCCAACAGAAGATGATTTCAAATCTAAATGAGGAACATTGCAACTATTGTAGTGGCAGCCAAGCCTATCATTACCGGTTTAAAGTTCCTCCGGGCTAAATCGATAGGCAGGACACGGCATATTGCCGCTGCGGGTATAAGCCCCCATGGGACAATCGTTCCCCAGCCGATATCAGTTGTCAGTTGCCAGTGATCAGTGGCCAGAGTATAGGGAAGTGCTTATGGGAAAAAAACTGTAAGGCTTACCCTAGCAACTAGGAACTGGGAACTAGAAACTAAGCTACTGTGATCTAGTACCTGCAGCTTTCTTTCTTAGCCAAACCGCCTGCACAATACATATTTGGAAATAGCATCCCTCTGCCGGCTGTCCAGTTGTATCAGATTGTTTATATGAGCCGGAAGATAACTGTCATACTTGATTTCCAATATGGATGTGCCGTTATCGACTGCATTTGCCATGGGTACATCAAAATTCAAAAAATCAATGGATGAAATTCCTGTTTTCACATTGCTGTCAATGGTTATCTGAACGAATTGATCAACAGCTGTATAGATTCTATAAGGGGAAAAAAGGTAATTTCGGGCTCGGCCTGGCAATAAGCAAAAGCATAATTGAAAAACACAACGGTAAAATTACCGCTGAAAATTTAGAACCCGGTGCCTTGTTCAGGATTGTGGCACCGCTTAGTTGCGAACAGTGACAACCGGCATGATTCTGGTTGTCACTGCAAACCTTAACATGATCTGGAGGAATTAATAACTTCATGTAGAATAATTACATAATTGTAGACCACAAGTTAGATAAAGGGAGTGATCAAATGCAAGGCTACGAAGACACCCTTATTGAAAGCTTTATCAAAGTGGCGCCCTATATCAATCCGCTGACAATAAGGGATATAGCTGTTACAATCTCAGACCGCAATAAAATACTATCATATACACCGGGTAAAAAACTGAACCACGGGATTAAACCGGGTGACCCGGTAAAGGAAAATTCCCTGGTATACATGGCGATGAAAGAGGAGAAAATTGTCGCAAAGAAAATTAGTAAAGAGCTTTACGGCATCCCCTATTGTGGGGTTGGAATTCCCTTAAGAAACGAACAGACAGGTGAGGTCGTTGGAGCTGTTGCCTTTGCGGAGAATACCGAGAACCAGGATACGATGAGGGATATGGCCTTCCAGCTTTCCTCAAGCATTCAGACCGTAAACGAATCCACCCAGACCGTAGCTGCCCAGGCACAGGAACTAGCCACACTGGCCCAAAGGCTGAATGATATTTCCAACGTTTCATACGAACAGATAAAGAAGGTCGATGAGATAGTTGACTTTATAAAGGGTATCGCGTCACAAACCAATCTTCTTGGACTGAATGCCGCCATCGAGGCAGCCAGGGCCGGGGCAGCCGGAAACGGTTTCGGCGTTGTTGCCAGCGAGATAAGAAAACTTTCAATGCAAAGCAGCGATTCGGTGGAGCGCATTCAAGCAACTCTTCAGCAGATCAAGAAAGGTAGTGAAGAGATTAAGCGGTCGGTCGAGATTTTGGAGAATATATCTAACAACCAGGCTTCAATTTTTCAATCGGTGGCCAGCTCTATAGAAGAAGCCACCGCTATGGTTGAAGAACTCTCCAGCTATGCCGACAACCTCTCCCAGAGCGAATACCTGCAAGATTAATGAGACACGGGGACGGTTCTTGTGTCTGGGACAGACACAAGAACCGTCCCCGTGTCTCCCACCCGTGTCTCCCAATTCGTCCCACTGATGGTTTGAACAATATCTATGAAAGAAGGTATCAATTTTGAGCAAATTGTATTATGAGTTGGCACAGATGTACCATGAAATGTACCAGTCCATCTTCGATTATCAAAAGGAATTCAAATTCTATGATGCCATACTAAAGGAATTCGACTGCAGCCGGATCCTGGAGGCCGGCTGCGGGAGCGGAAACCTTGCTAAATATCTCGTTAATGCGGGCTATGATTACATAGGTTGTGATTTATCAGGCGATATGCTGAAAATTGCCAGGGAAAACAATCGCAATGTGCAGTTCTTGCAAAGGGATATGAGGGAATTAGGGTTTGACGGAAATTTTGATGCGGTTTTGATAACAGGCCGCAGTTTTACGTACATGACGAGGAACGATGACGTAAGAAGATGTCTTGGTTCGGTGCATAAGTCGTTGAAGCCCGCCGGGATTCTTATATTCGATAATTTTAATGCAAGCGAACTGTTTTTGAATTTTGAAAGCCATATGGAATATGCTTCGGAATATAATGGGAAGGTATACAGGAGGGTAAGCGATAATTCGTTCAATATGGAGACAGGATGGACTTGGAACTGGGATGCAAAATACTATATTGAGAAGGACGGTAATGAAATAGAAGCGGTTGAAGACAAATCGGTATTAAGAGCATTTACCGAAGACGAACTGAAGCTGTTCTTAAAGTTGTGCGGGTTTGACATAATAAAAGTGATAAAAGAGGGAGTTGCGATAACGATGGTTTCGCAAAAGGTATAGCCCCTAATATTTTTCTGCGGCAGCAGCACAGTCACTCGCCAGAATACAGTTGGCGCAATCGGGCTTCTTCCTGCAGCATTCTTTGGAATGCCTTACTATCAGTGCGTGATACTCATTGAACAAACCTTCATGCCTATCCAACCTGTTTTCAAAGATCACCCGCACGTCATCGTAGTCGTCCGGCATGTCAAAACCCAGCCTCCCGAACAACCTTCTGGTATATGCATCTATTACGAATACGGGTTTCCCAAGCCCATACAGTATTATAGAATCTGCCGTTTCCCTACCCACACCGTTTATACCTAAAAGCTCTTTCCTGAGTTCCTCAACATCCATTTCCATCAATCGGCTAAAACTGTATCCCTTACCGCTGAACCAATCGAGAAAATTTCTGATTCTATTTGCCTTTACATTGAAAAAACCGCTGGGCTTTATCATTTCGGCCAGCCTGTTCACATCCATACGATGCAGGATCTCAGGCTCCAGATAGGGCTTCATGTTGACAATAGCCTTCTCAACATTGCTCCAGGAAGTATTCTGGGTAAGAATGGCTCCAATCACTATCTCAAACCGGGTATCCCCCGGCCACCAGTGCTGCGGTCCATAATGCCGGTATAGTTTATTGTATATGCCCATTAATCTATCCATACCTTCCCCTCCCCACACGAGTCCCTAAAATTATACCACGACATTTTCTGCCGGACAAATCCCTATTGCCTTGTCTGGGTCTCTTTTTTCTCCATCAATGCAAGGCTTTTGACATATATCTACACGATTCTTTTCGCAAATATGGTAGAATATGAATAAGAAAACGACTCGAGGCCTAAACACCCTTTAGAAAGAATTGAAGTGATGTCGCTGACCATCACAATAGAGTAATATTCTTTGAGGTGATGAACAATCATGATGGCTGTCATAACAAGCACAGATGGTATTATTCGGTATGCCAGCCCTTCCCTGCTGGAGAAAACCGGGTACAGCAAAGAAGAAATCATCGGAATGAATTTCTGCAATTTGATAGGCAGTGCTGGAAAAAGCCTTCCCCTCCCGGAAAAAAAATCTGAAAAACATAATATCAGCAATCAATGGCGGCAAATCACGGTCGCAACAAAGGGCAAAGGACATGTTTGTTTTTCCGTTAGTACAGACTACTGCACCTGGGGAGATATGGAGGCTATTGCGCTTTTTATGCAGGAGACCTCCCCTTCAATGGAAGAAAAGACGTTTTACGGACAGGTTCTGGATATTCTGCCCGACCCTGTTTTTGCTATTGACTGCAAGGGGAATGTTACCCTCTGGAATAAAGCTATTGAACAGCTTACACGCGTGAAGAAAGAAGAAATCCTCGGAAAAGGGGATTATGCATATGCTCTCCCCTTTTACGGCGAGAGAGTGCCCAGTCTGGTAGATCTAGCTTTAAAACCAGACCCCCAGACAGAAAAGAAATATAAATCCTTCCACCGCTACGAGGATAATAGCGTTGAGGGAGAAATCCACGTCTCGTCCTTAGATTATTATGACTGGACGAAGGCTTTCCCCATATATGATGAAAAGGGAAATCTGCTTGGAGCAGCATCCATATCCAGGGATATCACCGACAGGATAAAAGCTCAGCGAGAATTAGAGTTTTCGCAAAAGCGATTTAAAGAGCTGTTTGACAACAGTCCCGATGCCATCGCCTATTTTGATAAAAACCACTTTATACAGGATATAAACCCCGCTTTTACACAGCTCTTCGGATATACACTGGAAGAATGCAGAGGAATAAATCTGGATGAAATAGTGACAAGGGGAGAGGATATTCAAAGGGCTGCAAAGATTACATACAAACTTTTTGAAGAAGGCATTGCGGATCTGGAGGACTTCCGGTACAGGAAGTCGGGAGAACCAGTCCTTGTAGGCATCAGGGGTGTACTTGTAAGAATAGACGGTGAAGTGGTTGGGGGATACGGCATTTACAGCGATATTACAGAAAGGATAAGATACAAGGAAGACCTGGAGTCCGCCAATGCCGAGCTGGAAGCATCCCTTGAGGAGTTAACGGCAGTGGAGGAAGAATTGAGAAATCATTATGAAAAACTTCTGGAGAGCGAAGAAAAATACAAAGCTCTTGTCACCCGGATGCAGCAGGGATTAGCCCTCCTTGAAGCCGTATATGATAAATGCGGCAACGTTGTTGATTTCCAGTTTCTTGATATGAACGAGAGCTTTGAAGGGCTGTTAGAAAAAAAGCGGGATGAGGTTATCGGCAGAACCCTGCTGCAAATACTCCCCACCATAGAAGATTACTGGATGCAAAAGCTCAAGCATGTTCTAGGGACCGGAGAAGCAATCCGTTTTGAGGATTATGTCCAGGAACTGAATACGTACCACGAAGTGGTGGCCTACAGGCCAAAACCCCGGCAAATTGCGTTGATCATCACCAATGTAACTGAAAGAAAACTGGCCGAAGAGGCGCTGCAGGCCAGTGAACTGACTTTCCGAACTTTATTTGAAGGTTCGTCGGACCCCATATTGATTCTAGATGAATACAAATTTGCAGACTGCAACCCAGCCACAGTCAAAATACTGGGATACCCCGGCAAGGAGAGCATTGTGGGAAAGACCCCCTGGGAAATCTCTCCCGAAACACAGCCCGACGGTACGCCTTCCAGAAAAAAAGCCATGGAACTCGCGGCCCAAGCTCAAAAGAAGGGAAAGTGCAGGTTCGAATGGTGGCATAAAAAAAGCGACGGCACGGTATTTCCGGTAGAAGTTATGCTGACGTCCATCATGCTCCACGGCAAGAAAGTCCTGCACGCGGTAATCAGAGACATAAGCGACCGCAAGCAGATGGAAGAAAAACTCAAATACCTCAGTTTCCATGACCAGCTTACCGGCCTATACAACAGAAGGTTTTTCGAGGAAGAATTGAAACGACTGGATACTCCAAGGAACCTCCCCCTGACCATAGTTATGGCAGATGTAAACGGCCTCAAGCTGACTAATGACGCCTTCGGCCACGCAATGGGCGATGAGCTTTTGAAAAAAGCGGCGGAGGTCCTCAGGAAAGCCTGTCGGACCGACGACATCGTTGCAAGGATTGGTGGGGATGAATTCTCCATTCTTTTGCCAAGAACGGATGCCAGTGATGGGGAGCAAATTGTGGAACGCATTAAGAACCTAACCCTGAAGGAAGAAGTTGCTTCAATTAAACTATCCGTTTCCTTCGGATGGGAAACCAAAACGGACAGTACTGAGAAAATACAGGACATCATAAAAAAAGCCGACGATAATATGTATAAGAAAAAACTATATGAAAGCCCCAGCATGAGAAGCAAAAGCATCGACATCATCCTCCGCACCCTACACGAGAAAAACAAAATGGAAGAAGAGCATTCCAAAAGGGTGGCCCAGTTTTGCGAAAGAATGGGAAAAGCCCTGGGTCTGTCAGCAGACGAAAACACAATAATAAGAACCGCAGGATTGCTCCATGATATAGGAAAAATTGCCATAGACGACAAACTTTTAAGCAAGCGCGGAAGACTTACGGATTTTGAACTCGAAGAAGTGCGGCGCCATTCCGAAGTGGGATACCGCATCCTCAGCTCCGCAAACGAAATGACAGAGATCGCGGAGTATGTCCTTGCACACCACGAAAGGTGGGATGGGAAGGGTTATCCGAAGGGCCTGAAGGGAACGGATATACCACTTCAGTCAAGGATAATCGCCATTGCCGATGCCTTTGATGCCATGACCAGCGTTAGAAACTACAGAAATGCATTACCTGAAGAAACAGCCGTGAAAGAGTTGATAAATAATGCTGGTACCCAGTTTGACCCTCATTTGGTAAAAATATTTATCGAGAAGGTATTGGGGGTTGCTGCCAAAGGGGTCTGATACAGACCCCTAAATTATTTTTACATGAACCCCGATTGCCCCTACTACTGCATTATCGGCTTCGTCTTTGATCGGGACAGATACGGTTATATTAATCGAGCCGGTCGACCGTCCAATATAAGGCTGTGTTACAAAACTGTTTCCCTTTAAGGCCTCAACAACCCATGTCCTGAAAGCAATATTTTTGACGGTTGAATCCGAAGTCATAAACCTAAGATCTCCTTTGCTGTCAACAATCATTACATTTTCAATATGGTGATTATCATTCAGCAATTTATACGATTTTTCCTTCAACCTGTCGGTATTGAATACCTTGACAGACGGGTCCCGGCTCATTTCAAGCAATTGTGCCTGTATTCTGGGAATCGCCTCAAGTACCTCGGGAGACATTTTAAAACCTGAAATAAATTCCGAAGAAATATTTTTCATGTCAGTGGCCATATCAAGAAGTTTCCTGCCATTGTTTGAAAGAAATTCAAAATAACTCTTCTGCTGCTGGCTTGATGCTGAAACTTGCTGGGCGGAAGCAGCCGTTTCTTCAGAAACGCTTGCAATTTTCTCAGCTTCCTCCACTACTATCTGTACTTTTTGAACCTGGTCCACCGTAAGCGTCTTTATGTTTTCAGTTGCCGCATTGAGCTCGTCGATACTCGATACAATTTCATCAAAGGCTGTTCCGGAATCCTTTCCTTTTTTTATGTTCATTTCAGCCATTGCCGCACTTTTCTCGACCTGATTTGCGGTTTCCCTTGATTCCTTCTGTATGGTCTCTGCCAGATCCTTTATCTCCTTAACTGCCTTTACTGATTGCTCCGCCAATTTCCTTACTTCCTCAGCAACTACAGCAAACCCTCTTCCCTGTTCTCCTGCCCTTGCTGCTTCAATAGCGGCATTTAAGGCTAATAGATTGGTTTGCTCCGCAATATCCGAAACCACCATAACAAAGTCATTTATTTTCTCTGTCTGTTTTTCCAGTGTTCTCATGCTCTGACCTGCCATGGCATTGGTATCCGCCGAAAGCCTTATACTATCGATCAGCTCTTCGAGCGTAGACCTGGTTTCCTTTACCCGCTCAACTATGTTAAGGGTTATTTCTTCTCCCCTTTTAATGTCTTTAGCAATTTCTTCAGACATTTCCTTTAAAGCCATAACACTTTCCAAAGCTTCCTGTGTCGACCCTGCCTGCTCTCCTGCCCCCCCGGCAATCTCATCTATAGAAGCTGCTATTTGCCGGGCAGCCTCGTTTGCATCTTCTATGCTGCTATTATTCAACCCGGTTAAATAGTCAAGCTCTTCCGATGCCCTCTGCATCCGTCCAATCAGCATAAAAATGTTACCGAACAACGCATTGACCGTTTCGACCATGAAACCTTTATTATCCTGTGACCTGCTCAGCCTGAAGGCCTGCGTTATATCTCCCCGGACTACATCCCTGAGAACCTTTTCGACATCCGTTAACGGCTTTACCGCTCTGTTCAACACCAGCAAAGATACCGTCAATAGTACCAAGATTGAGAATGCTCCCGGCATTAATACTGCCTGGAGAGGTATTTTCCCCAATATTAGAGATAATACGGCATAAGCTACAACCGGTAAGCCGAAAACTGCAACTAAAAATAAATAAACTTTAGATGCTGAGAGCGAACGCTCTTCCATATTCATACCCCCTATTCCACGCGCTGCTGCGCTTCTCTACTTATTGCCTTATTATCTGTATCGCCAGGATACTTTGCAGACTTTACACCTTTATTCTTTTAAAGGGACAAGGGGAAAGGTGGCAGACAAGTCCCTGTCCCCTTGTCTGCCACCTTTCCCCTGTCGCATACCAATCCCCGTGTACCATTATTTGCCTAAGAGTTCTTTTAAAAGTTTGTTCACCACCTGGGGGTTTGCCTTACCCCTGGTTTCCTTCATGGTTTGCCCGACCAGGAATCCCAAGGCCTTCTCCTTACCCGCTTTATAATCCTCAACGGATTGCGGGTTTGCATAAAGGATAGCCTGAATCACGGCCTTTAATTCGTTCTCGTCATTAATCTGAAGCAGCCCAAGGCTCTTGACCAATACTTCAGGCTCTTCGCCGGTTTCAAACATCTCTGTGAACACCTTCTTTGCCGCCGAGCCGCTTATGGTTCCCTTGTCCACCAGTTCAAGCAAGGCAGCCAGGTGTTTTGCCGGGAAGGGGATTTGTGCGGGCTCCATGCCCTTCTCGTTCAGTATTCTCAAGAGTTCTCCCATCACCCAGTTGCTCACGGTCTTGGGTTCGCCGCTGTATATGCCTGCACACTCTTCAAAGAACAGCGCCATAGGCAGCGATGCGGTAATCACCCCTGCATCGTATTCGGGCAGACCGTATTCCCTGATATACCTTTCCAGCTTGACATAGGGCAGTTCAGGCAGCTCGGACTTCAGACCCTCGACATAGTCCCTTTCCAGCACCACGGGAACCAGGTCGGGTTCCGGGAAGTACCTGTAGTCATGGGCTTCCTCCTTGCTCCTGAGGGAAGTGTTGATACCCCTGATATCGTCCCATTTCCTGGTCTCCTGTACCACTTCGCCCCCGGACTCTATAAGCTCAATCTGCCTTGCCTTTTCATTCTCAATCGCGTTTACAAGGGCTTTGAAGGAGTTAAGGTTCTTCATCTCGGTTCTGGTCCCGAGCGTTGTGGTTCCGGCCGGCCGTACCGAGAGGTTGACGTCAAACCGCAGGGAGCCTTCCTGCATTTTGCAGTCGGATACTCCAATATATTCGAGTATGGATTTTATCTTTTCGGCGTAGGCACGCGCTTCCTCCGCGCTCCGCATATCCGGTTCGGATACGATCTCAATGAGGGGAACCCCGCAGCGGTTGTAGTCTATCAATGTGCTGCCGTCATCGGTGTCGTGCAGCAGTTTCCCCGCATCCTCCTCGATATGTATCCTTGTTATACCTATTTTCTTTGGACCGTCTTGCGTATCTATTTCAATATACCCCCTGCTGCAAAGGGGAAGGTCGTACTGGGATACCTGGTACGCCTTCGGCAGGTCGGGGTAGAAATAGTTCTTCCTGTCCAGTTTGCTGAATTCCGCAATGCTGCAGTTGGTTGAAATGCCGGCCTTGACCGCGTATTCAACCACCTTCCCGTTGAGCACGGGTAAAACGCCCGGAAGCCCGAGGCATATAGGGCAGCAGTGGGTGTTTTCATCCCCTCCGAACGCGGTAGTACAGCCGCAGAATATCTTCGTTTCGGTGCACAGCTCAGCATGTATTTCAAGCCCGATAACCGTTTCGTATTTCAACGCATATCACCTCCTCAGATTTGTGGCCGGGCGCCATTGTGGCCGGTATTTTGCTCATAGGCGTAAGCAGCGGCCAGGACCGTACCTTCATCAAAGGGTTTCCCGATTATCTGCAGCCCGACGGGAAGACCGTCTACAAAGCCGCAGGGAACGGATATGCCCGGAAGCCCCGCGATGTTCACCGGAATGGTATATACATCGGACAGGTACATCTGCAAGGGATCATGGGTCTTCTCCCCTGCCTTAAAGGCTACGGTCGGCGAGGTCGGACAGACCACTACGTCGTATCCGTCAAACACCCTGTCAAAGTCCTGCTTCACCAGCGTCCTGACCTTCTGGGCCTTCTTGTAATATGCATCATAGTAGCCCGAGCTTAGAGCATAGGTGCCCAGCATTATCCTCCGTTTGACCTCATCGCCAAAGCCCCGGCTCCTTGTCGCGACAAACAGGTCCTTTAAATCCTTAAAGCCTTCCGCCCTGTAACCATACCTTATGCCGTCATACCGGGCAAGGTTGGAACTCGCTTCGGCCGAGGCTATTATATAATAGGCTGCGAGGGCGTATTCGGTATGGGGAAGGGATACCTCTTCGCATACAGCCCCCAGCTTTTCAAAATCCTTTATCGCCGCCATAACCGTATTCTTTACGTGGGGGTCGATGCCTTCGGCAAAGTACTCCGCTGGAATGGCAACCCTAAAGCCCTTTATTTCACCCTTTAAACTCCTGGTAAAATCCGGGACATCCAAATCAACCGAGGTTGAATCGAATTCATCGTAACCGGAAATATGGTTCAAAACAATGGCGCAATCGGTCACATCCCTTGTTATCGGCCCTATCTGGTCAAGGGATGACGCAAAGGCAACAAGCCCATACCTGGAAACCCTTCCGTAGGTTGGCTTCATTCCAACCACACCGCATAGGGCGGCAGGCTGCCTGATGGAGCCTCCCGTATCCGAACCCAGGGCGAAGAAGGCTGTCCCCGATGCTACAGCAGCAGCGGAGCCGCCGCTTGAGCCCCCCGGTACCCGCTGCAGGTCCCAGGGGTTGTAGGTCTTCTTAAACCCCGAATTCTCTGTGGACGACCCCATCGCAAACTCGTCCATGTTGGTCTTGCCGACCAGGACTCCCCCGGCCCGGTCCAGCCGGCTGTATACCGTGGCGCTGTATGGCGGGACGAAATTATTTAAAATATTCGACGCGCAGGTTGTTTTAATATCCTCGGTGCACATATTGTCCTTAAGGGCCATGGGCACTCCTGCTATATCTGCAAGGGCTTCACCCTCTCCTATAAGCCTGTCCACTTCCCTTGCCTTCGCAAGGGCCTGCTCCTCCGTTACCGTTATGTACGCGCCAACCCTGTCATCCACTTCTTTTATTCTGTCAATTATGTACCGGGTTACTTCCTCGGAACTTATCTCCCTTTTCCTTATCCTGTCGGCCACCTGGCTGACCGTCATGTGATGCAGCTTCACCGGAATTCCCTCCAATCCTTATTCAATAACCCTTGGCACCCTGAAGCATCCCTTATCGCTGTCGGGTGCATTCTGCAGTATCTTGTCCCTATCCATGGACGGCCTTACCCTATCCTCCCTGAAGACATTCTTAACCGATAATATATGGGCTGTGGGCGGCACTTCTTCAGTGTCGACCTCGTTCAATTTCTCAGCGTATTTGAGTATATCGTTTAGGGTTTTGGTAAAGTTCTCCTTATCCTCCTCCGAAAACTCAAGCCGCGCAAGCTCTGCCACATATTCTACATCCTTCCTGGTAATCATACGCTCACCTCCGTCTTTGCCTATATAAAGAGCAAGAGGGTTATTAAACCCCCTCCGATTAAACTTACTATATATTATAATCTATATTCGATGGAATTGTAAAAGCAAAATCGCCATTAATCCGCTTCATCGCTGAGAATTATTACCTTCCATCCCTTGAGTTTCATATTCAGAAGCCACAATATTTTGTCTATGATGGTCCTGAAATTATAGTCCTCAACGTAGTATACGTTTCCCCTTTTTAGTTTGTACTTCAAGTCTTACACTCCCTTGGATATTAAAATAATATACTAAATGTTAAATTTTTATCAGTTTGTAGTATACTATTATATTATATACGTTTTGATTATCCCTTTCAATATCCAATCAGCTCATCAAACTCCCTTTCTCCGATTACCTTAACACCTAGATTTCTGGCTTTGTCCAGCTTGCTTCCGGGATTTTCCCCTGCCACAACATAATCGGTTTTTTTGCTCACGCTGCCCGAAACCTTGCCCCCAAGCCTTTCAATAATCTCTGCTGCTTCATTCCTGGTGTATTTTCCGAGGGTCCCGGTCAGGACAAAGGTCTGCCCCGAAAATTTTCCCGGAGCGGCATCGGCAGCCCTGTCCTCGGTCATTTTCACTCCCGATTCCTTCAAATTATTTATAAATTTCAAGTTCTGCTCCTGGTTGAGAAAGGTCCTGATGCTATCCGCCATCTTATCGCCAATCTCGGGGACCTCCATCAGCTCTTCCTTCCCTGCTTCCATCAGCCTGTCCATCGAACCGAAGTGCCGTGCGAGAAGGGCTGCGGCCCTTGAGCCCACATAGGGTATCCCCAGGGAGGTTATCACCCTTGAGAGGCCCCTGTCTTTGGACGCTTCGATTGCGTTCAAAAGGTTCTCAACGGATTTTTTGCCCATTCTTTCAAGGTTCTCGAGTTGGCCTGACCTATCCTTCAAATAATAAAGGTCTGAGGCATCTTTGATAAGCCCCTCGTCAAGAAGCTGTTCAATTATGGATGGCCCAAGGCCCGATATGTCCATTGCATCCCGTGACACAAAATGGATTATACTTCTCCGGGTTTTTGCAGGACAGGATATCCCGGTGCACCGGGTTGCCGCTTCACCCTCTATTCTCATTGCCTCCGATCCGCATTCCGGACACCTGTCCGGCATGTCGAACACTTTCTCTTTGCCGGTCCTGTGCTCTTTAAGCACCTCCACCACCTCGGGGATGATTTCTCCCGCCTTTTTCACCAGAACAGTATCCCCGATCCTGATGTCCTTATCCCTTATGTAGTCTTCATTGTGCAGGGTTGCCCTGCTGACGGTGGAACCGGATATTCTGACCGGTTCCAGCAGGGCTGTGGGCGTCAAAGCGCCCGTCCTGCCGACCTGGATGATTATATCCCGCACCACCGTTGTTTTTGCCTGCGCAGGAAACTTGTACGCCACAGCCCAGCGGGGATTTTTGCTGGTCGCACCGAGAACCTCCCTTTGGCGTATGGAGTTTACCTTTATCACAATGCCGTCGATCTCAAAGTCCAGCCGGTCCCTCTGCTCCTGCCAGTAAAGACATTTTTCTATCACATCTCCAATATCCGTACACACATCATACATGGGGCTGACCTTGAAGCCCAGTTCGCTGAGCAGGTCAAGCCCTTCGCTGTGAGATCCTGTCTCCCTTCCCTCTATGTACTCAAGATTAAATATCAATATATCCAGGGGACGCGATGCGGTCACACCGGGGTCAAGCTGCCTTAAGGAACCCGCAGCGGCGTTCCTCGGGTTGGCAAACACAGCCAGTCCCAGGTCCTCCTGCCTGCGGTTCAGTTCCTCGAACCCCTGCTGGGATATATACACTTCTCCCCTTGCCTCCAGCGTCAGGTTCTGCTTCAGCCTCAGGGGAATGGTCTTTATGGTTCTCAGGTTGGCAGTGACATCTTCGCCTACAACTCCGTCTCCCCTGGTGGCCCCGCGGTAGAAAACCCCATCCCGGTACTGCAGCGCCACCGAAAGCCCGTCTATCTTGAACTCAACCACATATTCCACCGGGCCGTTCACCGCGCTTCTTACCCTCCTGTCGAAGTCCCGCAGTTCCCCTTCGCCGAAGGCGTTCGCGAGGCTGAGCATTGGAACCGAATGGACCACCTTGCGGAATCTCTCCGAGGCCTTACCCCCTACCCTCTGTGTCGGCGAATAGGGTGTCACAAGTTCCGGAAAATCCTTCTCCAGCTTATCCAGTTCCCTCATCAGCCTGTCAAATTCGCTATCCTCAATTACCGGCCGGTCCAGCACGTAATACCGGTAGTTATGCTCTTCGATTTCCTTTCTAAGCTCCTCAACCCGTTTTCCGGCATCTTCGACGGAGTAAGCCATGTTCCCCACCTCTTTCACGCTAAATTTCCTTCCTGGCTCATGTGACATACTCCCGCCACCTATGTTAACACATAGAGGCAGGTGCTTCTCGTTCGAGCAGCCTAACGGCTACAGCATAGGCGAGCTATCCCCGTGTGCCCCACGGTTCTATGGATTGGGCTGCGCTAACAATAATCCCATACCTTCATTCTTGATGTTGATTGCAGCGTTTATATCTCTGTCTAACATATTACCACATTCGCACTGAAATACTCTCTCAGACAAAGACAGGTTTTCTTTTTTCTTTCCGCATTTGCTGCAGGTTTTGGAGCTTGGAAACCACTTGTCTATTTTGACAAGCTGTTTCCCTTGTTCCCTTAGCTTGTAGTCTAGAAATGACGTAAACATTCCAAAGCTGTTGTCTGCTATGCTTTTACCGAAATTTAAGGCTTGAGACATGCCTTTCATGCTTAAGTCCTCTATGCATACGGCATCATAGGCATTGGTTATCTGCCTTGACAGCTTATGCAAAAAGTCCTTTCTTTGATTTGCTACTTTTTCGTACAGTTTTGCTAATTTAATGCGCTGTTTCTCTCTGTTTTTACTACCTTTTTGGCATTTTGACAGCTTTCTCTGCTCTTTTGCAAGCCTTTCTACGGCTTTATGGTAATATTTTGGATGATTAGCGAATTCTCCATCGGATGAGACAAAGAGTTCTTTCATGGAAAAGTCTAACCCTACAATGTTTACCGGCTTTATCTCTTGTATTTGATCTTGATACTCAAATAAGATGCTTGCGAAGTATTTGCCTGTTGGTGTCTTACTAATAGTTACAGCTTTTAGTATGTAATTATTTGGTATTTGCCGGTGTTGTTTTATTTTTACTTGGCCGATTTTAGGCAGTTTCAAGTATCCATCCTTTAGACTGATGTTTCCATTTACATGATTTGTTGTGTAGCTTTGACGGTTATGTTTCTTGGATTTGAATCTTGGAAACCCAGTCTTTTTATCTCTAAAAAAGTTATTGTAAGCTGTCTGCAAATTGATTTGGGCATTGGCAAGGACCAGACTGTCAACTTCTTTGAGCCACTCAAACTCTTTTTTGTACTGTGCCGGTGTATTGTTCAGCTTTTTACCTGTCTGATTGTAATATTCTATTTTATCAGCGAGCATACGGTTATAGATAAACCGCACACAGCCGAAAGTCTTGGCGAATAGTATTTGCTGCCCGGCATTTGGATATATTCTAAATTTATATGCCTTGTTTATCACCCTCAACTCCCTGAAAACAGTATATCACAGTGGAGTTAATCGAACAAGTGTTTGCATTTATTTTGTTCAGAAATAGGCAATTTATCCCACCACATTAGAGGTAGGGGACTTCTTGCTGCGGTAGGTTAAAGCTCACACACAAATATTATATGGCGGTTTACACAATGATACAAAAACCAGCTTTTTTTCAATGCAATACGCCTTCTCTCTATCTGAGAATTTAACTGCCTTATAGAAAATTATATCAGCATATCAGCCTTTTTATAAGATGCAAATATAATATGCCTTTACGGGCAGTCGTCCGCAGACATGCAGCTATGGCATGGTAACGCTTTCCATCCATCCATGTCTATGGTAGAATTGAATGTACAGTAAACTACAAGGAGGAATCTGTATGAAAAAGGAAGTACTCCCCGGAGTGGTAATAGAAACCCTGTCGGTCGGTGAAAACCTTATGACGGTTAAGGGCATCCTATCAAAGGACAGCACTGTCCCAAACCATTCCCATCCCTATGAGCAGACAAGCTTCATACACAGGGGAAAACTCAAGTATACCGTCAACGGAAAGGATATAATAATGAACGAAGGGGACAGCCTTATAATAAAGCCCAACGAAGAGCACTCCTGCGTAGCGCTGGAAGACACTGAGGATATAAACACCTTTTTTCCCATAAGGAAAGATTACCTGTAATATGTATCAAAGCCCTGCCGGTCAAACCGCAGGGCCCATTTCATTCGAAAATCCTAGCAACGCTGTCTATGCTTTCGTAGCCGCTGATGTCGTGCTCCATCAGGGGTATCCTGTACAGTATCCTATCCCCGAACCTCTCCTGGATTTCCTCCATGTACTTATCCTCTACTTCCTTCCTCTTCCTCCAGAAGTCGCTGTCAATATTCTCCGGCATCACCCTGTTCACGATGACCCCTTCCACGTGTACCCCGTTTCTCTCCAGATAGTTTATGGCCTTGTCGGTCTCCAGTATCGGGAGCCTCTGGGCATTGACGACAAAGACAAACCCCGCCCTCTTATCGTCGATTATAAAGGTTCGGGCCTTCTCAAAGCTTTCCTTCCTGCGGTTCAGGATGTCCAGCACCGGGTCTTCCTTAACCCTCTCAGCCAGCGACTTGTCCGCAACCGAGGCCATCTTCATCATATCATTTATATTTTTTCTCCTTTGAATCATGCCCTGGAGCCATCCCCCCATCAGTTCGGGCAGGGACAAAAGCCGCAGGGTGTGCCCGGTGGGCGCCGTATCGAACACTACCCTCTCGTATTCCCCTCCCACCATATCAATGACCTCGATAAACTTATCGAAAATTGCCGCTTCCTCGGCGCCGGGCGAATGATAAGCCGCATCGAGCTGCTGCTGTATCTGGCTTATGATAATGGGGCTGAAGCTGCCCTTCATCTGCTCCTTTATACTGTTTATATACTTCCGGCTCTCCTTTTCGGGATCGATTTCTATCCCGTACAGGTTTTTCTCCAGCATCCTCGGCTCTGCTCCCAGGTCAACCTGGAATATCTGTCCGAGGGAATGGGCAGGGTCCGTGGACAGCACAAGGGTCCTGTAGCCCTTGCGGGAAAGATACAGGGAATAGGCAGAGGAACAGGTTGTTTTTCCCACGCCTCCCTTGCCTCCGAAGAATACGATTTCTTTTTCCTTTAGATTTGCCATGGAAATCAATCCCCTCTCATCAGTGGAAATGATATTTCTCAAACTGCTCGCTCAGGATATCCTTCTTGTCATCCATCCTGATCTCCCAGCCCTCCAGCTCCTTTGCCATATACGGCAAAAGCTCAAGGGTATAATAGGAGGCAGGGGAAGGTATCCCCAGAAAATCCGAAAAGCACAGCAGAATAAAATAGTCATTTGCATCAAAGGCGTCTTTTTTTATCACCCTGATGGAGTTTTCCCTTGCACCTTCGAAAAACCCCCTGTTGAAATCGGCAAAGAATTTTGCGATATCCTTCAGCCTATCAAGAATTCTACCCATAACCATTACCTCCTTGAAGTTGGAAAGTTGGATAGTCGAAAGTTGAAGTGTTGACAAACAAGGTGCGTCCCCGTTTGTCCCCACAGAAATCAGCTACCAGATGACAGACGTCAGGGAGTGCTTATGGGAGATACCCAAAGGCATAACCCAGTTCCTGTGTTCTGTGATCTAGCCCCATCCCCTGCGATCTGCGATCTGCGAACTGCGATCTATTATCTAAAGCGGTTTTATCGGCGCCATGGAAGCCAGCAGCTTCTTCACTCCCATGCCCGGGAAAGCTATGGTTATCTCCTGGTCATCCTTCTTATCCTCCACCTTTATTATCGTACCGATACCCCATATCCGGTGCTGTATTCTCTTCCCGGGGACATATCCCTGGTTTCCTCCCTTTGCACTGCCGGTAAAGGTCCTTGCATCGGCCCGGCTTGAGGCAGCCCTGACAGGGGCTCCCACTTCCTCCAGGAGTTCCTCCGGTATCTCATCAATAAATCTCGATTTCAGGTTTTCCGCTGTCCGCCCGTATAGAGTTCTGGTCCTGGCCCATGTGAGGTATAGTATCTCCTCGGCCCTGGTCATTCCAACATAACACAGCCTTCTTTCCTCCTCAACCTCATCAGGGTCCAGAAAAACCCTTGCGTTAGGAAAGATCCCTTCCTCCATACCGGTTATGAACACTACGGGAAACTCAAGGCCCTTAGCGCTGTGCAGGGTCATAAGCGTTACCCCTCCGCCTTCCTCCAGGTTGTCGACATCCGACACCAGGGCAACTCCCTCCAGAAATTCCTGCAGGGTGCCCTGGCCTTCACAATTCTCTTCAAACTGCACGGCCGCGGACACCAACTCCTGGATATTCTCAATCCTGCCCCTCGCTTCTATGGTGCCCTCCTGCTCCAGGGCCTTTACATAGCCGGTCCTGTCAAGTACGTCCGAAATAAGGGCAACAACCGAATACCGGTCCTTGTCCGATATAAAACCTTCCATCAGTTCGACGAACTCGGACACCTTTTTTGCAGGTCCCGTCGAAACGCATCCCGTTTCTTCCACGAACTTCATTGCCTCGAACAGACCTATCTCAAACCGGGAAGCGTATTGTCCGAGGGCGTCGAGCGTCCTGTCGCCGATACCCCTTCTGGGCTCGTTTACAATTCTTTTCAGCGATATATCATCCGATGGATTATAAATAAACCTCAGATAAGATACAACGTCCTTTATTTCCTTCCTCTGGTAAAACCCCAGGCTGCCGACTATCCTGTGAGGTATTCCTTCCCTGATGAAAGCTTCCTCCAAAACCCTGGACTGGGCGTTATTCCTGTAAAGGACCGCTATGTCCGAATACTTTTTCCCTTCGTTTTCCTTCAGCCTCTTTACTTCTGCAACGACAAACTCAGCCTCCTGGTACTCCCTGTCATTCTGCCTGTATCTTACCCTGCATCCTTCACCCTTGCTGGTCCAGAGGCTCTTGCCCTTCCGCTGGCTGTTTCTGAGAATGACCTCGTTGGCCGCATCCAGTATATTTTTGGTGGATCGGTAATTCTGTTCAAGCTTAATTACCGTAGCTTCAGGGTAATCCTTTTCAAAATCCAGTATATTGCCTATATTTGCCCCCCTGAACTTGTAGATGGACTGGTCATCATCCCCGACTACGCACAGGTTTTTGTGCATGCCGGACAGCATGTGCACCAGCCGGTATTGGGGAATATTGGTATCCTGGTATTCATCCACAAGTATATATCTGAACTTATTCTGATAAAACTTCAGAACATCGGGATGCAGCGTAAACAGTTCAATCGTCTTCAGTATAATGTCGTCAAAGTCAAGGGCGTTGTTGGCCTTGAGCTTGTTCTGGTAAAGGCGGTACAGCCGCCCTATCTGTTCCATCCCGAAGCTGTCAAAACTATCGCTTATAAACTCCTCGGGGCCCTGCATCCTGTCCTTCGCCCCGCTGATCAAGGACAGCACCTTTTTGGGAGAAAAGTTGTTTTCACTCAAACTCATCTCCCGGATGCAGTCTTTGATGAGGACCTGCTGGTCCGAAGCGTCATATATGACAAAATTCCTGGTATACCCGATCTTCTCTATATCCTGTCTTAGTATTCTCACGCAGGCCGAGTGGAACGTGCTGACCCACATCCAGCTGTTTTCCTCCCCCAGGAGGCGGAACACCCTTTCCTTCATCTCATTGGCCGCTTTGTTGGTAAAGGTTATAGCAAGGATACTGCCGGGGTGGACGCCTTTCTCCCTGATGAGGTAGGCTATCCTGTGGGTGAGAACCCTTGTTTTGCCCGAGCCGGCACCTGCAAGTATCAGAAGCGGTCCCTCTGTATGCTGCACGGCCTCCAGCTGTTTGGGATTTAGTCCTTCAAGATAATTCATAGTTATTCTCTCCTTGGTTTGTCCTTTGCTGCCATTAGATTCTACCATTAGATTCTACCATGAAATCACGCCGGAATAAAGCATATATCAAGGACCGGTCCCTTGATATAACATAAAACAACCCCAGTATATCATGGGTATATCATGGGGACGGTTCTTCTGATATATATCATGGGGACGGTTCTTCTGATATACCGTCCAGCCTCTCCCTGCCTGTCCCGTCGGTTTTAATCCGGTATGTGCCCAGGTCTTCACCGGCATCCATGTAGTATATCCATTCGCCGATCACGTTTATACCGACGCTTTCATCATCGTTCAGCCTTGTCTCCGGACCCTTGCCTTCGATGTCCAGCTTATACAGCTTTCCGCCGTCGGACATGTTGCTGAAATATATAGTTTCTCCATCTACATTGATATGGCGGGAGGAACTGCCGCTCAACCTGGTCTTTCCGGTTCCATCGGTACGTATCCTGTATATCCTGTTTTCAGCTGTTCAATTTAAGCACTCCTTCGGAGCATATTGATTTTTCGGGCGAATGGCCTATCCTGAGGTTGGACAGCTTTATTCCCTTCACTTCATTGAATACCATTATATTGGCGTTTCTGGGCTGGGACAGAAACTCCACGGGTTTTTCCCCCAGTCCGGCAATGGAAAGGTTTTCAACACCCTGGATGGTCAGTTCCACATCACCCAACCTGTTAAAAAGGAGGACATGGGGATTGGTCTCTTTTTCGTCCTTCAACTCTGAAAGCAGGTAGACTCCCGGCTGCAGCACGATTTCCCTGTCTGGGCCTATTGCTTCGTAAAATTCCTGCACCGTTCCAACCTCTATCCTTTTTTGCGTTTCCCCGATAACCTGCGCATCATCTCCCGGTATATTTCCATCCTGTACGGCCGGTGCAGCCGGTGTCCCTTTTCTCGCACATCCGGTAAACATCAACGCTGCCGCTATGCAAATTAACAGTATAATTGCCTTGTACCGCGTCATATATGCTCCTCCTTTCTCCCGGCATAATACCCTACCGCTGCCAATATCAAAACCCGCCTCCTGGATATAATTCCACAAAAAAGCTGCCGTTCCTCCATTATGTATTACATATCAAGGGGACGGTTCTGCCGATATATCAGCAGAACCGTCCCCTTGATATATTTTCCGTTTGCTATTGATTTTTGCCCAGGTAAGCCTCCTGTATGGATTTATCCTTGAGCAGCTCCCGGGCGCTGCCTTCCATGGTAATTCTGCCCTGTTCAAGCACATAGGCCTTATCCGCAACCGAGAGGGCTTTATACGCATTTTGCTCAACCAGCAGTATTGTTTTGTTCATCTTCTTGATGTCCTCGATTATTTCAAATATTGTCTTGACAAGAAGAGGCGCCAGTCCCAGGGACGGTTCATCCAGGAGAATAAGGTCAGGATTGCTCATGAGGCCCCTGCCCATGGCCAGCATCTGCTGCTCTCCACCGCTGAGAGTTCCTGCCACCTGGCTGACTCTTTCCTCAAGCCTCGGGAAAAGCCGGAAGACATCCTTAAGGTCCTTTTCTATGCCTTCCTTGTCCCTCCTCAGATAGGCCCCCATCATGAGGTTCTCCCTTACCGTCAGGTTGGCAAAAACCAATCTCCCTTCAGGCACCTGGGATATCCCTGCTTTCACAACCTTATAGGGCAGCTTTGGCAGTTCCTTTCCCTTGTACTCGATAGAGCCCTCTTTGGGTTTGATTATCCCGGAGATGGTATTCAGGAGGGTGGATTTACCTGCACCGTTGGAACCTATTATGGAGACTATCTGCCCTTCCTGCACTTCAATGCTAACCCCCTTAAGGGCGTGAATACCTCCATAAAAAACATTGACGTTCTCTACCTTCAGCAAACTACTACCTCCTCCTCCCCGAGATATGCTTCTATTACCTTTGGATTGGCCTGTACATCCTGGGCAGTGCCCTCGGCAAGCTTCCTGCCGAAGTTCAGTACAACTATCTTCTCGCATATCCCCATAATCAAATCCATATGATGCTCAATAACCAGGACGGTCAGGTTAAACCTGCTCCTGATTTCTTTTATAAGCTCCATAAGCCTTATGGTCTCATCGGGGTTCATGCCTGCCGCAGGCTCATCAAGCAAAAGAAGTTTCGGCTTCAAGGCCAGAGCCCTTGCAATTTCCAGTCTCCTCTGCAGACCGTAGGGGAGATTCCCGGCAACGACATCCTTCCTGTCCCCCAGCCCCATTATATCCATTAACTCACCCGCCTGGTCGAGAAGGCCCTTTTCTTCAACCCTGAACCTTTTGCTCCTTACAAGCGAATCAAGTATGGTGTACCGTGCGTTATAGTGGCACGCCGTAAGGATATTCTCATAGGTTGTCAGCTTTTTGAACAACCTGATATTCTGAAAGGTTCTGGTTATTCCCATCTCAGCCACCTGATAGGGTTCCAGCGAGTTGATCTCCTTACCTTCGAATAGTATTTCGCCCTCGGTTACCTTATAGATACCGGTAATAAGGTTGAATATGGTGGTTTTGCCTGCCCCGTTTGGGCCGATGAGACCGAATATGCTGTCTTTCTCGACCACAAAATCCACGTTTCCAACCGCCGTTAGACCTCCGAACTGTTTTGTTACGTTTTTCAACTCCAGGATGCTCATTCCTTATCTCCTCCAATCGTCTGCTGTCTTGGCCTCCCGAAGGAAGCAAGCCGGGAGATAAGTTTCTTTATATTGCCTGCCGTGATCTCGTAACCGCCCATTAATCCCTGGGGCCTTGTTATCATTATGAATACAACCGCGACTCCGTACACTACCAGCCTCCATTTTGCGAAGGTTCGCAGCAGCTCCGGCAACGATGTAAGCACCAAAGCGCCTATGACGCTGCCTGAAATACTTCCCAAACCTCCGAATATGACTATTATAGTAAGCTCGGTGGATTTTATAAGCTGAAACATCTTCGGCTGCAGAAAGCCCAGGTAGTGCCCGAGCATCCCCCCTGCCACCCCTGCAAAGGCAGCACTTATGGCCAGGGCAATCATTTTGTACCTGAATACGTTTATACCGATGGTCTGGGATGCCATTTCCTCTTCCCTTATGGCCTTCATATTCCTTCCATGCCTTGAGCGGATTAGATTGACAAGAATTGCTATGCCTATTATATCCAATATAACAACATTCGTAAGGTTTGTATACATAGGTATACCGGGCCATCCCCTGGCTCCTCCGAAGTACTGGACATTGTCGAGAATAAGCCTTATGGCTTCCCCAAATCCCAGGGTCGCAATGCAGAAGTAGTCTCCCTTCAGATTGAGGGTCAGCCTGCCTATGAAAAGGCTCGCCAGAGCGGCTCCCATTGCTCCTATGAGAAGGGAAGGTATAAACGGAAGATGGAACTTAATTGTCATCATGGCGGTAACATAAGCTCCTATAGCCATAAAACCCGCATGCCCGAAGGAAAACAGACCTGTGAAACCTGTAAGCAGCGACAGTCCCAACACCGCCATCAGGTTTATCCCTGAAAGTATTAGAATCCCCTTAATATAAAACCAGTCCATTGTCCGCCCCCCTACGCCTTGTCCTCTGTAATCTTGCCCATCAGACCCTTGGGACGTACCACAAGAATAAATATCAACAGTACAAAAGCTATGAGATCCCTGAACTGGGAGGACAAGTAACCCGAAGTGAAGGTTTCAATAATACCCAGCAGCACAGAGCCTATAACCGCGCCGGGAAGGCTGCCCAACCCCCCGAAGACTGCTGCAATAAAGGACTTAATGGTAATATTGCCGATTTGCGGATAAACCGTGTATTTCATTCCGAACAATATCCCGGCGATACCGGCCAAAAATCCGCCCATTCCGAACACAATCAGGATTATCCTGTCGGTATTGACCCCCATGAGGGCGCTGGCCCTCAGACTATAGGCGCTGGCCCTTATACCCATACCGGTCCTTGTCTTTTCTATAATGAAAACAAGGACCGCAAGGCTTATTGCCGATATAAGGAACATGGTAACATCCAGCCGCCCTATATTTACGCCTCCAATGTTAAAGGGAGCCGCCGAAAACACCCTCGGGTAAGTCCTGAAGGTAGGACCTATGGGTGAAGCAATAATTATGTTTTCCAGGAATATCGAAACGCCCATCGCTGAAATAATGAAATAGAGGAAAGGTGCATTTCTCTTCCTCAGGGGGCTGTACGCTATCCTTTCTATTGCCACTGCGAGGATTCCTGCCCCAAAGGCGGCAAAGCAGAAGGCGGCAGTAAAGGGAAGCTTAAAGGCAGTCATGGAGAAGAAACCTATATAGGCCCCTATCATTATTACTCCCCCATGGGCAAAATTGCTGAAGTTCATTATACTGTACACCAGAGAATAACCTACTGCCATCAGCGCATATACGCTCCCTATAGACAATCCGTTGATCAGTTGCTGAAAAAAAGCAGACATGTTTTACCTCCTCTATGACCCCGGTCAAATAACTTTTCTCATAGAATAGAGAGGGGTTACCCCTCTCTATTCTACTATAGCAGAATACTATTATTTAGCAGAGTATTTCTGCTGGAATACGTACTGGCCGTCAACTATCTTGATGATAGCAGCGTCTTTGCCTTCCGGGTTATGCGTATCCTTGCTGATATTGATCTGGCCGGTAATACCTTTAACCTGTGCTGTTTCAAGAGCGTCCCTGATTGCTACGGGGTCAAAGCTGTTTGCTCTCTTTATAGCATCCACCAGGAGTTGAACAGCATCGTATGCAAGGTATCCGTTGAGCTCAACCGGCAGGTTGTATTTTGCTTTATAAGCGGCCTTGAATTCCTGCACATCCGGATCGTCGAAGTCAAGGTGGTTAACGAAATAGCTTCCCTCAATGGCATCCTTAGCCATCTCAAGAAGTACCTCGGAAGGCCATCCGTCTCCACCCATAAGTACGGCGTTTATGCCGAGCTCCCTTGCCTGGTTTGCGCTAAGGGCAACCTCTTTGAAGAAATAGGGCATAAATATTACTTCTGGGCCTGCATTCTTGATTTTGCTGAGCTGAGGCCTGAAGTCAACATCCCCGAACTTGAACGCTTCCTTTGCAACTATCTCTCCGCCCTTTTCAACGAAGTACTTTTCGAAGAACTCAGTAAGACCCTGGGAGTAATCATCGGCTACGTCATACAGGATTGCTGCTTTTTTGAAGCCCAGCACATCATAAGCATAGCCGGCTGCAACCGCGCCCTGATAGGGGTCTATGAAACAAACCCTGAAGTTGAATGGCTTTGTCTTGCCGTCAACAACCGTTACCTTGGGGTTGGTGGCAACGGTAGCTATATCCGGAACCTTCATTTCTTCAAGTACCGCGGATATGGAGATTGCCTGGCCGCTGGCGTTCGGGCCGATTACCGCAACAACCTTATCCTGGGAGGTAAGCCTTTTTACTGCATTAACAGCCTCTGTTGCATCGCCCCGGGTGTCGTATCCCACAACTTCGATTTGCTTGCCCAGCAACCCGCCGTTTTTATTAATATCTTCAAACAACATCTTAACCGTGTTCAGCTCACAGGTTCCCCATACAGCCTGGTCGCCGGTAAGGGAGCCTATCCAGCCCACTTTAACCACTTCCGGCTCCTTGCTTTCTGCCGGTGTGTCAGCAGGCTTTGAACATCCTGCCAGTGTAAGACTTAAAGTTAGTAAAGTCGCCAATGCCAACAATACAACTCTTTTCTTCATCAATAACCCTCCTTTATATTTATGCAAATTTATGTATAATTATACTTACGCTTCGCGACCACCCCCTGTCCAATAATCGGTTTTTTAGTCCATATACTTATATAATAAAACTTATTCGGAAATAAATAAAGTTTTTTTTTGAAATCTTCTATTTTTTTGCCGGAAGAATCATAATTACTGGAAAATAATACTACTATTCTCTTCATAAATATTCATTTTCCTACAATTCAGAAATTTGATTTTTCTAGGTTTGCAGGGGTTATAGATCGTAGTACAGTTTATATTCTATCGGATGAGGAACTCTACTTACCAAAAGCTCATCAGCCCTTATTTTTTCCATCTGGTTTTTTATAAGCTCCGGTGTGAACACTCCCCCCTCAAGAAGGAAGGCATGGTCCTTCTCCAGGCAATCCGCGGCTTCCCACAGGGACTTCGGCAGGGCTTTAATTCTTCCCTTCTGTTCCTCATCAAGGGCGTATACATTAACATCATAGGGGCCAAACCCCTCTGCCACCGGGTCAATTTTATTGTTTATCCCGTCAAGGGCAGCCATAACCAGGGCGGAATATGCAAGGTACGGGTTGCAGGCAGCGTCCAGGGGCCTGAACTCAAACCTTTTATCCTCCGGGCTTGTGGCATAACCCGGTATCCGGATTACGGAACTCCTGTTGGCAGTACCAAAGCAAATGCTAACCGGCGCCTCATATCCGGGCACCAGCCTCTTGTATGAATTTGTGCTGGGGTTTGTGAAGGCCATCAGGGCAGGAGAGTGTTTGAGAATACCCCCTATTGCATAGAGGGCGGTTTCACTAAGGCAGGAGTATCCATTTTCATCGTAAAAGACGGGTTTCCCCTCTTTGAAAAATTGCATATGTACATGCATACCATTTCCCGCCTCACCATAAAAGGGTTTGGGCATAAAAGTTACTGTTTTCCCGTTGGCCATGGCCGTATTCTTGACTATGTATTTTAGGAGCAGCGTCCTGTCTCCGCTTTCCCTCAACCCGCTAAAGCACAGCTCGATCTCCACCTGCCCCGGACCGCCGTTTTCGCTGTGGTGATACTTTACCGGGACACCGTGTTTCAACAGCTTTGTTACCATTTCATTTCTGAGATTGTAGCTCGAATCATGCGGAATATCAGCATGATATCCTCCGTGGTGCATCACCTTATACCCGGGGTTTCTGCCGTCTTTGTTTGCGGTATTCCACTCTGCCTGTTGAGAATCAATCATTACCTCCATATGCTGCGGCGAAATGTCAAAGGAGAAATGGTCGAGTATGTAGAACTCGAATTCCGGGCCCAGCAGTCCTTTGTCGGCTATACCCGTTTCTGCCATGTATTTCTCCGCCTTTTCCGCCACAAACCTCGGGTCTCCACCAAACCGCTTACGCCCGCCCGCAAGCGTATAGATGTCGCCTATCATGACCAGGGTGGGTTCCTCGGCAAAGGGGTCGGTAAACGCAGTGCGTATATCGGGTATGAAAACCATGTCGGACTTTTCTACGCTGAGAAACCCGTAGCTTGACCCATCAAAACCGATCCCCTTTTCAAGGGTTTCCTCCGTAAAGGTACCCGAAGGAATTGTCAGGTGGTGCCACCTTCCTGCAAGGTCCGCGATTTTAAAGTCGATGAACCTGATACCCTCCTTTTCACAAAACGCAGCCACCTCTTTGCAACTGTTGAACATAAAAATCCCCCCTCCAGTTATTCTTATATTCACACTTATAATTCAACCCATGTGGTCTCCTTTGCTGTCGACAGGACCATGTAAGTGTATGTGTTCGGAGCCACGTGGTTTATCCTGTCGATAAGGTGCTCAAGCTCTTTCGTGTTCTTGGTCTTTACCTTGATGAGAAAACAGGTGTTGCCGGTAACCTTGTGGCATTCCTGGACCTGGGGTATCGCGGAAATCATCTCCGCCATTTCAGCAATCGGCTTGTTTCCTACCGGTACCGATATAAAGGCGGTTATGTCCATACCAACCTTTTCCGCATCGATAATAGCGGTATAGCCCTTGATAATCCCCTCCTGTTCCAGCTTTTTTACCCTTTCAGCAGTCGCCGACGTAGACAGCCCGATTATCCTGCCAAGCTCGGCAATGCTTAGCTTGCCATTCTTCTGGAGTTCTCCTATTATACTTTTGTCTAAGCCATCCATAATGCACATCCTCTTCCATAATATTCTAACATCATTTTATAATACATGTCCCCCTAAACACAAGTGCATTTTACGGTTTTTAGCTGTTTTCATAGTCAATTTTGCTGATATTTCAGGATTATACCGTTAATTTTTAGTGTTTTCCCCATAATGCGAGAATCAAAAGCAGCCCATCGTTGAGTACGGGCTGCCAATCCGAACACGGAACACGGGGACGGGACGGGACACGGGGACGGGATACGGGGACAGGTATCCGATGTTACAGTTTCTAGTTCCCGGTTATCAGTTCTCAGCCTCCAGGGTTAGTCTTGCAGGCTTTTTCCCTTAAGCTTTACCCTATGTACTGGCAACTGGTAACTGGCATCTGATAACTGATTTTAATACTGACGGCCATAATCTATCACATTTATCATTTTTTCCCTTTCACCTTTTCCGAAGCTTTCCAGGTTGATTATGAATATATCCATCAGCCTATCCATATAGTGAGGTGTAGGTCCTGCTATATGGGGAGTTAGGATCACGTTCTCCATTCCCCACAGGGGACTGTCCTCGGGCAGGGGTTCCTTCTCGAACACATCCAAAGCGGCACCTGCTATCCGTCCTTCCTTCAGCGTTTTAACCATAGCCGCCTCGTCTACCACGTCTCCCCTTGCTATGTTTATGAACCAAGCTGTTTTCTTCATCTTTTTGAACTGCTCTTCGCCTATCATTTTGTAGGTGTCATCGGTCAGAGGAACCAGGGTAACTACGAAATCACTCTGTTCGAGAAGGGTATCCAGTTGTTCTGTTCCATAGACCTCATCAAAGTTCTCAACCGGTTCAACCGTATTCTTAACGCCAATGATTCTTACATCAAAGGCCTTGAGTTTCCTCGCAATTTCCCGGGCTACAGCCCCAACCCCAATGAAACCTACGGTTTTACCATAGAGTTCGTCGATCTTGACAGGGTCCCACTTCCTGTTCTTCTGGGCTTCTACATAGTGAGCGGACCTTCGCACTATCATCAGCAGGAGGCCCATTGCGTATTCGGACATCTGTATCCTATGTACGCCCCTGGCATTGGTAAGTATGATACCCCTGTCCTCCAGGTATTTAAGGGGCAGGTGGTTGATACCTGAAAATACGCATTGTATCCATTTAAGGTTTTCCATCTCATCGAAATCTTCCACCTTGGCTTCCAGCTTATTGAATAATAGCACCTCTGCTTCCTTCAGAAACCGTTTTTCCTCTCCGGTGGCATTATCAAACTCTTTAATCTTCACAACCTCGATCCCGTCGCCGAATTTCTCTTTGATCCTTGCCATCAGATTATCGTCCAGAGTGTAAGTGCTTACAATCTTTATCATAGATTTCCCTCCCGAATAGTTTTGCATTTATACTTTACCTTATATTTATACACTTTGCAACTTCAATCCAAACATTGCCAAGCCATTAACTTATTCCGGCTTATACTCCCCTCCGGCGTCATAACCCTTCTCCAGCCTGTCGAGTATCAGGTTGTACCCATCGGCCCCATAGTTAATACACCGGTTCACCCTGCTGATGGTGGCAGAGCTTGCCCCTGTCGCCTCCACAATCTCGTTATAGGTCTTGCCTCTGCGAAGCATACGCGCTACCTGAAACCTTTGGGCCAAAGCCTTCAATTCAGTTATTGTGCAGACATCTTCAAAGAACATGTAGCACTCTTCAATCGTTCGAAGCTGCAAAATCGCTTTGAATAAATGATCGGTTTCTGTATCCTTTAATTTCGGGTTAACGGTCATTTGCCATCTCTCCCTCTTCCTAATTCTATATTATGATTATAACCCAAATCGCCTCCTACTTTAACACTTTTGTTTGATAAACTTTTGAGACAAGTTTACAGGAATACTAATTGATAAGCAGCAAAAACTAATATTAATTCAGAATAGGGAGATGAGGACATGACAGAAAGCAGAAAGGACAAATACGGCGAATACGGCAGGCTTCCGGATAATATTTTTGAAACGTACAATGCAGGAATGTACCCCGCAACTTACAGGACAACAAATGCGCTGATCTTCCCGGATAGGCTCGTTGCCGGCGAGGAAGTGTTAAGCGGGGAACAGCTGTCGCAGCCCACCGAGGATGAGGAACAGAAAATACAAAAAAAGGAATAATATCAAAAAAATAAGACATTCTATTAATATAAGGGGATGCACCATAATCAAAAGGGACATGCCATCGGGGACATTCCGCGGCAAGGAATACATCGGGGATATCCCGACCAGTACCAGTTATCAGATGACAGTGGCTAGTGACCAGTGGCCAGTGGCTAGGACCTGTGATCTGTCGACTGCGATCTATATCTACGAAGTACGAACTAACAGCAGTGTGTCCCCTTTCCGCTAAAGGTGTGTCCCCTTTTGACAATCTGATAAACACTTGAAAAAGGAGGTAAAACCTTGACCACATTTCATCTGATCCACGTGGTTGTCGGAGCCGTATTAGCGGGCGTAAATTTCTGGAATATGTTTGACCCGACAACCAGGGCGTACCTGAACGCTATAATCGGACTAGTAGTGCTGGTGTACAATGCATATTATCTATTCGGCAGAGACAACGTGGATGTAAGAAACAAAGAATCAGGTTCCTAGGAACCTGATTCTTTGTTTCACCATACACTCTGGTCACTAGCCACTGATTACTGTCCACTATTTTATCCCGCTATATCCTTCCTATACTGGGCGCCCTTAAACTGTATCCTTTCAACCGCTCCATAGGCTTTTTCCCTTGCCTGCTGCTTGCTGTCACCCATGGCAGTGACCCCCAGTACCCTTCCGCCGTTAGTATAGAATATTCCGCTATCCTGCTTTGTACCCGCATGAAACACATAAACATCTTCTTCCTGAGGCCCTTCCAGGCCCTGTATTATTTCACCCTTTTTATAGTCTGACGGGTATCCGGCCGAAGCCATTACAACACAAACACTGGCCCTGCTCGCCCACTCTATTTCTATATCCTTCAGGGTTCTTTCGGTCACTGCGTTCATCACCTCAACGAGGTCGTTCTTGAGCCTAGGCAGTATGACCTGCGTTTCCGGGTCACCGAAGCGGCAGTTGAACTCAAGAACCTTGATGCCATCACCCGTAGCCATCAGGCCGAAATACAGGACCCCTCTATAGTCGATTCCTTCTTTCCTCATCGCATCTAATACCAGAGCCATTATCTGCTCCCGGAATTCCCTATCTATCTCCGGGGTATAAATATCGTTCGGAGAAAAGGTTCCCATTCCCCCGGTATTGGGTCCCTTGTCATCGTCAAAAATCCTCTTATAATCCCTGGCGCTTTCCATAGGTACAATCGTTTGACCGTCTACAAAGCACAGCATGGTCATTTCGGTGCCCTCCAGGAACTCTTCAATCAGCACCTTATCCCCCGCACTGCCGAACCTGCGCTCCACCATTATTTCCCGAAGTCCCTGCTCCGCTTCGTCCCTATCCTTAGCGATTATTACGCCCTTCCCCGCGGCAAGCCCATCGGCCTTGATGACAACGGGAAACCCGAATATGCCAATATTCTCCAGGGCATCCTCAAAGTCTTCAAATACACGGAAATCGCCCGTGGGAATATTATGTTTTTTCATGAAGCTCTTTGCAAACACCTTGCTGCCTTCCAGCATCGCTGCCCTGCCGCCGGGTCCGAACACCTTCAGGCCTCTTTTATTGAACTCATCGGCAATCCCTGCCACAAGAGGCGCTTCAGGCCCAACAACGGTAAGGTCTATACCCTTCTGCTGGGCAAAATCCGCCAAGCCAAATACGTCTGTATCTCCTATTTCCACACATTCGGCCATACCGGAAATGCCCCCGTTTCCGGGTGCGGCATAAATCTTTTCAACCAGGGGGCTTTGGCTTATCTTCCAAACGAGGGCGTGCTCCCGCCCACCTCCTCCTACAACAAGAACCTTCATTCCTACACCCCTTTCATCAGTGGTCAGTAATGTCAAAAATTGGAAAGTCAACAGTTGCCAGTTATCAGATGCCAGTTGCCAGCTATCAGTTGTCAGAATAAAGACTTCAGAGGCTTACCCTGATGCCTGTGATCTGTGATCTAAGGTCTATTATCTAGCACCTGTGATCTACGAACTACCAACTACCAACTGCGAACTAAAATTAATGTTTAAAGTGCCGCATCCCGGTGAACACCATCGCTATTCCGTGTTCATCGCAGGCCTTGATGGAATCCTCGTCCCTCAGGGACCCCCCGGGCTGGATTATCGCCTTAATGCCGGCCTTCGCCGCTGCTTCCACGCAGTCTGCAAAGGGGAAGAAGGCGTCCGAAGCCATAACGGCACCCTCAAGGCCGAATCTGGCCTGTTTAATGGAGTTTTCCACAGCCCAGATCCTGTTGACCTGTCCCGGGCCTATCCCCAGCGTCTGCCCGTTCTTTGCGATTACTATACCGTTGGACTTTATGTGCTTGGATACCTTCCATGCGAACATGAGGTCCTCCATGGTCTGCCGGTCCGGCTTTGCCTGTGTCACCACCTTCAATTCCTGATCTGCAAGGAGTCTGTCCGCATCCTGTACCAGCAGGCCTCCGTTTACCTTTTTAATATCCGCCCGGGAACCTGTGTCCTTGCTGCTGATGTTGTCCAATCTAAGTATCCTTATGTTCTTTTTGCTCTTCAGTATCTCAAGGGCATCACCGGTATAACCCGGGGCTATTACTATCTCTATGAAGATTTCGTTTATGGCGCCCGCGGTATCCCTGTCGATTATGCTGTTTGACGCCACTATGCCGCCGAATATCGAAACCGGGTCGCACTCAAAGGCCTTTTTCCACGCCTCGAATACCGTATTCCCGACTCCCACCCCGCAGGGGTTGGTATGCTTGACGCCTATTACCACCGGTATATTGGGGTCAAACTCCTTCAGCAGCTCCAGCGCGCCGTTTGTATCATTTATATTGTTGAAGGAAAGCTCTTTCCCGTGCAGCTGGACCGCTTCCGTAAGGGTGCCTGCCCTTTTTCCCACCTCCCGGTAAAAGGCGGCCTTCTGGTGGGGGTTCTCGCCGTACCTGAGGTCCTGTATCTTTTCATATGTAAGCGTTAGCTGCTGCGGGAATTCTATGCCCAGCCTTTCGTTGAAATACCCGGTTATAAGGGCATCGTAGTGGGCAGTGTGGCTGAAGACCTTCGCACAAAGCCTGAACTTCAGCTCAGAGGAAATATCCCCGTTCTGCTCAAGCTCTCGGATAACCGTATCATAGTCGGCAGGGTCCACGATAACCGCAACATCCTGGTAGTTTTTGGCCGCGGCCCTGAGCATGGTGGGGCCGCCGATATCTATGTTCTCTATAGCTTCCTCCAGGGTAACGCCGGGTTTCTGAATGGTCTCCTTGAAGGGATAAAGGTTTATTACAACCATGTCTATGGGTTTTATGTTCAGCTCGTTGATCTGCCTCATATGCTCCTCATTCTTCCTGATGGCAAGCAGCCCCGCATGAATGCTGGGATGCAGGGTCTTAACCCTTCCGTCAAGGCACTCCGGGAATCCCGTCACCTCGGATATGCCTATAACCTCCACACCGTTTTCCTGCAGCACCCTGGCGGTACCGCCCGTTGATACAATCTCATAACCATACTTAACAAGCACCCTGGCAAATTCCACTATGCCCGTTTTGTCCGAGACGCTGATCAAGGCTCTTTTCTTCATAGCGCACCTCCATCTTTTATATAAACTCTCCTGCCGTCGATGCAGAGCATTTCATTGCAGAAAAGCCTTACTGCCTCCGGCAGCAGCCTGTGTTCCACCTCAAGCACTCTCTTAGCAAGGCTTCCCACCGTATCATCCTGGTATACCTTTACCGCTTCCTGCAGTATAATGGGTCCGGTGTCGGCCCCCTCATCAACAAAATGCACGGTAGCCCCTGTTATTTTCACACCGTACTCCAATACCGCCCTGTGAACCTTCTCCCCGTAATACCCAACACCGCAGAACGAGGGTATCAGGGAAGGGTGTATGTTGATAATCCTGTTCTGAAACGTCTGTACAAATCCTTTGGACAGTATTTTCATATACCCCGCCAGCACAACGAGGTCAATATGCAAATTTTCCAGTTTCTCTATAATGCTGTTGTTATAATCCTCATAGGAGGCAAAGTCCCCCGGATTCAACCACAAACCTTCGATACCCTTAGCCCTGGCCCTCTCAAGGGCAAAGGCCTCTCTGTTATCCGAGATAACCGTCATAATCTTTGCATTATTTATGTACCCGGATTCTATGCCGTCTATTACCGATTGGAGGTTGCTTCCCCTGCCGGATGCAAGCACTGCTATTCTTTTGTATTCCATAATTCTACTCCTCCGGTACCTGAGAATATCCTTCCAATGACCCTGGGTTTTTCCTCCCTTAATGCCTCCAGCACCCTGTCCGACTGCTTCGGGGATACTACCATAACCAAACCCATGCCCATGTTGAAGGTCCTGAACATTTCCTCGGTTTCAACATTGCCGTTTTTCTGAAGGTAGCTGAAAACCGCGGGTATTTCCCAGCTTCCGAGTTCAATCCCCGCCGTAAGTCCGCCGGGTATAACCCTTGGGATATTGTCAATAAAACCTCCGCCCGTTACATGTACGATGCCCTTTATTTCCGCCGACCGGAGAGCCGCCTTGATCTGATTTACGTATATCCGCGTAGGCTTCAGAAGTTCCTCCCCCAGCGTACAGCCGAATTCTTCAATATATGAATCCACGTTTAAGCCCATTTTGTTGAATACTATGCTGCGGACCAGGGAGAACCCGTTGCTGTGCACCCCGGAGGACGGAATCCCGATGATAAGGTCCCCTTCTTCAATCGAGTGCCCGTCTATAATTTGGTCCCTATCCACAACACCCACCGCAAACCCTGCCATATCATATTCGCCATCGCTGTAAAACCCCGGCATCTCCGCGGTCTCGCCCCCTATAAGGGCACACCCGGCTTCACAGCAGCCGTCGGATATTCCCTTGACAATATCAGCCACCTTCTCCGGGTCCAGCCTGCCCGTGGCTATATAGTCCAGGAAGAATAACGGAACTGCACCCATACAGGCTATATCGTTGACGCACATTGCCACACAGTCAATTCCCACCGTATCGTGCTTGTCCATCATGAACGCAAGCTTGAGCTTTGTTCCTACACCGTCGGTCCCGGATACAAGCACAGGCTTTTTGTAGTTTGACAGGTCGGGCTGAAAAGCGCCGCCAAAACCCCCGATTCCTCCCAGCACACCGGGAATACGGGTCCTGGCCACGTGCTCTTTCATCAGTTCCACAGCCCTTGCTCCGGCATCGATATCCACACCCGAATCCCGGTAAGACAGATTACTCATAGAAAACCTCCTTACTTCTGCAGAATATACTTATCCCCTTCTTCGGGGACCGCCATGGGGTAGTTTCCGCTGAAGCATGCATCACAGTAGGCTAAATCCCCGCCCACTGCTTCCTTTAATCCCTGCAGGCTCAGATAACCAAGGCTGTCCGCCCCAATCATCCGCCTTATATCCTCAACCGAGTAATTAGCGCCTACCAATTCCCTCCGGGAAGGTGTATCTATTCCGAAGTAGCATGGGTACTGCACCGGTGGGGAACTGACCCGCAGGTGCACCTCAATGGCTCCGGCGTTTTTTATCATCTGTACAAGCTTACGGCTTGTCGTTCCCCTTACTATTGAGTCATCGACCATAACAACCTTCTTACCCCTGACTATATCCTCCAGGACATTCAGTTTAAGGGCCACTCCTATTTCTCTGAGCCTTTGCTTTGGCTGGATAAAGGTCCTTCCCACATACCTGTTCTTAACCAGGCCCTCCACAAACGGAATGCCGGAAGCCTCCGAGTATCCTATGGCCGCAGCGGTACCCGAATCGGGAACAGATATGACAATGTCCGCTCGGGCGGGGTGCTCCCTGAACAGTACGGTCCCCGACCTCTTCCTTGCCATGTATATGTTTTTCCCGCCCATTATGCTATCCGGCCTGCCAAAGTATATAAACTCGAATATGCAAAGCCTGTCTGACCCCGGGATATCCGCATGGTAGCTCCGGGGGCCTGCCCCATCTATTACCATAATCTCTCCGGGCTCCACGTCCCTTATGAGCCTTGCGCCTACGGTATCAAAGGCACAGCTTTCGGAGGACAGCAGATAGCTGCCATCCTTCTTCCCGAGACTCAAAGGGCGGATTCCGTAAGGGTCCCTTGCCCCGATGAGCTTATCCCCGGTCATTATGACAATGGCATAGGCCCCTTCTATCATCTTCATGGTTTCCCTGACCGCATCGACAATATCGCCCTTGTCCAGCCTTGCTATCAGGTTGGCAATCACTTCACTGTCTATGGTGGTCTGGAAGATCACACCTTCGTTCTCAAGCTGTTTGCGGAGCACTCCGGCGTTGACCAGGTTCCCGTTATGCGCCAGGGCGATATTCCCATTCCTGTACCTGACGACCAGGGGCTGCGCATTGATAATATGGCTGTCCCCCGTGGTGGAATACCTGACATGGCCGCAGGCGATACCGCCCTCCAGGTCCTCCAGGATCTCATCGTCAAATACCTCGGACACCAATCCCATCTGCTTGTAGTGCCTGATGCGGCCGCCGCTGCTCACCGCTATTCCGGCGCTCTCCTGGCCTCTGTGCTGCAACGCGTACAGGCCGTAATAGGTTATCCGGGACAGGCCCTGGTTCTCCCCTCCATAGATGCCGAAAATGCCGCATTCTTCCCTGAGTTTGTCTTCCGGTAGGACTATTCCATTATACATTTCAAAGCCTCCCGCCACTGGATTTCCATATCCTTGACCGGCAAATCTATTTCTTTGTGACCGTTTATCGCAACTTCGAGCGTGCTGCCCCCCACATGGCCCATATTTAAACAATCCACGCCGGTTTTGCGTGCCAGTTCCTCAACCCTGGCAAGGTCATCCGGGCTTGTTGTTATTATTATCCTTGACTGGCTTTCCCCGAAGAGGAGAGCATCCTTCCGCAGGCCGTCCCCGCATGATACCACTGCTCCGATATTGCCCGAAATGCAGCATTCCGCCAGGGCTACGGCAAGACCCCCTTCGCTGCAGTCGTGGGCAGACTTGACGTATCCCTTCCTGATGCCCTCCAGACAGCATTCCTGCACCTTCTTTTCGGTTTGCAGGTCAAGCTCGGGCACCGCGCCCCTCTCCATACCGTGTATAACCTTCAGGTATTCGCTGCCGCCGATTTCTCCTTTGTTCATACCCAGCATCAGCACCACATCGCCTTCATCCCTGAAGGCCTGGGTGGTAATGTGGTCCACATCCTCAACCAGTCCTACCATGCCTACTATGGGCGTAGGGAATACCGCATCGGTCTCGGTCTCGTTATAAAAGCTTACGTTGCCGCTGATTACGGGAGTTCCCAAAGCGCGGCACGCATCGCTCATACCTGAAACCGACTGGCGGAACTGCCAGAAGATTTCCGGTTTTTCCGGGTTGCCGAAGTTAAGCCCGTCCGTCACCGCCAGCGGCCTGGCACCGCTGCAGACCAGGTTTCTGGCAGCTTCTGCTATGGCTATCGCACCTCCCACACCGGGGTTAAGGTAACAATACCTGCTGTTGCAGTCGGTTGTAAGGGCTATGGCTTTCCTGGTTCCCCTTATCCTGATAACCGCAGCGTCCGAGCCGGGTGTTACCGCCGTACAGGTTCTGACCATGTGGTCGTACTGCCTGTATACCCACTCTTTGCTGGCGATATTAGGTGAGCCCAGCAGCTGCAGCAGAATTTCGTTCATATCCTCGGGTATAGGGATACTATTCAAATCAAGGGTTTTGCGCTCCTCTATATAGCCGGGTTCCCTGTACTCCCTATGGTAGACAGGCGCCTGGTCGGCAAGGGATTTTGCGGGGACCTGTCCTACTATCACGCCTTTATCCCTTATCGTCAGCATTCCGTCATCGGTGACCCTGCCGATTACCGATGAATGCAAGCCCCATTTTTCAAATATTGCAGTTACTTCATCCTCCCTGCCCTTTTCTACGATAACCAGCATCCTTTCCTGGGACTCGGATATCATTACCTCCACCGGGATCATACCGGCTTCCCGCCTTGGTACAAGGCTCACGTCTATGTCCATGCCGCTGTTGCCCCTGCTTGCGGTTTCACTGCATGCGGAGGTCAAGCCCGCTGCTCCGAGGTCCTGCACACCGACAACACACCCTGTCTGGAACAGTTCCAGGCACGCTTCCAACAGCAGCTTCTCCATAAAGGGGTCCCCAACCTGTACGGCGGACCTGTTCTCCTGCGACTCCTGGGTAAGCTCGGTTGACGCAAAGCTGGCGCCTCCCATACCGTCCCTTCCGGTGGACGCACCGACAATCATGACCGCGTTGCCTGCCCCTGCCGCCGTACCCCTCTTTATATCCTTATGTTCAATTATTCCTACGCACATTGCGTTAACCAGCGGATTTCCCTTGTAACAGTCGTTGAAATACACCTCGCCGCCTACGGTCGGTATCCCGATACAGTTGCCGTAACCTGCTATCCCTGCCACAACGTGCTCAAAAAGGTATTTTGTCCTGCTGTTATCCAATTCACCGAACCGGAGAGAGTTCAACGACGCTATGGGGCGGGCTCCCATAGTGAAAATATCCCTTATAATTCCCCCTACGCCGGTTGCCGCTCCCTGGTAAGGCTCTACGGCAGACGGGTGGTTGTGGCTCTCTATCTTCATAACCACCGCCATATTATCCCCTATGTCAACTATTCCCGCGTTTTCACCCGGTCCCTGGAGCACCCTCTCACCCGAAGTCGGGAACATGCGGAGAACCGGTTTGGAGTTTTTGTAGCTGCAGTGCTCCGACCACATAACCCCGTACAGATTAATCTCAAGCTCGTTCGGCTCCCTGCCCAGAATACCCTTTATCTTCTCGTACTCATCGCAGGTCAGGCCGACTTTCCGGTAAAGGTCCTTATCCATCGATGCCGCCCCCTTCCAGGTAGTTTATTATGGATTTGAATATGATTACCCCGTCTTCATTGTTCAGAATCCTTTCCATGCATCTTTCGGGGTGCGGCATCATCCCGAGGACATTTCTTTTCTTATTGCATACTCCGGCGATATTCTTCAGGGAACCGTTGGGGTTTCGGCCTTCAATCACCTGGCCGTCCGGACCGCAGTACCTGAAGACGATCTGGCCGTTTACCTGCATTTCCTCCAGGGTGCTGTCGTCAACAAAATAGTTTCCGTCACCATGGGCAATCGGAATATTCAATACCTGCCCCTCTTCGCAAAGGTTTGTAAAGGGAGTATTGGCATTCTCCACCTTCACCGATATGGTTTCGCATATAAACTTCATGTTCTGGTTTCTTAAAAGCGTACCGGGCAGGAGGCCCGCCTCTGTCAGTATTTGAAATCCGTTGCATATGCCTATGACCGGTTTCCCCCTGTCCGCAAACTCGATCACTTTGTCCATAACCGGTGAAAACCTGGCTATGGCCCCGCAGCGAAGATAGTCGCCATAGGAAAAACCGCCGGGCAGCACTATACAGTCAAACCCTGACAGGTCTCTGTCTTTGTGCCATATATATTCGGTCGGCTGGCCCATTACATCCCTCAGGGCATGATAACAGTCAATATCACAGTTGGAACCCGGAAACACAACCACGCCAAATTTCATCCCTATACCTCCAGAATCTCGTAAGAGTAGTCCTCAATAACGGTATTTGCCAGAAGCTTTTCGCACATGTCCTTGAGGTTTTCTTCCGCCTCTTCCCTTGTCGGGTTCTCCAGTTTCAACTCAATCAGCTTGCCCATCCGCACGTCCTCAACCCCATCGTATTTCATCGACAGAAGGGCTTCCTTTATCGCATTTCCCTGCGGGTCCGCTATGCTTTTCTTCAATGTAATGAATACCCTGGCGTAATACATACTATTTACCCCCCAACAGTCTTTCCAGTACCTCATGATAGCTCTCCTCTACCTTTCCGAGGTCCCTTCTGAACCTATCCTTGTCCAGCTTTTCATTGGTGTCCGCATCCCACAATCTGCAGGTATCCGGAGATATTTCATCAGCCAGAATTATTTCACCGCAACACCTTCCGAACTCCAGTTTGAAATCCACCAGCTTGATATTCGCTCTCTTAAACCGCTCGACCAATATATCGTTTATCCTGAAAGCCATAGCCTTTATCTTTTCCACTTCTTCCGGGGTGGCAAGCTTCATCGCCTCGATATGGTATTCATTGATCATAGGGTCTCCCAGCTCATCGTTCTTGTAGCAGAACTCCAGCACCGTTACCGGGAGCACCGTTCCTTCCTCCAGTCCCAGCCTTTTTGAAAGGGAACCGGCGGCGATATTCCTGACAAGGACTTCCAGCGGAACTATCTCAACGCTCTTTACCACCATGTTTCTGTCATCGATCTTCTCAATATAGTGGGTGGGTATACCTTCCTTTTCAAGCAATTCAAACAGATATGCGGACATTGCATTGTTGATGATGCCCTTTTCAACGATTGTGCCTTTCTTAACCCCGTTGAACGCTGTGGCATCATCCTTGTATTCAATTACATACCTGCCGCTTTCCTCGGTGGCAAACACCTTCTTTGCCTTACCTTCGTAGAGCATCTCAAGTTTTTTCATTGCCAAACCTCCGTTTCTTGATTTTTGCCTTATGTTAGTTTATCCCGTACCTCAAGGTCCTTTTGTTTAACGTCATCAGCCATCTGTTTCCTGTAATCCTTAAGCCTTTGCCGCAGCTCAGGGTATTTAAGGGACAATATCTGTACCGCAAGAAGGGCGGCATTCTCGCTTCCATCTACAGCAACCGTGGCTACGGGTATGCCCTTGGGCATCTGAACTATCGAAAGAAGTGAATCCAGACCGTCCATGGTGGACGACTTTACAGGTATGCCGATAACCGGCACCGTGGTGAGGGCAGCCAGCACTCCCGGGAGGTGGGCTGCTTTTCCGGCAGCTGCAATTATCACATCCACGCCCCTGGCCTCGGCGCCTTCCGCGAATTCCACGGCCATACCGGGCGTCCTGTGGGCGGATATAACCCTGACCTCCTTGCCTATACCGAACTTGTCCAGTATTTCCAGAGCTCTTCCCACCACCGGAAGGTCTGAATCGCTTCCCATCACAACAGCAACTTTTGGACTATTCACTAAAAATCCCTCCTATCGCATAAAAGCCCTGCAAAGGTTTGGGTGAAACCTCCGCAGAGCATTGTTAACGGGGGGTACGTTTACCGTACACGGATTTGTATCAAAAAATGCAAATCCGTTTTCACCCATAGTCAGACAATTTACGGTTGCCTGGTAGAAACTCGCGGACCTTATTACCGCAGTTATATGAGTGAAACGCTATTAAGCTTGTTGTCTCTTTAATCTTAACAAAGCCCTATACCAGTGTCAATAGAATTTACGAATAATTTACAATCTATACGTTTATTTATCTGAAATAATACGTATGATTTTATCTGTTTATGATATGAATGTTCGTTAAACAGGAGAAGGTATGTCCCCTGACATTAAATAAACTGCAGGGTTAATAATATTGTTTCACTCCGAGCAAAAAATATAGAAAACAAACTTCATATCTGATACAATTTTAAAAACAGGAACAGCAGCAGGGAGGCGGTATAGTGAAGGAATATAGAATTGCAGTAATTCCCGGCGATGGTGTCGGTAAAGAAGTTATGCAGGAAGGACTCAAAGTCCTGAAAAAAGTTTCAAGCATCAACGGTGGTTTGGGTTTCGCCTTTGACCATTTTGCCTGGGGCTGTGAATACTACCTTAGAAACGGAAAGATGATGGACGAGGACGGGCTTGAAAGGCTCAAGTCCTACGATGCAATACTGCTCGGTGCCGTAGGATTCCCCGGTGTTCCGGACCATATTTCCCTCAGGGACCTTCTGCTGAGGATTCGGCAGGGCTTCAACCAGTACATAAACTTACGTCCGGTTAAACTTCTTCCCAATGTGGAGTGCCCGATAAAGAACAAGGGTCCTGAAGACATAGATATGGTGTTTGTAAGGGAGAATACCGAAGGAGAATATGCGGGTGTAGGCGGTTTCCAGAGAGAGGGCAGCCAGGATGAGGTAGCACTTCAGACAAGCGTTTTTACAAGGCGCAACACCGAAAGGGTTATGGATTTTGCGTTTAAACTCGCCGGGAAAAGAAACAAAATGAAAAAGCTCACCAGTGTTACAAAATCCAACGCCCTGAATTACAGCATGGTATTCTGGGACAGGGTTTTCAAGGAGGTATCGGCGAAATATCCCGACATACAAACCGAGTCCTACCACGTGGACGCGACATCAATGTACATGATTCAGCGGCCGGAGGATTTTGACGTTATAGTTGCCTCAAACCTGTTTGGCGACATCCTTACCGATTTGGGTGCAGCCCTTCAGGGAGGATTGGGCTTCGCTGCAGGGGCCAACATTAACCCCGAGCGTGAATTCCCGTCCATGTTCGAACCGGTTCACGGCTCAGCGCCGAATATTGCAGGAAAGAATATCTCGAATCCGATCGCAATGGTCTGGACTGTCAAGCTCATGCTGGATTTCCTGGGCCATAGAGAAGAAGGAAACATAATCATTGATTCTATTACTGAAGTCCTTAAGCACAGAGAAAGGCTGACACCGGACCTGGGAGGATCGGGCTCCACTTCACAGGTCGGAGACATGATCTGTCGGGCCATGGAAAAACAAGCTATATAAAAGACATACCAGACAGGGGGATGCCAGACAAGGGGAAGCAAAAGAACCGTCCCTTTGCTTCCCTTTGCTTCCCTAGGCGCCGTATTTGTCCAGCCTCCTGGCGTTTGCCAGGAGCAAAGGCATGAGGTACTTGCTCTCGAAGAAACCCAGACCTCCTATATTGCACTGGTTTTCTGTAAACCTTGTGGTATCATCCGCACCGCAAAACGGTGAATTTATCAGCACCGGAACGGGGTGCCAGCTGTGGGAACGCAGGGCGCAGGGAGAAGAGTGGTCCCCCGTTATCGCGAGCACATTGGGGCGCTTGCCGAGCAGCACCGGAAGGGCCCTGTCCACCTTTTCAATTACGCTGACCTTTGTTTCAAATTCGCCATCTTCACCGGCCTGGTCGGTACCCTTAACGTGTATAAAGAAAAAATCATATTTATTGTGGAACTCAACATAGGTTTCGAACAGCCCCTCTACCGAATCCGGAGCGGGTAAAAGCGTCATGCCCAGCAGGTCCGCTATTCCCCTGTACATGGGATAGGCTGCAATGGCAGCCGCCTCCAGCATGTATTTCTGCTTAAAACCGGGGATACGGGGCCTGGAAGAGATCCCCCTCAGCAGTATGCCGTTCGCAGGGTGCTCATCCTTTATCAGGCCGTTTGCTTTCTCAATAAATTTGTTTATTATACCTGCCGTAAAGGCAGCCTCTTCCTTCTGGGCTTCGGCCTTTAACGGCGCAAGCCCTTCGTGCTGCGGGTCGGTATCATTTATGGCGGGATTAAGGTCCTGTCCCCTGAATACAACCACAAATCTGTGCCCTTTACCCGCTTCTATTATAACCTCAATTCCATCTATCTCCTTAATCTCCTTGAGTTTTTCGCAGAGCTCCCGGTTCTTTTCGGTCGGTATCCTTCCTGCCCGTCTGTCGGTAATAATGCCCTTTTCATCCAGCGTGGCGAAATTCGCCCGGGCAGCCACATCCCCGTGCTTGAGTTCTACCCCCAAACCCACCGTCTCAAGTACCCCCCTGCCAATAACCGTCTCTATCGGGTCATACCCGAATATCCCAAGGTGCCCCGGACCGCTGCCGGGTGTTATCCCGGGCAGGACAGGTATATGCCTTCCGCAAACCGAACTCTTTGCAAGAATATCCAGGTTTGGGGTCGAAGCATATTCCAGGGGGGTCTTGTTGCCATAGTCACTGTCCGGTATATCCCCCAACCCATCCAAAACAACCATTACTATCTTCGAATTGTTTTTCTTGATAAGCCCTTCCATAACCTTATCGATGCTCATCCTGCCACACCCCTTGTCTAATATTGTTATCTACCAAAACTTCATTTATCCAACATTTCTATTAAAAAATATTTCTCCATTTCATGAAATCTAAAGTCTTCCCGTTGACCTGTAAGTATAAGGGATAATCGTGAATTTTTATCATTAAACAATGCAAATTTTAAAAATTCAATTGATGTCTCATCAATACAATGGAAATTTTTGATCCCTATCCAGATTATTAATTTGCTTGATAGATGATTTAAAACCTGAACCATTGCCTTGAAAATTCTGTTCTTCTCTACTTCCGGCGATAAATGCTCATAGCCGACAGCTGTTAGGCCAAGAGTATCAAGTACGCTTAAGTTAAGCCGGGCTAAATCCATCCAATAGTGCTGGGGAATCTCTTCTAATATTTCATCCGATACCGATGTAACGATTTCCTCAATTAAACTGGAAATCCAATAATAGGAAACTTTTATGGGATAGCATTCGGTATTAAATACAAGCGTATTCCCTCTATCTCTTTTCTGTATTATGTCTCCTTGAACATTTTTATCCTGTGAATAAAAAATTTTAACCTTATTGCTATAAGAGTGTTCTTGTGTTTTTTCCTGTAAATAACTTTCATGGTGCTTATCACATTTTACTATCTCTTCATAAATCTTTTTAGTACTGTCCATAGGTCCCACGTTTAGTTCTTCCCTTAGTACACTGCAGCACCTTTTATACTGATTCAAAGCTGATTTCCTGTCTCCCAACTCCAGATAAACCTTTATAAGCTCTACATACAATTCTTCCTGAAGGGGATTGTGCCTCAACATCTCTTCCAGTACTTCAATACATTTAAAATAATTCCCCTGATTTTTATAAATCGAAGTAAGCTGGCATAATACTTCAAAATATTTTCTCTGAAATCTCTGCCGTTCATAGAATATCCAGTCATTCCATTCCGGACAGTTTTTGATATAAAAGCCTTCAAGAAAGTCTCCCCGGTATATGCTCTTTATTCTTTCCAGCTGTTTTAAGGAATTGAACTCTTCTCTTTGATTTATGGCCTTCAGCATGTCCTCCATTTCGAAAACATCCACATATATATCCGGACCATCCATGTTGAGCTTGCACCGGTCCTTTTGGGTGATGATAAGCTCGTGTCCGTCATGGCCATCCATAAGTGTCTTTCGTAAGGCCCAAAGATTATATCTCATATTATACCGTACAGCTTCGATATTGCCGGAATCCCAGAAAAAAGAAGCCAGTTTGTCCCTGCTTATAGGCTTCCCTTTATGAAAAGCCAAATAGCATAGAATCCCTATGGCCTTATTGCTCATCTTATCGATAATAGGGCGACCGTTCAACAGAATCCTCAGATTTCCCAGCATGTATATTTCGAGCCTGGCCAATTCCATCACAACCTTATCTCATGAACAGGATATTGCCTTCCTTAATGGTTGCCATAACCTTTATATCTTTAATATGGGCTTTGTTTACCTTTAGAGGATTTTGATCCAATACTACCAGATCTCCAAGTTTTCCCACTTCTATGCTTCCCTTCTGCTTTTCTTCAAAAACAGCCTTTGCTCCGTTTATGGTATAGAATTTAAGCGCTTGCATGACATCAACGGAATACTCGACCTTAGGATGATTTACCGCCGTATGGATTCCCAGAATGGGATTCATGGGAGTAACATCACTGTCGGAGCCCCCTACCACGGTGATTCTCCTCTCAAGTATTTTCTTCAAGGGGTTTGTCCTTCTACTCCTTTCTGGGCCCAGCCTTGTTTCATACATACCGTTCTTATTTCCCCAGAAATATTCATAGGCAGGCTGCATGGAGAGTATCAGTCCCAATCGGGCTGCCCTATCAATATGCTCTTCGAGCGGCAGTTCAAAGTGTTCTATACGGTGGCGGTGGTCCTCCCTTGGATATATAGATTGTGCATATTCATAGGCATTCAATATCTGTTCTATGGCTCTGGTACCTATGGCATGAACAGTTACTTGAAGGTGACTGGTATGGGCATTCAACACAAATTCATTTAAATCCTCCTGGCTAAAAAACAGGACGCCGCTGGTTGAGGAGTCATCGCTGTAGGCTTCGGCTAAGGCTGCCGTCCTTGACCCAAAGGAACCGTCAAGGAATATGCATCCCCCAATCCTGGACAAATTCTTATTTAGAATCTTCTCTATATTTACAGTTTGATAAAACAATACTACATCTATTGGGAAAACTTCTTTGTTATTGAATATCATCTCCGCATCCTTGTCATGGAAGGTAAAACCTCCTTCCATGGCATTCAATGTAGTTATCCCATTTTCAACAGCCTTGTTCAGGGCTTTATTAACCGCCTTAAGCCTCGTCTGGTCAGAGATGGTGTTGAAGATTTGATTCCGAACCAGAGCACCGGCTTTTCCCGTTAGCAAGCCTGTAGGAAGATTTCTTTCATCCCTAGCTATGCCCTCAAGATTGTAGGGTAGACTCAGCTGGTGCAGGGCCAGGGAATTGACAACGCTTGTATGATATTCCACTCTGTTGATCCAAACGGGATTATTGGGCGCACATTCATCCAGTTCATACCGGGTGGGCATCCTTTGTTCTTCAAGGCGTAATTCGTCAAACCCTATACCCCTAATCAATTTTCCGGGCGGCATATTTTGGGCCTTTTTTTCTATCAGCACAAGCAATTCGTTTATGCTTTTTACATTGCTCAAATTCACATCCAGCATATTCAGGCCGGTTTGTACCAGATGGACATGGCTGTCATAAAAGCCCGGCAGCACGGTTTTCCCATCTAAATCAAGGACTTCATTGGCATAATCCAAATATTTTTTATACCCTTCGCCATCTCCCAGGTCGATTATTTTCCCCTGGCTTACTGCTATCCAGTTGCATATTGTATTATTGTCATCCATAGTCAGCACTGTGCCATCATATACGACTAAGTCTATCTCTCCCATATTCATCACCCTTTCCCATGCCACCATAAAGACAGCTTTAGAGTATACCCATAGATTTATATTCGACAAATTCTTTCTATACCTTTTTTTCTTGTTGTTTTTTTCAATTTTTTCCCCAACATGCATATGAACCAGCATTTGCTGGTTCATATAATATGATTATGACAATGTTCTGCAAAGAAAATCATAGATTACCTCTGCCGTCTTCACGACACTGTACAGTGAAACATATTCGTCGCCCGTATGATAATTTTCTCCCCATGGGCCGAATACAAAAGTAGGCAGTTTTGCCCTAGCCCCCAGATGATTAAAATCTCCTATGCTGGAGAAATATGCTATTTCGCCGGGCTTACCCGTCACAGCCGTGATGCTTTCCTGCAGTTTTTGTGTGTAGGGATGGGATTCTTCTACTATATACGGCTCAAAGCCTCCATTCTGTGGATGGGGTGCATCCCTGAATTTCATGACTGCAGTGCCCTTAATATTCGCCCGTCTAATGGCTTCCTGCAGCTCTTCCTCCAGGCATTCCCGGCTTTCCCCCCTGACCACATGTCTGAATACCGTAAAAGAAGCTTTATCTGCCACACTGCAGACAGCTCCTCCGCCTTCCGCTTTGATTATGCAAATTGACCCCGTACCCAATTTTTCATCTGTTATCAACTTTGAATTCTTTAACTCCATCATAACCCTGGCTGCTTCCACAACTGCATTGATACCCTGCTCCGGGTTTGCAGCATGGGCCGATTTCCCTGTAAATTCCACCGTATAATTCCATCCTCCCCTGGCTCCGAGGCAAAGGCACGGAAAACTAACTCCGGTAAATCCGCTGCTGGGCTCAGGTACTATGGCCACATCCACTCCGTCAGCCATACCATCCATAATTATAGCGTCAGTTCCCAATCCATAGGGCCCTTCTTCATCGGATACCAGGGTATAGAGTATCTCTCCGTTAAAATCCTTAACGGTATTGATAAATGCTTCTAAGGCCAGCATTATGGCGGCCGAACCGGATTTCATATCCAGAGAGCCTAGTCCGTAAAGCCGGTCTCCTTCTATGGTGGCTTTCAGCGGGTTCTTTGTCCAGCTTTCACAAATTTCAACCGTATCCATATGGCCGTTCAATAGGATTCTGGGACCTTTTTCATTCCCCTTAATTCTCCCCACCACATTGATTCCATTAAAATTTGTTATCCTTTTTTCATAATAACGATGATATTCAGCCGGGATATCCCTTTCCCGGAACCAGTTATAAGCAAACTCCATGATTTCTTTCTCACGAAAATACGGACTATAAATCTCGACCAACTGTGTAAGTAGTTCAATTACTCTATCACGATTAATATACCTGTCTGCTCTAACGGTCATTTCTATGTTTAACCCCCTAACAGTTAGGATAAAAAAACAATCCTGATATCATATGATTCAATAGTCAGGGACAGTCTTCATTGCAGTTATAAAACCGCAAGAAAGAATGTCCCTTGACTAAACTTGCCGAAGATATATTGTTAAATCAATTATGCAGTTTCTTTCTCACCGTCATGGTAAGTCTTAACAGACGTGATTTCTCCTTCCTTGAACATGAATTTTCCGGTTACGGCATAAATAATCGCAATGATTGGTGCCAAATATGCCAGGAACACGTAGGGAAGATATTCCACGGTTGCTACGCCCAGGACCCCGGTAAAGTAAACACCGCATAGCCCCCATGGTACCAGAGGTGATGTAACTGTGGCGGAATCCTCACATGTCCTGGAACAAACCTGGGGCAGCAGATTTAATCTTCTATAGGCGGGCACCAGCATTCGCCCGGGAATAATTATGGCCATGTATTGGCTGGCGGAGAACAGGTTCACGGCTATACTGGAAAGTACATGGGTAATTATTAAGCCTTTTACATTGCTGACCAGGCCTGAAATCTTATCTAACAGCACTTCCAGCATCCTTGTCTTCTCAATAATTCCACCGAAGCTCAGAGCAATAAAACCTAACGAAATGGTCCACATCATGCTTTGGAGACCTCCGCGGCTTAACAGTTTATCTACAGCCTCTATTCCTGTTTCTGAAGTAAAACCATAGTTCATGAAGTTAAGAACATCTGCCAGGCTGTACCCCTGGAAGATCATTGCAAATGCACCACCCACCAGGGAAGCTATGATCATGACAGCCAGCCCCGACATCTTACGTACCGCTAAAACTATAACCAAAATTGGTGGAATTAAAGTAATAGGGCTGATGAAATAACTCTCCTTCAAACCGGTCAAGATGGCATCAACCTGCGCTGTGTCTATTGTTCCTCCCGAGAATTTTGCTCCCATTATTCCATACAGAGCCAGTGAAATAAGTACAGCAGGCCCCGTGGTGTAAATCATGCTTTTTATATGATCAAATAAATCAGCTTCAGCCACACCGGCTGCCAGGTTAGTAGAATCTGACAATGGTGACATCTTATCGCCGAATATTGCTCCGGAGACAACTGCTCCTGCGGTAATAGGCGCAGGAATTCCCAACCCATAACCTATTCCCATGAAAGCCACCCCAAAGGTTGCCCCCGTTGTCCATGAGCTTCCTGTGGCAAGGGATGCAACACAGCATACAAAACAAACGGTAAGTAGAAATACAGAAGGTGATAGAATCTTAAGTCCGTAATAGATCAGAGTGGGTATTGTGCCCGCTGGAATCCATGACGCAATCAAAACCCCTACCATCATCAAGATCAGCATGGGCAGCATGGCTATTTGGCAGCCATAGAGGATTCCTTCCTGAACGTCATCCCATGTATAGCCCGACATCATTGCAACGATGGCTGCCACCACAGAGGCAAGAATCAAAGTGATATGTGTGACCCAATCCGCATGCAAGACAAAAATTTGTACAAACATGGCAACACATAGGAAAAGAATAACAAATAATGCCCCTCCAAAACTAGGTCTTTTCTCTTTGATACCCGACATTCACCAACACTTCCTTTCTGTATAATTTATATCAATCATATCACCGGCATGTGGGAAGGAGTGTTTTAAAAAATGTTTAATTTTTGTTTTCCTGATAAATTTTCAGAATTTTTTTTAAACCGCATCATAACGGGGTCAGGCTTGTCAAAACGGAAGCAGAAGCATGGAAGCATGGGCAAGTGGAAGCATGGGCAAGTGGAAGCATGGGTGTGAAGCATGGGTGTGAAGCATGGAAGCATGGGCATGGAAGCATGGGGACGGTTCTTTTGCTTCCGCAGATCGCAGTCGGCAGATCGCAGATATTAAATCACAGGTCGCAGGTGCTAGGTGCTAGGTACTAGGTGCTAGGTACTAGGTACTAGGTACTAGGTACTAGGTGCTAGGTACTAGGTGCTAGCCACTGGCCACTGATAACTGGCAACTATGAAAAAGTACCGCCAACACAGACGGTACTTCCTTTTAATGCCAGTCTATCTCATCACTTTATAACCCTGGTTAAATCCATTTTGGCATTGATAATTCGGTGAATTTCAATCGTATCTTCTAACACAACATAAAATACCAGGTATTTATCAACTACCATTTTTCGATATCGAAAACCCATTATATCTATTGGATATTCTTCACACATCAAGGAAAATTCTTTCAAAGTATTGATTTTGTCAATGATTCTATCATATTGTTTTATAGCTGTGCTTTGGTAGAATTGGGATAGATAATCAATCATATCTGCCAAATCAACCTTTGCAGTAGGAAGCATGCTAATTTTATAGCTTTTCAATCAGTTTTTCCCTCATTTCTTTAGATACTTCATCAAAATCATATCTGGCATCTGTTGATTTTGCTTCCAATGCAGCTTCTTTTAATTTTTCATAAATCATAATATCCAACTTATACTTTTCATAGGCTTCCATACTCATGACAACCATATCGCCATAGCCATTTTTAGTAAGAAATACCGGTTCAGCGGTTTCATGAACAATTCTCGATATATCGGCAAAGTTATTTCTTAAATCTGATACTGGTCTAATATGCGGCATAATACCACCCCTTAATTAGTATAGCATAATTTTATCATAATTATGCTAATTCATCAATTGAGTTTTAAGGATTTAGGGGTATTTTCTTTTTTACTCCCACTCTATCACCAAACTTTATCTTGAGGTTATTCCTCTTGATTTCAGTTATTTCTATTGTCTCATATTCTCATATTATTGTCTATTTTTGAGTTTAACAATTATTTTGTTTGAAAATCGTCAGTACCTTGAACTGCCATTCTCCCGGTATAGCTCCTGTTGATGTGAAGGTGAAGTCCTTCTCTGTTCCCTCGGTTACCTTGCCTGGTATCTCATGGCCTCTGTTGGTGTCAAAAAATCGGAGGCTCTCTTTGTGAATGTGTACGTCCAGCGCTATTCCGGTGAAGTCCTTCTCTTCCGGAAATCTAAAAACATATACAGCTCTTTTGTCCATAACCAGGCACCTCCTATTCCTAAAAATAAAGCCATGTATCGTGAAAGCACCGTGCTTTTACTGTGCCCTTTTGGTGCCTGCACGGTGCCTATACCATGTTATTATACTATAACCTCATCCACCTGTAAAATACCTATTGAAATTTCGGTGGTGGTATTTGGCTTGACTTCTTACAGGAGAGTGGATTCCGGTATTTGTTGAAATTCATAATCTGGATATAACTGTTGCCATCTGCATGGTAGCGCACGATAAAGCGGTTATCGTGCAGCTTCTGCAGCATTTCGTCAACCTGGCTGGCGGTTACATCATCGTACCCCATTATCATTTTTTTGATTTTCCTTGGTTTGTCCTCCAGGCGTCCTTCCCTACCTGCTATGCACCATAACCCTATGAATAAAAGGCGGGTCAATGGTGGAAGCTCGCCCATGGTATCCTTATTGAAAATGATTTGCTGTATGCTGCGTATTTGTTCCATCTGCCTGTGAAACTCAGGGGATAAGTGTACTTTGTTCATTTTGTTTTTCTCCTCTCCAAATATGCGATTAAACTCTTTTTCTCCGATGTATCCAGCTGCCGCCCAGCAGAAGTCTTCTCCGAGCTCTGCGTCTTCGCAGTGAATTTCAATGTTGCCATTCTCAAGCCTGGTGTATTCTGCATCCATAATGCTTTTGTACTTCTCTATGACGTAGTCGGTTATTCTGCAGTCTTCGTCCCATACAAATGATGCCGGCATGCCGCACCCTCCAATAATCAAGTCGCAGTCGATTTCTTCTCCGCTGCGTAAAAGGTCTAAAAAGTTACTCATGCGGTTAAATTCGATTACAACCGGTTCTCCATCGTTGCAATCAGGGCAAATGACACGAACCTCCTTGCCGTTGAGGGTGCTCACCTCGCATCCACATTTGTGGCATTTAAAAATCGCAAAACTCATTTTCGTTCCTCCTTTTCGGTATTCTGCCTGCTCCTGGTTGGTTATCCACCCGCGCCGCGTGGAGGCGGCAGGCTTGAGGGTACCGGCGGTCTTATTTTACCGCCGTCATGTAGTCGTAAAGTTTGGCCTTCAGGGTAAGGATCATGGATTCCTGCATCGTGGCTTTTACTCTCCAGTACTCCTCTTTCTGGAGGATGTCGGCGAGTTTGGTTTGAAGTCTCTCGATCTCTTTATTCAGGTCCTCGATGTTGGTCTGCATCAACTTAATCTTATTTTGATCATTCTGTCTGGCAGTCTTCATCTCTTGTAATTGCTTCTGGTACTTTCCCTCGGCTGTGTGCGCCTGGTCGATGTAATACTGCGTGGTGTAGGCTGCGTCGTCGTCGATGTTTCGCTCAGCAATCTCAAAGGCTCCGGTGAATGCTGCTGCCAGGTAGCTGTTTTCGCCAAGCTCGGCGACCATCTTTCTGATCTTCTCCAGGGTGTTGCGCTCCGCTTCCTTCGTGGCTATCATCGTTGTGCCTCCTTCTTGCTGATCCAGTTTTCCTTTGCCTGTCTGCAGGCTTCAAGGGTGGGTCTTACGCAGGAGAATAACTCTCCATCTGTGTGCCGGTAGTCGTATTGTACTGCTGTCTTCCTTGTGATGTTGCTCCTGAATTTTTCGTACTGTTCTTGGCCGTTGGCCAGATTCTTTGGGTTTAACATTTTGACTCCTCCTATCTACTTTGAACTATTGTTATTTGAAATTCGCTTCCGTCTGCGGTCCTGATTACCAGGCCCTCGTTGCATGTCATGATCCCACTGTCTTCGTAGCTTCTTGCGCTTGCTCCGTCGAGGTTTGTGTTTTCTATTGGTTCTCCGTATCCGATGATTGCCTGCAATGCTTCCTTTACTTCTGTTTCGGTCATTGTATTTTCGCCTTCTTATGTTTATGTTTAAATTATAAACGTTTTTGTTTAATGTGCGAATCACATTGTTTAAATATATTTGTGTAAACCTAAAATGTAATAGTTGACGTTTTAAATATTTTTGTTTATAATTAAAACATTGAAAGGAGTGTTTAATATGTCAGTGTCAGAGCAACTTAAAATATTGTGCGTAAAGCTCGGAATAAGTGTTTCAGAACTCGGACGGATGGCTGGAAAAAGCCCACAAGCTTTTAGTCAGAAGATGAAGAGGGAGAGCTTCTCGGTTGACGAATTGAAACAAATTGCAGAAGCAGCTGGCTGTAAATATGAAGGTGCCTTTATCATGCCAAACGGTGAAAAGGTCACCTACTAATCGAAGGGAGGATTTTTATAATGGGTAATAGTGAGAATACTTATAAATGCGAAATTTGCGGAAAAAAATTTACCATAACAATTTCAAGCGCTGGATACCCTGGGGGAAAAGAACGCGAAAGCATAAATTGTCCATGGTGTGGCGCTGAAAATGGCACCGAAGTAACAAGCGGTATTATTACCACGCATAAAGTGGATACAGAGGACGGTGTTGCACAATGACGATATATGAAAAAATCGACCACTATAAGGCGGCAATTGATGAACTGCGTCCTTTTGAAGGTGAACTGCTGAAAGAGCTCAAAGCCTATTACCGCATTGGCCTCACGTGGTCGAGCAACGCCATAGAGGGAAACACGCTAACTGAAAGTGAAACAAAGGTACTGCTGGAAGACGGGCTGACTGCTGGTGGGAAACCGCTCAAAGATACATTTGAGGCTCTCGGCCACGCACAGGCATATGATTTCATGTTTACGCTGCTGCATAGCCGCCAGATCACCGAGGGAGATGCTCTAACTATGCATCGGATGTTCTACAAGGACATCGATCCTGAGGCGGCCGGCCGGTATCGCACCAAGCCGGTAATAATCACCGGCTCCAAATATGCGGTGTGCAAGGTTGAACTAATACAGGCCGAAATGAATAAGCTGTTCCAGTGGGCTGCCAAGGAGCGGGATCAATATCACCCGGTCGAGTTCGCGGCCCAGCTACACAAACGGTTTGTATTCATCCATCCCTTCATCGACGGTAACGGACGGATTTCCCGGCTGCTCATGAACACAGCCCTCATTCAGGACGGATACATGCTGGCTGTGATCCCGCCAGTCTTACGTCAGGAGTATATCAGCCTGCTGGAACGAGCCCATAAGGACGACCGGCCGTTCATGGACTTTATTGCAGAGCGTGTACTGGAGTCCGAGAAAGAGATCATGCGTCTGCTGCACATTCCATTTCCTAAAATGGTATAGCAGAACCGAGCGGGCATCCTTCCATAGAGATCCCGCTTTTCTCGTATAAAAAAGCCCGTCCCATCTGAGAGATCCGGGGAGCGGGCTTTTTTTGTGTGTTTTGTAAGAGCGTCAGATCTGAGGTATTCACGCAGCTGACAATCTCCTTCAGGATGGCTTTGTCTGTTCCGAGCTGCTGCCATGATTACCGCCACCCATTACACAGTGGAGTATGACGAAGCCCGGGGCGCTTATAAGATCCGAAACATGGAGGCGCCGGTCTGTCCAGACTGTGGCCTGCTGCTCCTCTGGGGGGGAAGCATGGAAGCATGGGGACGGTTCTTTTGCTTCCGCAGATCGCAGTCGGCAGATCGCAGATATTAGATCACAGGTCGCAGGTGCTAGGTGCTAGGTACTAGATTTTAGAGCCAAAATAGAACCACGAATATTAAAGTCTAATTCCAGTTGATATCATTGTGGTCAACTGTTTCTCCGTTTGCAATTTCCTTATTGGCCTGTACAAGTCGCTCCCTTTCCACCTGGGTCAGTTTTGTAAAATCACGATCCCAAGCCAAGACCATTCTTTTAATAAATTCATATGCCAGCTTCTGCTCCTGTTCCGGCAGCATATCAAGCATATCAACTATCTCTTTTGATACTGGTGACATATTATCATCTCCTTTACTTATAAATATCACCACGAGAACCTATATCTTTAATAACAAGAACTTGCTCATCATTCCCACTCAATGGTCCCGGGAGGCTTTGTGGTTATATCGTATACAACCCTGTTAATTCCCCTCACGTTGTTTATTATCCTGGAGGACATATTCTCCAATACGTCGTAGGGTATCTTTGCCCAATCCGCGGTCATCCCGTCCGAGCTTGTCACCGCCCTGATGGCCAGGACATGGTCGTAGGTTCTTTCGTCTCCCATTACCCCAACGGTTTTCACATCCAGAAGCACCGCGAAGTACTGCCAGATTTCCCTGTCCAGCCCGGCATTTTTGACCTCTTCCCGTACTATGGCGTCTGCCTCCTTCAGCATATCCAGTTTTTCCCGGGTAATATCCCCTATTAATCTTATGGCAAGTCCCGGTCCTGGGAACGGCTGGCGCCATACCAGCTCCTCGGGCATTCCCAAATCCCTGCCCACTTCCCTTACCTCATCCTTAAAAAGAGAGCGCAACGGCTCAATAAGGGATAATTTCATGTCCTCGGGCAGCCCTCCCACATTATGGTGGCTCTTTATTACCGCAGCCACCTTGTTCCCGCTCTCTATTACGTCGGGATATATGGTACCCTGCACGAGGAAGTCTGTCTTGCCAAGCCGGTTGGCTTCCTCTTCAAACACCCGGATAAATTCCTCGCCGATTATCTTCCTCTTATGCTCCGGATCCTCTACACCCTCCAACCTTCTGAGGAATCTCTCCCTGGCATCAACCTTTATAAGATTCATACCGAATTTATCCCTGAAAACCTGTACAACCTGCTTTTCCTCGTCCTTGCGCAGGAGCCCATGGTCAACAAATATGCAGGTAAGCTGGCTCCCAACGGCTTTGTTCACCAGTACCGCCGCAACCGAAGAATCAACACCCCCGCTCAACGCACAGATGACCTTTTTGTCCTTTACCTTTTGCCTTATCTCCTTCACCTGATCCTCGATAAATGTATTCATGTCCCACGAAGGAGAACACCCGCAGATATCAAACACAAAGTTCGCCAGCACATCCTTCCCGATGGGAGTATGCTCGACTTCCGGGTGGAACTGCACTGCATAAAGGCGCTTTTCCTCATTCATCATCGCTGCCACAGGACAGTTCTTTGTAAAGGCCGTTATCCTGAAACCCTCGGGCGGTGTTTCTATATAATACGTGTGGCTCATCCAGCAAACCGCCTCCGGGTCCATGTTCTTAAAGAGGTGGGAGCGTTCCTCAATGTTCATATAGGTCTTCCCGTATTCCCTGGCCGACGCGCTCCTCACTTCTCCTCCAAGCACATGCGCCATAAGCTGGGCACCGTAGCATATGCCCAACACCGGTATCCCCATTTCAAATACTTCCCTGTCGCATACCGGTGCATTATCGTCGAAAACACTGCTTGGCCCCCCGGTGAATATAATACCCCTGGGGTTTTTCTCAAGAATCTCTTCAGGAGTGATATCAAAGGTCACTACCTCGCTGTAGACCTTAAGATCCCTAACTCTTCTTGCAATAAGCTGATTGTACTGGCCTCCAAAATCGAGTACCAGTATTTTGTCCAAAGGCTGCGACATCATCATACCCCTTTCTTAGCCAATACTATAGTTGGGCGCTTCTTTGGTTATATAGACATCATGGGGATGGTTTTCCTTGAGGCCTGCGGGAGTTATTGCCATGAATTTTGTATTCTCCTTAAGCTCCTTTATGTTAGCGGTGCCGCAGTACCCCATTCCGGCCTTCAGACCACCCACAAGCTGATATACCGTTTCGGATAATGCCCCTTTATAGGGAACTCTTCCCTCAACACCCTCAGGAACCAACTTCTTAGTGTCTTCCTGGAAATATCTGTCCTTGCTGCCGGATGTCATTGCTCCAAGAGAACCCATTCCCCTGTATACCTTGAAACTTCTTCCCTGGTATATCTCTATATCTCCGGGGCTCTCCTCGGTTCCCGCAAGGAGCGATCCTATCATAACCGTATCGGCGCCGGCCGCTATGGCCTTGGTTATATCTCCGGAATACTTTATACCGCCATCCGCTATTATCGGTACACCGTATTTGGATGCGGCCCTGGCGCTGTCCATAATCGCGGTTATCTGCGGCACGCCGATTCCGGCAACAACCCTGGTGGTACATATGGATCCGGGCCCTATGCCTATCTTCACCGCATCGGCACCGGCCTTGATGAGGTCCTCTGTTCCCTCGTAGGTAGCAACATTTCCGGCCACAAGCTGCAGATCGGGATAGCCGGACTTGATTCTGTGCACAGCCTCCATGACCCCCTTTGAATGGCCGTGGGCGGTGTCGAGGACTACCACGTCAACCTTTGCTTTCACCAAGGCGTCTATCCTGTCCATCATGTCAGCGGTAACCCCTACCGCTGCACCGGCCAGCAGCCTTCCCTTCGCATCCTTTGCAGAGTTCGGGTACTGTATCGCCTTCTCGATGTCCTTTATTGTGATCAGGCCCTTCAGGTTGCCTTCCCTATCAACAATGGGAAGCTTCTCTATCTTGTATTTCTTCAGGATTTCCTGGGCCTGTTCCAGGTTGGTACCCTCCGGTGCGGTTACAAGGTTTTCGCTGGTCATGACTTCCCTGATCTTCCGGTTCATATTGGTCTCGAACCTCAAATCCCTGTTTGTCAGAATCCCTATAAGCTTACCGTTCACGGTAACCGGAACCCCTGAAATGCGGTACCTCTCCATAAGTTCAAGGGCATCGGAAATCGGGTGCTCAGGCCCGAGATGAAACGGGTCCACGATTACACCATGCTCCGACCTTTTGACCTTGTCAACCTCCGAGGCCTGGTCTTCGACGGACATATTCTTATGTATTATACCAATGCCGCCCTCTCTCGCTATTGCTATCGCCATCCTTGCCTCGGTAACCGTATCCATTCCGGCACTCAATAAGGGTATGTTGAGCTTTATCTTTTTAGTCAGATACGTCGATACGTCCACTTCCTTGGGAAGCACCTGGGATTTTGCAGGAACGAGAAGTACATCGTCAAAGGTTAAGCCTTTTTTGACTATCTTATCTTCATTCATATCTTTACATCCCCTCCGTTATTAGAATCAACCGCCAATCAATAAGTATTACTAACCGTTTTATATTCTATGTATTATAGACAAATATCATTTTTTTGTCAAATGATTTTAGCAGAAGGAATCCTTATGTTTTTGGATAATATAATATCAATTGAGGTGATGAATATGATGGTGCTAAGAGCCTTCGGCGGTTTTACGTTTGTCGTATATTTTATTTTTATGTTTTATCTCGTTTACTTGTTCCATACACTGGCCATGTCAAACAAGCGTATTGCGGAAGCCCTGGAAAGAATTATGGAAGACATATCAAAAAAAACAGGTAAATAGCCTGTGATTCCCCGTATTGTTTCCAATATAGGCGTTTCATGCATCGGCGAACTATAATTTCCCTAAATAAAAAAGTGCTAAAAGCGAATAATATAATCAGAAAATAACGCAAGGAGGTCGGCTAATGCAAAGGTTTACCAACTCAAGTGATATTGAGCAGCTGTCATCCAGGAACCTTTCCATTCTTGATGACCAACTGGCACAGGAATCGATCATGGCCCTTAAACTGCGCAAGTATTCCAAGCAGTGTCAGGATTCCGAACTGAAAAACCTGTGCAACCGCTTGGCAGAAAAGCACAAAGACCATTACAATACGCTGCTCAATTATATGAACTCCCACGACATAAATCGCTAAGGAGGCTGCTTCATGAACGGTGTTGACTATTTTGGAGATAGGGAGATATTAAACGACCTTCTGATTTCGGAAAAACACATTTCCAACTCCTATAACAATCATATAGGAGAGGCCACAACCCAGCCCTTCCGTAAGATCCTGGAAAACATACTTATCGATACCCATGAGATGCACTCGGAAGTCTGGGATTCAATGCTGAAGAGAGGTTGGTATAAAACCAAGAATGCAAACAGCCAGGATATAAAGATGATCAGAAAAAAATATGAGCGGATAGCAGAGGATTTATAAGATATACGAAGAGGGCAAGAAAGAGCGAGGTTTCAACCTCGCTCTTTCTTGCCCTCTTTAGTTTGCTGAATTAATTACATCTTCCATACTGTACAATCCTTTGCCCTTTCCCACGATGAACTTGGCCGCGTCAACGGCACCTATCGCAAAGGTCCTGTCGGATATTGTGCTGTGTTTTAATTCCAGCACCTCATTGCTCCCTGCGAACAAAATCACGTGTTCACTTTTTATCCCGCCGCCCCTGACGGAATGGATACCGATTTCTTTCTTATCCCTTGCCTTGCTCTCGTTTTTACGACCGAACACGGAGGATTTGCTGTTGCCCAGCACCCTGTTAATCTCTCCGGCAATCATGTATGCAGTCCCGCTGGGAGCATCCAGCTTTTTATTGTCATGCCTTTCTATCAGTTCAATATCAAAGGTTTCGTTAAGTATCGAAGCCGCTTTTTTTGCAAAATCCAGCAGTATATTGACCCCGATGGAAGTATTCGCCGAATAGAAAACCGGGATTTTTTGCGCCGCCCTTTTTATGGAATCCATTTCTTCACCTGAATAGCCCGTAGTACCAAGCACCAGCGGGATGTTATTATTTATCCCGAAATCCAGCAACCCTTCGAGGTACGAGGGATGGGAAAAATCTATTACAACGTTGCCCTTGCCCTTCAGTTCTGAAAAGTCCTTGTACACCGGAAAGCCGTTGTTGAATTTGCCAGGACTGCGATCTATACCGGCGATGACCTGTATTTCCGGGTCCCCTTGGGCCTGTTTGGCAATTTCCTGCCCCATATGACCGTTACAGCCGCATATTATAAGTTCTATCAATGAAATGCCGCCCCCTTATATTAGAATCGGGGCTACCCTTTATGACGGGTAGCCCCTGTTTCCATTTTGTCTTACATCATATCCATTCCGCCCATTCCGCCACCGGGCATACTCATCTTTTCCTTTTCAGGAATATCAGCCACAAGGCTTTCGGTGGTCAGAACCATAGCGGCTACTGAAGCTGCGTTCTGGAGCGCCGACCTTGTAACCTTTGTGGGGTCAACAATACCGGCCTCTATCATATCCACATATTCTCCCTTGTATGCATCAAATCCCATTGCACCCTCAAGGGACTTAACCTTTTCTACTATAACCGAGCCTTCCAGACCCGCGTTGTTTGCTATTTGCCTTACCGGCTCTTCCAGGGCACGCTTTACAATCAAAGCACCTGTCTTTTCGTCGCCTACCAGGCCATCTATAAGCTTTTCAACGGAGGGAAGGGCCCTCAGCAGGGCTGTTCCGCCTCCGGGAACTATCCCTTCTTCAACCGCCGCCCTGGTTGCCGACAGGGCGTCCTCTATCCTGTGTTTCTTTTCTTTAAGCTCGGTTTCTGAAGCTGCGCCTACCTGGATAACCGCAACTCCGCCGGAGAGTTTTGCGAGCCTCTCCTGGAGCTTCTCCTTATCGAATTCGGATGTGGTTTCTTCAATCTGAACCTTTATCTGCTTAATCCTGTCCTTGATTTCCTTCTCGCTTCCTGCACCGTCCACGATTATTGTATTTTCCTTGGACACCTTAACTTGCCTTGCTCTACCCAACTGACTGATGCTGGCGTTCTTGAGCTCAAGTCCAAGCTCTTCGGAGATTACTTCCCCGCCTGTCAGGATTGCAATATCCTGGAGCATAGCCTTTCTCCTGTCACCGAATCCCGGAGCTTTGACCGCAACACAGGTAAAGGTCCCTCGAAGCTTGTTGACAACCAGTGTTGCCAGGGCTTCACCCTCAACATCCTCGGCGATGATGAGCAGTTTTTTGCCTTGCTGTACTATCTGCTCAAGTACGGGAAGGATTTCCTGGACGCTGGTTATCTTCTTGTCGACAATAAGTATATACGGGTCATCCAGCACTGCTTCCATTTTTTCGGTATCGGTTACCATATAGGCAGAAAGGTATCCCCTGTCAAACTGCATACCTTCAACAACTTCCAGTGTAGTACCCATTGTTTTGGATTCTTCAACGGTTATTACGCCGTCTTTGCCCACTTTTTCCATTGCTTCCGAGATAAGGCTTCCGATTTCTTCATCGGCAGCCGATATGGAGGCGACCTGTGCTATGGATTCCTTCTTATCAATGTTCTTGCTTTGATCCTTAAGGGCCTCAACCGCTTTATCCACCGATTTCTGGATGCCTTTTTTAAGCACCATCGGGTTGGCGCCTGCAGCTACGTTTTTAAGGCCTTCTCTTATTATTGCCTGGGCCAGAAGGGTAGCAGTCGTTGTACCGTCACCGGCAACATCGTTGGTTTTTGTAGCAACCTCTTTAACCAGCTGGGCTCCCATGTTCTCAAAGGGGTCCTCAACTTCTATTTCCCTGGCTATTGTTACACCGTCGTTTGTTATAACCGGTGTGCCGAATTTTTTGTCAAGAACTACGTTTCTTCCCTTGGGTCCAAGGGTTATCTTAACCGTATCAGCCAGTTGGTTTATCCCTCTCTCAAGAGCTCTTCTTGCATCTTCGCCAAACTTGATTTCCTTAGCCATTCTCTCTTCACTCCTTTTCTTGTTTTACTCAACTATTGCCAGGATATCGTTCTGTCTGAGAATCAGGTATTCCTGATCATCCTTCTTAATCTCCGTACCTGCGTATTTTGAATATATTACCCTGTCTCCTACCTTTACTTCCAGCGGAATCCTCTTGCCGTCCACCATCTCGCCGCTTCCTACAGCGAGCACTTCACCTTCCTGGGGTTTTTCCTTGGCGGTATCCGGCAGAACTATACCGCTCTTGGTGGTTTCCTGCTTCTCCAGAACCTTGATAACGACCCTGTCACCTAGTGGTTTAATGTTCATGAATAACCCTCCTTACTTATATATATAGTTATTTGTTTCCTGTTTATTAGCACTCACCTTTAGCGAGTGCTAATCACAGTTAATATAATATAAAAAGCCAGATGAGTAATCAAACTCAATTCTGGCTAATTTTCACATATATGCGGGTAATTTTGTCCACCATCGGCGAATAAGTCGCTATATCTTTATATATTTCTCTATTTATCCATATATTGCTTTATTTTTCATCTTGAACCGGATAATTCCCTCCCAAACAGCTCCCTTATATAATAAAACAGGTACTGCTGGGCAAAACCCGCAAGGTTCCCGAACTTCTCCGATGCATATTCCTGAATCCTGCCAAGGCCGGCATCCTCCTTAATGTAGAAGTGCTCCATGACTCTCTTTACCCATACATCAACCGGAAAAGCATCATACTTATGCATAGAAAACAGGAGTACGCAGTCGGCCACCTTGGGTCCTACCCCCCTCAGTTCCATAAGGCTTTTCCTTGCATGCACCGTATCCATTTCCCTTATCCCGTCCAGATCAACTTCACCGCCGGACACCCTGCGCGCCGCATCAATTATGTAAGGAGCCCGGAATCCGCAGCCGCAGGAACGCACCTCGTCCTCGGAGAGGGACGCTATCGTCCCGGGTCCGGGAAAACTATAGTATTCGGCCCCGCTTGCTTTGCGCCTTTCCCCGTAACAGGCGCACAAGCTCTCCACCGTACGCATTATCCTGGGTATGCGGTTGTTTGCCGATATTATGAAAGACACCAGCGTTTCCCAGATGTCCTGGTTAAGTATCCTTATCCCATACCCGAACTCAACGGCCCTCTTCAAAACCTCGTCTTCCGCCAGCCTGCTTTTGATCTGCCCGTAATCCCTGTCCAAATCAAAATACTTCCTCCAGGTACTATTGAATTCCTGTACGGTGGCTCCCTGAAGCATGATACTTGAGCTGTCCTTTCTCACCGTCAAAAGCCTCCCCATGGCAACCCCCCTATAGCTTCCATCATCCTGGCGGTGCCACCGGAAACACTGGCCGCATTCGAATACATGCATGGGCTCAAAATCTTCTGCATTTTTCAGGAGTATTCCATCACCGGTTTCAATTATCTCCAAGAAAGTGCCTCCCTTCATATGGAGATGAGAGGTCAGCTCCCACATCCCGCCTCCCACTTCTCACATCTCAATCGGGCAGCTTCATATCACCCGGCTTTATCATCCCGGTTTTCCTCATAATCTCGGAAATCAAAAGGGTCAAACCCGCCGGCGCAATGAAATGGAGCAGCAGGATTTTAAAAATAACCGCCCCGCCGGCTCCCATGACCGCTACGGTGCCGAACTGCCCAACCAGGCCGCTTGTCCCCATACCGGCGCCCACCGGATTGTTTTGCATTTGGAATACCGTTGTGGCAAAGGGGCCCAGAATGGCCGACGCCAGGGTGGGAGGTATCCATATAAGGGGGTTTTTAACGATGTTGGGAATCTGGAGCATCGAAGTACCAAGTCCCTGGGACAGCAGTCCTCCCCAGCCGTTCTCCCTGTAACTGGCCACGGCAAAGCCTATCATCTGTGTCGAGCATCCGACGGTTGCGGCGCCCGCAGCGAGCCCCCCCAGCTGGAGCATTATTGCCAGGGCCGCGCTGCTGATCGGCAGGGTGAGTATCATGCCCATCACCACAGAAATCAGTATGCCCATCGGGATGGGCCGGAGTTCCGTCGCCCACATAATCCACCTGCCCAGGCCCGTCATAACCGATGCTATGGCCGGCCCCACCGCTGCTCCGGCCAGTACCCCCGTTACTATTGTAGTGGCCGGAGTCACTATAATGTCAACCTTGGTTTCCTTTGAGACCAGCTTGCCGAATTCAGCGCCCACAACCGCCGCCACAAATGCCCCCGCAGGACCGCCCAGCTGGTTGCCCGCCATGCCGGTCAGCGTAGAAGCAAACAGCACCAGGGGCGGCGCCTGCAGACCGTAGGCAACGGCCACCGCTATGGCCGGACCTGTCATGTCCTTTGCAAGGGAATAGACCGTTTCATACAGAAAGGGGATATGCAGCTGTTCACCGATTACTTTAAGTATAAGTCCGATTATAAGCGATGCAAACAGCCCCTGGGCCATAGACCCCAGAGCTTGAACTCCGTACCTTTGCAGCGAAATTTCAATATTTTTTCTTTTCAGCAGGCCTTCCTTCTTTTCCTTCATCTAAGCTTCACCTCGCACAAAATTTCCATTGTCACCGACAATGTAAAGATAAATGTTTTTACATGTGTCTTGTCACCTATATATGATACCACTGCCCTGCCGAAAAGAAAAGCAGAAATATTAAAGGCAGGCCCTTGGGCCTGCCTTTATTCTATCCTATAATGAGTTTGCTGATGCTGTATTCTTTATAGAACACCCTGTCCCAGCATAGCGTCGGCAACCTTCTTGAAGCCTGCGATGTTGGCACCCACAATATAGTTGCCGGCCTGGTTGTATTCCTTGGCGGTTGTATCGACAGTTCTGTATATGTTGACCATTATATCCTTGAGCTTTGCATCTACCTCTTCAAAGGTCCAGGAGTATCTCATGCTGTTCTGTGACATTTCAAGACCGGAGGTTGCAACTCCACCGGCGTTGGAGGCTTTACCGGGTGCGTAAAGCACCTTGTTGGCGATGAATGCTTCTGCCGCTTCCGGAGTTGAAGGCATGTTTGCACCTTCGGCTACAGCTATTACGCCGTTGCTGATAAGAGCCTTGGCGCCTTCAATGTCAAGTTCGTTCTGGGTCGCACACGGCAGTGCTATGTCGGCTTTGATTGTCCAGATGCCCATTCGGTTGTCAACATACTTGGCGTTGGGATGATATTTGACGTATTCGCTAATCCTCTTTCTCTCAACTTCTTTGATCTGCTTGATTGCATCAAGCTTAATTCCGTCCGCATCGTATATGTATCCGTTGGAATCGCTCATCGCAACAACCTTGGCACCCAGCTGCTGGGCTTTCTCGCAGGCATAGATAGCAACGTTTCCGGAGCCGGAAATCAGAGTTACTTTTCCGTCAAAGCTGTGGCCGTGATCCCTCAGCATTTCGTCGGTAAAGTATACCAGACCGTAGCCGGTTGCTTCTTTCCTTGCAAGGCTTCCGCCAAAGGTAAGTCCCTTGCCGGTAAGCACACCATTAAAGGCGTTAACCAGCTTCTTGTACATTCCGAACATATATCCGACTTCCCTGCCCCCAACACCGATATCGCCGGCAGGAACGTCAGTATCAGCTCCAATATGCCTGAAAAGCTCCATCATAAAGCTCTGGCAGAACCTCATAACTTCTGCATCGGATTTTCCCTTCGGGTCAAAATCGGATCCGCCTTTGCCGCCGCCCATTGGTAGGCCTGTCAGTGAGTTCTTGAAAATCTGTTCAAATCCCAGAAACTTAATAATCCCTACGTTAACCGAAGGATGGAACCTTATACCGCCTTTGTACGGTCCTATTGCACTGTTGAACTGAACCCTGAAACCTCTGTTTACATGTACCTTGCCGTTATCATCAACCCATGGCACTCTGAATATTATCTGCCTCTCAGGCTCTACTATCCTCTCAACGATGCCTGCATCTACGTACTCGGGATGTCTTTCAAGAACCGGGTCAAGGGAAAACAAAACTTCTTCTACTGCCTGTAGGAATTCGGGTTCGTTGGGATTTCTTTTCTTAACGACCTCAAAAACTTCTCTTGTGACTGACATTAAATAAACCTCCTCTTTGTTAAAAAATATTCAAATAGGCTTCCTTTCCTATAATACAACACATTTTTTAATATTTCAATAAATTTTTGAAGCAATGCCTTAAAATATATAATGCCCTACACCACGATACTTTTGACCAGCACATTGACCTTCATAACATTAATAGATGTCATGTACTCCACTTCTTCTATAATGCGTCTCTGTACATCCAGCACAGTATCCCTGATGGGATGGCCGTAAGTTATTATTATCTCCAAGTCTATAATCATGCCGCCGGCCGTACTGTTAACGATAATATTTCCAGTCCTTGAAACCTTCGGTATCTTTTTTATTGCATGCTGAACCAGCGTGGTGATGACCCCGTTTGATATGGTGTATCTGCCCCTGTAGCTGTATGTCGGCCTGACTACCGACTTCTCCATAGGCTGTTCCTGGGGATTCTTTCCGAGGGATTTTATAATCTTCAGGGTATCTATAAAATACCCGGAAAAATCCTTTTTGATTTCAAAGGTAGGAACCGGTATCACATGTTTGCCTTCCCCGATTCTCTGCCTCTTCGCCAGGCTGATTTCCTCCTGGGTGGCCACATGGTGTATGTATACCCTGTCACTAACCGGAGGAAGCCCCAGCGCTTCCGTTATCCTATCCGACATCCTGTCCGAAGTGCTGAGTATAAGGACTTTTTCCGGCTTCAGGCGCATTATGGCGTCGGCAACATCCTTCCTGTGCTGGTAGTCCATAAACAGGGCTCTCCTGACCGCGGCAACCTTGGTAGGCTCTTTCTTTGCCGAGGTGCCTGCTACTATTTTGTTCCCCTGTATCAAAAGGCCGTCGTCTATTATTACCTCTATTCCCTTTTCCTTTGCTACCATCAACGCTCTATAACTCTTACCCGTCCCGCTTGCACCAATCAGGGAAACAACCTCCATACAAACACCCCCTTCGTCAGTGGCCAGTGATTAGTGGCTAGTACCCGCGATCTGTGATCTAGCACCTGCTATCCTACTGATTCATCAAGTACGCAAGCACCATCAGGCTTTCACTAAGATATACGTTTTCAACTATGACATCGTCCGGTACGTTCAAATCCTCAGGGGCGAAATTCCATATTGCCTTTATGCCCGCATCCACCAATCTGTTGGCCACATCCTGCGCCCCTTCCTTAGGAGTACAAATAATTGCAACATTGATATTCTCTCTTGCGATAAAACCTTTCATCTCATCGATATCCATTATTTTCACTGCCCTGATGCTAATGCCTATAAGCCTGGGGTTTATATCAAACATACCCTTCAGAATGAATCCGGCTTCGGCAAAACCGCTGTAGTTCGCAATAGCCTGCCCTAGATTTCCTGCGCCGATGATTATGGTGTTGTACCTCCTGTTCAGTCCAAGAATATTTCCTATCTCTTCTCTGAGTTCCTTGACGTTGTAGCCGTATCCCTGCTGTCCGAATCCTCCGAAGCAGTTCAGGTCCTGCCTGATTTGAGAAGCGGTAAAGCCCATTATCCGTCCGAATTCCTTCGAAGAAATCCTGGTAATGCCTTTTTCCATCAGGTCTCCTAGATACCTGTAGTATTTGGGTAGTCTTCTTATTACGGCCATGGATATGTTAGGCCTTATCCTATCCATTTCTATCCCCCCTTCCAGCTATTCAATATCCATCTAATTATTTCCAAAACGTAGTTTTATTATACCACTTTGTTAAATAATTATCAATATATACCCCGCTGTATTACCGAATTTTTTGCAGCTTTATTTTGAATAGTTGATTTGCTAGAATATATATTAGGTTTTCTAGGAGTTGATGAAATTGATAATACTGGCTTGTAATAATATTACCAAAAACTATGGTGTAGAATCAATATTAAATAACATTAATTTTCAAGTAGCTGAAAAGGACAGGGTAGGAATAGTAGGGGCGAATGGTGCCGGAAAAACTACTCTTCTAAAGATTTTAGCAGGAATTGAGCAGGCCGATTCCGGTTCGGTCACCATGCCCGCATCCACAACAATCGGATATCTGAAGCAGCACCCGGACTTTGACAATAGTCAGACAGTTTGGAGCTGCCTGCTTAAAAATTTCAAGGACTTAACCGATATGGAGGAGAATATCAGGGAATTGGAGAGTAAAATGGCCTCCTCCACAGGAAATGAGCTGCACAGGCTGATGGAGGAGTACGGCAGCCTTACCGAAAAATTTGCTTCCAACGGGGGTTATGAGTATAAAAGCCTTATACGGGGCGCTTTGAACGGGCTTGGAATAGAAGAGCGCCAGTTTGAAAAGCCCCTGGGTCAGCTGAGCGGCGGTCAGCAGACCAGAATTGCGCTGGCCGAACTCCTGTTAAGGAAACACACCTTGCTGCTTCTGGATGAACCTACGAATTATCTTGATATAAGGGCGGTTGAATGGCTCGAAGGTTTTCTGGCGGACTACGGCGGAGCAGTTATGGTAATCTCCCATGACCGCTTTTTTCTGGATAAAGTATGCAACAGGATATTCGAGATTCGCGAAAGAAATCTGTACGAATACCAGGGGAATTACTCCGATTTTGCAATACAGAAGGAAATCCTTCTTGAGCTTGAAATAAAGAACTACAAAATACAGCAGAGAGAAATACAAAGGCAGCAGGAGATAATCAAGCAGTTGAGGTCCTTCAACAGGGAGAAATCGGTGCGCAGGGCAAACAGCAGGGAAAAACTTCTGTCAAGGATTGTCCCGGCCCAGAAACCAAGTACCGAGGACGAGAGGATCAGGATGAAGCTTGACCCGCTTGTAAAAAGCGGGATGGATGTTTTGTCTCTGGAAGGGCTTTCAATGTCGTTTAACGATATTATGCTTTTCAGCAACGTCAACCTTAGTGTATACAGAGGAGACATTGTAGGAATTATCGGTCCTAACGGCGTAGGCAAGACAACCCTCTTCAATATTATATCGGGCAGGATGCAGCCCGTTTCCGGCATCATACGAAAGGGCCACAATGTAAATATTGAATACTATCACCAGCAGCAGGAAAATCTGAACCTGTCCAATACCGTTTTGGACGAGGTCTGGAATGAAAATCCGAAGCTCGACAATACCCAGATACGAAATATACTGGCTGCCTTTCTTTTTAAGGGGGATGATGTTTATAAGAGGATAGAAACCTTAAGCGGCGGAGAGAGAAGCCGGGTTGCCCTTGTAAAGCTCATGCTGTCCAAGTCAAACCTGCTTCTTCTTGATGAGCCCACAAACCACCTGGATATTCAGTCCATGGAGGTCCTTGAGGATGCGCTTATCGATTATACGGGAACCGTACTGGTAATATCCCATGACAGGTATTTCCTGGATAGAGTCGCAACAAAAATCGCCGAGCTGTCTCCCGGAGGGATAAACCTTTTTCACGGCAATTACAGCTACTATAGGATGAAAAAACAGCAGCAGGAAGATGCTCTGCTCATGGCCCAGCAGGACAGCGGTCCGACTAAAACGGCCTTAAAGCAGCAAAAAAGGAAGGAGCGGGAAGAAAGGGAGCAGAAAAAACTGGAAAAGAAAAGAATACAGCAGGTCGAGCAGGCTATCATTGAAACAGAAGAGAGAATTCAGGAGATTGAGCGGCATATGTGCCTGCCCGAAGTCTATTCCGACCATGAGAGAATGAACGAGCTCCATATGGAGATGTTGGGTCTGAAGGAGGCCCTTGAAGAACTGTACGGGGAATGGGAAAGCTTTGTATAATAGATCGCAGTCGGCAGATCGCAGGTGCTAGATGCTAGATCACAGTTCACAGATCACAGATATCCGGGTGAGGTCTTTGGGTTTTTATACTCTATAACCTTTCCCTGACGTCTGTCATCTGACAACTGGGAACTGACAACTGATATCAGTACATGTTTTTTTCGAATTCGTGCTTGATCTGCTCGGTTGTATAGCCGGCCGACAGAAGAACCAACAGCTTTATCCGCGCCTTCCATGCGGAAAGGTCCTCGCCGAGTATCACGCCCATATTTCTTAGGTGCATCTCAGCGCCGGGATAGCCGTAAGTGCCGGTCAGCAATCTGCCCACCGGTACGCGGGACGTCATGACCACCGGTATGCCTTCCCCTACGGCTCTTTTAATACCGCCAAGCATCGCCGGAGGCAGATGTCCTGCGCCCAAAGCCTCTATCACTATACCCCCGGCGCCGCTGTCCAGACAGGCGTGTACAAGCGCGGCATCCGCGCCCAGGAAGCTGGGTATAATATCCACCCTTTTCATGGGGCCCCCAATGGCATATGTATCTTTATGGACCGGCCTTCTGAGCCATACTACCCTTTCATTGTTTACCGCTCCAATAGGGCCCAATTCCAGGCTCTTAAAGGTATCCACCCTTGTCCTGTGGAATTTGGTCGCTTCCCTTGCAGCCACTATGTCGGAGGCAAATACGATAACAACGCCCATTTCCCCGGCAGCATCGTCCGACGCCACCAGTATAGAATCCATCAGGTTCATCGGGCCGTCCGTACTTAAAAGCGATGCGTTGCGCTGCGCCCCTGTCAGTACGACCGGAATACCGCACTCCAGAGTAATATCCAGGAAATATGCGGTCTCCTCCATTGTATCGGTTCCATGGGTTATCACAACGCCGTCAAAACCCTTATCCTTTAATTCACCTATATATCCGTTCAATTCCACAAGGTCATAAAGGGTCAGATGCGAACTGGGTACATTGCGGAAGGATAAAGCTTCTATCTGAACTCTACCGTCCAATGAAGGTATCAGTTTCACAAGTTCTTCCCCTGTAAGTTCCGGATGGGCCAATCCCCCTTCCCCTGCTCTCATGGCAATGGTTCCACCGGTAGACACAACTGCAATTTTTTTAATTTTAACCACCTCGTTTGGACAGCTATCTTCCAAGCCTTTCAACGTTTTTCCTTGAGTTCCTTATGTGTTCAACGAGAGCCAGTTCGCCTGCATCAACATCTCTGTTTTTAAAAGCCTCGACTATTGCCTTGTGCTCCTTGAGGGATTGCCTGGCCCTGCCGGGAGTTTTCAGAGACGCCAGCCTTGTATTCTCAATATAGAACTGAAAATCACTCAAGACCTGTTTCAATGGACCGCTTTGGGTAGATTCAAAAATTATTTCGTGGAACCTCGAATTCAACTCGCCTACATGATCAAGATCTTCCTTCTCGGTATAAAACTCCATTAGCTCACAAATGTCTTCGAGCTCCTTCAACTGCTCCTTGCTGATTCTTTCAATAGCCCACCGGGCTGCCAAACCCTCAAGGGATTCCCTAATAGCATATATGTCCTCAATGTCTTGCCTGGACACTCCTTCAACTATTACTCCCTTATTGGGGATACAGGAAACCAAACCTTCAAGCTCCAACTGTCTTATAGCTTCCCTGATAGGAGTCCTGCTGACTCCCATTTCTTCCGCAAGCTTAAGCTCTACCAGGCTGTCTCCCGCTTTGTATTTTCCGTTGATTATATCCTCCCTAAGCCTGTGAAAGATCTTCTCCCTTAACGAGTAACCTCCTTGACCTACCCCTTTTTTCATGGCTCCCTCCATATATCATTTATTACTTATATTGTATACAATACTAAAATTGATGTCAATGAAAGCATGCCATGAAGTGTGATGCAAGTTTTCCTTCATATCACCTGCACCTTCGCCCCTGCAGCTTCCTCAATTTCCCTGCAGTTTCTGCCGGTAAGGTCATCTCCCCTGTGGTCAAAGGCCACCGAAGGCACCAGTATAAGATCAGCCTTAACCGGTGATGCTTCAAGGGAGTTTATTATATCGTCGACAACCATCAATCCGGCACAGCCTATATTGCCTCCGAAAAACCTGTTCGAAGACTTGATTACCGCAACAGCGCTGCAGCTGCCTTCAAGGTATTTCTTTATTCTGGGATATGCCATCTCGCCTGTTACAACGGCGGGTCTGCAGGCCTTGGACCGCGAGACTGCGCGCAAGACCGCATCCATCTGTTCCGGGTCTATATCATAATTGAATACCAGCCCTGAAGACTGCCCCTTCCCTTTATTAAGGCGCAGCCTATGTTCATCACCATTTCTGACGATATCAACCAAGGGGTTTTCGGCCCTGAGTATTTTTTTGAACGCATCCACCCTTGAGACCGCTTCTGCTTCATCAACCCGCACAATAAGGTCTCCCTTTTTGAAACCCGCCGCCTGGGCCGGTGTTCCGCTGATTACCCCGCCTACCAGCGGTTCGGAACCTGTAATATTGGGAGGCTCCAGCAGGACGGGCAGCGCAACTTGGGCTGCAATCTTTTCGACTGTACCGGATAAGTACAGGTAGTCCATTTTGCACCGGTCATCCCGGCAAAACCTCGTGTACCCGGGGTGAAATACCCTAAGGGTCCTTGCACCATGGCTCTCCAGATAAGATACAGCCTTTTCCAGCTCCCTTTCCCACCCGTCAACTCCTAGCGCAACGATACTGCCGTTATAGGGAATGCCATACTCGCCAAGCAATTCTATCGTCCTGTACATGCTGCTGCCGCCGGTATCATCCAGAAACATCCTTCTGGCCCTGTCGGATAGAAAATTTACCGAGAGATTAACCTCCAACGGCATTAATAATGCGAGCCTGTCTATTTCATTCCTGCCGATAAGGCTCCCGTTTGTTGTCAGCGTTATAGGCGTATCGGGATGCCTCTCCCTGATCATTTCCAGGATATCAAGGGCATCCTTCCGGCAGAACGGTTCCCCTTCAATTATGCGCGTCGACGATTCCCCTACGACCACCCTTTGATGAGGGTCAAGAAAATCAATCATCTCATTGTACCTGTCCTTTGCCAGATATGGAAGGGTAAAAACCTTCAATCCGGGAGGGTTGTATTTATGGCTGCAAAATATACAGTCAAAGTTGCATGCTGATGTTAAGGGCAGTACATTGTGCGTACTCACTGTATGGAGTATTAAATTATAGTCCGCTGTCTTCACCGATAGCTCCTCCGGATAATTGTCAACCACGATATGCATTTTTGGTTGACAATTCTATTATTGTTATTTACAATATAATTATAATTCATTCAGGAGGTTAAGCAAAATGAATACAAAGGAAATGATAGCAGCAGCAATGTTCGCAGCTCTTACGGCCATATTTGCTCAGATCAGCATTCCCCTGCCCTTCAGTCCGGTCCCCATAACCCTCCAGGTCCTTGCCGTGTGCCTGGCAGCCGCAATCCTCGGAAGCAAACTCGGCACCCTTTCACAACTGCTGTATGTGGCCATCGGCGCCATCGGGCTTCCGGTATTCGCAGCCGGCACTTCCGGAATCCAGGCGATAATAGGGCCAAGGGGCGGCTACATAATCGGATTCGTGCTGGGGGCCTTCGTAATCGGAAAAATAGTTGAAAGGAAAAGCCCTCCCACCCTTCCCGTAACAATGGCGGCAATGCTGGCCGGCGTTATTGTAATATATTTTGCAGGCATGCTGCAGCTTTCCGTCGTTACGGGGATGGACCTTAAGGCCGCTTTCCTGGCAGGGGTTGCGCCCTTTGTCGGAATGGACGTAATCAAGATAGCGCTTGGGTCATACGTAGCGTATTCGGTAAGAAACGTTTTAATAAGACAAAACCTGCTGACCGTTAGGTAGTGGCCAGTGATCTGTGATCTGTGATCTAGCACCTAGGACATGGGTCCTATAAGGTTTTGTTTACAAAAAAATTATGGCAAGCAGCCGGATTGTGGATAATATCATCAATTTCCACATTTTATCCACACCATCCACATTGTTATCCACAGTGTTTTGCTCCGAAACCCTGTCCGGGGGGAAGGGATGTCCACATCATCCACATTTTTCACATGGAAATTATCAACATAATAAACGCAGTACCAGTATACATAAAATATAGAGTTAATAAGAATCCATTTCCATAGAAGCTGCCGCGTTCAGGGACAAGGGACTTATTGTCCCGGTGATAAGCCTGTAATAGCCTGCGCACCCGATCATGGCCGCGTTATCGGTACATAGTATCCCGGAAGGGTACATGAACTCGTATCCGGCGGCTGTACACCTTTGCCTCAATTCTTCCCGAAGTCGTCCGTTTGAAGCGACTCCGCCCGCCAGTGTAACCACCCTTTGTCCTGTCTTCCGGGCCGCAGCTACTGTTTTGTCGACCAGCACATCCAGCACCGCCTGCTGGAAACTGGCAGCCACATCTGCCCTGTTTACGCTTTCTCCTTTTTGAAGGCAGGTATTGAGGTAATTGAGGACAGCCGTCTTAAGGCCGCTGAAACTGAAATCAAGGCTTCCGTCCTCCAGATAGGTCCTGGGGAAATCAATAGCCCTGGGATCCCCCTCCCTTGCCAGGGCTTCCACCAAGGGGCCTCCCGGATAGCCCAGGTCAAGGGCCCTGGCTACCTTGTCAAAGGCCTCTCCTGCAGCATCATCCCTGGTCCTTCCCAGTATCTCGTATTTGCCGTATCCCTTTACATGCACCAGGTGGCTGTGCCCGCCGGAAGCCACAAGGGTAATATAGGGCGGCTCCAGCGTTTTGTGCTCGATATAGTTTGCACAGATATGCCCTTCAATGTGATGGACTCCGACAAGAGGCAGCTTAAGCGCAAAGGCAAGCGCCTTCGCGTGGGATACTCCCACCAGCAGCGCGCCCACCAACCCCGGCCCATGGGTAACGGCAACGGCATCTATATCTTCAAACCCAACACCGGCCTCGCTTAAGGCATCGTCTACCACATAATCAATTAATTCCACGTGTTTTCTTGAGGCGACCTCCGGAACTACTCCCCCGAATTTTCTGTGAAAATCTACCTGCGATGAGATAATATTGGACAGTACGTTTCGCCCGTTTTCCACCACGGCACAGGAGGTTTCATCGCATGACGTTTCTATGGATAGAACCTTTATGCTTTTCTTTTCCATTATTTCATTGACTTTGCAGGCCATTTCTTCTATATAGCTCATTTTATTTCTCCTTCTCCAGGATTTCACACATAATATTATACCGTTACCGTCCTATACCCTTTTCCACATTATTACTGCATCTTCATTATTATCTGAATAATAACCCTTTCTAACGCCTGCTTCTAAAAAACCCTTCTTTTTATAAAGCCTGAGAGCTGTATAATTGCTTGCCCTCACCTCGAGGGTAAAGCTTTCTATGCCTTTGTCTACAGCATAACGGATCATCTCCTCAAGCAGGAGCGACCCAATCCCCTTCGACCTGTACCCGGGATGAACGGCGATGTTGGTTATATGGGCCTCATCAAGGACGAACCACATGCCGCCGTATGCTATTACCTCGTCCCCAAGCTTTGCTGTCAAGTAATGGGCAAACCTGTTGTTCTTCAGTTCTTGGACAAAAGCCTGCCATGACCAGGGAATCGCAAAGCTGGCCTTCTCAATCTCTACAACACCTTCCAGGTCCTCCATGGACATTAGAGATACGACCACCCCGTCCATAAACTACTCCTGCGCCCCCTGTTTCTTCTCGTATTCTCTTTCCGCCTGGGATTTCCTGAGGTAGAAAGGGGTAAACTCATTGTATTTGGTCATCAATCCCCTTCTGAAGCTTCGTATGGCCAGTTCCGCCAGGGAAGACGCCCTCTGCCTGTCCGCGTTGGGCGGGGCGAACAAAGCCCTGTCTCCCAGGATTTCCTTTATGTATTCCCTATGAACAGGAACCCCGTCTCCCAAAAATATCACCTTACCACTCATAGCCTTCAGCTCTGTCAACAGCTCCTCTATGGACAGCGCGCTGTGGTCCTTGATCCGGCAAAGACCGTCCTGTTCCCATCTGTACAGGGCAGTATATACCTGGTTTCTTCTTGCATCCATTATGGGACATATGATCCCGTCACAATAGGGCAGGTTGAAGGCCAGCCCGTCAAGGGTAGGTACGCCGACCACCGGTATCCCGAGGGCGTGGGCAAGCCCCTTTGCCGTTGCGGCGCCAATTCTTAAACCGGTAAACGATCCGGGGCCGCTTGCCACTGCAATTATGTCTATTTCGCTTATATCGGTCCCGCAGCTTTCCAGGATTTCTTCGATTATCGGCAATAGGTGTTCAGAATGCGTCTTCCTGTGGTTCAGAATGTATTCAGCCGCCAGCTTATCCCCATCAAGCACAGCAGCGGACGCAACAATGGACGAAGTATCAATCGCCAGTACCTTCATCGGCAATAACTCCTTTCACTAGCTGCTCGTACCTGTCCCCCTCGGCCTCTACCTCAATCAGCCTTTTATCCGCATCGCCGGGGACAGGGGAGATCCTTATCCATAAACGCTCCGGGGGAAGAAGACCCTTAAGCTTTGAGGCCCATTCAATGACCGAAACACCGGAACCGTACAGCAGCTCTTCCCCTCCGGTATCGTACAGCCCTTCCTCGCCGTCCAGACGGTAAAGGTCGAAATGGTACATCGGTACCTTCCCGGGATATTCGTTTATCAGCGTAAAGGTAGGACTGGAAACCGGATAACCGATTTCCATCCCCCGGGCTATACCCTTCGTCAAAAGGGTTTTCCCGGCGCCCAGTTCCCCCTCAAGGCATATTACATCTCCCGGTTTCAGCAGCCTTCCGACGGTTACGCCAAATTCAAAGGTCTCCGACGGAGAGCTGCTGGTAAAAACATGTTTCATCATTGTATCTCTGCACTTCCTTATACAGCATATTAATATATTCTATCCCTGCTGCCGGGGTTTAATCCCGCTTGAACGCCACCTTGCCGTCTATGATGACGTACGCGGTCCTGGCCGTGTAGTTGAACGGGTGCCCGTCAAATATGGCAATGTCCGCATCCTTCCCCGGTTTTATGCTTCCCACCCTGTCATCTATACCCGCAATTCTTGCGGCGTTTATTGTGATGGCTTCCAGGGCTTTATACTCGTCCATCCCTTCCCTCACAGCCAGGGCTGCGCATACGGGCAGGTACTGAATCGGAATAACCGGATGGTCGGTCATTATAGCTATGTCAAGGCCTGCGGCAGCAAGTATTCCCGGTGTTTTGAAGGTCAGGTCCTTAAGCTCATATTTCGGCCGCGATGACAGGCTGGGCCCTACCACAAGGCCCCTCCCCTCCTCGACAAGTATCCCGGTAATTTTATGCCCTTCGGTACAGTGATCTATGGTGATGTCGATGTCAAACTCCCGGGCAATCCTTAAGGCCGTCAGAATATCGTCTGCCCTGTGGGCATGTGCCTTTAGGGGGATTTCCCTTTTCAGCACCCTTGCCAGGGATTCCATCTTCATGTCGAACTCGGGCTGTTTGTCCTCATCCTTGGCTTTTTCCATCCTGTCCATATACCGTTTAGCTTTCAGCAGCGCTTCCCTCAGTATTGCGGCTGTTGCCATCCGCGTCATCGGAGATTGTTTCTTATCGTTGTAGACCCTTTTTGGATTTTCACCGAAGGCGCACTTGATGGCAACGGGGTTTTTTATAACCATATCGTCGATTCTGGTACCTACCGTTTTTATGGCTACAAATTCCCCGCCCAGCACATTAGCGCTTCCCGGGCCGGTAACCGCAGTTGTAACACCGCCCTCCACGGCTTCGGCAAAACACATATCCAGCGGGTTTATGGCATCGATGGCCCTGAGATGCGGAGTAACAGGATCGGTCATTTCATTGCCGTCTTCACCCTCAAAGCCTATACCGTCCTCGAATATCCCTATATGGCAGTGGGCATCGATAAATCCGGGGGTTATATACATCCCTTCAGCGTCGATTACCTCGTGCACTTCACCGTTCCTTCTCTCATCCCAGGCATCTCCTGCCTCCTGTATCTTGCCTTCGTCAACGAGCAAATAGCCTTTGTCGAATACCTGTCCATTCTCCATAGTATAAACCTTGCCATTTTTAATTAATAACATAACCTCATCCCCCCATTTTTATAGTGGCCAGTGTCTAGTACCTAGCATCTGCGATCTGCCAACTACGAACTACCAACTACCAACTACGAACTACGAACTAATACTAGGATCTAGGATCTAACTATAGTATATATTTTTGCATCTGGTTTCCTTAACCAGCAGTATACCTGCCACCCCGATGGCTATTGCAGCCACGCAAAGGGAAAGCGCCTTGAAATAAGCAGCCTGGGAGTATATCCTCGTGCCGTTTGCCATCTGTCCCGCCCAGTTCATATCAAGTACGTATCCCATAAGGGGCTGCAGGACAGAAGGCCCCAGAAACCCTCCTATGTTCAGGGTTCCTATAGCTATCCCCGCAATCTCCGGCGGGTTCACTTCCTTGCCTATTGCCCACGATATTATAAACCCGGGTGCCGTAAATCCCATCAGGAACATCAGGGGATACAATACGGCCACAGGCGGTTTTGCCGTATTCCAGAAGACAAAGGTTATCCAGATTGCAAGGTAGGACAATCCGTATACAAGGAAGGGGAGCTTTCTCCTTCCCAGCCTGTCGGAAACAACGCCCGCCACCAGACTGCCTATCATCAATCCGGCCATAGCGGTCATGGTATAGGATGACGCCCTGGTCTTATCGAACCCGTATACCGCCATGAGATAGGGCACACCCCACATACCGGTGAAGGAAAGGAGTGAACCCGAAAGGCCCGCAAAGGCGATGAATCCGGGCCAGGTCCATTTGTTGGACACCACGGACTTCAACCCTTTGATAACATCAGGTTTAGCGCCGGCAGCTGCCCTGACCGCTCTGCCCTCAACTTCGGCAATGGACGGGAACCCTATATCCTCCGGTTTGTTCCTTACGATAAGGTAAATCATCCCGGAAAGAATAACAGAAATAATTCCTATCACTATAAATACAAATCTCCAACTGAACATTGCAACCGCTATGGCAAGGGGCACTCCTGCCAGGAGCGATCCACCGTTGCCTATAAATGAAGTTATCCCGGATATGGTTGCAAACTCGCTCTCCCTAAACCACTGGGACTGTATCTTCAAAATAGAAACGAATATGACAGACACCCCAAGACCGACAAGGAACCTTCCAACGTAGCCCACATTAATACCCGGGGCTATTCCGAATACGATGGAGCCGGCACCCGCCACCAGGCATCCCATGGTAACCGTCTTTCTTGCTCCAAGGGTATCCGCAAGAATTCCGGAGGGGATTTGCATGACCATATATATATAGAAGTACATGGCGCCCAGGTTCCCGAGGACGGCCCCCGTTACCCCGAATTCAGCCATGAGGTTGTCGGCAACTACCGCAGCCGCTATCCTGTGAAAAAACACGATAATGTATGAAACCGACAGTATCCCCCATATCACCCAGCGGTACCTCATCAATTGCTTGACCTGCATGTTCTCTTCCAATGTCTTTCCTCCTTATCTTCAACTACCATCTACGAACTACCAACTACGAACTGCAACCTTTCATCGACAGGGAAATCCTGTTTCTTTTCAGGTCCACATCCAGGACCTTTACTGTTACAATATCCCCCACCGCCACCACATCCATGGGATTCTTCACATATTTCTCGCTCATCTGGGATATGTGAACCAGGCCATCCTGGTGAACACCGATATCGACAAAAGCGCCGAAGTCAATGACGTTCCTGACAGTCCCGGTCAATACCATCCCGGGCTTAAGGTCTTCAAGGGTCATTACTTCCTTGTGAAATAGGGGTCCGGGCATATCTTCCCTCGGATCCCTTCCCGGTTTCCTTAGCTCGTTAATTATATCCCTCAGGGTAGGAATCCCTATACCCAGTTCCGACGCCATCCGGACCAAATCAACGCCATCGAGTTCATCCCTCAGCCTTTTGATATCCTCGCCCGTCATGGTATCAAGATTGAACCCCAATCTGCTGATCAGTTCCCGCGCTGCCGGATAGGACTCCGGGTGAACCGCAGTGGAATCAAGTATGTTGGCGGGATTATCCACCCTCAAAAAACCTGCGCACTGGACATAGGTCTGTTCTCCCAGCCTCTTGACCTTGAGCAGCTGGTCCCTGCTGCTGAAACGCCCCACCTCTTCCCTCATAGCCACAATATTCTTGGCCACTGCCGAGCTTATGCCCGATATATACTGGAGCAGTGAAACCGATGCTGTGTTCAAGTCCACCCCAACGCTGTTGACGCAGTCCTCCACCACTGCGCAGAGGGTATCGGACAGCCTTTTCTGGTTTACATCATGCTGGTACTGGCCTACCCCCACGTGCTTGGGATCGATTTTCACGAGTTCCGCCAGCGGGTCCTGCAGCCTTCGTCCGATCGATATGGCCCCCCGCAGCGATACGTTTATATCCGGGTATTCCTCCGAACCCAGCTTTGAGGCAGAATAGACCGACGCGCCGGCTTCATTTACAATAACATATCTGACGTCCCGTTCAATCTCGCCCAGAAGCTCAGCGACAAAGGCCTCTGATTCTCTAGACGCAGTGCCATTCCCAATGGCAATGAGATCCACTTCGTGCTTCTCTATTAGTCTCTTCAGCACCTGTTTTGACTTGCCAATTTCGGACTGCGGCGGCGTCGGATAAACGGTTGTGGTATCAAGGAGCTTTCCTGTGGAATCCACTACGGCAATCTTGCAGCCTGTCCTGAATGCCGGGTCAAAACCCATCACCGTTTTACCCTTTACCGGGGCCTGCATCAGCAGGTTTTTCAGGTTTATTCCAAACACCTTGATCGCCTGTTCTTCCGCCTTCTCGGTAAGGTTATTCCTTACCTCCCTCTCGATTGATGGGGCGATCAATCTCCTGTACGCATCATCGGCCGCTGCCTTAATAAAGGGTAGGGATATGCTGGACCTGTTCGTAATCATCCTGCTGTTTATAATATCCAATATTTCCTCGGCAGGCGCCTCAACCTTCACAGAGAGGTATTCCTCCTTCTCTCCCCGGTTGATTGCCAGCACCCTGTGGGGAACAATGGATTTCACCGGTTCGCTGAAATCGTAGTACATCTGGTAATCCGATACTTCGTCCCTGGTTCCCTTGACCACAACCACACCCCTGCTCATGGTCTTCTCCCTGATTATCTTTCTCAGGTCGGCATCGTCGGATATGGTTTCAGCTATAATATCCTGTGCTCCTGCCAGGGCTTCCTGGGGAGTATTCACTTCCTTTTCAGCATCTACGTAGGCCAGTGCAATTTCTTCCAGGTTCCCTTCGGTCAACTGCTGCCCCATTATGATATCGGCAAGGGGCTCCAGGCCTTTCTCCCTGGCCATCGTCGCCCTGGTCCTCCTCTTGGGCCGGAACGGCCTGTATATGTCCTCCACTTCCTGCAAGGTTTCGGCTTTCCTTACCTTTTCTTCTATTTCAGGGGTGAGTTTTTCCTGTTCCGCTATAAGCCTTATCACTTCATCCTTCCTGTTTTCCAGGTTTCTCAGGTATGTAAGCCTGTCGGCAAGCTCCCTCAGCACATCGTCGCCCAGGCTTCCGGTGGCTTCTTTCCGGTAACGGGCAATGAAGGGTATGGTATTCCCCTCATCTATGAGTTTTATTGTATTCTCCACCTGAAACCGCTTGAGATTGAATTCTTCACACAACCTGTTGATAACGACTTCCATAACCATTCTCCTTTCATAGATCGCAGGTGCCAGATTATAGTTCGTAGTTGGTAGTTGGTAGTTCGTAGTTCCCAGATCACAGATCACAGGTATCCGAGTTAGAAAGACAGGGGTAGAAAGACAGGGGGACGGTTCTCTTGATATATTCTCCCAAAAAAAGATACCGCTAGGCAGTATCTTTCCGGGACTTCAGATAAGCAAATATGAATTCATCCAGGTCTCCGTCCATCACTCTGCTCACATTCCCTATCTCAACGTTTGTCCTGTGGTCCTTAACCAGGCTGTAAGGATGGAAGACATAGGACCTTATCTGGCTGCCCCATGCTATCTGGCTGTATTCTCCCTTGATGTCCTCGATTGTCTCCTTCTGCTCCTGCTCTTTTATCTCTAGAAGCTTTGCCTTCAGCATCTTCATTGCGGTTTCCCTGTTGCTGTGCTGTGACCTTTCGTTCTGGCACTGGACCACTATACCCGTTGGGATATGCGTAATCCTTATCGCGGATTCCGTCTTGTTAACATGCTGCCCCCCGGCCCCGCTTGACCTGTAGGTATCTATCTTCAAATCATCGGGATTAATATTTATCTCCACGTCATTGTCCAGTTCAGGCATTACAGCCACAGAGGCAAAGGAAGTATGCCTCCTGCCCGAAGCGTCAAAGGGAGATATCCTTACAAGCCTGTGCACTCCCTTCTCCGATTTCAGGTATCCGTATGCGTTTTCTCCTTCTACCATAAGGGTGGCGCTTTTAATGCCGCCCTCGTCATCACTGAGGATATCCAACACCTTAACCCTGTAGCCCTTGTTTTCAGCCCACCGGGTATACATCCTCATAAGCATTTCCGCCCAGTCCTGGGCTTCCAGTCCTCCGGCACCCGAGTGCAGCGAAAGTATTGCATTGCTGCGGTCATATTTTCCGTCCAATAGGGTTTCAATTTTCAGCTCCTCCAGGTTCTTCACAAACCTTTCAAAGGCTCCTTCAACCTCCGCAGCCAGAGAAGCATCCTCAGAGGCAAGCTCAATCAGCACCCTGAGGTCGTCATACTCCGCCTTAATATTATCAAACTTATCAACCTTGGATTTAAAGGATTTCAGCTGTTCAATAACCTTTGCAGCCTTCTCGCTGTCATTCCAAAAATCCGGTTGAGCCATCTCCTCTTCCAATTCCCTTATACGCGAAGCGCTGTTATCCACGTCAAAGGGAAGCCCTCATTTCCTTAACCTGGTTTTCCAGGTCTTCAATTTGCTGCTGATACTGTTCCAGTTCAAGCACAAACCATCACTCCTTATTTTCCGCAACACTTTTTATATTTCTTCCCGCTGCCGCAGGGGCAGGGGTCATTTCTTCCAACCTTCTCGCCTTTGGTTACCGGTTTCTTTGGCGTTTCGCCGTGGGACGCTTCCACCGGCTGGGCAACCCTCTCACGGACAGGTATCTGCTCAAGCTGGACATGATACAGGTATTTTATCGTATCCTCCTTGATGGTCTTTATCATCTCGTGGAACATATCGTATCCTTCCACCTGGTAAGCCCTCACGGGGTCTTCCTGCCCGTAGGCCCTCAGTCCGATGCCCTGCCTTAACTGGTCCATGCTGTCGATATGGTCCATCCACTTCATGTCCACTACCCTGAGAAGTATGACCCTCTCGAGTTCCCTCATCCGCTCGCTGCCAATCTTCTGCTCCTTATTATCATACACCTTAAGGGCGATTTCCATGAGCATTTCCCGCAAACCTTCCCGGGTAAGTTCTTCAACATCCGCTATCTTCAGAGAATTCTTTGGTAAAAAGATATTTTCCGCATACTCCTGAAGCCCCTTAATATCCCATTCCTCCGGATACTGGCTGCCGGTGGTGTAGATGTCCAGCATACCATCTATAACATCTCCGAGCATCTCCATTATCTGGTCCTTTATGTCTTCGCCCTCCAGGACCCTTCGCCTCTGGGCGTATATTACCTCCCTCTGCTTGTTCATTACGTCGTCATACTGCAAAACATGCTTCCTGATATCAAAGTTCCTGGCCTCAACCTTCTTTTGGGCGTTTTCTATGGCCTTGGAGAGTATATTGTGTTCTATGGGCTGGCTATCGTCAAAGCCCAGCCTGTCTATCATTCCCATGATTTTTTCGGAACCGAACAGCCTCATCAGGTCATCTTCAAGGGAAATATAGAACTGGGACGACCCGCGGTCACCCTGCCTGCCCGAACGCCCTCTGAGCTGGTTGTCGATACGCCTGCTCTCATGCCGCTCGGTACCTATCACGTGGAGCCCTCCGATGTCCTTTATCCCGTCGCCGAGTACTATGTCGGTACCTCTACCGGCCATATTGGTGGATATGGTGACAGCTCCCCTTTGCCCCGCCTGCGCGATTATCTGGGCTTCCTTTTCGTGGTACTTGGCATTGAGCACTTCGTGCCTAATGCCTTTTTTGGCAAGCATCCTGCTGAGGAGCTCGGACTTTTCTATGCTTATGGTACCTACGAGAACCGGCTGGCCAACGGAATGCCGCTGTGCGATCTCATCCACGACCGCTTTGAATTTGCCTTCAGTCGTCCTGTAAACAAGGTCCGGCATATCATCCCTTATCATGGGCATATTGGTAGGCACTACCACCACGTCCATGCCGTATATAGCCCGGAACTCATCCTCTTCTGTCTTTGCGGTACCGGTCATACCTGCCAGCTTCTTAAACATCCTGAAATAATTCTGGAAAGTTATGGTGGCAAGGGTTTTTGATTCCCGCTCCACCCTAACTCCCTCCTTTGCCTCGATTGCCTGGTGCAGCCCGTCGCTGTACCTTCTGCCGAACATAAGCCTTCCCGTGAACTCGTCGACTATTATCACCTGGTCATCCTTGACGACATAGTCAATATCCCGTTTCATGAGGTTATGGGCCTTAAGGGCCTGGTTAATATGGTGGGAAATCTCCATATTCTCGGGATCAGCCAGGTTCTCCACGTTAAAGAAATGTTCCGCCTTTTTTACGCCCTCTTCCGTAAGCGTCACGGTATTGGCCTTTTCATCTATGGTAAAATGTTCTTCCAGCCTAAGGCCCTTTACAAAGCCGTCCACAATCGAATACAGCTTGGTGGATTTCTCGCTGGCCCCGGAGATTATGAGCGGCGTTCTGGCCTCGTCTATCAGGATACTGTCGACCTCGTCGATTATCGCGTAATTGAGGCCCCGCTGCACCATCTGGTCCTTGTATATGACCATGTTGTCCCTGAGGTAGTCAAAACCGAACTCGTTGTTGGTGCCATAGGTAATGTCCGCGCCGTAGGCCCTCTTCCTATCCTCGAAATCCAGGCCATGCACGATCAGGCCGACTTCCAGCCCCAGAAACCTGTACACCTCTCCCATCCACTGGCTGTCCCTTGTGGCAAGATAATCGTTAACGGTGACGATGTGAACTCCTTCTCCGGTAAGGGCATTAAGGTATGCCGGAAGCGTAGCCACCAGCGTCTTGCCTTCACCGGTCTTCATCTCTGCAATCCTGCCCTGGTGAAGGACTATTCCTCCCAGAAGCTGCACCGGAAAATGCCTCATCTTCAATACCCTTGCCGCGGCCTCCCTTACAACGGCAAAGGCCTCAACCAGAAGGTCATCCAGGCTTTCTCCGTGCTGCAGCCTTTCTCTGAACTCCCCGGTTTTGGCTTTCAGCTGCTCGTCGGAAAGGGCGCTTATCTCAGGCCCAAGGGCTTCAATCTGCTCTACGGTACGATTCAGCCTTTTTACTTCTCTATTATTAGGGTCGCCAAAAACTTTCGCAAGTATATTTGACATTGATATGCACCTCGCGGTTTTTAATTCAAATACGATTCTACCACGAATTATATTATAAGGCAATCAAACGGGGCGCAAAACAAAAACCCCTGTCCGGGGTTCATATCCTGCTCTTATACTTAAACCTTATCATGTGGCTTTCGCTCTTCCGCTTTTCCAGAAACATCGCCCGCTGAACGAACAGGAATATTCCGATGGAGATCAGTATATCGCCAACGCTTAACACCTTTGGGAACGGGTAGCCCGCAGGCAGCACAAAAATGTCGGCCAGAAAAGGCAGCCTGGTTGCTTCGGTCAGGGGCCGGTGCGTCACATAACCTCCTGCGCTGATCATCTGCGCCGAATTCTCCAAGCCAGCCCGCAGCAGCCCGGGAATGGATATGGGCATCGCTCCTCCGTTAAGCGTTATTACCAAAAAGTTCAGAAACGACCCCAGGAATACCACCCACATGGAAGGATATTCCCTGTTCGACATAATCCCTATAAACAATATGAGGTAAGACAGTATATGCAGGTACATGCTGTACCTCGCCGCTATCTGAATACCGGCGGAAACTGCAAACAGCGTGCCGAACTCTATGGCGAAGGACAGCAGGAACAGCCACCAGTTGTGTATCTGTACCTGTCCCAGACACCTGAACTTCCCGCCCCTGATCTTTCCCACCACGAGTGCAAAGCAAAGTCCCTCAATAAGCAACGTTAAACAACCCCTTATCCAATGTTTTGATCAATGCGTCGGCTACTTTAGGATGAAACTGCCGTCCGGCCTCCTCCGCGATGATGCTCCTCGCCTTGTCCACCGGCAGGGCCTTCCTGTACGGCCTGTCGTTGGTCATGGCGTCAAAGGCGTCGGCCACGGCCAGTATATATGCCTCAATGGGAACCTCGTCTCCCTTCAGGCCGTCGGGGTACCCCCTGCCGTCGTACCTCTCATGATGGTGCCTGATGATCTTTGAAGCTTCCCTGAGAAAATCTATATCCTTTAGAATCTCCGAACCTATCACAGGATGCTCCCTGATCTGCGCAAACTCCTCCGTGCTCAGCATCCCTTCTTTATTCAACACCCCGTCGGCAATGCCGATCTTGCCGATGTCATGGAGGAGGGCAGCATACCTGATCTTGTCGATCCTGCTTTCGGACAGCTTCAGTTCTTCGGCGATGGCCACGGCGTACTCCCCGACCCTTTCCGCATGGCCGCTGGTCACGGGGTCCTTGGCCTCCAGGGCCCTTGAAAGGGCCTCCACCGTCTCGAAGTAGCTCCTCTTCAGGTCCATGTACAGCTTGAAGGAATACCGGGCCATCAGCAGCGGGCCGAAGAACAGCATCACGCCGAGATACCCGTAGTTCTGGTACGCTACGGCCAGTATTACGCCGAGGGGCACCATGATAACATAGTTCTGTATGGTCCATCCAACACTCTGCTTCCAGACCGACCCGAAGCTCTCGCCAAACAAGTTGGAAATCAGGAGCGTCACCAAAGAAGTATTTATTGCCACATAAACAAAGGAAGCTATCGTTATGGGTACTATGGCATGCGGCAAGCTGATATCTCCGACATGCATATATAAAGCGTTATAGACAATGCCGGCCGCCAGCGACGCGATAAAAAGGTTAGAGGCGTTGAATGCCGTCTTGTAGAACGGCGTATTGAATATATGACCAACCTTCCCGTCCCTCCTGTATATTGCAAATACATTAGCCACAGTAATAATCAAGGTGGCAGTAAAGGGAGGAAAAAGCATAACGATGGAGACAAATATCGCAAAGACAACCGAAACGGTTATCTGGTTGGGTAGAGCGATGCTAAGCGATTCACCGACTATAGCCAGTGTGATAAAAAATATAATTTTCCATATGTCCTTGTCGGCCTGCCAGGTATCTGAGAAAAATACGCCGCAAGCTATTGCCAGCAAAACCGTTATAGCTATTATAAGCTTCACTTTAACAGGAAGTCTGTCCATATCCCATTCTCCTTAGGCTTATATAATTCAAATCCAGGCCGGTCTATAGAAGTTTAGTGCCAGTTGTGGCTTGCTCCGCCTGCGAGCACCAGAGCCATTAAAGACATAAGAGCCGCTATCACTCTTGCCATGGATATAGCCTCCTTTTCTGTTTCCTCTGCTCTTTCCGCTAATATCAACAGGCTATACCTCTCCGCTAAAATCATGCCGGCCTGAATATTGAATTATCTGCTCATCAGTTTGGTAATCCTGCGGTTTACGGCATCCAGAGTTGCTTTGACTATTGCCTCCTTGGTATCTCCCGCAACCACCGAGGAACCAACCAGCATCTGTTCACCGTTCCTGTCAATATATGTAATGGCAACATTGACAACATTACTGCTCGCCATCTTCAGTTCCCTGATATCTTCAACGATAAAGGCCTCTCCGAAGTTCATGAACTCGGACACCGCCTGCAAGGCAGACTGCGCCACTATCCTGCCGACGTTCCGGGACGTATTTATACCCTTGCAGCTGCCCGTATAATCCTTGTCCCTGTGAGAAAGTGTCACCTTTACCTCCAGGTCGAGGCCTTTGCTCACCTGTTCCATCGATTTAAACACAAGGCGCAGCTCCTTGGGCAGGGCATTGTCGCAGTTCAGCTGTGCAATGCTTATTATCCTGTGGTCAATGTCTATGCCGAATTTGGCCATGACCGCAGACTGGATATCTCGTACGATTTGTTTGGCGTTTCTTGACTTGTCGGCAAGGGCGTGGATTTCAATGGCATTACCGTTTCCGTCAAGCTTAACTTTAGAAGAAACAATCCCATCCACATCGTTTATCAGTTCCTGGAGAATTGTTTCAGACACTACAAATTTCTCATCCATCTCTTTCCCCCGCTTTAATTCAATTCAATACTCACTTGTTATATTTCGACTTAAACTGCAATATTCCTTTTTTTAACTGTAAAAATAAATCGCCCGGCATATGCCGGGCAATCTGGCTATTTTAAAACTCCGGTTCAATCAAACCGTAATTTCCATCTTTCCTTTTATAAATCACGTTTACTTCTTCGGTATCCCCGTTCGAAAACACGAAGAAATTGTGTCCAAGGAGCTCCATTTGCAGTATCGCTTCTTCTACAGGCATGGGCTTCATCGCAAATCTCTTGGTCTTAACGACCCTTGGTTTCTCATCGTCATTTTCAGTAGATACAATATTCTCAAAAATCAATTTACTTCCACGGAACCTCTTTTCCAGCTTGGTCTTATGCTTGTTGATCTGGCGCTCCAGTTTGTCGACGGCCTTGTCAATGGATGTGTACATGTCGTCTGTGCATTCTTCACACCGCAGTACCGCACCGTCAAAGGGAATGGTGATTTCTATGATGTGCCGGTTCTTCTCCACATTTAGGGTTACCTGGGCTTCGGTATCCTTTTGAAACAGCTTGCTCAGTTTGCCCAATTTTCTTTCCACCGTGTCCCTCAACGCGTCGGTAACCTCCATGTTTTTCCCGCTCGTAATGATACGCATAAAATCCAGCTCCTTTCGATTTTCAATGTGCGTTCAAAGCCACTTACAATCCCGTAGTCTACGTTTGGTTTATTTAATTATACGATAGATTTATATATATTATAATCTATTATTTTATTAATATCCTAAAAAAGGCTTCCTAAACACAGCCAAAGGGTAATGCATTCCATATGTTTCCATGTTAAAGTTAACTTATTTGTGCAATAATAATATTCACATGTGGACATATTATATGTGCATAATGTGGATAACTCTGTTAGTAACTCCTGCTTCTGTGCTGGTTATGTGGAGAATATGCCACAAACCTGTGGATAACCCTTTGCCGAATTGTAATCATTATCATTACTTTAATGTCGGCTTTAACTGAAAAAATGTATAATTTGTAGAAAACAGAAACTTCAGGCATCCACCTGAAGCTTCAGAGACTGCATAAAGTTATCCGGCTGACCTGGTCTTTTCCCCCACACTCGCCTGCTGCGGGTCTCGCTACGGTTTAAGCCTTCACTACTCCCCGTCTCCGGTTTAACCCCGGGCAGGACTTACCTCTAAACCGCACCATGCTCACCGGTATTTTTGCCGGTTTACGTGGGTCGTTTCGCCTGCGGCTGGCATCGACTTTCAACCACAGACCCGGAAAAACTTCATTATTCACATATACATTATAGCGTTTTTACGGATATTTCTCAAACCTAATTATTTCATTTTATCGATGAAACTCCCTGAAACACCGCTAACGTTCTGGTTGTAGCCGTTTAAACCCTTCTTCCCCTGCCTGATTTTTTTCAGGCGGTCCTTTATTTCTTCCATATTATTCAACAGCTTCAGGTGGTTTTCCTTCTCCATCTCCTGTATGTCTTCAATCGTATTTACAATCTGCCTGATCGCTGACCCGAGGGCTTCATTATCAGGATTACCCTCCAGCACATCCTTTAATTCCATTGAACCCCTTGCGCTCATAAGCCCTCTTAAATTTGCCAGCTCTGTCTGAAAAGACTGGTCACACCAGCTTATGTAGTCAATTATTTTCTGCTTCTCCTCCACCAGATTGTTCAATGCGTCTATATCTTCATTGCCTATTGCATCTTTCTGCATCCTGGTCAGCTGCTTAATCTCCTTAAGCTTGTCCAGTTTCTCCTCACTGTACCTGATCAGCTTAGACAAATCAGCATTCCCCATAATTTCCCCCTACTTCCCGTATTTTAGCTGCCTAACCTGCAGCAGAGCCTTCTCCCAGGACTCGCGTAAGCCTGCGGCTATATCCAATACCTCTCTTATCTTATTGGGATCCTTTCGAACATTCGCCTGGATAAGATTGCTTCTCATAAAATCGTATAAACTATATAGCTGTTGCGACATATCTATATTCATATCCAGAGAAGACATAAGTTCGTTTATTATATCCTGCGCTTTAAGTATTGCATTGTTTGCTTTTTCCACATCGTTTTGTTCCACAAATATTATTCCCTGTCTCAAATATTTTTCGAGTCCTTTATATACTAAAACTACCAGCTCTTCCGGAGTTACAGTTGTTACACAGTTCTGTTTATAACTCTGATAAGGATTTTGCATCGCCATAGTAATCTCCCCCTGTCATATCAATTGCCCCAAAACGTAAGCTGCTGGGATAGCCACAAGCTCTGGGTATTCATTTCATTCAAGGCTTTTTCCATTGCTGTAAACTGTCTCCAGTACCTGTCCTCT
>Ga0067045_1027505_pt1 | contig 107434 bp, 97 predicted proteins | sample TerdegcTABiofilm_FD_59184 | JGI IMG/M metagenome (GOLD analysis project Ga0067045, IMG submission 59184) | Combined Assembly of (Gp0054472, Gp0054536) Wastewater bioreactor microbial communities from Singapore -Terephthalate degrading...
GTGAGCGAAACCCATAATTCGAGCGAGTCCTTATCCGGCGGGCGGACGTTGGTAAAGTGATCCGAACGATACAGCCCGGCGAAACCCAGTTCCTCCACAGCCGCAACAATCCGCTGCCAGCGCGGCCAGTTCAAACCATTTTGACCCTCAATCATGATGGCTAATTCCATTGGCAACCCTCCCGCTTAATCTACACCCATTCTACCAGACCAGCCGCCCTGCAAACATCCAGCGCCGTCATCAAATTCATAACGGCGCTGGAGATTCGGATATTCAGTTATAAAACAGGACGTAACCCTACTGCGCAGCCTCCACCGGCTTGGGAGCCAGATCACGGATGATGACGTTGATTACTGGGGTATTATCCACCAGGCGGGCCTGGAAGATGACTTTTTTGCAGCCAGGAATTTCTGTCGGACCCACCGTCATGGTTTCAACATATTGCTGCAACTCAACCGAAAAAACCTTGATGAGGTAAGTTCCCCGTAGAAGCTCTCCGGTGAAGCTTTCCTTGTACTTCAAATCAATTTTATCCAGCAATTTGAGGTTCGGACCAAAATACACTTCAACGACCACCGGCAGTTCCTGAGTCAATCCTAACTTTGTGCCATCAATGCCGTGTGTGATGTGCGCAATAAAGGTTGGGCACTTGCCGCCCGCCTCCACCGGTGAGTAGGAAAAACCCACCAGAAGGCTGAGGAACACCACAATAGACAAAAGCCGAAACCCAGTTTTCATTTTAACCTCCACTGAAAGAAAAAAAGAATTACCTCAATCCATACCCCCTAATTGATATTTATGACCGGGAGTAATCGGATTGATTGACACCCATATCAATAGTTTATCATATTTATAAACAAAATCAATATAGGTCCTCCCCAAATGACCAAAAATCACCCTCGATAAAAGAACCGCCAGCTTTGCTGGCGGTGAACAGACCGGGGAAAAAGGGCTGAAAATCAATGGAAATTACCGGCTGGCGGCTTTGCTGGCCAGTTCACGCACCAGCACGCGAATGGTGGGTTCGCCCTTCTCACCCAAACGAGCCAGCAGGTTAACCTTAACACAACCGGGGATTTCGACCGGTCCGACTTTCATTGAATCGATGAAGACACCCAGTTCTTCTGAGAAGACCTCAATGGTGTATTCACCTACCGGTAATTCTGCCTGAAATGTCTCTTTGAAAACCAAGGGGATCTTTGCCAGCAAATCACCATCCTTGTACACATACGCAACTACCGGTAATTCTTTTGAAAGGCCTAGCCGGCTGCCATTGATGCCATGGCTGACATTGACGAAGAAAGTTTCGCACTGATCGCCTTTGGTTTGCGCCTGCACCGGGCTGATGGCGAAACCGAAGAACAACGCCAGAACAGCAATCATGGATACGATTTTTGCAAACGGTTTCATTTCTTAATTCTCCCTTTATTGATTCAATAACAAGATGAGGAATGTGATCCGATGAACCCTTTCTCCGTCTGTTGATGTTGATCGAAGATGGCTTACGGTCTGCTTTAAAATAATACGTTATACATTGCGCAAATCCAATTATTTGTATAGTGTTTTTGTCAATAATTTTCTGTTTTTTGCTGTCCCCCCTTAAAAGGAGTTTTTTATAAGAAGCCTATAAGAAATATCCTCTTGACAAGCCAATTGTTGACTCGGATAATCTATAAATAGAATAAAAATTATCCGTTTTTCTGAAGGGCAGGTTTTTATGCTGGAAATTCCATCTCACTCAAAGATTTTGGTCGTGGGCGGCGGCCCCGGCGGCGCTACTGCCGCCACTTTACTTGCCAGAGCCGGTATTGAAGTTACTCTTTTAGAGGCATCCCGTTTTCCGCGCTACCACATTGGCGAATCGCTGCTGCCAACCATGATTGATGTCATCAATCTGTTGGGAATGCGCGAAAAAATGGAAGCCTTCGGCTTCCAGCGCAAACATGGCGCCTATCTGGAATGGGGCCGGGATACGTGGTCGCTCAACTTTGGCGAACTGGCCGGAGACACTACCTACAGTTTTCAAGTGACCCGCGCTGAATTCGATCACCTGCTCCTCGAACATGCCAAAAGCCAGGGCGTAAAGGTGTTCGAAGGGGTAGAAGTCCGCAGCCTTGAATTTGAGGGCGAACGTCCGGTTTCAGCTTCGTATCTGGTCAATCAATCTGGCAACGGCAGCGCCGGTCAAACCGGCACAATCACTTTCGATTATCTGATTGATGCCAGCGGACGCAACGGCATCATGGCAAACCGCTATTTGCGCAACCGGCGTTACCACCAGGTCTTCAAGAACATCGCTTTTTGGGGCTACTGGAAAAACACCGACCGGCTCGCCACCGGCCGCGAAGGTGATATTGCCGTGGGTTCAATTCCCAACGGCTGGATTTGGGCAATTCCCTTGCATGACGACACGATGAGCATTGGTGTGGTCATGCACAAAGACGCCGTGGCTGCCAAACGCTCGCTGGGCTTGGAGGAAATCTATCAGCAGGCGCTGCGCGAATCGCCCTTGATTGCCCGCATCGTGCAAGAAGCCGAGCTGGTTTCCGACCTTAAAACCGAAACGGATTATTCCTACACGGCTGAAAAATTCTCCGGCCCGGGTTACTTCATGGTTGGAGATGCGGCTTGTTTCCTTGACCCCCTGCTTTCCAGCGGTGTGCATCTGGCTACATTTAGCGCAATGCTGGCTGCGGCCGGTTTAATCACCCTGTTTGAAGGTGAAATCAGCGAAGAACAGGCTGTATCCTTCTTCGAAAAAGCCTACCGGCAGGCTTACCTCCGTTTTCTGGTCTTTCTCTCGGCATTTTACGATATCAATCGCGGCAAAGAGTCCTATTTCTGGGAAGCGCAGCGGTTGACTCAGGAAGATGTGGACGAAAGCAACCTGAAAATGGCTTTCCTCAATCTGGTTACTGGCGTTCGTGATTTGCGCGATGCACAAAGCAATACCCGCCATTTCATTTTGAAGGAAATGAGTGAACGGATCAGCGAAAATTTGAATTTCCGCAAAGACAAACAGGCTCTTGCCAGTCTTCAGGGTGACGACTTAAAAGCCGCCCGTGAAAATGCGCGCTTCTTTTCTTCGGTGGAAGGTCTGTTTGCCCTTAATCAAGAGGACGCCATTGACGGTCTGTATGTTCAAACCAAACCTCGCCTCAAACTGGCGCAAATAAAAGACCTGTAATCGAAACGAGTAATAAAAAACAAGCCCGGTTTTGTTGCGCCGGGCTTGTTTTGTGCTCCTCAAAGGCCACCTACGGATTATTCACCGGCGCTGCCAGCATATTCTCCAATACAATTTCAAGCGCCATCGTATGGCTGCAAACCCCGCGCGTCTTGAAGAAGTCGCAATCGCACTGCCAACGTCCATTGTCGTATTGAATATGGTGCGGATTGTTGTTTCCATCCATGGTAACGGTAAAAGAATGGAAGTGAATCCGCTCTCGTTCCTGTGCATACCGCCTGGCTTTTTCCCGCTTTCCGATCATCCCATAATCCATTTCAACTGGTCTCCTTTCGATTTGAAATTTACAAAAAGGCACGCGTCATCACGCGTGCCCCGAAAATGAGCCAAACTTTGAGTATGTCGCAAAAACAGGCATTTGGATGCGCCTCGTTTCCTTTCTTAATAATATTATAACGACTCACCGGTAAAGTCAACGACTTCGCCTAAATTTTAAGAAACCTCTTAACTGGGAAGGATCTTTTCCAACACCAGTGCATCTTCTCCACCGTGATAATAATTTATCCAGGTGGTATATATCACATAGCCCTCCCGCTGATACAATTTCAAAGCCGGCAGGTTGGATTTGCGCACACACAGACGAATGCGTTTGCTGTTTAACTGGTTTTCACACTGGCGGAGCAGTGCGTGTCCAACCCCCCTGCGGCGATATTCCGGCAAGACCCCCAGCGTCACAATCCAGCCGGCCCCATCTCCTCTGCGCAACTCTCCCGCCACAAAACCAATCATGTGACCATTGGCTACCGCTTTCAAACGCACAAAACCCGGAAAGGTGAGGACGACCAACAAATCAAACCACGGCCAGGCATCCTGTTCAAATACCACTTTCTCCAAACGGTAGAGGTCTAAAAAATCCCGCCAACCGGCTTTTTCGATGATATAGTCCATAGGAAAGCAGTGGGAATGGGGAGAAAAGCACCCACCCGACCGGATACGTTACAGTCGGGTGGGTTTTCTCAGTCGTAGAGATTATTCTTTATTTTCAGGTGTGTAGCGCCCTTTGAGAAAATCACCCAGCAGACTGGTGAATTCCATTGGGAAGATGAACTTGGTGGACTGACCCATGCCGATGTTTTTGAGCGTTTCAAAGTATTGCAGGGTCATTGTCTTCTGATCAATGGTGCTGGCTACCGAGAAGATGCGCTCCAACGCCGCCGCGTAACCTTCGGCTCGCAGCAATTGCGCCTGTTTTTCACCCTCGGCCTGCAGAATAGCGGCCTGTTTCTGCCCATCTGCGCGCAGAATCGCGGCCTGTCGTTCACCTTCGGCAATGTTGACGGCTGCTTCGCGCTGACCTGAAGATTCGGTTACCACGGCGCGGCGGGTTCGCTCAGCCGCCAGCTGGCGGTTCATCGAATCCTGCACGTCGCGCGGCGGGATGATCTCACGGATTTCCACATTGGTAACCTTGACACCCCACCGTTCGGTCACTTCATCCAACCGAACGCGCAGAGCCTGATTGATTTTCTCACGCTCCGAAAGCACGCCGTCCAGCATGATTCCGCCGATGACTGAACGCAGGGTGGTGGTTGCAATACCCTGTGCCGCCATTTCAAAATTGCCTACTTGCAGCACACTTTGTACCGGGTCAAAGACCTTGTAGTACCACAGAAAATCAATCGAGATGGGCGCATTGTCGGCGGTAATCGAGGTCTGAGCCGGTATTTCACGCACCTGTTCGCGCAAATCCACCCGCACAGCACGATCAATGAAGGGGATGAGAATGATCAGACCCGGCCCACGGGCGCCGATGCAGCGCCCCAGGCGAAACACGACCAATCGTTGATATTCCGGAACAATTTTGAGAGCCGTGCCGAGGAAGATCAACGCCCCCAGTACGACAATTCCTATCAGACAATAGATGACTTCCATTTTTCTAAACCTCCATTTTTCTTGGTTGACTGTCTGGAATACAGCCTTTCGGATATGATAATCCCGATAGGGATTTTTTTACTCTTCGTCCACTTTTTCAACCCTTAAAATTAGCCCTTCACGTTTGACCACCCGAACTTTGCTGCCAGCCGGAATTTCCTCCTCGCTCCACGCTGACCACTCCTCACCCATCACGTACACTGCTCCCTCACGAAAAATATCGGTTTTTGCCTCTCCCACCGAACCAATCAGACGGTTAAGGTCAAAATCCTTTCCGCGGCCAATGGCTTCAATTCCTTTGCGCCCAACAATCCAAAGAATGGGGATCACGATTAGAGAAGTGACCAGCGCCAACCAGAAATTAACCGCCGGTTGACCTTCGGCGGTTTCAAAAAGAAATACCGAACCGGCAATGACGGCTGCAATGGTAAGCAGCAAGAAAATCCAATGGCGGGAACGACGCAGCGCCAGGTAAAACGGCACGACCCCAACCACCAGCACACCCAGCGCCCATGGGTTGATGCGCAGGCTGAGCGCCCCAATACCGGCCAGCACGATGGCAAACAATGCCCCAATTTCCAGCAAACCGGTTCCGGGTGAGAAGAGTGCCAGAATCCCCAACACCAGTCCGAGTACCAGCAGAACGTACGCAACATTGGGATCCATCAGCGGATTCATGGCTACCTTCCTTGTCCAGAACAACCCTTTGGCAGAAAAACGTGCAGGTCTTACCTGTCTATAAAAATTATACCTGACAAAACCCCCACCTCAAAACGAAATGTATCACTTCCGGTGGTTAAACGGAGAAGACAGCCTTCTCAGGCTGCCTTTCCATCTCTACCACTATCTTATCCCTGTATCACCTACCCACCAGGAGCACGACTTTGCCCGGAGGAATGAGCAACGACTGCCTGAATTTATAATACCCAACCTGAATTAAGATTATTCAAAGAACAGGTTAGCAGTTTGTTAAGAAAGAATCATTCCAGCTCCAACCGCTCAAAGGCAAAACCGCCCAGCAGACCACCCGCCACACACAACAAACCTAATCCCAGCAGGTTGCCAACCTCAATTGTGCCAGGCAATGGCAATTCTCCCAGCATGTAAAACAGCGGGGAATAGCGCACCGTCGAGTCGGAAGAGTCGAGCCCATAAGGCAGATACAACAGAATCAAAAGGATTATCCAAACCAACCGATCGAGCCAAAAGGATTGACTCAAGACCCCCAACAGGATACCGACTTCCCCGAATAAAACGATCAGTAAAAACAGACCAGGCAGGAATCCCCAATAACTGGCAGGTAGTTGACTTCCGGTGAGGAGAATCGCCCCACTCCCGCTCAGAAAACCCACCACCGTCAGCAAAAAGCAGGCCGAAAGCAGGTAACCCACACGGCTGAGATAAACCTGCCAGCGCGGCAGCGGATACGCCAGTAAAAAGGCAATCGAATGACGCACCGCCTGACCTTTGAAGAGCTTCCCTCCCTCCCAGAAGGCAAACATCCCGCCAATAACCGGCAGGCCAAACACGGCCAACACCAGCAGCCAGTAAGCTTGCTGTGACTCCAGGAATGGGTTGAACCTATCCGCCAGGCGGTCAACGAAGGCTTCATCCACCAGCAGCGGATAAAACAGTGCAACTGCTCCACACCAGCCCACAACAATCCCACACCAGAAGGCAACCCTGCGCCTTCTTTCCAGCCAGAGATCCTTGAATAAATCAAGCCGCATAGGCTGGAATGCCGTAAACGGTGTGATAAACCTCTTCGAGACTGGGCTGCTGGCTGATGATATCCAGCACGCGGAACTGGGTGGCGGTTTTCAGCAACGCATCCGGGTCGCCCAGCACGGTGCAGTACACCTTGTTCTGATCACAGACCAGTTGATTGATATTGTTCAAACCCATGAAAATTTGCGGGTTGATCGGATTGGCAAAACGCATTTCAATTTTACGGATAGCGCGGGCGCGCAGTTGAGCGCCGCGTTCCACGGCAATAACCCTTCCCTGATGCAATACTGCAACGCGGTCACAAATGCGCTCCATCTCAGAAATGGATTGGGAAGCAATCACCACCGAGCGGCCTTCGGCGCGAAATTCAGCAATCAGCCGGTAGAGTTCCATCTGGGCAGCCGTATCCAGATCACGCGAAGGTTCATCCAGCAGAATTAATTCAGGGCGGTGCATGAACGCCTGCACCAAACCGACTTTGCGGCGATCAGCCGGAGAGAGCCGTTCACACGCCATATCCAGGTTTAGTTGAAAGCGGGTTGCCAGTTCATGTGCAAAGGTCATTTCCACACCACCCCGTAATGCCGCAAAACGCTCCAACAGGTGACCGGCAGTAACCCCTTTGGGTAAAGTCAGGTTTTGAGGCAAATAGCCCACCAGCCTGCGCACCTTTAGACCATTGCGCTGGCAGTCCATTCCCAGAACCAGTGCCTGACCATGGGAGGGACGGATAAAATCAAGGAGAATGTGAAGCAGGGTGGATTTACCGCAACCGGACGGTCCGAGCAAGCCGAACACTTCCCCCGGGTCAACTTCCAGCGTCACCCCACAAAGCGCCGGGCGGCGGTGAAATTCCTTGGTTAAATTTTCGGTACGCAGTACGAGGTAGCGCATTTTCAACCTCCTTGTCCGTCAGATACCGGTAAAAAACACCGGCTGGTGTCGAGATACCAGCCGGTCAAAGGAGGCAGTAATGCACCATCGATCTTCAGGCTGGTATCTCTCGGCGGGATTGCCATTCTTGCAAAATTTTCTCGTACGACTTTTCCAGCAGCGCCGTCCACTCGATGATCTCATCCATCCGTTGGCGGGCGGGGTGATCTTCTGCCAGTCCTTGCAGGCCCTCTTCCGCCATCTCGCGCAGGTTCTGAACGCTCTCCAGGCGCATTTCCAGCGAATTTTCCCAGGCCTCATCGGAGAACACATAATAATCACTGCGCTCACCGGGCAGAGAAACCCGCTCGGCCAGCCCGGCCATCATCAGCGTGCGGAGGTTGGTGGAGATGCTGCTGCGGCTGACCTGCAACACCTCGGCCATCTCTTCCGGCGAAACCGGACGGCTGGCAATCAACAGCAAGCCCAGTATCTTCCCGCCGATGCGCGGAATGCCGTACTCCTCAAAGTGCAATCCCATATTTTCAATGAACTGGGATAGGGTTAATGGGTCTCCCGATATGGGAGGGGTACTATCACCACTATCCGTTTCGTCTGAAACCATACTCTTCTTTACTCCTTAAGGTAAAAAGACCAAATCCGCCATTTGCGGACGCTTTCATTTTACAATCATTACTCATTTCTGTCAAGACTGAAATGACTATATTTTTTTGCAAGGTATAAATCAATCAGCGGTTGATTGAACAACTACTTATTAATAAAAACAACATAAAGCTGATCCCAGTTGTTCAACCCATTAATAAATGGTAATCTGTTCTTTTTTGTTTGCTCTGTTGGAAGGGGGGATATATCGAATTAACTTTCTCAGCATTAGCAACAAGCATTCTCGCCGTGTCCCGCCTCCCCCAATTAACCGGTCAGATTTTGCCCTTAAACAAAACTCAACTTATTAAATTGGTGATTGAATCTGAGAGTGCTTTCGGCTAGAATATATTGGGGTTGAATCGTTTTCATACCAGCCTTCTTTCGGGAGAGGAGAAGCCAATGAGCCAACAACCGGGCGAGGAAATCCAGCAGGCATGGATCGCCTTCGTCACCAACCACGTTTTATTGCCGCAGATACGCCCGGTAATTGCCGCCTCCTGGGAACGCTGTTGGGCACGGGTAGATCCGTACTCTCCTCACCGCCCGCCCCATCTTTCTGCCGAACACTTGCTTTCCATTCAGGTCAATCACTTTGACCTGATGGCCATTGCCCGCCCAGTCATGGAAGATGTGTATCAATACATCGAAAACTCCAATTCAGCCATCCTGTTCACCAACAATGTAGGCTATTTACTGGATGCCGTCGGCGATGCCAACATCATGGCCATGCTGGAGCGAATGGGAATCACGCCGGGTACACTGCTCGCGGAGGGAGAGATCGGCACAAACGGGATTGGGCTGAGCTTGCTGGAACGAACTCCTCATTTCGTCAAAGGGTTTGAACATTTCCGCCAGCCCTTCCACCTGTATGATTGCGCGGCCGCGCCGGTATTCGATACCTCCGGCAAGTTAATCGGCGCTTTGGGAGTGATCACCCTGCGCGGCCAGCTGCACCCCCACTCGATGGGAATGATCACCGCCGCCGCCAGGGCCATCGAGGCTCAGCGTCAATCCGACCAATTGCTGGAAGAACAGAACAACCAATTAACCGGCCTGAATGCCATTCTTTCCAGCATTCAGGAGGGCATTCTGGTATGGAACGCAGAGGGAATCATTTTGCACGCCAACCCCACCGCCGCCAACCTGCTGCGCGTCAAACCGGACAGCCTGCTCGGCTCGAAACTGGATGCCTACATCCGCTTCCCGCGCCCGGTACAGGATGCACTCCAGAAACAAATTCCGATCAACGATCTTGAAGTTCAACTGACCGTTGCCGGTGAGCCGGTCAGCTGTCTGCTCAGTTTACAGTACATTCATGGCCGGCACGGTTTGCGCATGGCAATTGCCGTGCTCCGGCCGGTGAAAACCTTGCGTGAATATGTCCAGCGGCAGGTCAGCTCCCCCACCTTTGACCTGCAAAACCTGATCGGTGAATCGCCCGCCATTCGCCGTGTGCGGCGCATGGCGCGCAGCGCCGCGGCCGCACGCGGCTGCGTCTTGATTCGCGGAGAACCCGGCACCGGTAAAAACCTGCTGGCGCGGGCGATTCACTATCACAGCCAGCGCAGCCATGCTCCCTTTGTGGTTTTTGCCTGTACCGCTGTGCCCAGCGAACTGGCACTGACTGAACTGATCGGCAGCGAAAAAGGTAATCATGACGGCGCGCCGATCACCAGCAAATTTGAACTGGCCGCTGGCGGCACACTCTTTTTACAGGATGTGGATCAATTGCCGCTCGAAGCCCAAAGCGTACTGCTCAACTTTCTGGAACTGGGCATCATCCAGAAAATTGGCAGCCGAAAACCCATTGAGGTGGACGTGCGCATCATTGCCTCCAGTTGCGCTCCACTGGAACATCTGGTTCGCGAGGGCAACTTCCGCGCCGATTTGCTTTACCGGCTCAGTTCCCTTGAAATCGTGCTGCCGCCCTTGCGCGAACGCAAACAGGATTTAGATCTGCTGATCGAACAAATTCTTCAAAGGTTGTCTAAACAGGTTGGCCACCCCCTGACCCTCAGCCGCGAAACGCTCAGCCTGTTGAAGGCCTATCACTGGCCCGGCAATGTACGCGAACTGGAATCGGTGCTGACCCGCGCTGCAGTTCAAGCCAGCCCGGGCCGGCTGATCACCCCCGGTCATTTACCCCACTTACAGCCCATGACGGATTTTGAACCTTCACCCTCCAGTGAGGACGGCCGCATACTGCCACTGGAGGAACTGGAAAAACGCGCCATTTTGCAAGCCGCTCAATACTGTCAGGGCAATGTAACCCGCATGTCCGAAATGCTTGGAATTGGCAGAACGACCATCTGGCGCTATTTCAAACAAATGAATTTATCTCCCGAGGAATTCCGCATCCGCGACACCAAATCTCAAAATGTTTCAAATTGAAACACTTATTAAGATAACTGTTCCATTTCGAACCAAAAATTTCACAAAAGTTGACCTGTCCGTCTTGTGCCGTACAATTAAGGGCGATGTTTAATTTTTCTTCTATAATCCGCAATTTTTGGCAAATTAATGGTTCCCGAATGATGGGCTGGCATCTTGCAGTCCAGTGGTCATGGGTTATCCCCTCTCTTCAGGCAGAAGATACCGTTCGTTAGGAAGCATTCCAAACAACGGTATTTTTTTGCAAGTTTCTACCGGTCTTTTCTCAACAATCCAATACTGACTAAGGAGGTTGCACGGAAAGAGATACGATCATCTGTTCTTCGTTTTCTATTGTTTCCCCAATTTTTCAAATCCTTTGAAAGGAGAGATCGAAGATGAAATCAAGAGGTTTAAGTGAATTCCTTGGCGAAGTCATTGGAACATTCACGCTGATCTTGTTGGGTGATGGTGTGGTTGCCAATGTGGGTCTTGCCCCGCGTCTGGCCTCCCCTGCCTACAACTGGAACACCATCACCATCGGCTGGGCCTTCGCGGTGATCGTGGCGGTATATGTGTCGGCCGGTGTTTCCGGTGCGCACCTAAATCCCGCTGTGACCATCGCATTAGCCGTCAAACGTGGTTTTTCATGGTCGAAAGTACCCACTTACATTTTGGGTCAGTTCGTTGGCGCCTTCCTCGGTGCGCTGGGTGTCTACCTGGTCTACATGGAAGGTTTACAGGCCGCCGGCATGCCCAATGTGTGGTGCACTGGTCCGGGATCGGTGTTCGGTCAGGCCTTCTGGGGCGGAACAGGAGGCGGCTCGGTTGGAGCCTACTCACTGGTTAATGCCAGCATCGCGGAAATTGTGGGCACCGCCGTTCTGTTGATGGGTGTGCTGGCCAGCGGTGATGAGCGCAACCTCGGCCTCAAATTCAACATGGGCCCGTTCCTGGTGGGCGGCACCGTGCTGGCAGTCGGTCTGAGCCTTGGCGGCCCCAGCGGTTACGCCATCAATCCCGCCCGTGATCTCGGCCCGCGCATCTTCGGCGCTTTGGTCGGTACACAGGGCTTGTTCGATGGCATCTACTGGCTGGTAGCCCCGGTGATCATGCCAATTATCGGTGGTATCCTCGGTGCAGTGATTTACGACGCACTGGTTACTGCTCAACTGCCCCCCAAGAAAGACTAAATTACATCATCACCCGGGCCTGCTTTGTAAGTTGAAGCAGGCCCACTCTCGCCCCGCTGACTAGTGGTACTCCGCAAAAGTTTTTGAGTAGAAAGGAAATACAGCATGAAAAAGTTAATCAACAAACCAGAAGACGTGGTGAAGGAAGAGCTGGAGGGGATTGCCGTTGCTCATCCGGACCTCGTCAAAGTCCATTTTGACCCGAATTTCATCGTCCGTGCAGATGCTCCCATTCAAGGTAAAGTGGGCATCGTCTCCGGCGGCGGATCCGGCCACGAACCCATGCACGGTGGTTTCGTCGGGTTGGGTATGTTGGATGCAGCCTGCCCGGGCGCGGTTTTCACTTCCCCCACCCCCGATCAGATGTTGGAAGCCACCAAAGCTGTCAACGGCGGGGCAGGTGTACTGCATATCGTCAAAAATTACACCGGCGACATCATGAACTTTGAAATGGCCGCCGATCTGGCGCGCGCCGAGGGTATTGACATCGAATCGGTGGTGATTGATGACGATGTGGCCGTACAGGACAGCCTCTACACCGCCGGCCGGCGCGGTGTTGGTACCACCGTCCTGGCAGAGAAAATCTGTGGGGCAGCCGCTGAACAGCGCCGCTCCCTGAAGGAAGTGGCCGACATTTGCCGAAAAGTCAACGGCTGGGGTCGCAGCATGGGCATGGCACTTACCTCCTGCACGGTTCCGCACGTTGGTAAACCCACCTTCGACCTGCCGGAAGATGAAATGGAAATCGGCATCGGTATCCATGGTGAGCCGGGCCGCACTCGCATGAAGATCAAACCCGCTGATGAAATCGTCGAAATGCTGATGGAGCCCATCATCTCCGATCTGCCCTACAAAGCCGGCGATGAGGTACTTTTGTTCGTCAACAGCATGGGCGGCACCCCCTTAATTGAGCTGTACATCATCTATCGCAAGGCGTATGAAATCGCCACCAAACACGGTTTGAAAGTTGTCCGCAACCTGATTGGGCCTTACATCACCAGCCTCGAAATGGCGGGCACCTCCATCACCCTGCTGAAGATGGACGAAGACCTGATCAAATTGTGGGATGCCCCGGTCAAGACCCCCGGCCTGCGTTGGGGTGTATAAAAATCCTGAAAAGCCAGGTTTACCCGTTGGCTCGGCCTGGCTGGCCCTATGGAGAAGTCTATGGTAATTACACGTGATGACGTACTCGAATGGATTACACGCTACGCTGAAATACTGGCGGAGAACCGCGACTACCTGACCCAGCTGGATGCCGCCATTGGCGACGCCGACCACGGCGCCAATATGGACCGCGGCTTTCAGGCTGTCATGAAAAAGATGCCGGAAATGCGCGATAAGGACATCGGCACCATTTTCAAGACCGTTGGGATGACCCTCCTTTCCACGGTCGGGGGAGCAGGCGGGCCGCTTTACTCCACCATATTTCTCCAGGCTGGGATGAAGACCACGGGTAAGATGGAATTGACGCTCCAGGACTGGATTGATGCCATCGAAGCCGGCATCAACGGCGTCAAAATGCGCGGAAAAGCCGAATTGGGCGACAAGACCATGATTGATGCCCTGGTGCCGGCTTTGAACGCCCTCAAGCAGGCTGCTGAGAACGGCACCACCCTCAGCGAAGCCCTGGAACGCTCAGCCCGCGCCGCCGAAGAAGGTATGAAAGCCACCATCCCGCTGGTTGCCCGCAAAGGGCGTGCCAGTTACCTCGGCGAGCGCAGCGCAGGTCATCAGGATCCCGGTGCCACATCCTCTTATCTATTGTTGCGCACCGCCGCAGAACAATGGAAAAACAACTAAGTTTGTTCGTTCAACCAAACCCAAATTCAAATTTTTCAAAGGAGGCTTAAGATGGCAAAATATGCTGCTGCAGTAGATCAGGGTACGACCAGCACCCGCTTCATGATTTTCGATCATAGCGGGCAGGTAGTCGGCGTTGATCAGAAAGAACACGAGCAGATCTACCCCAAGCCCGGTTGGGTCGAACACGACCCGATGGAAATTTGGACGCGCACCCAGGAAGTGATCGAAGGCGCATTGCGCAAGAGCGGTGTTGATCCCAAAGAGATTGCCGCTGTGGGTGTCACCAATCAGCGCGAGACTACCGTGGTTTGGGAAAAAGCCACTGGTAAACCGGTTTACAACGCCATCGTCTGGCAGGATACCCGCACCGATAAAATCTGCAACGAACTGGCTGCCGATGGCGGTCAGGACCGCCTCCGCCCGAAGACCGGTCTGCCTCTGGCTACCTACTTCTCCGGCCCCAAGATCAAGTGGATCCTTGACAATGTGCCTGGTGTGCGCGAAAAAGCCGAGAAAGGCGAAGTACTGTTCGGCAACATTGATACCTGGGTCATCTGGAACCTGACCGGCGGCCCGCAGGGTGGTGTGCATGTGACCGATGTGTCCAACGCCTCCCGCACCATGCTGATGAATCTGGAAACGCTGGATTGGGACAACGAAATCCTCCAGCTGATGGGCATTCCGCGCGCCATGCTGCCCGCCGTGCGCCCCTCCTCGGAAGTGTACGGCCACGCCCGCGGTTTGCTGGAAGGCATCCCGGTTGCCGGCGACCTCGGCGATCAGCAGGCGGCGCTCTTCGGTCAGGCCTGCTACGACCCCGGCGAAGCCAAGAACACCTACGGCACGGGCTGCTTCATGCTGCTCAACACTGGCACCAAACCGGTCCCCAGCAAGAGCGGTCTGTTGACCACCCTCGGTTACAAGATCGGCAATCAGCCGGCTGTGTACTGCCTGGAAGGCTCCATCGCCATCACCGGCGCGCTGGTGCAATGGCTGCGCGACAACCTGAAGATGATCGAGAATTCCAAAGACATCGAAGGGCTTGCCCGCACGGTGGAAGACAACGGCGGTATCTACTTCGTGCCGGCCTTCTCCGGTCTGTTTGCTCCGTACTGGCGCAGTGACGCCCGCGGTGTCATCGTCGGTCTGACCCGCTACATCAACCGCGGTCACATCGCCCGCGCCGCGCTGGAAGCCACCGCTTTCCAGACTCGCGAAGTGCTGGATGCAATGAACAAGGACTCCGGCGTGCCGCTGACCGCCCTTAAGGTAGATGGTGGTATGGTTTACAACGAATTGCTCATGCAATTCCAGGCCGATATCCTCGGCGTGCCGGTTATCCGCCCGAAGGTTGCCGAAACCACCTCGCTGGGTGCTGCTTATGCAGCCGGTCTGGCGGTTGGATTCTGGAGCAACTTCGACGAACTGCGCGCCAACTGGGGCAAGGACGCCGAGTGGCATCCCAAGATGGCCGCCGAAGAACGCGAAAAACTGTACGCCGGCTGGAAGAAGGCCGTCGAACGCACCTTCGGCTGGGTCGAAGTTTAATAAATCCATATCCGGGGGCAGGCAATTACCTGCCCCCTCCTCTCTTCCTTTGCACAGGGGCGGTGGGTCAGCGGTCTGGTACAGTCCACAGACCTGTACCGCCCCTTGTAATTTATAAAGGGTGATTTTTCTCCCAAGCTTATCTACCTGTGATAAAATCCCTGACTTGAAGGTCTCTCACGGAAAAACCATGTCCAAAAACAAACCTTCTTCCCCCAAAAACCAGCCCCAAGACCTGATCGCCCAACCCTGGATTCCCTTCAAAACCGGCTTAATCGTGGTGGGGGTCGTCAGCATTTTGCTGGCAATCTGGACGATCATCACCAGCAACCCGGAACTGCCGCTGATTGAACGCATCCTGTGGGGTGTGGTATTCGGTGGAAGCATCTGGCTGATCTTCTTATTTTTCCTGCTCATCAACCGCCTGCTTCGCAGAAGGAAATAATTCCCTCGAAAATTTACGCGCTCAGCCGCGATAAACTGCACGCTTAACTTTGTGAAAAACGCCACGATTGTGGCAAAAGTCGAAACAGGAGAAAGAATTATGAGTAAACTCCATGCCATTGTGATTGGTGCCGGTTTTACCGGTGTCGCCATTGCCCACGATCTTGCTCTACGCGGTTTTGCTGTTACTGTCGTGGAGCGGGGTCCAATCGTTAATGGCACATCAGGACGCACGCATGGTCTGCTTCACTCCGGCGCACGTTACGCCGTCAATGATCAGGAATCAGCCATCGAGTGTATTCAGGAAAATCAAATCCTGCGCCTGATTGTGCCGGACGCCATTGAACCGAATGGCGGATTGTTCATCGGTATCACGGATGAAGATATGGCCTACCGTGAAAAATTCATGGAAGGCTGCGCCGCTTGCGGGATTCCAATTACCGAACTCAGCCCCAAAGAAGCGCTGCGTTTGGAACCCAACCTGAATCCCAAATTGCAGACCGCCTTCACCGTGCCGGACGGCACATTTGATCCGCTCCGATTGGCACTGGCTTTTGCCGCTTCGGCAAAGGCAAACGGAACCGTATTCCACCTCTACACCGATGTGGTTGACCTTCTGACCGATGGACAGGGCAATATCGTTGGTGTCAAGGCCTGGGACCGCGCCGCCGACAAGCGCTTTGACATTCAAGGCGATATTGTGGTCAACGCGACGGGCGCCTGGGTGGGTCATATCACTTCCATGGCCGGTATTTCCGTGCCGATCACCCCCACCCCCGGTGTAATGGTAGCCTATGATAAGCGTCTGACCCAGCGCGCGATTAACCTGCTCAATAAACCCGGCGATGGCGATATCGTCCTCCCTCAGCGGCGCATGATGGTCGTCGGCACCACCTCCTTCACCATTGAAGACCCCGATTACGTTCCCGTATACGAGGACCATGTTCAACTGATGATTGAACGCGGTTCCAACCTGATTCCGGCTCTGCGCCAGACCAAAGAACGCGGCGCCTACATGGCCACCCGCCCCTTGATCGGTGCTTCCGCCCCCGGGCGCAGCATCTCACGCACCTTCAAAGCCTACGACCATAAAGAAACCGATAATGTCGAAGGGTTGGTAACCATCACCGGCGGCAAGGCTACCACCCTGCGTTTGATGGCAGAAAAGACCGTGGATCTGATTTGCAAGAAATTCAACCTCACTATCCCCTGCACAACCGCCGAAACCCCCCTTCTCTCTTACCGCAAGTTCTACGTTAACTGATTCCAGCAATCTGTTGAACGAACTCTACCTGTACGGAGTGAGCAATGTCTGAAGAAAAATGGACCGTTAAATTTGTCATCTTTCGTAAAAAGGGCGACCAGCCTGCCCGATACGACAGTTATGTTCTGGAAGTGGACCCGGAAGAATATGTGATTGACGGCGTGGAGCGCATCTGGGCATTTCACGACCGCTCGCTCATCTTTGCCCATGCCTGCCACCATTCCACCTGTGGGGCGTGCGGCATGCGGGTCAACGATGTGGAAAAACTGACCTGCATCACCAAAATTCGCGATGTAACCACCAACGGCGGTACTCTTAAAATCGAGCCAATGCGCAACTTCCCCATTATTGGCGATCTGGTCGTAGATATGACCCGCATGTACGCTGCCATGGATCGCGTTCACGCCAAAGCCGTACACCCGCTTTCGGCTGCCCCATTGGAAGGCGAAGATATCCGTCCACCCCGGGATGTGCCGCGTAACAACGGTAACGAATATCTGCGCCTGGCAGACTGCATTGAATGCGGTTTGTGCATCAGCGCCTGCCCGGTTGCCGGTACAGCCGAAAATTACCTTGGCCCGGCGGTTCTGGCTGCCGCTCAATTGCAGGGTTTGAAACACAACCCCGACCTGCTGGATGTGGTGGACTGCGCCGACGGACTGTGGCGCTGCCACAGCGCGTATGAATGCACCGCAGTTTGTCCTTCCAACGTTGACCCCGGCTGGCGCATTATGGACTTACGCCGACAGGTCGTTGGAGAACGCCTCAAACGCTGGTTTGTAAAAGCCTAATCCCTTACAGGAGAATGTGAGAAATGGAAACATCTAAAAAACCCAATACCCGCGGAATATTGGACTGGTTTGACCCGCGCGGCAGGAACGTTGGCGGTTGGGGCTTTATCATCAACCGCCTGTCTGCGATCGGGTTGACGGTTTACCTGTACCTGCATCTTTACATGCTGGGCAAACTGGCGCAAGGCCCCGAAGCCTTCGACGCCTTCATTGAAACCGCAAAGCAGCCTGCCATCATGTTTGGAGAAATGCTGGTGATCATCGCCGGCCTGTATCATGGCTTTAACGGACTTCGCATTGCCCTCAACAGTTTTGGGATTGCCGTACCAGCTCAGCGTCAGTTGCTGTACGGGGTGGTTGGAATCACCCTGATTGGTACGGTCGTCTTCGGCGTGCGAATGCTCACTACTCACTAGGACGGAGGTGATCTCATGCAAAACACGCTCTCCCAACCCAAGCCCGGCGAAAGTTACCTGTTGTGGCTGATTAAGATTGTCAGCGGAGTTTTAATCTTCGCAGTGTTAATCATCCATTTTCTGGTCAATCACCTGCTGGCACCCAATGGTTTGCTCAGCCATGCCGAGGTAGTGGCCTATTACCGCAATTACCCAATTGTCCCGATTATGGAAGGTTTCTTCCTTGTTTTCGTGATAGCGCATTCCTTGATCGGATCGCGCAGCATCGTTCTTGACCTTCGCCCCAGTCCCGCCCTGATGAAAGTCCTCGATTATCTCTTCATTGCTCTGGGCTTGTTTGCAACCGGTTATGGAATATGGCTGCTTTTCGCTGTAATCAATTTTGGGTTGTAAAGGGATTGAAACTCAAACTTTATGGTTAGCCTGGTATTGGTTTCACACAGCAAGTTGCTTGCCCAATCGCTGGTTAATCTGGTTCGCCAGATGGCCGGTGAGGAGGTCAAAATTGGCGTGGCAGCCGGTGCCGGGGAAAACCATGATGAATTTGGCACTGACGCCACCCAGATTGCCCAGGTCATTCAAGAAGTGGACAGCCCGGATGGCATTGTGGTGCTGATGGATTTGGGCAGCGCCATTTTGAGCGCGGAAATGGCCCTGGAACTGCTGCCCGAAGATGTGCGCAACCGGGTACACTTCTGCCCTGCCCCGCTGGTAGAAGGAGCCATTGCCGCTGGGGTTCAGGCAAGTCTGGGCAATGACCCGCAAACCATCTGTCGTGAAGCCTGCCAGGCTCTTCAGCCCAAAGCCGAGCAATTACATTTTAGCGAACCGGCACCTGCCCCTGCAGCGGTTGAAGAAGGTGTTCCTGCTCCAACCGCGGATGAAATTCACACCATTGTTCTGGAACTGACCAACGCACACGGACTGCATGCCCGGCCGGCTGCCCGTTTTGTGCAAACCGCGTCCCGCTTCAAGGCAGACATTCGGGTAGCGAATTTGACAACCGGCAGCGCGGCAGTTTCTGCCAAAAGTCTGAACGCACTGGCGACCCTTGGCGCGCTGCACGGCCACCAGATTCAAATTCAAGCGCAGGGGGAGCAGGCTGCCGAGGCCCTTCAAGCCCTGGCCAAACTGGTGGAAGAACGATTTGGAGAAGCAGCCGCACCGCCGCAGCCGCCCCCTTCTGCCGTTCCGGTGATCGAACCGCAGCCTTCCGATGAGCACATTCTGCGCGGGCTGCCGGTTTCGGAGGGGGTGGCAGTTGCGCCAATTTTCCATTACGAAAGCTTACCTCCCCTGATCCCCGATTATCAGGCGAAAGATAACGCTGTGGAGTGGCAAAAATTGCAGGGGGCACTGGAAAAAGTGCGCCGTGCCATCCTCGACCGCCAGCGCGAGATGGTCAATCGTGTCGGTGAAGATGAAGCCGCCATCTTTGAAGCCCACGCCCTCCTGCTCAGTGATGAGGAATTACTGGAAAACGCCCGCATGCTGATTGAGGAAAAGCATTACAACGCCGCCCGTGCGTGGAAGGAAAGCGTGGACACCATTATTGCCCGCTTTCAGGCACTGGCAGACGATTACCTCAAACAGCGGGCAGTGGATGTTCAGGACGTTGGCAATCAGGTCTTGCGCGAATTGAGCGGTGAAGCCCATGAAAAAATTGTCTTCCAGGAACCGGTCATCCTGGTTGCGGATGACCTGACCCCCACCGAAACCGCTTCGCTGGATTTGGAACGCGTGCAGGGCATTGCCCTGCTCAGCGGCGGAGCGACTTCTCACAGTGCAATTCTGGCACGTTCCCTGGGTATTCCCGCCGTTACTGGCTTGCCGATGCGCATCAAACAAATCCCTCAGCAAACTCCGGTTGCGCTGGATGGATTCAAGGGCGAAGTTCTGATTCAACCGGACGAACGCATCCGTCAGGAATTTGAAGCACGGAGAACGCGCTGGTTGGAAGAAAAACAGCGCCTGCTGGCCTCCACCCATCAGGCTGCCGTAACACTGGACGGTCTGGTCATCGAAGTGGCCGCCAATGTGGGTAATCTGACCGATGCCGAAACGGCCGTACAAAATGGCGCCGATGGAGTGGGTCTGCTGCGCACCGAATTTCTCTTCCTCACCCGCCAGACAGCCCCCACAGAAGAAGAACAGTATCAGGCTATTCACCAGATTGGCCTGACCCTGCAGGGTAAACCCGTCATCGTCCGCACTCTGGATGTGGGCGGCGACAAACCTCTGCCCTACATCAACCAGCAGCCGGAAGCCAATCCTTTTCTGGGGGTGCGCGCCCTGCGCCTCTCGCTGCAACAGCCCCACCTGTTCCGCACGCAGCTGCGCGCCATATTGCGCGCCGGAGCGGATACCTACCTGCGCATTATGTTCCCTATGGTCGCCAGTATTGAGGAAGTGCATCAAGCCAACCAGTTCCTGCAAAAAGTGCATCAGGAATTGCAAGAGGAGGGATTGCCTCACCGCTGGCCAATCGAAACCGGCATCATGGTTGAAATCCCCTCCGCTGCAGTGCTGGCAGATGCGCTTGCCCCGCACGTGGCTTTCTTCAGCATTGGCACCAATGACCTGACTCAATACACCATGGCGGCTGAACGCGGCAACCCACAATTGAATTACCTGAATGACGCCCTGCACCCTGCCGTCCTGCGGCTGATTGGTGAGGTCACTGCTGCCGCAGAAACCCATGGAAAATGGGTGGGCGTGTGTGGCGAACTGGCCGGCGATCCACTGGCCGTTCCGATCCTGATCGGGCTGGGAGTGCGCGAGTTAAGCCTCAATGCGGCCGGCATACCCCGCGTCAAAGCAGTAGTGCGTAACTTAACCACCGAACAGACTAAGCAAGCCGCCCGGCAGGCACTTGCCTGCTCCAACGCGCAGGAAGTCCGTGAGATGGCTGCCAACTTTTTGAAAACCCTGCCCGAAAAGTAACACGAACCACTGACATGGTAAGAGAAATTCCAAACGGGGCTATCTGCGGATGGCCCCGTTTCGTGATAAAATCTTAATCTGATTTTCATCCTGACGAGGTGTACCATGACCGAACACATCCTGATTGCCATTGCCTGGCCGTATGCCAACGCCGAAATTCACGTGGGGAATGTAACCGGCTCCCATCTGCCCGGTGATATTGTCGCCCGCTACCATCGCTTGAAAGGCAATCAGGTGTTGATGGTTTCCGGCACCGATTCACACGGCACACCGGTCACCCTGCGCGCCGATGCCGAGGGAAAACCCATTGAAGAAGTGTATAAACGCTTTCACAACGGTTTTCTCGACCTGTTTCTCAAATTAGGCATTCATTACGATTTATTCACCACCACCCACACCGAAAATCATTTCAAGGTGGCGCAAAGCATTTTTCTTGCATTGCAAAAGAATGGTTATCTATACACCGAGTCGCGCCCGCAGTGGTATTCGCCGGTTAGCAAACGGTTTCTGCCGGATCGCTATGTGGAGGGCACCTGTTACATTTGCGGCTTTGAAGGCGCCCGTTCGGATCAATGTGACCGCTGCGGAAGTGTACTGGAACCTGAAAAATTAATCAATCCGCGCTCCAAGGTGGATGGTTCCACCCCCGAATTGCGTGAAACCGAGCATTTCTTCCTCGACCTTTCCAAACTGGAACCGGAAGTTGCCCGCTTCCTCCGCGAACGGAAGCACTACTGGCGGGATACCGTCATCGGGCAATCGCTTGGACAAATCGAATCCGAAGGCCTAAAACCGCGCGCCATTACCCGCGATCTGGATTGGGGCATTCCCGTTCCCATCCCCGGCTGGGAAGGTAAATGCCTGTATGTCTGGTTCGAGGCGGTCATCGGTTACCTTTCCGCAGCCATTGAATGGGCAAAACTCAGCGGTGAGCCGCAGGCGTGGAAAAACTGGTGGACCAATCCCGATGCCAAATCGTTCTACTTCATTGGCAAAGACAACATCTTCTTCCATGCCGCCTGGTGGCCGGCCCAACTGATGGGCACCGGCGAGCAGTTTCTGGAAATCTTTGCCGGGGAAAGTGGTCAACGCCTGACCCTGCCTTATGATGTACCGGCTAACCAGTTCATGAATCTGGAAGGTCAGAAGATCTCCGGCAGCCGCAACTGGGCGGTTTACGCCCGTGATTTTCTCACCCGTTACGACCCCGACCCGCTGCGCTACTACCTGACTGTCAACATGCCCGAAACCCGAGATACCGACTGGGATTGGGAGGATTTTTACAAGCGCAACAACGATGAATTGGTAGCCACATGGGGAAATCTGGCTAACCGCGTTCTTTCCTTTGCTTACAAACACTGGGAGGGGGTTGTGCCTGAGCCGGGAGAACTGACCGCCGCCGATCAGGAAATTTTGGCCATGATTGAAAAAGGGTTTGACACGGTCGGCAAGGAATACGAAACGGTTCATCTGCGGGCGGCGCTGGGTGAAGCCATGCGACTGGCTACCGAAGTCAACCGCTATCTGGATCAAACTGCCCCGTGGACGAGCATTAAAATGGAAAGGCAAACTGCTGCGCGCGCCATTTTTACCGCCATTCGCGCCATTGACAATCTGAAAATCCTGCTTGCTCCCGTCCTGCCGCACACCGCCGAACGGCTGCACCGTATTCTGGGGTACCAGCAGCCCCTGTTTGGGCAGGGTTACCTTCAGGAAGTAGAGGATGCACTCGGTAGCCATACCGTGGTGCGCTATGACCCGGATTCAGCCAGCGGTCAATGGCAGCCCAGTCAGATTCAACCCGGAACCCCCTTGCAAAAACCGGAACCTTTGTTTAAGAAATTGGACGCGTCCATCATCGAAGAAGAACGCGCCCGATTGGGAAAGCCGGCTGCAATATAGACTTTACTGCCAGCGGCTGGCTTCGTTCAACTTTTCCATTTCCTCATCGGTCAGGCGTAAATCCGCCGCGCCGAGATTATCCTCCAATTGTTCGAGGGATCGCGGCCCAATGATCGGGCTGGTAATGCCCGGCAAGGTCAGCATCCACGCCAGTGCAATCTGGGAAACCGACACCCCCCGCTGTCGGGCTACCTCCTTCACCGCCTCCAGCACCTTCCAGCCGTAGTCGGTGAAGTAACGGCTGACATTGCGCTGACTGCCGGTTTCGGTCTGCCCACGCCGATATTTGCCGCTCAGAAATCCGCCTGCCAGCGGGCTGTAGGGAATTACCCCCAGCCCATAGGTGCGGCAAACCTCTGCCAGTTCACGTTCAAATTCGGCGCGGTGAACCAGATTGTAATGGGGTTGCAGTGAATCAAAGCGTGCCAGCCCCAGTTTATCTGATGTCCAGAGCGCCTGCATTAAACGCCATGCCGGGTAATTGGAACAGCCAATATAGCGCACCTTGCCCTGCCGTACCAGATCATTCAATGCGATTAAAGTCTCTTCAATGGGCGTCTGATCGTCATACCAGTGAGTCTGATACAGGTCAATATAGTCGGTTTGCAATCGGCGCAGGGACTGCTCGACAGCATGGAAGATATGCGCACGGGATAACCCTTCGTCGTTGGGAGCATCCCCCACCTTTCCGCGCACTTTGGTGGCAATAATCACTTCATGGCGCGGGATGCCCTTCCGTTTGATCCAGTTGCCGATGATGGTTTCCGCAACACCACCGGGGTTGCCCGCCACCCAGCGTGAATAAATATCGGCGGTATCGATGAAATTAATCCCCACCTCAAACGAACGAGTGAGAATCGGATAGGATTCGTCCTCGCTGGTAGTCCAGCCGAATTGCATACTGCCCATGCACAACGCCGAAACTTTCAGACCTGTCCGCCCCAATTTTCGGTATTCCATGTGCCTTTTTTTCCTCCATTTCTAAAAAATTAAACCGTTGAGATTATAAATCAGATGAGGCTCTCCTTCGCTAAAAAATCGGTTAGAATTGAGCCATCCTTTGTGACCGCTCGAACTCCCATGACTCCATCCTATAACCCGCTGGATGACTTGAACGCTGCGCTGCGCAATTGGTGGCTGATCGTCCTGCTGATGACTGCGGGGGTAATCTTTGGCTGGATCTTTTATCAAATTCAACCCCCCCTTTATGAAGCCCGCGCTGAAATTGCCCTGAACGTAGATTTGAGCCGCACCGGTACATTGAGCGATAAGAATCAGGACATTCTCATCAACACCACAGGCCGGGTGATGGCTTCCGCAGCGATTATGGACGATTTACGCCAGCAGGCCGTACAGGCGGGGTGGCTCTCACCTGACAGCAATCCCCGGCGGGTGTTTTTCATCGAGCGCAAGGCTGAATCCTTTATTTTGCGCGTTCAGCACCGCAACCCGCAGGCCGCCCTTGCCCTCACCGACCGCTGGAGCGATCTGGCTTTACGCGCCCTGGAAAGCGCTTCGCTCCATGCCCTGCAAGTTGATTTATTGGAACGTTATCTGGATGGTTTAACCGTCTGCCTGCAGCAACAGGCGGCCGGCGGAGTTGAAATTTACCCGTGTCCCATTCAAAATTTGTCAACCCTTCAGGCTGAAATCGCCGCAACCGGCGAACAACTCCTCTCCGCCCGCGCCAATGCCCGCGGAATCATTCCAGGCATCCGTTTTACACTCACCCAACCGGCCGCTTTGCTGCCTGAGCCGGTTCAATTCCAGCGCAGTACATACCTGCTGGCAGGCGCGTTGATGGGTTTGGTATTGGCGCTGATGGCAATTCATCTGCGGCTGCCGGACCGCCTCTCGAAGAGGGATTAGGGTGCTCCAGCGGCTTGAATCTTTCCTTTATTCCTTCTTATGGGGAAGTTTAATTCTTCTCCTGCCAATCACCAGTCTGCCGCTGCTCTCGCAGGCAGCCGGCGGGAGCATGGTTACACCGGCATCCGTTTTACCCCTCAGCCTGCTGGTATTGATTTTCGTGCCGCTTTATTTTTACCGCCAACACCAGTTACCCCGTCCGGTGCTTCCCCTGCTTGCCTTTGTTTTCGCGGCAGTTTTCAGTACAGCGCTTTCATTCTTTATCGAATTTCCGCTTTTTCGGGATGCAAACCGGCTCAGAAATCTGCTTTCCGGTTTTACTACGCTGGGAATCGGCATCTCTTTCTTCCTTACAGCATTGCTCTTGACCGATTCTGAGGAACGCTTAGCCTTTTTTTTCAAATGGGTTAATATTGGCGGGGGAATCGCCTTGCTCTGGGCCGGTTTACAATCCCTTTACTGGTATCTGACAGGCGGTTACCCCGACTGGATGAGCGAAATCCAACGGCTCATTTCATCCAGCGGCAATCTGTATAACCGGCGCACCACCGGAATGGCATTTGAACCTTCCTGGCTGGGTCATCAACTGGTGTTGTTCTACTTACCCTACTGGCTGGCGGCTTCTTTTCGGCGGTTTAGCGTATTCCACTGGCACATCTGGAAATTCTCTGCCGAAAACCTCTTTTTGGCAGCTGGAGGGTTGATTCTGGTTCTTTCCCTGGCACGCAGTGCTCTGCTGTCGTTCAGCCTGGCAGTCGGCTGGTTAATTTTGATGAGCACTGCCCGCTTTGCAGGCTGGTTTCACCAAAAGATCATTGCCGCGCGAAGCAATGCCGTTTCGAGGACATCCGCTCTGCTGATTAAAGGCGGCATCTGGCTGGGGATTGGGGGGGTTTATGCAGCCCTTCTGCTTGGCGGCGCATTTGTTCTCAGCCGTCTTGACCCGCGCATGGAAGATTTATTCAGAGTACTCAGCAACCCCTACAATCCATTAGAAGCCGCCAATTATCTGTTCTTTGGTGAACGCATGGCTTTTTGGCTGACCGGCTTACAAATTTTCAATCATTATCCCCTTTTCGGGGTAGGATTGGAAAACGCCGGTTACTTCTTCCCGGAGAATCTGCCCATCTTTGGCTGGACGGTGGTTGAATCTCACAAAATGTACTATACCAGTGCCTTACCCAACACCCTCAGCCTGTGGATTCGTCTGTTGAGCGAAACGGGAATCATCGGGTTTTCACTGTTCCTGAGTTTTCTTTACCTGGTGTGGAAAACAGCCCGCTTGTTGTTTCGAGATGCTCACCCCCTGATTGCCACATTAGGGTTAACCGCTCAACTAACCCTGATTGCTTTGCTGATGGAAGGAATGAGCGTGGATACCTTTGCTTTCCCTTATTTCTGGCTGATTTTTGGTTGGTTGTTGGGGGCGTTGGCGTTCAGAACCGGGTCTGGATACGATAACCTTCGTGTTCAGGGTTGAGCCGTGAGCTTAGGGAAAGGACAAAACAATTCCGTTTCAGTATAGCGCTGAAAAACCTGAGGAGGGTCGCTTAACACCACAACTGCATAAGCATCAATGAAGGGCTCCTGAGCATCCCGACAACCGATGACAATTACCTCTTCACCGTGCGGGAAGTAAGACATTGGCTGTTCCATTGGCAGCAGGACGGTGTAGAAAGTATCCCAGGCAACAATGGTTAAGGTGAAACGGGGATAGGGGCGGCCTTTGAGGGGCAAATTAGGCTGCGGTTCTCCACCGTTGGTCGGATAAAAGCGGGGATATAATCCAAGACCATAATTCAGATAAGCATTTCCGCTGTTCATAAATTGATTGAGGGCTTTTCTATCTATACGCAATCCGGCGGTGTTGATTTTTTCGTATAACTCTGCCGGGCTCATTGGCGGATATTGTTGGGGGATCAGGGTTCTGCTCAGCGGAAGAGATAACCCTGCCAACAGAAAGAGGATTGCCAACAGCGCAGCCACAAGCCCATTCTGCCGCCGTGAGGACTGGGGAATCGAGTCGTTCTGACCGCTCAAAATCGGCAACCATTTGCGGAAGAGGTCAATCCCCAGCCAGTCCAGCAGCCAGCGCAATACAACCAATACTCCAATCGCAAAATAAACCAGCACTACCCAATCCATCGGCACTAAATAGCGCCAACCGGAATTGCGCGCCAGCGAATTTGCCAGAAAATAACCCGGCAGCATCATCAAAGGCACCAGCCCGGCCGCTTTCCAATGCTGCCAAGCGGTGCCAACCCCCACCGCTAGAATTAACAAATTCAAAGGTAAAAACAAGCCAGCCCCGGGGGGTAATTCCCCCTGCCACTGCCGAACATCTCTCCAATAGGGCGCTTCCAGCGTGTGGCGCAGATCATGTAAGGCAAAGGTGTTCGGCAGCAACATAACCGTCATAATCATGTTGTGGAAAAAGTGGCGCGGTACATAGGCAAAGCGTTCCAATCCATCCAGCAAAGTGGATTGAGGTTGTTCAATTCTCCCCCAATGGAAGCGCCCATCGGCAGCCAGCTGCTCAGCCAGTGGAATCGAGCCGCGCGGTTCATCGGTCAAGATACGGCTCTCCAAAATTGCCCGGATTTTAATGATTAAGTACGGTTCGTTGAAACCTTTAGGGATTTCGAGCATGAACGGCAGAATGGTTACGCTGACCATGAAAACGATAACCGCCGACCCGAGCAGCCATTTCTGGATCTGCCGGCGGTTGGCAGCCCATGCCAGCAGCAACACAAACGGCAAGACCATCAACGCATTGGGACGTACCAGCATCGCCAGGCCCAAAAAACCGCCCGCCAGGACGGCATCCACCCAGGATAGCCGCTGCCTGCCTTTCAGCCAGCGGAAAGCAAACAGGGCAAAAATCACCAGCAGCAAGGCAGTGGGGTATTCGGTCAGCATCAATTTAGAATGGGAAACCTTGATGAAAGGAGTGGCAGCAATCGCATTGCGCTGATGAAAAGCAGCCAGCAGCCCCATCAACAACCCAGCCGGACGGTTGACCATTTGCGAGCCCAGCAGGTAAAGCATGGCCGGCATCAACGCCAGCACAGCAATTTGCAAATGGATGGTTTCTTCATATCCCTGCCCCACAACCGCATGAATCAACGCCAGGAACATGGCGTAAAGCGGTTTATCCATCGGGATACCGTTTAAAACACCCTGCCCGATCAGGATATATTGGGCGGCGAGGTCATAAAATTCGGCATCCGAATAGGGATAGAAAAGGTAATTCGGCGGGCGCGGGCCGGGTGCAAAATAACTGTGCTTTAATGGAGTAACATACCAGAGGAGAAAGGCAAACAACCACACCGAAAGAAATACAACCCAGCCGAACATGGGATGCCTTTCCAGTTTGCCCGAGGAAAACACCCAGCGGTTTATTCCAACAGTTACAAAGATACACAGGACAATCTGCACCGCCAGCAGCGGCACGCTGGCTTCATCCCAAAAATAAGGCTCTGCAATGATACCCAGGCCGGTAATCGCAGCAATCAGCCAGATTGCCGCAAAAATCCCTGATGTGATCCCTGCCACCCGCAGCAATTGCCTGTATTCTTTAAGGGTGTTTTTCCACGCCTTCCAGCGATCCTTTATTCCCGGCACACAAACCATCAACAAGGTGAGTAAACCGGCGCAACCCAGCCACACCAAAATCGGCTGAAGGCGCACAAAATAATACTGATAAACTCTAAACCAGTAAGCCGGCATGAACCCCGCCAGCCACCCCACGAGGATGAGTAATCCGGCGGCGGTGAGGATCACCTGACGAGATTTTGAGTCATTCAGCCATCCACGAATTCTTTCGGCAATTCGGCTGCCACGAGGAATTGCCCATCCCCCCCAAATAAAGCCCATTGACAGCAAGAAAATACCCGCCAGCAAAAGCAAACGTGCCATCGAAAAGCCGAACAGTACAGCCCCTTTTTCATCCGCCGGAATTGACGCCGTCCAGGCCACTGCCCCCAGCCCCAGGCTGGCAATCAGCCAAAAGTAAATTCGCATCCAAATCTTGAGCGCTGGTTGAACCGAACTCATCCTTTTCCCGTCTTTATCCTCTGCCGCCGGTCGTGCCAGTAACCTGCTGCCAATATCAAACCGCACAAGATGCCTGTCAACCCGGCAACCTGTAAGAAAGACAAATCCAACCCCAGCCGAAAACTACGGTTGGCATACCACACCCCAAATGTGAGGAGAAAGACCCCTTCACAGGCCAGAAGGCGGGCAAGCCATACATCCCGGTACTGGCGGGCGGTGAGGTACGCCCAGCTCGCCAGCAGCGCAAGCCACGGCAGCAACAGGGTGCGGTAGCGCGGGTTGTCCCATAAATCGCCGCCGGCGCGAAAACTGGAAAGTAAACTCCAGCCAAGCACAACCATAAAAGTCAAAAAAATCAAACTACGCTGCAATCCCGGCCTTTGCCAGCGCAAGCCAAAAGGAACATAACCCAAAAGCGGCAGCATCAAATACCAGCCCAGCGAACGAAGGCTGGAAATGACCGTCCACAGCGGTTTGGAAGGATCGAACAAGGCGGCCGGCAACACCGGTTGCAGAAAACCATAAACCACCAGAAAAGGCAGCTCCAATTGGTCCGGCAGGGATTCGAACAGGGCTTGAATCTTCCCGGAGCCCGCTTCGGTTAACCGCGCATCCCACAAGGCAGTCTCACGCAGCCAGGCTGCCATACCCAGCAAAATGACCGCACCCGCTACAGCGACCCCAATCCACACCAGCCGACGTATTTTGGGTTGTTTGACCTGCGGCGAATATTCTATCCACCACCAGAGAAAGAGCACGCCAGCCAGAGGAAGCGCCACCAGATAGGAAAACACCGCCGTGACGGTCAGGATCAACAATAATCCGGCGGTCATCCGCCGTGCTGCATCCTGCCAGCGGCTGACCATCCAGAAAGCCACTCCCCCCAGTCCGATCAGGATTGGGTCGCGCATTTGAGAAGCCCCCAGCAGAACACTCTCGGGGTAAAGCACAACCATCCACACCGCCAGCGTGGCGACTGAAGCACCAAAATACTTGCCCACAGCCTGGTAAAGGAAAGGGACTGCCGCAGCGGCCGCAAACGCGGTCAAAATCAGAATCAGATACGGGCGGTGAACCTCCGGGCTGAGCAGCCGGTAAACCAGCGCGCTGAGAGCCAGCATTCCCCCATACTGATCACCAGAAAATTCGTTGCCAAATGCCTCCAGCAGCGAATTTCCCGATTGCGCCAGATTCCACGCCTGCCGGTCACGGGTGTACGCATCGAAAAACAGATAGCCAGCCCGTGAAACGTCGCTTTCATGTCCCCAGACCGGTAAGGCCAGGGATAACCCGACACCAATCAGTAACCTTAATAAATAGGCAATGCTGACAGCAATCCCCACCCAACGAGGCGATGTTGTAAATTTTAAGAACAACCACAGCAGAAAACCGGCAGCGGCAAGCAGCACCGTACTACCCAGTCCGCCTTGTAAGGAAACCTGCCCTTCAACCAGCCCATTGAGCGCAAAACCGCCCGCCAGTGAAGTCAATCCAACCAGCAAAATCACCTTAGGGGTAGCGCTGCTCATACCCGACCCTTTCCTCCCGGCGGAAATCCGGCCAAAATTTTTTCCTGGCGGGCCAGCCAGGTGTACCGGCGCGCTGTTTCGCGGGCATTTTTACCGAGCAATTCAATGCGCAACGGATCATTCACCAGGTTAGAAAGCGCAGCGCTCCAACCGTCTATATCCTGTGGCGGGCAGAAAACTGCGTTGGTTTCGTTCAAGACCTCATGCAGAACGGGTAAATCGCTGGTTAAAATTGCCCGTCCGCAAGCCAGATATTCAAACATCTTCATCGGACTGCAGATATCGGCGGAATTACCTCCGCCGCTGCCGGCAATTTGCCATTCGTAGGGCATCAGCAAAATTTCGCCAGCTGCCTGATACAGCGGCAGGCGTTGATTTTCGATAAATCCGGTTAAGGTGATGTTCGTCAGTCCGCGCACGGTAATTACCTCACGGTATGATTCTACCGCATCCGGCTGTCCTCCTACCCACACAAAACGAATCTGCGGGAAACGTTCAGCCAGACCCTGCAGTAAATCCATACCCCGCCCCGCATACAAATGACCACTGTAAACTGCGGTGAGTCCCTGAGGTAAATTCAGCAAACGACGGGCTTCCTCCGGCTTCGGCAGCTGTTGAAAACGTTCCAAATCCACCCCATTGGGGGCAATGACCACCTCATTTGCTTTCAATGGGAGTGAAAATTCCTCACGTAAGGCCCGTTCCAGCGCGCGGGTAATTACCACAAAACGCTTCTCTCCGCGCCATTGGATCATGCGCCGCAACAACCAGGCTCCCAGCCGACCGGTCGGGCGGTCATGAATTTCCAGAACCACCGGAAAACCGCCCAACAATGCCATCAAACCGGCCTGCGGCAGCCACGTGTAAATCATCTCTGCTTTTCGGCGCACAGCCTGTCGAAAAGCATTCAACGCAAAATCATAGCGCTTCAATTGCGGATAATCGGGCAGCCAGTTGACTTCAAAAGGCAAGCTCAAACCATATAAAGCAGCCAGTTCTTTCCAGGGGGTGTGCACATTACCAGGAGCATACATCAGCACCTCATGCCCCAGCTGAGAAAGCGCCTGCCCAACTTTCATCACCTGGATACTGTTGGCAGCCCTGGATGGAATACGAAACGAAGTAATACAGCAAATTTTCACGCCGGCTGAACCTGCTCGGAAGTTTTTTGCAAAAGATCAACCTGCCGCAGCCCCTTGATAACGTTCAATCCAATCGAAGTGATGAAATAACCGCTCATCAAAACCGCCTGCATCATAACCCCATACTGCCGCACCAGCAAGAACATCAAAACCGTTTTGATCAAGCCAACCGCAAAGGTGACCAGTAATGGGAAGTTGGGGTTGCCCAGCGCCAGCAACAGCGGCCGGTTCCAGTAGAACAGGTTGGCAAAACTGAAGCCGGCAAATAAAACCAGAATCACCGGAAAGGCGGATAAATAGGCCCCATCCTTGAATAAAGTCAAGAGATACGGACCAAAAACGAGCATTCCTACTCCCGCCAGTCCGCTCCACACGGCGGCAATCAGGCTGGTGCGGCGCAGCAGTGAGCGCAGGCGATCCCAGATGCGCAGAGCCACCGCACGGTTGATTTCCGGAAAAGTAGTCTGGATGAAAGGCGAGATGGGTAAAACAATCACATTCATGATTGCCAAACCAAATTTGTAGTACCCCGCTTCCACCGGCGACAGGAAGAACCCCACCCACAGGACTTCGTTGTCCCGAATCAGCATGTTGACCGTCTGACTGAGATTGGTGCTGACGGCAAATTTTGCCAGGGCTTTCTTCCCACTCAAATCGGAAAGCGCAACCCGCCACCAGCCCTTGCCCACCAGCAACGGCATCCAGTAAAAGGCTGCAATCATCAAACCAAGCCCATAAACAACCTTGCCGGCCAGATACGCCATCAACACGTCAAACAGGCCGCCACGCAGCAGGAAAACTGTGCCAATCCAGCCAGCGGTGAGCAGGTTCTGACTCAGGTTCAAAACTGCCAGTGTACGAAAGTGATCACCCAGTTGTAAAACCGCTGTGGCCGTTTCTGTCACCAGATTAGCCAGCAGCGCCAGCCCGTACAGCACAATCCACGGCGCAGCTCGCGGGTCTTTAATGATGTAAACGGCTGCCAGTTGGGCGGTAAGAATGAGCAATCCATACGCGACCAGCGAAGTCATTGCTTCGCTCAGGCCGGCGGCTTTGATGATTGCGGCGGCGCGGGCTTTTTTTCCCTCCGCCAGATACTGCCCGGCATACTTGATGACCAGTTCGTTCATGCGGAAGGAAAGCAGACGATTGACATTCGAAGCAAAGGCGATGATCATCCCCAGCAATCCGTAATCACCGACATTCAATAAGGCAGCCGCCAGCAGGCCCTGCAAGGAGGCCAGCCCCATGCTGATGGTATTGGAGGAGAACAGGTAGGATGAATTACGCACCACGGTGCGTAATAAACGATCCTCCCGCCACTGTTGCAACCAGCGCTTTCTCACTATCCATCCGTTATAATCTGGCTGGCCCACTCACGCTCTTGCAGATACCAGTTGACCAGATTTTGAACCCCCTCCCGCAGGTTGACCTGCGGCTGCCAGCCTAACAACCGGTTTGCCTTGCGTACATCCGCCAGATTTTTCATCATATCAGCCGGGTGAAACGGTAAAAATTCCAGCCGACTCTTTTTGCCCAGCAATTCTTCAATCAGTTTCACCAGATTCAGCACGCTGATGGATTCATGCCCGCCGAGATTGATTACCTCAAACCCCAAAGGTTTCAGCCCAAGCAGCACACCACAAGCGACATCATCAATGTAGGTAAATCCGCGTGACTGCCTGCCATCTCCATTGATTTTGACCGGACGTTCCTCGGCAATCCACTGAACAAAACGAAACATGGCCAGGTCCGGCCGACCGGCTGGCCCATAAACCGTAAAAAACCGGAAGATGGTTACATCCAGACCATATAAATGATGATAGGCATGACACATTACTTCGCCGGCTTTTTTCGTGGCAGCATAGGGTTGTAAGGGATGGCTGCTGTCGGCTTCCTCGGGAGTCGGATAGGGCGGATTAGCCCCGTAGATGGACGAAGTCGAGGCAAACACGAATTTTTTACAATCAAACCGATGGCACATCTCCAGCAAGGTCAGTGTGCCGGCCGAATTGGATCGTTCAAACTCCCAGGGGTCCTGGGTGCTGGCGCGCACACCGGCCCGCGCCGCAAGATGAATGACCGCATCGAAAGAGCGGTATTGATGGAATAAATCCTGCATGGCAGACCGTTCAGCTACATCCTTGCGGTGGAATTGGAAGGAAGCAAATTTGCTGAGTTTCTCAAGGCGGTATTGCTTCAAACGGACATCGTAGGCCGCATTGAGATTGTCCACCCCCACCACCTGATGCCCCTGCTCCACCAGCAGCTGCACCACCCGCGCGCCAATAAAGCCGGCTGCGCCAGTAACCAGATAGCGCAGGGTCATTACAACCTCACCACTTTGGGATGATTGCGCCCCTGTTTACCGAGTGCATTGCGCGTATCTACGATCAATTTTGCCCTTTCAAGAATGGCAGGATAATCGTAAACCGAGTGATTGGTAATGATGACCACACAATCCGCCTCGCCAACTGCACCCATCAGATCATCTACTGTTTCGAGATGATACTCGTTGTGGTCAATCACCGGGATATAGGGATCGTGATATCGGACCAGCGCGCCCTTCTCGCGCAGCAGATGAATCACGTCCAGCGCCGGCGATTCGCGCAAATCGTCCACATCCGGCTTGTAAGCCGCTCCCAGTACCAGCACTTTGCTGTCGCGCAAGGGTTTATGATGGTCATTCAAGGCATCCTGAACTTTTCCCACCACAAAGCGCGGCATATTGGTGTTGATTTCGGAGGCCAGCTCAATGAAACGCGCCGTATAATTCAGTGATTTCAGTTTCCAGGACAGGTAGAGCGGATCAATTGGAATACAATGCCCGCCCAAGCCCGGTCCGGGGGTAAACTTCATGAAGCCGAACGGCTTGGTGGCTGCCGCTTCGATCACCTCCCACACATCCACTTTCAGGCGGTTGCACATGATTGCCAGTTCATTGACCAGCCCGATGTTAATCATGCGGAAGGTGTTTTCCAACAATTTGGCCATTTCAGCAACTTCGGTCGAAGAGACCGGCACCACCGTTTGGAGAGCCTCACCATACCATGCCGCAGCCACTTCAGTACAATGCGGGGTAATGCCGCCCAACACTTTGGGAGTATTGTAGGTCGTCCAATCCTTTCGTCCGGGGTCAACCCGCTCTGGTGAAAAGGCTAAGAAGATATTTTCCCCGATCGCCAGGCCGGGCCGAGCGCACAAGGCAGGCAGCACCAGTTCACGGGTGGTGCCAGGGTATGTGCTGGATTCCAGAACGATCACCATACCGGCGTGAGCATAGGGCGCCAGCCCCTCAGCCGCACTGACGATAAAGGATAAATCGGGGTCGCCGGTCTTGCGCAGCGGCGTCGGCACACAAATGGAAACAGCATCGGCTGCCTGTAAGGCTGCATATTCGGTTGTAGCCTTCAGCCTGCCCTGTTCCACCAGACGCTTAACCTGCTCCTGGGGCACATCCAGAATATAACTTTCGCCGCGATTGAGCGCAGCCACCTTACTCTCAACCAGGTCAATACCGGTGACTTCAAAACCGGCTTCAGCAAACACGACTGCCAGCGGAAGGCCCACATATCCCATACCGAGGATGGCAACTTTTGCCGTGCGGGTCTTGAATTTTTCAATCAACTGCTGTTGATAGGATTCGGTTGTCATTTTTTTCTCTTTCAAATACGAAATCAGGAATAAACCGGGCGGCAGCCCCTAGAAAAGACTCAATTGGGTGGGTTTGGGTTGTTCTTCCTCTTCGGATTCCTGTTTTGAAACTGGCTGGCTGTCTTTAACAGTATGCCGATTTTGACGCGCCTGTTGAATGTAGCCTGCTAGTTTGGAAAAATCCTCCACCACGGCACTTTTCAGCGAGGGTTGATGCAGCGCTGCAGCCGGATGAAACATCGGCACAACCAGCCGCCCATCCAGCCAGCGGGCTTTACCGTGCACATCACTGATGCGTACATTCGGCAGAAATCGCGCCATTGAATACCGTCCCAGGGTAACGATGACCAGCGGATTAATCGCCCGAATTTGCTGTTCCAGATAGTCATTGCAGGCTGCCAGCTCCTCAGGGAGAGGGTCACGGTTACCCGGCGGGCGGCACTTAACCACGTTGGTAATAAATACCGTTTCTCTTTTGAGGCCGGCACGCTGCAACAATTCATCCAAAAACTTGCCGGCTGCTCCCACAAACGGACGACCCTGTTCATTTTCATAAAAACCCGGTCCTTCGCCGATGAACATGACTTCAGCATTGGAAGGACCCTCACCCGGCACGGCCTTTTTCCGCGAATAACTCAACTGGCAGCGTTGACACACGGATACTTCAGCAGCGACTTTTCTCAAGATTTCATCTGGTTGATCCATGGTCTTTCTCCCCGGAAGGAATTGTTCCATTCTCATCGTCACAACCCTGCAAAAAGTTGCGCAGTTTCTGGGGGTTGATGTTTTCAAGCGTCATGATCAACGCATCTTCCCCATTATCGCGGTAATAACCGCTGCGCACAGATGTGACTTCAAATCCAAATTTTTTATACAGGTTTTGGGCGGCCAGGTTCGAGCGGCGCACTTCCAGGTAACATTGCCGAACGCCCATCGCATAAACCTCCAGCAGGGATTCCGCCAGCAGGCGGCAGCCAATCCCCTTGCGGCGGTACGCCGGATGAATTGCAAAGGTGCCGATATGCGCCTCATCCAGCACCTGCCACATCACCACCATTCCCACCACCACATTGTGTCCATCGGGCGTTTCAATTTCAGCCACCCACAAACGAGAAGCTGGATTTTCCGTAATTTCAAAACGGAAAGAACGTTCCGGCCAAGGCAAAGAAAACGAAGCCACATCAATCTCACGGACTCGCGGGACATCCCGAAGTTCCATTGGGCGGATTTTCAACCGCGCCGACGAAAGGGTTTCTTTCAAACCGTTACCCCCTCTGCAGTGCTGAGATAGATTGGCGCAAGACGGATGGGATCATCCAGCTTGTTGCTACGCCAGCGTTTCCATGCCAGTTCCGCCAAATAGGACGGCCTCCTTAAAGAGGACGCTGGAGAGGCCAGAATGACCAGCCGCCTTTTGCGCGCCAGGGTTACCCGTTCAGCAGCATTTAACTCACCGCATACCAGCGTCGGCGTTTCGATAGACTGAGCCAGTTCATCAACACTCATCACCTGCGGTTCAGATTGACTTTCCCAATGGCTGCCCTTCGGCTGGTAGCGGCCCACTGCCAGCCTTCCCCGGCCCGCCTGTAAGGCAACCACCAGCGGCAGGTTTTGCACCGGCTGGGCAGCCGTGAGGATATCAAAGGTGGGGATACCAATCAGCGGGATTTTAGCAGCCAGCGCCATCCCCTTAGCCAGCGCAAGTCCAATCCGCAAACTGGTGAACGAACCCGGCCCCAGTGCAACGCCAATTGCTTTCAAATCAGCCGTGCGCACCCCGCAGCGATTCATCAAGTCCTGCAAGGCTGGCGCTACTTCCACTGTGTGATGGTTTTGGGTACGCCAGACGGCTTCCCCAATCACCTGCGCCCCTTCGTAGAGGGCAACACCGGCATACTGCGTCGAAGTATCCAGTGCCAGCAGCATTTAACCTCCCACGACCCGCTGACGAAATTCCTGCACCAGCGTTTCATAACGGCTGCCCTGAGCCAGAAAAACCATACCGCGCTGTTCTTCTGCAATCCAGTTCAGGCGCACCAGCAAGTGTTCGCGCGGCAAGGCCGCTTGAATGTTTTCAGGCCACTCCACCACCAGAGCGCCGCTTTCCATCATCCAGTCCAGATCCAATTCCAGTGCTTCAGCCGCCGATTTCAAGCGGTAAGCATCCAGATGATAAAGTGCATGACCATCCGGCCGGCGGTACACGTTAACCAGTACAAAGGTAGGGCTGGACACTGCATCCAAAGAACCCCAACCCTGGGCCATGCCTTGAACCAGGGTCGTTTTTCCGCTGCCCAATTCGCCCTGTAATAGCACAACATCCCCCGTCTGCAAGAGCCCCCCCAAACGCATTCCCAGCCGGCGGGTTTGATCGGCGCTGCGACTGAAAAATTCCAGCGTTCGTGCATCCAGAATAGGCATAATCAAATTATACCCGTATTTTGGCAGATGACTGTCGGCAGGCTCGTTCCACCAGCAGACGGGCAATCTGGCGGGCAGCCTGCGGTCGTCCCAGTTTCAATGAAATCCGGGCGGTTTTCAGGCGTTCTTCCGGCCGTTTCAACCAGTGTTGGAGCGCCCTCACCACCAGTCCGGGCTGCGGCGCCCAAACACCCGCACCATGTTCAACAACGAAATCCACATTTCCATCCTCTTGACCGGGCATTTTGCTGTAGAGGATTAATGGCAAACCGGCAATGAAGGCTTCGCAAATCGTGCCGGGGCCGGCTTTGGTGATCAAAATATCTGCGGCGCGCATAAACTCGGGCATTTCGGTCACAAATCCATACACTTTGACCGGAATTTGCCAGCGCACCCGTTCCAGCTGTTCCCTGAGAATGCGGTTCCTTCCGGTAACAATGATCAATTGCAGCGGCAAGTGAGCCTCATCAATCGCCCGTGCTGTGGCTGCCAGCGGCCCCATACCCTCGCCACCGCCGACCAGCACTGCCACCGGCAAATCCTGACGCCAGCCGAGCTGTTCCCGCAGAACGCGCTCATCCGCCAGCGGTTTACAAAATCGGTCAGCAACCGGCAAACCCACCACCCGCATTTGGTCCGCTTTCAAACCCATTTCCAGGCCGCGCTGGTAGGCTTCCTCGGTCGCCACCACCACCAGATCAGCCTGATTGCAATACCAGGCTGCGTGAGTGGAAACCAGATCGGTCACAACCGTGATGAAGGGGATACCCAATTTTTTTGTAGCCCTGGAAACCGGCGTGTTGATCAATTGGTGAACCGAAACCACCAGCGATGCCGGATGTTCTTCCAGAAGCCGGTCAAGCGAGCGGCGCACATACGGCCAGAGCATGGTATAGGCAAAGCGGGTTCTGCGTTTACCATCCGAGATGCGGTAGCCCAGTTCCCACAAATCCGGCATACGCGAAAGGGTCGGGTAAATACGCGGAGCCAGGTTAATCGGCGGCGGGGCGTATTGCAAAAAAATATCCACCATCTCCGTGCCGATCTGATCCCCAAATTCCAGCCCAATCGCCTCAATAATGGCTTCGGCGGCGCTGCGGTGTCCACCGCCGGTATCGGAAAACAGGAAAAGGATGTGCGGTTTATCCGGCGGGGTTTTGCTCATGGCTCTCTCGCGATACAATTGCTTTCAATCGGCGGGCTAATTCCCGGCGGGTCAACAGCACGCGCCGTTGACAGGTGCAGCATTCCAGCCCAATATCCGCCCCCAGACGCACAATTTTCCACTCGTACCCGCCGCACGGGTGTGGTTTACGCAGGCGCACCACATCATTGAGCTGCAAATCTGGCAACATGCCCGCATTATACCACCCATGATATAATCGTTTCATGCTGAATCTCGATCCACAAACCATCATCAGTCGCATTTTCATCTTGATTATTGCTTTCAGCGTGCATGAATTTGCGCACGCCTGGACGGCAACCCGCTTTGGCGATGAAACCCCGCGTCAATACGGGCGGTTGACGCTCAACCCACTCAGTCACCTCGACCCGTTTGGCTCCCTCATGCTGTTGATTGCCGGTTTTGGCTGGGCTAAACCGGTACCGGTCAATCCCTACGCGCTTAACCGTCGCTCACCAGCCGCGCTGATGTGGGTTTCACTGGCCGGTCCGTTTTCCAACTTTTTGCTGGCAGCCGTAGCCGCCATTCCACTGCGGCTTGGACTGGTCACCTTCTCCTCCAGCAGCCCACTGCCGGGCTTTTTCCCCACCCCCTATCAATTCCTGCTGGAATTTATCTTCATTAATCTGATCTTGATGTTGTTCAACCTGATTCCGCTGGCGCCGCTGGATGGGGATAAAATTGTTGAATATTTCGCACCGCCCTCACTGGCGCGGGTGATGAGCGTCATCCGGCCGTATGGCGCTTTGATCCTGATTGGTTTGCTGATCATCCCCTCGCGCCTGGGTTTTGACGTGTTTTCATTAATCATGAACCCGGCTTTACCCAATCTCCTCTACCTCTTACTGGGAGGAAATTAATGGCTTTACGCATCTCTCTTTTAGGTTTAAATCAGACCGCCGTTTCTATCGGGCTGGCGCTGCAAAAAAACACCGCTCAATTGGAACGAGTGGGATCGGATGCCGACTTGATTGCCGAACAAAAGGCGCTCCACCTCAAGGCAATTGACCGCATCATCCATAACTTACACGCCGCAGTTGAAAAAGCTGATGTGGTCATCTTGTGTCTGCCGGTGGATGAGATTCATCCCACTCTGGAAGCCATTGCTCCTTCTCTGAAAGCCGGTGCGGTGATTCTGGACACCTCGCCGCTCTCCAACACGGTATTCAACTGGGCGAAAAACCTGCTGCCCGAAGAACGCTACCTGATTTCCTTTACGCCTGCCCTCAACCCCGCTTTCCTTACAGATATGGACGAATCCCTCGACAAAGCCAGCCCGGATTACTTCCAGCGGGGGTTAATCGTCATCACTGCCCCACCCGAAACCCACGCTGATGCCCTCAAACTGGCCGGCGACCTGGCGGAAATGATCGGCGGAAAGCCTTTTTACGCAGATCCCTTTGAAGCCGATGGACTGATGGCCATGGTGGATTTACTCCCCAAACTGGCCGCCGCCGGTTTGATGCGCGCCGCAATGAATCAGCCCGGCTGGCGCGAAGGCAGAAAGCTTGCCGGTCGCTCCTTTTTGGAAGTCACCGAGCCCCTCCTGCACCTTAATGAACAAAAATTGCTGGGACAGTCCGCCATTTATAACAGTGATAATGCAATCCGTCTGCTGGATGCCCTGATTGGTGAACTGGAAGACTTCCGCGAGATGCTTCTCAATCAGGATGATCAGGCGCTTCATCATGCGCTGAACAGCGCTCAACAGCAGCGCATTTTATGGTGGAATGACCGCCTGGAAGGGATGTGGGATGTACCCTCAACACCTTCCATTCTGCCCACCAGCGGTCAGGTGATTGGCAGGCTGTTCGGTTTGGGTAAACGCCCGCGCGAACAGGATAAAGGAAATAAGCCATCCAAGTAACCTATGGGGTATTACTGCTATATTCTGGAATGCAGCGATGGCAGTTTCTACACCGGTTGGAGCACCGACCCGCACCGCCGTGAGCGGCAGCATAATTCAGGCAAGGGGGCGCGTTACACCCGCCTGCACCTGCCCGTTCGCCTTGTATATGTCGAAGAGCAGCCCACCCGGCAGGATGCCATGCGGCGTGAAGCTCAATTGAAAAAACTCACTCACCAACGTAAAAAACAATTGATCGAAAACGGCTGGCCAGCATGATAAAACCCTTATCCCCGTCCCTCCCTGCTCCTCAATGGGATGTCCACGCTCCCGGGCGAGTGAATTTGCTGGGAGAACATGTGGACTACAACGACGGCATCGTCTTACCGGCCGCCATTGACCGCTATGTCCATTTACAGGCGGTTGAAACCGGGCACACCCGGGTTGAACTGACGGCGCTTGATCTTGGGGAAAGAATTACTTTTGATTTAGAAAACCTGCAGCCTCAGGCGTTGCCCGATTGGGCGCGCTATCCTGCCGGCGTGGCCTGGGCTGCGCTTCAACGCGGTTTACCGGTTAGCGGCATCCGCGCGGTGTATACTTCATCTGTGCCGATTGGCGCCGGACTGAGCTCCTCGGCTGCTGTGGAAGTGGCCTTTGGGGCTTTATGGAATGAGTTGAACCGCTGGGGGTTAAGCCGCCTGGATCTGGCTCAATTGTGCCAGCAAGCCGAAAATCGGTTTGTCGGCGTCAATTGCGGTTTGATGGATCAATTTGCCTCGGCTTGCGGTATCAAGGACCACGCCCTGATGTTCGACACCCGCTCGCTGGCTTACGAACCCGCCCCGCTGCCGGCGAGTACAGCCCTGGTAATTGCCGATTCGGGTATGCGCCGCACGCTGGCAAATTCTGCCTACAATCAGCGCCGCGCCGATTGTGAGGAGGCCGTGCGCCTTTTACGGGTTTACCTGCCGGGTATCCGCAGCCTGCGAGATGTGCGGCTGGATGACTTCAACCGATTTTCAGATCACCTGCCGGAGCAGGTCGGGCGGCATGCGCGCCATGTTGTGGAAGAAATTGCCCGGGTTGAAAAGGCCGTTGATCTGCTCAAACAGGGCAACGGCGCTGCTTTCGGTCAATTGATGATTGAAGGCCATGCTTCCCTGCGCGATCTGTATCAGGTCAGCATTCCGGAACTGGACAGGCTGGTGGAAATTGCCACCCGGCTGCCGGGCTGCCTCGGAGCGCGTCTGACTGGCGCGGGTTTTGGCGGCTGCACCATCAACCTGGTTGAGGAAGAATCGGCTCAGATTTTTGCCCAAAGACTGGCTCAGGAATACACCCTGCGCACCGGTAAAACCGGAGAAATCTACCTCTGTCATGCCAGCGAGGGCGTCCATGTTCAAACCGGTTGAGTAATTGACATTTTCGGACAAAAATCAGGAAGAATATCACCCTGTAAACTCAAACTTTGGACAAAAAAATCACTATAATGAGAGTATCCCTCACGTTAATCGGCGAAACTAAAGCCGCGTTGCTCTTTCTCCCATTTTCTACCCCGACGATCCAGGAGGAAATTCAGATATGAAGGTGTTTGTTGACCCGGATACCTGTATGGGCTGTGGCGTGTGTGAAACCATTGCTCCGGAAATTTTTCAATTGGGTGATCAAATTCACGCAATCGTCATCATGGACCCGGTGCCTGAATCTTACCGCGATCTTGTCCAGCAAGCCGTGGATGAATGCCCGGAAGAAGCCATCTCCTTTGAAGATTAACCTACCGTTTGTAAGACGATGCAAGAAATCACCCCGTTAAGTTGTATACCAGCGGGGTGATTTCATTCTACTCTGCTATCTAATCTGCTCGAAAAAGGTCTATTCCTCAAACAGAGGCAGGTGCGCCAGCGCTACAATCCCATTCCAACGCGCTGATTCACCCTCGGTACAAATCGCTGCTTCTACGGTTACGGTTGCCCCGGCCTGTTCCATCAGGGAACGCATCCCTTCCAGCGTCGAACCGGTGCTGATCACATCATCCAGAATCATCACTTTTTTTCCGCGCAGTAAGCGGTGGTCTTTCTCATCAAGGAAAAGCGTTTGCGGTTCGCCGGTCGTAATTGAGAGGGTTTGAGCTTTTAAAGCCTCACCCATGTAAAATTTATAAACCTTGCGCAGCACCACATACGGCTTGTTCAAACGCACGGACATGGCATAAGCCAGTGGAATGCTTTTGGATTCGGCCGTAACGATCACATCAAAATCACGGTCACGCGATTTTTGTGCCAGCGCCTCGGCACAGGCCTCGACCAGCGGCGTATCCCCCAGAATGTTTAAAATGGCAATTTTCAGTCCGGGTTTGACTTCAAACAGCGGCAATTCGCGGTGCAGCCCCGCCAGTTCAATCGCGTACGTTTCGCGTTCTACCATCTTCCCAACTCCTCATCAGTTTTTCTGCCGGTATGTCCCCGATGATGACAGAATTCAAGTTTACCATAGAACGAATCTTTTAGAACAATTTATCCGGATGAATTGAAAGCCTAGCGGCTGCCCAGGCGGACAATGATGTTTAAAACCACAGTGAGAAGAACGCTGAGCAGAATGGATGCAGCCAGTGGAAAGATGCAGGTAAAGCCATCTCGTTCAATTTTGATGGTTCCGGGCAGATTTTGCAAAGCCGGCAGCCGCCCCATCAGCCAGAAGATTCCGCCAACCACCACCAGCCCAATGCCAAGCAATATTAACCAGCGTCCAATCACTTCAAAGCTTTGCATGATAACATCACCTCCAACAGGAATTATCCAAAAATATAATACAACGACTGCCAGAAGTGTAGGTCAAACGATACCACTCTCCCACCAGTATTTTTAGAGACTTCAATCTTCTTGACACCTCATTCATTTGGGAGTATATTAAGTGTATAATTTACACCAACTATCTTTCCCCGGAGTTCCCCCATGAGTATCTTCGACGGCAAACGGCTCACGAACGAAACTTTCAAACTGGATATCGAGCGTATGCGGCGCGGCTGGTACACCGATAAGTACTTTGTCAACATTGCCACCATGCTTACCGTGCTCTCCAAACAGGGTTACCGCTATCAGGGCAGGGATCACCGCTTGCCAGCCGGCATTGACCCCTATCAAATTGCCTGCGGCGACATTGAAGTCGAGATGCAATGGTTCACCCGCCGTCCCGGAAAAACGATTGTGGTTGGCGTGGACAAAGCCCTGACCATGCTGCGTCACTGCACGGGTTACTTCGAGGGAGACACCTTTATCAACACCGCCGACCAGCTGGAAGTCTGGGCGGTTCACGATGGCTGCACGGTAACCTCGGATGGAAACCCGCTGCATGTGCAGCCAGTCATGCGCGTGCGCGGGCGCTACCGCGATTTCGCCATTTTAGAAACCCCCACACTGGGCATTCTCACCCGCGCCAGTCGTGTTGCCACCAATGTGTATAACGCTCTGGTGGCTGCACGCGGCAAGCCAATGCTTTTCTTCCCGGCTCGTTTTGACCTGCACGAAGTGCAGGCCGCGGATGGTTACGCCTACCAGATTGCCGTGCAGCGCTATAACCTTGACCATGCCAGCACCCTCGGCCCCTTCGTTTCCACCGATGCCCAGGGCGACTGGTGGGGCGGCGCCGGAGGCGGCACGGTGGCTCATGCCGCCATCGCCTCATTTTTGGGAGACACTGCCGAAGCCATGCTGGCCTTTGCTCAGGTGCTGCCGCCCAGCATCCCGCGGATTGCGCTGGTGGATTTCAACAATGATTGTGTGCGCGATTCGCTCCAGGTTTGTAAAGCTATGTTCGAGCGTTACCGCACCTTGGTCGAAACCGGTCAGCCGGAAGAAGCCAACCGTTATAAACTCTACGGCGTCCGGCTGGATACCAGCGGCAGCCTGCGGGATGTCAGCGTCCCACCGCTGGGCGACCCGGCCCTGGATTTGGGTGTCAATCCACGCTTGGTCTTTCTGGTGCGTCAGGCACTGGATACCGCCTGGGAAAGCTGGGACTTGCCTGCTGAATGGCGAGAACCCGCCCGCCGTTTTTGTCAGGAAGTTAAAATTGTGGTTTCCGGCGGCTTTACGCCGGAAAAGATTACCCGCTTCGAAAAATTAAGTGTACCGGTGGACATCTACGCGGTTGGTTCGGCTTTATTTGACAATCACAACGACACGGTCACCGATTACACCGCCGATGTGGTGCGCATCAAAGTAGATGGGCAGTGGATCGACATGGCCAAAGTGGGGCGAAAAGCCCTCGATAATCCCGACCTGGAGCGAGTCTGGTAGGTCAGGGTTTTTGATAAACCAGCCCAACCCAATCGTTTTGTACCATTCGCTCAACGAATTTCAGGCCATGCATTTCGGCTTCTGCTTCGACTGCCGGGGATTGCTCATCCAGAATGCCGGACAGGATGATCTTACCCCGATTTGTAATGGTATCCGACAGTCCTTCCCCAAACATGCGAATGATGACCGGAGCAAGGATATTCGCCAGCACCAGCGGAGCGCGGCGCAGTGCATAATAACCCAACAAAATTTCCCCCAGCGAGCCTACCCCGCTGTCAATTTGCTCGGCAACCCCGTTCAATGCGGCGTTTTCGCGCGTAGAGCGGATGGCCGCCTGATCAATATCCACAGCCACCACCCTGCTGGCGCCCAGTTTAACCGCCGCAATGGATAAAATCCCCGACCCGCAGCCGATATCAATCACCGCATCACCCGGTGTGAGGTGTCTTTCCAGCAAGGCCAGGCACAGCTGGGTGGTAGGATGTGTGCCGGTGCCAAAAGCCATACTGGGGTCAATTTTGATCGGGATGCGCTGCTCATCCGCCGATTCAATCCACGCCGGCAGAATCATCAATTTTTCACCAATCGGGATGGGGCGGTAATGTTCCCGCCAGGCTGCCATCCAGTCCTGATCCTCAATTTCGCGGTATTCGGCTGGCGGCAGGGGTTGAATCTGACTCAGATGCCACAGGGCTTCTTCTAATTTCATGCGGCGCTGTTCGAGGGTGCTGTCCACCACCATGTAACCAAACACCTTGACCGGCCCATAGGGTGTGCCCTCATCCTCCGCGTCGTTATAGCGCACGGCTTGCTCCATGACCACACCCTGAGAGGTATAGCGGCCGATGACATCTGCTACCGCTTCGGCCAGTTCACCATCTACGATCAAGGATACTTCCAGCCAGCGCGCTTCAGCCACCCAGCACCTCCTTAAGCAAGTCCAGAAAACTTTTTTCCTGCGGACGCACCTCGCTGCCCAGCGTTTTGGCCAGCTTTTCAAATAATTCACGCTGTTCATTGGTCAAACGGGTGGGTACTTCCACGTTGACGATCACCAGTTGATCACCCCGCCCGTTACCACGTACATTCGGAACCCCTTTGCCTTTCAAACGAAAGATTTTACCGGGCTGCGTACCGGCAGGAATGTTTAATTTGGTCTTCCCCTCGATGGTTGGAACTTCAATCTCAGCGCCAAGAGCCGCCTGCGCCACATTAATATTCAAATCCAGCAGAATGTCATCATTTTTTCGGCGGAAGTAGGGATGTTCCTTGACGTGGATTTCGATGTACAGGTTGCCGTGCGGTCCGCCGTTGCTGCCCGGTTGTCCTTCACCGGCCAGCCGAATCTGGGTGCCGTTATCCACGCCGGCAGGAATGGGCACAGTCTTTTTGACCGATTTGCGCTCCACCCCGCGCCCTTTGCAGGTATGACAGGGAGTACTGATGACCTCACCACTGCCGCCGCAGGCCGGGCAGGTGGTCACCTGCACCATAGCCCCAAGGAAGGTCTGCCGGGTTTGTCGTACTTCTCCCCGGCCTCCGCAGGTCTGGCAGCGAACCGGTGAAGTACCGGGTTCAGCCCCGCTGCCGCGGCAGGTGGAACACACCTCATCCCGTACAATTTCAATTTCTTTTTCAACCCCAAAAACCGCTTCCTCGAAGGTCAGGGTGACGGTGGTACTCAGGTCAGCGCCGCGACGTGGGGCATTGCGCCGCCGGGAACTGCCCCCCATGCCAAAACCAAAAAACTCTTCAAAGATATCCGAAAAGTCAATCGTGGTGAAATCGGGCATCCCGCCCATCCCGTTAACACCGGCATGCCCATAACGATCATAAGCCGCTCGCTTTTCGGGGTCAGAAAGCACACCATACGCTTCGTTAATCTCTTTGAAGCGTTGTTCGGCATCCGGTTCTTTGTTCACATCCGGATGGTATTTGCGAGCCAGGTTCCGAAACGCTGATTTAATTTCCTCGCTGCTCGCATTTCGGCTGACCCCTAAAACCTCGTAATAATCACGCTGTGCCATTCGACTTCCAATCATTAATCCGCTTAAGCCGCTAAATTTTTCGGGGTGAGGGGCAGATGAAACTCACCTGCCCCATTTTCGCAAGATTAAATCTTACTGCTCTTTGAACTCTCCGTCAACCACATCCTCATCGCCGGAAGGAGGTGGAGGTGGGGGCGTACTGCCACCCGGTGCAGCCGTTTCTGCCGTAGATTGATACATCCCTGCGCCGATTTTTTGCAGCGCCTGTCCCAGTTCGTCGGTTGCAGCGCGTATCCGATTCGGGTCGGCATCCTGCATCACATCCTTCAGACGCTGCATGGCCTGCTCCACCTGTGTCTTCACATCAGAAGATACCTTATCGCCATAGTCCTTCATGGTTTTTTCGGCGGCGTAGAGGGTGTTGTCTGCATAGTTGCGGGCTTCTACCAGTTCTTTGCGCAGGCGGTCTTCTTCGGCGTGCATTTCGGCTTCCCGCTGCATCCGCTCAATTTCCGCTTCGGAGAGACCCGAGGATGCGGTAATGGTGATGTGCTGACTTCGTCCCGTGGCTTTATCCTTGGCGGTGACAGTTAAAATACCATTGGCATCAATATCAAAGGTCACTTCGATTTGGGGCACACCACGCGGCGCCGGGGGAATGCCATCCAGAATAAAACGACCCAGCGATTTGTTATCGGCAGCCATCGGGCGCTCACCCTGCACAACATGAATCTCCACCTGCGTCTGACCATCTGCAGCGGTGGAGAAAATTTGCGTTTTGCTGGTAGGAATGGCCGAGTTGCGTTCGACCAGCGGGGTTGCCACACCGCCCAGCGTTTCAACCGACAGGGTTAGCGGTGTTACATCCACCAGAATCACATCCTTGACCTCACCGCCCAACACCGCCGCCTGAATGGCCGCCCCAATCGCAACCACTTCATCCGGGTTAACACCCTTGTGGGGCTCCTTGCCAAATTCCCGGCGAACGGCATCCTGCACGGCCGGCATGCGGGTCATGCCACCCACCAGCACCACCTCGTTGACATCCGCAGGCTTCAAACCGGCATCCGAAAGTGCGCGGCGCACCGGACCCAGCGAACGTTCCACCAGATCGGCCGTCAGCTGCTCCAGTTTGGCGCGGGTGATGGATTTGACCAGATGCTTGGGACCGGTGGCATCCGCGGTGATATAGGGCAGGTTGATCTCGGTTTGCATCACGGTTGAAAGTTCAATCTTGGCTTTTTCGGAGGCTTCTTTCAAACGTTGCAGCGCCTGACGATCCTGCCGCAGGTCAATACCGGTTTCTTTCTTGAACTCTTCAATCAGGTGATCCATCAGGCGCAGGTCAAAATCATCCCCGCCAAGGAAGGTATCTCCGCTGGTGGACTTGACCTGAAAGACGCCTTCTCCCACATCCAGAATGGAAATATCGAAAGTGCCACCGCCCAAATCATACACGGCAATCACTTCATTCTTGCGTTTGTCCAGTCCATAGGCCAGGGACGAGGCAGTCGGCTCATTGATGATGCGCAGAACTTCCAGGCCGGCAATTTTTCCGGCATCTTTGGTCGCATTGCGCTGAGCATCGTTGAAGTAGGCCGGTACGGTAATCACCGCCTGAGTCACTGGCTCACCCAAAAAGGCTTCCGCATCGGCTTTCAGCTTGGCCAGAATCATCGCTGAAATCTCCGGCGGTGAGTACTCGCGCCCACCCATCACTACCCGGGCATCGCCGTTGGGGGCTTTGGTGATCTTGTACGGCACCCGGCTCATGGTGCGCTGTACTTCGGGGTCGTCGTACTTGCGCCCCATCAAGCGCTTGATCGAAAAAATGGTATTTTCCGGATTGACAATTGCCTGATTGCGGGCAGCCCGCCCCACCAGCCGCTCGCCATTTTTATTGATTGCAACCACCGATGGCACCAGCCGTTCGCCTTCAGCAGAGGGGATTACGGTTGGCTCACCGCCTACCATGACCGCCACCACCGAGTTTGTGGTACCGAGGTCAATGCCGACTATTTTTCCCATAGATTCCTCCAAATTTTGTCATGTTAAAATATAACGTTGCAACCTGCCTGCCAACTTGCGGCTGCTACTGCGCCACCCGCACCAATGCCGGGCGCACAATACGGTCGCCAAGGCGGTAGCCCTGTTGTACGACTTCGATGATGTGCCCGCTCTGCACCTCGCCGTTTTCCTCGTGGGAAATGGCTTCGTGCAGGTTCGGGTCGAACGGATCACCGGCTGCAGCAATCGGCTGAATCCCTTCGGCTTCCAGAATTGATTGCAGTTTTCGGTAGATCAGATCCACGCCGTTCCACCATTCCTGCTGTTCGGCATCAGCCGGCCGGTTTCTGATGGCGCGTTCCATATCATCCAGCACCACCAAAAATTTCTTAATGATGTTGGCGGTAATCATCTGATGAAGCTGGGCCTGATCGCGTTCAACGCGCTTTTTGTAATTCATGAAGTCGGCGCGTTCCCGCTGCCAGCCCTCGAAATATTCTTTACATTGAGTCTGTGCGTTTTGCAGTTCTTGCTGCAATCCCATGATGGTATCCTCCATGAGGGACACCTGTTCATTTTGCCCGGCTGATTCCGGTTCTTCCGTTTGTGCAGCAGATTGCTGCGGTTTGGCAGTTTCTTCAGCCGGCGAATGAGCATGTCGCGTCCGCTTTTTCTTTTCTTCGGTCATGAGAGGTTTTCTCCTTTATAAGTCGAGGGTTCGTCTAACAACGTTTCAGTCACCAGATCACTCAACAAGCCGGAGAGAAAGCGTACCGTGGAAATTGCCCTGCCATAGGACATGCGCAAAGGACCCAAAACCCCCAGCGTGCCGGTTGCCAGTCCGGGAGTGCCATAACTCCCCAGTACAATGGACCACGGGCGCAATTCATCCCATGTGCCTTCGCCGCCGATCAATACCTGAATGCCACCCACGTTATTGCTCATGACGGTGCGGGCAGCCAGATCTTGCAGAAGCGAGCGTTCTTCCAAAATTCTTAACGCGCGGCGGGCTTCCTCTGAACCGGTAAATTCCGGTTCGGCGAGCACGTTGGTCAAACCATCCAGATACACCTCACCGGCCACTTCGGAATTGGCTTCGATCATATCCTCAATGACCCAACCGATGACATCTGCATCCAGCCCGCTTAATTGCGAACCTCGCGCGCGGATGGATTCTACGTCCAGCCCTTGAAACAGTTGAGTCAACCGGTCAGCCGATTGGGAAAGTAATTCCTGGGCAACCGGTTCGTTGAGGGCCAAAATACGTTGACGAACTTCCCCGCCGACCATAACCAGCACCATCAACACCTGCCGCCCACGCGTGGCAATCAACTCGAGATGCTTCAGGCGCGCTTTTTCAGGGTGTGGCGGTGTAACCAGCGAAGCCGCCCGCGACTGATGCGCCAGCACAGAAGCCGCCAGACGCACCCACTGTTCGACATCATGGCGCATTTGATAAAACTGATGGCTGATCGTGCGGCGAGTGGTGTCCGGCAAATCGGTTGCACGGATCAGGCGCGAAACAAAGTAGCGGTAGCCTTCCTCCGTGGGTACCCGCCCGGCGGAGGTGTGCGGCTGGCGCAGCAAACCGTATTCAGTCAGTGCAGCCATCTCATTGCGCACCGTTGCGGAACTGATGTTGAGGTGGTAGCGGGCAACCAATGCCTGCGACCCAACTGGTGCGGCAGTACGGATGTACTCGTGAATCACCAGAGTCAGGATAAATTTTTGTCTTTCCGTCAGTTCCAGCATTTTCAAACCTCTTTTAGCACTCTCGCCCTTCGAGTGCTAAACCCGACCATTACATCATCTTACCATGCCCACCTATCATCGTCAAGAATTCATACCAACTTCATATAGAATTCTTATATCCCCGCAGGTTTGATTGACCTGACCCTTTTTTACTCGTAAAATAGAAGTGATGAATCACTCTCTGGTTCCTTCGTACTGCGCCGGTTTCTACCGCACTGATCACGATCCCCCGTCCTCCATCTTTTTATTGATTTTATATCGGCCGTCCACCTGATAATTTACCAGATTTTAGAGGAGATCGAATATGAGTCAAACTCCCTTCCCTTCCAAACGCGCTCCAGTATATGCGGATGTTCCTGACGAAAAGTGGAACGACTGGCGCTGGCAGTTGAGCAACCGTCTCAACACGGTTGAAGACTTTGAAAAACTCTTCAAACTAACCGACAGCGAAATCAAAGCACTGAACACCCAGGGGTTATTCCGGGTGGAAATCACCCCTTATTTTGCCTCGCTCATCAACCCAGACGATCTCAACGACCCGATTCGCTTGCAGGTTATCCCCAAAGCCGAAGAAATTGTCCCCTTCACCGGCATGATGGAAGACTCGCTGGCGGAAGACCGCCACTCTCCGGTGCCCGGCCTGGTGCATCGCTACCCCGACCGGGTGTTGATGCTGGTTACCACCCAATGCGCCTCTTACTGCCGCTATTGCACCCGCTCCCGCATTGTCGGCGATCCGACTGCCACCTTTTCACGGGCTGAATTTGAAATGCAGATCGAGTACCTGAAGAACACCCCTCAGGTGCGCGATGTGCTGCTTTCCGGCGGTGACCCATTGACGCTGGCGCCAAAACTGCTGGATGAGTTGCTCCGCCGTTTACGCGAAATTCCGCATATTGAAATCATCCGTATCGGCAGCCGCGTGCCGGTTTTCCTGCCCCAGCGCATCACCGATGACTTTTGTGAGACACTCGCAAAATACCATCCAGTCTGGATGAACATCCACGTCAACCACCCCAACGAAATCACACAGGAACTGGCGGATGCCTGTGACCGCCTCAGCCGCGCCGGTGTCCCGCTGGGCAACCAATCCGTGTTGCTGGCAGGGGTCAACGATTGCGTCCACATTCAGCGCAAGCTGGTGCAGGATCTGGTGCGTATTCGCGTGCGTCCTTATTATCTTTACCAGTGTGATCTGGTGGATGGCGCCGGGCATTTTCGCACACCGGTGGGTAAAGGAATCGAAATCATTGAGGGTTTGCGCGGTCATACCTCCGGTTATGCCGTGCCAACCTATGTGGTAGATGCACCGGGCGGTGGAGGCAAAATCCCGGTCATGCCCAATTACCTCATCAGCATGTCCGATCATAAAATCATCCTGCGCAATTACGAAGGCTACATCACCACATACGAAGAACCGATTGACTACAAACCGCACGACCCCAAAACCTGCCCCTACTGCCAGAACAAACGGTTGGAGCCGGGCCAGACCGGAATTACCGGCCTGCTGGATGGGGAAGAAATGTTCATCAAACCCGAGGGCTTTGATGCATTGCACAACCGCGGCGGAGGATTGCACCGTTTGCGCGCCAATGAAGAAAAATGGAAGCCGCTCGGCATTGGCGGGGAGGCCAAACCGCTCGGCAGCGGCAAGATTCACGATATGGAATAACCGGTCAACCACATGCCGCCTGACGGCGGCAGTACATCTCAAAATCTCAGGAGGATAAACACATGCATTACCGAAGACTGGGACGAACTGGCCTGAAAGTCAGTGAAATTTCATTGGGGGCATGGCTCACTTTTGGCAATCAAATTGACGAACAAACCGCCATTGACCTTGTTCATGCCGCTTACGAACAGGGCATTAATTTTTTTGATAATGCCGATGTGTACGCCAACGGTCAGGCCGAAGTTGTCATGGGCAAAGCCATCAAAAACATGCAGCGTGAAACACTGGTCATTTCCAGTAAAGTTTTCTGGCCCACTTTTCCGGGTCCCAACGGACGCGGGCTTTCCCGCAAACACATCTTTGAGTCCATTCACGCCTCATTACGCCGGCTGGGTACCGATTACGTGGATCTGTACTTCTGCCACCGTTATGACCCCGATACCCCCTTTGAAGAAGTTGCCCGCGCCATGGATGATCTGGTGCATCAGGGCAAAGTCCTCTACTGGGGCACATCCGAATGGGAGGCCTATCAGATTGCCGAAGTGTACGGCGCCTGCCGCGAATTTGGGTTGGTACCGCCCAGCATGGAACAACCCCAATACAATCTCTTCCACCGCAAGCGCGTGGAAGATTACATCATGCCGCTGGCGCGCGATTTGGGCCTGGGGTTGACCACCTTTTCACCGCTTTACTTTGGCATTCTTACCGGCAAGTACAACGACGGCATCCCCGCCGGCAGCCGTGCTTCGCACGAGGACATGGCCTGGCTGCGTGAGCGCATCACCCCCGAGCGGATTGCCATCGTCCGTCAACTGACCGCGCTGGCGCAGGAACTGGGTCTGACCACCTCGCAACTGGCAATAGCGTGGGTGCTGCGCCGCAAGGAAGTATCCAGCGTCATCACCGGCGCCAGCCGGCTGGAACAACTGGATGAAAACCTTGCCGCAGCCGAAGCGGTTGAGAAATTGACCAACGACATTCTCGAACGCATCGAGGCAATTTTTGGCGAAAATCATTTTGAATAATCTTTCAAATGGAGCAATTCAATGACCAGTGATTACACTCCTCAACCGGAAGTCGTTTACCCTCCACCAGCCGCCGGCAATAAGCAGGGTATTGCCATTGCCGCCCTGGTGCTGGGTATTCTCAATCTGCTCAGCTGGTGTCTGCCAATTTGCGGCTTTCCCATGTCCATCGCCGGCATCATTACCGGCGTCATCGGCCTTAAATCCAGCAGCCGCGGACTGGCAATCGCCGGAATTGTGCTTTCGGCAATCGGGTTGATTCTTTCGGCAGTCAACGCCATTGTTGGCGTTTTCCTTTTCACCCAGGGCGGATTTGACTGGCAAAACTTTGATTTTGAGAACTTTATGCCCTGATGAGGTGAGAATCAATTCCTGCTGGACAGCCGCGCCCGAAACCGCTATAATAGTCAAAACGTATAACGGAGTGCCGGGAGGAGTAGGTTGACCGGTTACTGACAGAGACGGAGCGCCGCCGGCTGAAAGCCTCCCCAGTTGACCCTGACCGAAGGTCGCCCGGTGAAATCGCCGAAGAAATCCCTGTTCGGGAAAGTAGAACGGCGCGGGTTTGCCCGTTAGCGCAAAGCCTGAATACTGGTTCAGGTTGGAGTGCATTGCCGGCCACGGCAATGAATTGAGGTGGTACCGCGGAAGCAGCCCTTTCGTCCTCAAAGCGAAGGGCTGCTTTTTAATTGAATTTTCACAACTCAGGAGCGAGCATGAATCAACCGGTTTCCTTACCCAAGACCTACGACTTTGCTTCGGTGGAAGAAAAAATTTACGCCCAATGGGAAGCCAGCGGCTACTTCAAGCCAGCCAACGACCCGCGTTCCCCCGACCACGATCCTTCCCGCCGTCCGTTCGTCATTTCCATCCCACCCCCCAATGTGACCGGCGAACTGCACCTCGGCCATGCCATGTTCGTTGCCATGGAAGACCTGATGATTCGCTACCACCGCATGAAAGGCATCCCAACCCTGTGGGTGCCTGGCACCGACCACGCCGGCATTGCCACCCAGTTGCAGGTGGAAAAAGCCCTCGCCAAAGAGGGCCTCTCCCGCGAACAGCTGGGACGCGAGGAATTTTTGCGCCGCACCTGGGCATGGAAAGAAAAATACGGCGGCATCATCACCCGCCAGATTCGCCGGCTGGGCGCATCCTGCGACTGGTCGCGCGAGCGTTTCACGCTGGATGAGGGTCTCTCGCGCGCGGTGCGCGAAGCCTTCGTCCGCCTGTATGAAAAAGGCCTGATCTATCGCGGGCCGCGTATGATCAACTGGTCGCCCGGTTTGAAAACCGCCGTCTCCGACCTGGAAGTGGAATACAGCGAAGAGCCCGGCACCCTTTACTTCTTTAAGTATGTTTTGGCCGACAATCCGCAGGAATACATCCCGGTTGCCACCACCCGCCCGGAAACAATTTTGGGCGATACGGCAGTGGCTGTCCACCCGGAAGACGAGCGTTACCGTGCCTACCTTGGGCGTAAAGTCCTTGTCCCCATTCTCAACCGGGCAATTCCGGTCATTGCCGATGAATATGTGGATCGCGAATTTGGCACCGGCGCGCTTAAAATCACGCCGGCGCACGACCCCAACGATTACCAGATTGCCCTGCGTCACAATCTGGAGATGATCAACATCCTCACCCCCCAGGCCGCCATCAACGAAAACGGCGGGCCGTATGCCGGCCTGGATCGTTTTGAGTGCCGCAAGCGGATGTGGGAAGACATGCGCGCTGCCGGCTTGGTCATCAAAGAACAGCCTTACACCCTCAATGTCCCCCGCTCCCAGCGCGGCGGTGAAATTGTCGAGCCGATGATTTCCACCCAGTGGTTTGTGCGCATTCAACCGCTCGCCGAAGCCGCCCTGCGCGCCGTAAGGGAAGGGCAAATTAAAATCGTGCCGGAACGCTTTACCAAAGTCTATTACAACTGGCTGGAAAACATCGAGGACTGGTGCATCAGCCGCCAGTTGTGGTGGGGTCACCGCATCCCGGTGTGGTACTGCGATGACTGCGGCAAGATCACCGTCAGCCGCGAGGATGCGACCCACTGCGCCCACTGTCAGAGCAGCCGCATCCATCAGGATGAGGATGTGCTGGATACCTGGTTCTCCTCCGGGCTGTGGCCGTTTTCCACACTGGGCTGGCCGGAAGAAACCCCCGACCTGCGCTACTTTTACCCCACCAGCGTACTGGAAACCGGTTACGATATTCTTTTCTTTTGGGTGGCGCGCATGATCATGTTCGGGCTGGAATTCACCGGAAAGCCGCCCTTCCACACGGTGTATCTGCACGGCCTGATCCGCGATGAACACGGCCAGAAGATGAGCAAGACCAAAGGTAATGTGATTGATCCGCTGGAAGTGATGGACGAAATGGGCACCGATGCGCTGCGCTTCACCCTGCTGGTGGGCTCCACCCCCGGCAATGACATGAACCTGAGCCTGAAGAAGGTGGAAGCCAACCGCAACTTTGCCAACAAAGTCTGGAACGCCGGCCGGTTTGTGCTGGGCGCTCTGGTGCAGGCCCCGGCGCAGGCGCAGGCTGCTCCGCAGTGGACACTGGCCGACTCGTGGATTTGGGCACGCCTGCAGCAACTGCTGCGCGATGTGGAGCGTTTGTTCAGCAACTATCAATATGGTGAAGCCGGTCGCCAGATTTACGACTTCTTCTGGTCGGAATTTGCGGATTGGTACGTTGAGATTGCCAAACTGCAACTGGCAGAAGGCGGTGACCGCGCCTTTTACACCGCCCAAACCCTGCTACGGGTGCTGGATACCTGTCTGCGCCTGCTGCATCCATTCACCCCCTTCGTTACCGAGGAGTTGTGGGGGCACCTCAAGCGCGCCGCACAGGAAAAAGGCAACGACTTCAGCCCCAAAGGCGGCTGGGAAGAAGCCCTGATCATCGCCCGCTGGCCGCAGGCGCAAGCCGTTGAAGGTTGGGAAGAGGAAAAAATTGCCGATTTCAACCTGATTCAAGAGGTCATCCGCGCCATCCGCAATTTGCGCACCGAAAAGAAGGTCACCCCCGGCAAGCGCATTCCGGCTACCATTGTTGCCGGCGATAAACTGGCTGTATTCCAGCAGCAGGCCGCCGCGATTGCTGCATTGGCCTATCTCCAGGCCGATCACCTCACACTGCTGGCAGATTTAGCGGACAAACCCGAAAATCAGATTGCAATTGTAGTGGCAGGCGTTGAAATTTACCTGCCGCTGGCTGATCTGGTGGACCTGGAAGCCGAACGCGCCCGTCTGCAAAATGAGCTGACCGAGGCCGAAAAACAAATTGAACGCCTGCGCGGGTTACTGGCTTCGCCCTTTGCCGAAAAAGCCCCCCCAGCGGTGGTCGAAAAAGAGCGGCAGAAACTGGCTACATTCGAAGAAACCGCCGCCCGTCTGCGGGAGCAGTTAGAGAACCTGTAAAGGAACATCAAACTCCCCCTTCACAAACGGATGAGGCTTAAAAACCCTCATCCGTTTGTGCCGCTTTCCGCAGGCTGGCACGAATCTGGTACAATTTATTTCGTTTGTGAACGGAGGAAAGATTGAGACGAGGCAGCGTAATCATTCTTCGCTGGGTTTCCATTTTATTCCTGTTTTTGGGGGTGCTTTTACTGGTGCTGCAGCTGGTGCAATACAGCCGGTTAAGGGCAGCCTTCCCGCCGGGTACTATCATTGCCGGTGTACCGGTTGCCGGGCTAAACCGCCAGCAGGCCGCCGAACGGCTTACCCAGGCCTACAGCGTACCGGTTGAAATCCGCTATGCTGATGCCGTCATTCAGATGCGCCCATCGGCTGCCGGTTTTCGGCTGGACCTGGAAGCCATGTTGGCTGCGGCCGATCAGCAGCGGGTGGCTCAACCTTTTTGGGCCGCCTTTTGGGACTACTTGTGGAACCAGTTTCCCACCCCCGCCGAAGTTCCGCTGCGCGCCAGCTTTTCGGAAGAGCGTTTGCGCGCCTATCTGCGCGACGAAATCGCTGCGCGCTATGACCGACCGCCTTCACCTGCCTCCCCTGTGCCCGGCACCACCGCCTTCGAGCCGGGTCAGCCCGGCATTGTATTGGATATTGACCGCGCCGTCATTCTCATCTCCGATGCCCTCCGAAATCCTTCCAACCGCGTCGTCAACCTTTCCTTCAACCGCGTAAGTCCCACCCGCCCGGTTTTTCAGAATGTGCAGGTGCTCTTGCAGCAAATTCTCACCACACGCGGCTACGACGGGCTGGCCGAAGTTTATCTGCTCGATCTGCAGACCGGGCAGGAAATCAACTTTGCTTACAACGACGGTCAGGTGATTGCCCCGGGCATTGCCTTCACGGCGGCTTCCACCATGAAAATCCCCATCATGGTATCCGTGTTCCGGCGCGTGTCTGAACCTGTCCCGCCAGAAGTAACCAACTTACTCGAAGCGATGATCGAACTTTCCGAAAACGATCCGGCAGACCGGCTGATGCAGGTGGTACTGGATTCACGGCTTGGCCCGCTGGAAGTGACCGCCGACATCCAATCGCTGGGGCTGAAAAACACCTTTTTAGCGGGTTACTTTTACCCAGGTGCGCCGTTGCTGCGCACCTATTCCACACCGGCCAATCAGCGCAGCGATGTCAACACCGATCCCGATCGCTACAACCAGACCACCCCCATGGAAATCGGCGTTTTGCTGAACGACATTTACCAGTGTGCCGTCAACGGCGGGGGAACTTTTCAGGCGGTCTTCCCCGGTGAAATCACCCAGAACGAGTGCCGCCTGATGATCAGCCTGCTTTCTAAAAACCGCATCGGCGTCCTGTTTCAGGCCGGTTTGCCCGAAGGGGTACAAATTGCCCACAAACACGGCTGGATTACCGATCCGCGTGATGGACTGATTCACACAATGAGCGATGCCGGCATTATTTACACCAGCGGTGGCAATTTTGTACTGGTGGTTTACCTCTACCACCCTACTCAATTGTTATTCAATCCCGCCAATGAGTTGATGGCTTTTCTTGCCCAGGGTGTCTATAACTACTATACGCTGGGCAATCCTTAATTCCCTTTCCAGAAAGACTGCTGTAAACGCTCCACCAGCTGCTCAATCGTCCAGCCGAGCGGAGCGGTTAACTCGCGCTCCAGCACAGGGATTGCCTCAGCCAAGCGATCAACCCGTTGCTGCTCCATGCTGTAACGCTGACGCAGCGCATCCATGCGCCTGCTGAAAGGCACAACCTGCCCGTTTTCCACCAGTTTATCGGCGTAATAGACGATTTTTTCTTCCCAGGTTTGCGGGCGTTTACCCTCTTCCAGCAGGTTAAAAAGCATGTGAGTGGCGGCAATTCCAGCCAGTTCCGTTTCTCCGCGCGCTTGCAGCCAGTCAGCCGCTAAATCGCCATGTAAAATATGGCCTCCGCGCGCCGAGATTTTACACAAATCGTGCAGCAGACCACCGCGGTGAGCCAGCAGGGGGTTGACCATCACACCGCTGTTCCTCAACCAGACGGCAATTTGATAGGATAGCGCGGCAACCATTTCTACATGCACCAGCAGATTGGCTGTTGCATGTTGCTCTAACAGCCACAGGCGCGCCTGATCCGCCCCCGGTAACCGCTGATTTTGCAGTACCTCCGTTAACTCTTTCAAACGGGTCACTTCGGCATCACCCAACGGCTGTAAAGCCGGCGCAGCCACGCGCTGCGGGTTAAACCATACCGCCCGCCAGCCCGCCAGTACAGCGCCGCCCACATCCCCTAACGCATCATCGCCCACCATAAGCACCGCTTCGCTGCGCACGCCTAAGGCCCGCTCAACAGCGTGGAAAAATCCCTTTTCCGGTTTGCGGGCATTTTCCAGTTCTTGAGGAGTGAAGACGGCCTCAATATAATCCCCCAACCCAACCCGGTTCAACGCTGCGCGCACCTGCTCTGCCGTGGAAATTTCCGCATTCGTACACACAACCAACCGGAAACGGCCGTACAGGGCGGATAGAATCTCTGCCGCGCCTTCCACTGCGTCAACCTGATCCCACTCGACCATGGGACGGTCCTGCGGCCCGCTGCCTCTCATCAGCGTGCCGCCCCAATCAAAGGCGATCACTTCAACACCTTGTGAAATTTCCATTTTTTTATACCCATTTACAAATGTTGTAAGGAACAAACGAAAATAGTTTTACCACATTTGAGGAACACTTTCAAATCACGGCTGTTCCAGTGCGGGATGGTATAATCCCTGACATGCCCTCTTTGATTGCTCTGGATATTGAAACGACCGGGCTGGATGCTCAAAAGGATGCGGTCATTGAAATTGCCGCGGTGCGTTTCAATGGCAGCCGCATCGAGGCCGAGTGGGATACCCTCATCAATCCGCAGCGCCCCATTCCGCCCGCCATCACCGCCCTGACCGGCATCAACAACGACATGGTGCGCAACGCGCCGCCAATCCGCGCCGTGCTGCATGAACTGGCTGATTTCATTGGTGATTCACCAGTCGTCGGTCACAACATCCGTTTCGATTTGAGTTTCCTGCAGCGGCAGGGGATTTTGCCTTTTGTTGAAGCAATTGACACTTACGAAATGGCCGCCGTCCTGCTGCCAACCGCCAGCCGTTACAATTTGGGTTCACTGGGGCAAATTCTGGGGATTCTCATCCCCAATTCTCACCGCGCGCTGGACGATGCCCGCCTTGCCCACGCCGTTTTCTGGCAATTGTACCAACGCGCGCTGGAATTACCAATTGAATTGCTGGCTGAAATCGTTCGTCACAGTGAACCCGTCGAATGGGATGGCAGCTGGATTTTCCGGCAAATCCTGCGGGCGCGCTCCCGTCAACCCATTGAAGCCCGTCAGGCCCACCAGCAGGAATATGAAGGATTGTTTGCAGCCGAACATCGCCTGGCTGCACCGCTTACCCTGGTCGAAACTCCTCAGCCGCTGGATGAGGATGAAGTCGCCTCCATTCTGGAACCGGGCGGGCTGTTTGCGCGCTACTTTGACCAGTTCGAATACCGCAGCCAGCAGGTAGAGATGCTTCGGGCGGTCACCCGCGCTCTTTCAAACGGTGAACACCTGATGGTCGAAGCCGGTACCGGCATTGGTAAATCCTTTGCCTATCTGGTACCGGCCGCTTTATGGGCAATTCAAAACAACACCCGGGTAGTGATCTCCACCAACACCATCACCCTGCAGGAGCAGCTGATCAACAAAGACATCCCCGATTTACGCGACGCACTCAAACTCGACCTGCGCGCCACTGTGTTGAAAGGACGCGGCAATTATCTCTGCCCGCGCCGGTTGGAAGCCCTGCGGCACAAAGGCCCCGAAACAGCCGAAGAATTGCGCGTACTGGCCAAAGTGTTGGTCTGGCTGCAGGAAGGCGGGCGGGGTGACCGCTCCGAAATCAACCTGAACGGCCCGGCCGAGCGCGAGGTGTGGATGCGCCTTTCGGCGGAGGATGAGGGCTGCAAAGCCGAAGTATGCGTCAGCCGGATGGGGGGTGCCTGCCCCTTTTACCAGTCCCGGCAGCAAGCCCTCAGCGCCCACCTGATCATTGTCAACCATGCCCTGTTGCTCTCCGATGTGGTCACCGGCAGCCGGGTGTTGCCCGAATACCAGTATCTGATTGTGGACGAGGGTCATCACATCGAGTCGGCTTCGACGAATGCACTCAGTTACCGCGTTACCCAAAACGACCTCTCGCGCCTTTTGAATGAATTGGGGGGAACTTCCAGCGGTGTTTTGGGGCGGCTGGTCAGTTTGCTCAAAGAATTCCTGCGTCCATCCGATTTTGGGCTGCTCCACCAAACCGTGCAACGGGCAACCGACCTTGCCACCCGGCTGGATTTTGACCTCAAACAATTCCTCAAAAGTATCGAAGTCTTCATGGAAAACGCCCGGGAAGGCAAACCGGTCAGTTCGTATGGGCAGCAGGTGCGCATTTTACCTTCAACCCGAAAACTGCCCGATTGGACCGAGATTGAAATTCAATGGGACAGCACCAACGAAACCCTCAGCCTGCTGCTCAACCTGATTGCTGAATTACACAAAGGAATCAGCGAGGGGCTTGAGCGGATGGGGGAAGATGTTGAAGACACCCTCGCCAATTTAGCCAGCATTCACCGCCGTTTGAGCGAAGCGCAGGCTTACATCCGTGGACTGGTCAGCCAGCCGGACCCGGCAGCCATTTACTGGGTGGAAATCAGTCCCAACAACAACCGGCTATCCCTGCAAATTGCCCCGCTGCACATCGGGCCGCTGATGGAAAAATATCTCTGGCATGAAAAGAACAGCATCATTTTGACCTCTGCCACCTTGACGGCTGAAGGTGAATTTAACTACCTGCGTTCTCGCCTGAACGCCGACGAGGCCGACGAACTGATTCTCGGCTCGCCCTTTGATTACGAAAACGCAGCGCTGCTCTACATCGCCAAGGATATTCCTGAACCGGTAGATGCCAACGGCTATCAGCGTGCAGTTGAACACAGCCTGATTCGGCTGGCCCGCGCCACCGGTGGGCGAATGCTGGTTTTGTTCACGTCGTATGCCCAATTGCGGCGCACTTCCCAGGCAATCACCCCTGCTTTGCTGGAAGCGGGAATTCAGGTTTATGAGCAGGGGGAAGGCGCATCTGCCAATCTCCTTTTGGAAACTTTCCGGGAAAGTGATAAAGCCGTTCTGTTGGGAACCCGCGCATTTTGGGAAGGGGTGGATATCCCCGGTGAGGCTCTTTCGGTGCTGGTCATCGTAAAGTTGCCCTTCGATGTGCCTTCTGACCCAATCATTGCCGCCCGTTCGGAAACTTTTGACGATCCATTCAACGAATATCAACTTCCCGAAGCCATTTTGCGTTTTCGACAGGGTTTTGGGCGGCTGATTCGCACCCAGTCCGACCGCGGGGTGGTTGTCATCCTCGACCGACGCATCCTTTCCAAGCAGTATGGCAAGGCTTTCCTCGAATCCCTGCCGCAATGCAAGGTTCACGTCGGTTCGCTGAACGATCTGCCTGCCATCACCACACGCTGGTTAAACCTCTAAGCAGATAACTTATAAAAAACGTCAGTTCGGGATAAATCCTTTTTTGCATCCAATTTCAGAATTTTGCTCCCTCCTGCGCCTCCCCCAATATCGCTAAAGCGAAATTGGGGGAGGTTGGAGGGGGTGCATCTCGCTGCTGGTTAGGTTTTGTGCTTATCCCGACCAGATGTTATAAAAAACTACTGCGAAAGCGGCGCAATAAAAACCTGATTGCCAAAGGCTAACACCAGATTGCGCGCCATGGTTACGCGGAAGGCGGTTGCCGGACGGGCGGGTACAGGGGTTGCTCCGTCCTGCAAGGGGCGAATCTCCTGCACAAAGGTCATTCCCATGCTGAACTGATAAACCGCCGGAATCGCCGGATTCAACACATATAATGACGGCTCAGGCGGCTGAGTAGCTTGAATCTGGCTCAAATTGACCCCTAGACGATCCAATTCTTCCACCGGTTCACCCGCCCGGCTGACGCGATAGGGATACGGATCATTACAGCGGGTGGGTGTAGAACTGATACTGCTGTAAGTACACAGCACCATTCCGCTATCTTCCCGCAGAATATACAGGTCATTCTGGTAAATCGCAATGTCCACCGCATTGGAAAGATCGGGGATGACATCCCCAAAGAACAGACGCGGCCCTGCCAGCGGATCGCTGAAATCCACCCCCTGCCCATCGAAGCGCCAGACCGCATTGGAACGCGGGTCCAGGATATGCAGCAGCCCGGGCGAATAAATCATCGCCCGTAATTCCCCCCAACCGGCATCCGGCGGGCGCAGAGGAATGGCGCTGGTCTTATTCGCATCCAGGGAACAGTACAACAAATTGCCAAACGCATCTACCCCCATCACCACTGCGTCGAGAGTATTGGGAACGGGAGCAGCAGCAATATCCACCAGCGGCCCAATGATTAAACCGCCTACCAGATTTGGTCCACAGAAAAAGCGGCTGTCCACCTCATAACCCGGGCGGGTATACACCAACCGAATCACCCGTCCGCTGGATTGATCCAGCAGGTATAAATCTTCAGAGGGGGTAGAAACAATCCGGGTAATGTTGACTTTATTGTCAAAAGGCATTGGCAACAATGCCGAAAACTCCAGCCGACGGATGCCTTCCAGTTGATCCACTGCCGTCAAAATCTGCCGGCGCAGATTGCGCATTCGTTCAGAATTGCCAAATTCGGCGGCCTGATCCAGATAACCCAGCGCAGCCTCATAATTGACCCGTTTCATTAACACATCGTTCTGGGCATCGGCCTGAGCCATCATTTGTTCGGCCTGCGCAATGAACAGGCGGTGCTGTTCGCCGCGTCCTTGCTGCCAGTATGCGGTCATGGCAATGGCAACCACAATCAACGGCACCACCACAGCAATGAACAACATGGCACTGTTGGAAAGAGCCGGCAGCCGCTCAGCCTTACCGGGCAGCATCCGCGCCGTCCAGCGCGAAAGCGCTGCTCCGCTGCGCTGGCGGAAAGCCTGCCAGCCATGCAGGGCACGGTTTAACCACCCTCCCGCCTTGCGCGCTGCTGGAGAAATTTGTTTGATCAACGGAGAAACAGACGGCTGAGGGGTTTCAACAGCAGCCTTTTGTGGAATCTCGGACGGTGAGACATTTTCCATCTCCACGGTGGATTGTGTGACCGGAGAGGCTTTTTTCTGCGTAACCTGTACCTGCATTCGCCCAAACTGATTCCGCAAGCGCTGAATTAGATTGGCTTCGGGGACGGTTTCTGGCTGCTTATCACCGCCAAGGTACACCGCCCGTTTGGTATCCTGCGGCTGCTCTTTCTGCGTGGGAGTATGTGCGGCAGGCTGCCCTGCCGGCATTGTTTCTGGTATTTCTTTTTGGTTGGCAGGCACTTCAACCGTTCTCATCAGCGGGGAGAGTTCCGGCTCGGCGGGGCGCAGGTTGCGAACGTGCAATTCACCGGCACCTTTGCGGGTTCGCAGCATGACAAAACTGAGATTTTCATCTGCCTGTACCAGCAAACGGCGGCGCAAATTATCCAGTGACAGTTGTGTACTGCCAAGCAGCGTCTGCCGCGTCCAGTTTTGCGGCGGCTGAACACACAACAAAGCCAGATCACCCGCCTGAAAAGTGCAACGATAATAACGTACGGCTGCCGTGCGGCTGATCCCCAATCCTCGCCCGGCTCCCTGCGGATCATGATAATGTTCAACGGTCTGGGCATTGATTATAAATGAGTGAACCGGACCACAATGAGCCAGATAGAGCATTTCCTCGTGCAGAACCGCCACAATCATCAAACCCAGCAGCGGATTGCCTTCCTTTGCCTGCCGCAGGTTGCGTGCCAGCAAACGCTCATTGATTTGATCGGCGACGGCCTTCATGGCGCTGGTCACCGGACCGCGCGTAGCATAATACACCCGGCTGAGTTTTTCCAGCATATCAGCCGGTGCGCCCTGCAGTGGCCTGCCCCGTTCTGCCAGTTGCAGGAAGATCACCAAACGGTCTTTCTCCCGTCCGCGCGCGGCGCGCTTGGGCGGCAGGCTCGTAAAAAACCCCGGTAAATCGCTCTCTTCTTTACCCTGCAGACGATTGTATTTGAAAATGGTCAGATCAAACACTGGCAAGCCTTTAGCACAGAGTCAAGCACGATGAATTTATTATACCCTTCCGTTCAGTTTGCAACTTTTGTGCCAGACCCTTAAAAACAGGTTACTCGCCGATTATACCGATGATTTTTTCGATGACTTCCGCATTAGCCCGCATTAAACCGGCTGGCGGCAGGCGTTTCACCATCACCTTCCAGAGCGGATTTCGTCGAAATACATCCTGAAAGATTGGCAAAGCCTCCTCCAAACGTCCCAAATCAGCGAGAGTAACCGCCTGCCAGAAGAGAATTTCTTCATTCTCGGGCAGCAAATCAGCCGCGCTGCGGTAGGCCTGCATGGCCGCTTCGGTATCGCCAGCCCCCAACAAGGCATCTCCTCGGTTCATCCAATCGTAAGCGCTATGCACGGTCAACAGCCGGCGTAGTTCTGCTAACGGCTGAGGGTGATCATCCACCCGTAAATTCACCCGCACGCCCTCCCAGGGTTGATCGGTGCGTTCACCGGCGACCACCAGCAGGCAGGCGCTCTGTTGACCACGCAAGTCCCCGCCTTCTGCCTGAGCCGCTTCCAGTGCGGTCATCAGCCGTTCCGCCAGATTGCCCTTTGTGCCACGGAAAGCCTCTGCCATGGCGCCCCATACCGTTGCAGAAGCCATCATATTGGCCTGGGCCGAAAAGCCCTCTCCCAAAAAATGACCGGCTTCCGAAACACAACGTGAGCCGGTATGTACCGCACAATACCCACTGGCATCCAGCATGGCCACCTGACGCACCTCGCGTTCCTCATCAGCCGCCAGTAAAGCTTGCAGAGCAGTTGGTGCGGGAATGCCTGCCCGCAAGAGCGCCAGCCCCTGTGGGCCGTAAGCGACCTGCACCAGAGCCTGGGTGGCAACCACCCCAACCCCGGCTTCCCCCCAAGCCACGATGGAACCCACCGAAAACCAGTGAGATTGAACCGCCACTCCCATTTCACCGGTTTGTGGGTCGCGGGCAATGATGGAATAGGTATGGGCAAAAGGAACAGATGGTGATTTCATGGCTCAATCCTCGGCCGGCGAGAGAGGCATTGGAGTGGCTACCGTTTTCCGGCGGCCAGCCAGACCTTCCAATCCAACCACCAGGCCAAACCCCGCAACCGCCATAGCGATGACCAGCATGGTTTGCCCTTCCCATACCGGCAGGATATTGATATAAGGCTCAGCCAAATCGGCAACAGGTAATTCCATCTTCCAGGGCCACAACTTTCGCAGCGAACCAATCATCAACCCAATCATCAGGGTGATGGTAGCATCATGAAAGCGTCGGAACAGCCACCCCAAGACACGGGAAAATAACGAAATTCCAACCACCGCTCCCAGCAAAAATACTACCAGCCGGGGGATATTCAGACCGGTTACGGCTGCCAGAACGTCCTGATACTTGCCCAACAGAACCAGAATAAACGCGCCGGAGATGCCGGGTAAGATCATGGCGCAAATCGCAATTATTCCGCTCAGGAAAAAAGCAAGCCAGGTATCCGGCGTATCCATCGGCACCAGCCCCACCACCAGATAGGTGATGATGGCTCCGGCGATCAGCAGCAACAAATTGCCGGCTTTCCACACCCGCACCCGGCGGGCAACCACCAGCGCCGATGCCGCCACCAGCCCAAAAAAGAAAGCCCACACAAATAAGGGCTGGGTTTCCAGCAAATTTTCCAGCAGGTGTGCCAGGCTAATCGCACCGGCAAAAATACCCAGCACCAGCGCCAGCAGAAACTTCCATGGCAGTTCGTCCAGCAAACTTTTGAATTGCAGCCGAAAGACTCGCTGTAAATGGCGCAAATCCGCCACCTCGCGGATGGACTGGATCAATTCCTCATAAATTCCCACCAGCAGAGCCACCGTCCCGCCGGATACTCCCGGTACGGCATCTGCTGTTCCCATCAAAAAACCGCGCAAAGTGACGGACAGATAATCCGCCAGCGAACTGCGCTCAGGTTTCAGGTTCTCGTTTTCCATAGTCTTAATTTCGGTTAATCCTTTCTCAGGCATCCAGTTGATAAGTGGAGAACACACTGCTGCACGGGTTGCCCCAGCAGGCGTGCATTTGACGGTTGGTCAGGTCAATCGTCAAAGCGGTGATGGTCTTTTCGCGATCCAGCGGGTCGCCGACCACGGCATGATTGCAAATCGAGTCCGGTTGATTGACATGATCTTTTTGAATTGCTTGCAAAGAGCGGATGGTGTGCTTTTCCTGCTGAGCCAGCAGACGTTTCGCGCGCAAATAACGCACTCGGGTGCTGATTAATTCATCCGGTTCGCTTTCAATGACCCGCATCTGAGGATCGAGATAGTGATTGGTATGTACCAGCACGCCGTTTTCAGCCGGGAGAATGGCAAACTGGCGGGCAGAAACCTCCACCGAATACATTTCTCCGCTTTCGTGTGCCAGCAAATGATTGTAACCGGCGGCGCGGTGCGGAGCCAGCATGTGACGGATAGCTTCACCCGGCGTTCGGGCTGCCAGTACAGCACGCGAAACAATAATGCGCGGAATGCCAATCCGGCTGTCGGTCGGATAGACCGAGTCGCAGCACTGGGCAATTCCATATGCATTGAAGCCGATATTGGGTAGCAATCCGCCATAAGTCATTGCCAGAAACGGCGGTTCATCATCCGGTCTGGCATGAATCAGGTACACATCTGTCTCATCCTCAGGCAGCCAGTCCTCATTGTGGGCAATCAGGACACGGTCGTTGGTCGTGCGCTCCTGGCTGACCGCCATGCTGGTACATTTGGTGAGATGGAGGGCATCCATTGTTACCGCTTCCATCGCATTCAGCATGCCGAGGTCATCCAGGTCAACATTTGCACCTTCTGCCATGCCGCGCAGTTCTTCAACATATTGCGGATAACGCTCCTCGGCAAACGGCATATACTTACGCGCCTGAATCAGAGCGCCTTCCCAATCCAGTTGAAGGGTATCGTAGGCATCAGCCAGTAATTTTCGGGCATTCTCAATGCTGTGCCGAATCTGCTGGCGGCATTCTTCACCAATTTGCCGTCCCATTTCACGATGAGAACCGGCTACACGCACCAGTTTCAAGAAGCGCTGCTCTGCAGATGCCTTTTCTACATTATTTTCCCGCTTATCCATGCCAGAGATTTTACCATACCCTCTCCCGCGCCGGAATGAAGCCCCTTACACTTGCCTTTTTTGAGATTCATATCTACAATAACCCTTAGGGTTGTATTTAAGAATTCATGCTGCCAGAATTCAGGCGGGTTCGTCGTGCAGCGGGAGGAATTTTCAATGTCCAGCACAAAAACAGGCCGAAAACTAAAAATTCTTTTGGTGGATGATGACGCCGACACCCGGCAACTGGTCACAATGATGATCGAAAAAGCCGGACACAAAATCCAAACCGCCGGACATGGTCAGGCTGCCCTGACTTTGCTGGAACACGAAACTTTCGATATCATCCTGCTGGACATCATGATGCCTGAAATTGATGGGTTGAATGTGCTGGAATCGATTCGACGCGTTTCCACGGCCCCGGTCATTATGTTGACCGCTCTTTCAGACGCCGGAATTATGGAACAGAGTTACTTCATGGGCGCGGATGACTACATCGTCAAACCGTTTGCCATGTCCAAATTGCTGGAACGGATTGACCGGGTTGCCCGCACCCTCCCCCCACAGGAAACGCCCACACCTTCGGGCTGGAGTTCCAACTATCAATTGAATCTGGATAATAACACGCTCGTGCGGGGCGGCATCATGATTGACCTCAACCCCACCGAAGCGCGACTGCTCTCCTGTCTGATGGATAACGTCTACTCCGAGGTCCCCATCCTCACCCTGTACGAGGCCGGCTGGGGCGGAGAAGTGCTGCCGCAGCGCACCGTTCAGGCGCTGGTTGAAAATACGATTCGCAGCCTGCAAAATAAACTGGAAGAAGACCCCCAGAATCCACAACTCATCACCCGCACCGAAAATGGCTTTTGTTTCATTCCGGAGGGATGAACTCTTTGGGCAATTAACCAGCCCGTCCGCACTTCATTACCGGTCTCCTCATGCAAACCAATCCACCTTCGAGTTTAAATTCCTCCGCCCGCTGGCTGGCATTGGCCGGGGTCGGTATGGGCGTGCTGATGGCAACCCTTGACTCCAGCATCGTCAATATTACCCTGCCAGCCTTTGTAGAGATTTTCGAAGCTAGTTTTGCTACCGTTCAGTGGGTGATTCTGGCATATATCCTGGTGATTACCTCGCTCTTGCTGGGGGCAGCTCGCCTGGGGGATATGTTCAATAAGAAATATCTTTACCTGATCGGGCTGGCACTCTTTACCTTTGGTTCGGTTCTTTGTGCGCTTTCAAGTAATATCTACTGGTTGATCGTCTGCCGCGCCGTGCAGGGGTTGGGGGCTGTCTTCACTCAGGCGCTGGGTATTGCGATCATCACCCAAATTTTCCCTGCTCAGGAACGCGGCCGGGCTCTCGGAATTATGGGGAGTGTGGTTTCAATTGGGGTTGCCCTCGGCCCGCCGCTGGGCGGCTTGATTTTGAGTGTGGCTTCATGGCACTGGATTTTTCTGGTCAATTTACCCATCGGGCTTGCAGCCCTGCTGATTGTTTACCGCTTCATTCCCGGTCTGCCCCCTGTCCGGCCAGATCAGCAATTTGACCGTTGGGGCGGTTTGTTGCTCTTTCTCACCCTCGGCCTGTATGCTTTTGGCATGACCAACGGTCAGCAAGCCGGTTTTAACCAGCCAGTTGTTACCCTTTGCCTGACCGCTGCAGGAGTTGGTTTGCTAACCTTTTTGCTGCTCGAATCCCGCATCAGCCAACCCATGGTGGACCTGCGCCTTTTCCGCAACATTTTATTCAGCATGAATTTGATGATGGCCTTTCTGGTCTTTATTGTCATGGCAGGCATGTTCATTCTGCCTTTTTACCTGCAGCTGGTGCTCAAGCTTTCCTCTACCATGATTGGCCTCTTGATGATGGTGCACCCGATTGGGATGGGGATTGTTGCCCCGCTGGCCGGCTCACTTTCCGACCGCTTTGGGTCCCGGCTCATCAGTCTTTTTGGGCTGATTACCATTGCGGCTGGTTGTCTGGCGCTTTCCACGGTGCGAGAAGGAATGACCCCGCTGCAATTCTTCCCACGCACCCTGTTGTTCGGCATCGGTATGGGACTTTTTCAGGCCCCAAACAACAACGCCGTCATGAGCACCGTTCCCCCAGAGAGGCTGGGGATTGGCTCTGGATTGCTGGTGCTTTCCCGTACGTTAGGGCAGACCACCGGCTTGCCCTTGATGGGCGCGTTGTTCACCTCCAGTGTGCTGATGGTGGGTGGTTTACCGTCCGGCACCGACATTACCCTGGCGGGTGTCGCCGCGTTGGTTGGAGGACTGCAGCGTACCTATCACATCGCTGCTGCGTTTATTTTGACTTCCACCGTGATCGCCGTGGTAGCGCTGTGGGTAGATCAACGCCGCAAAAAAATGCAAACCTTAACAGAACCGCTGGCACGGGTTGATTGATATTCATTTTCCGATTAAGATAGATCTGTTTCACATTCTGCTCAGCCAAAGGAGAACTGATAAATCATGGAAGATACCAGCCGCAACGACATCCGCCGATTGCTGAAAGTGTTTGGCGTCCAGGCCGACGAAATGATTTTGCGCCATCTTATCGAGAACCCGCACGCCCCCGCCTTGAAATTGCGCATCAAAATCGAAGACCTGACCGATTACGGCGATCACCCGCCCGCTAAACCGCTCTCGTTTGATGTTGAAGGCGAGATTCGCCGTCAGGCATAAGCTTTAGCAAACATCATCTCAAGCGCATCGAGGCAGCCTTTGAATCCATCTTCCCAGACAGAAATCACAGCCGCGCCTGCCAGCACTGCAGCAGTCGGAGAATCAACCTTCCGCGCCGGAAAAGTCAGCGCCATTGCTGCCGCCCATGGCGTACATGATACCTATCAGGCTTTCCTGCCGCCACTTTTGCCTCTATTGATTGAAAAATTCTCGCTGATCAAAACCGAAGCCGGCCTGCTCTCGGTGTTCATGACTGCTCCATCTCTGCTGCAACCATTTATTGGATATCTGGCAGACCGACGCTCCCTGCGCATTTTCGTCATCCTCACCCCGGCCCTGACCGCCCTCGCCATGAGTCTGGTGGGCATTGCGCCATATTACTGGCTGGCCGCCATGTTGTTGCTGATTGCCGGTTTGAGTTCTGCCAGCCTGCACGCCACCGGCCCGGTACTGGCCGGCCGCCTTTCTGCCAGCCGTTTGGGACTGGGGATGAGCTTCTGGATGGTCGGTGGTGAATTGGGACGTACTCTCGGTCCGATCATCATCGTTGCGGCGGTTTCCACCCTGGGTGTTCAACGGACACCCTGGCTGGCAGTTGGAGGTGTGCTGGTTTCGCTATGGATGGCCTATCAGCTGCGTCACTTGCCGCGTCGTCATCCCGAAAGCCATCAAGCCCTCCCATGGAAGAAGGCCATCATCACCATGCGCCCGGTGCTGATTCCCCTCTCCTTTATTCTGGTAACCCGCGCGCTGGCCTTCGTGAGCGTTTCGACCTATCTGCCCACTTTTCTGACCGAGGAGGGTGCCAGCCTGATGCTGGCCGGCGCATCCCTTTCTGTGCTGGAGGCAGCCGGAGTCGTTGGCGCACTGATTTCCGGCTCACTATCCGACCGGATCGGCAGACGGCCGGTGATGACTTTTTCTCTAATCAGCACATCTCTGTTCATCTTCCTGTTGCTCAACCTGCGCGGTTGGCTGCAGTTTCCCGCCTTGCTCGGGCTGGGGTTCGGTCTGCTTTCGATGACGCCGGTGGTGATGGCCATCGTGCAGGAAAGCTTTCCCGAAAACCGCGCCCTGGCAAATGGCATCTACATGGCAGTTTCATTTGTCAGCAGTTCGTTTGCAACGCTGGCAATCGGCGCAATTGGCGATCTGTTCAACCTGCGCACCGCCTACCTGCTAAGCGCGGTTCTCGTGCTGGTCGGCCTGCCTTTTTTGTTCCGCCTGCCCGGCAGCCGGAAAACTTTAAAATCATAATCAGAGGTAACCATGACAGAATTGCACGGTTTTGTTTTGTTAGAAGAACGTTTCATTCGTGAGTACAACACCCGCGCCCGCCTGTGGGAACACCGCCAGAGTGGAGCGCAGCTGCTTTCTCTCGAAAATGATGATGAAAACAAAGTGTTTGGGATTGCTTTCCGCACCCCGCCACCCGATTCCTCCGGTGTGCCTCACATCCTGGAACATTCGGTGTTGTGCGGTTCTCGGAAATACCCCGTCAAAGAGCCGTTTGTGGAATTGATGAAGGGATCGCTCAACACCTTCTTAAATGCAATGACCTATCCGGATAAAACCCTCTATCCGGTTGCCAGCACCAATCTCAAAGATTTTTACAACCTGATTGATGTGTATCTGGACGCAGTTTTCCATCCACTCATTTCGCCTTTCACCCTTTATCAGGAAGGTTGGCACTTTGAACTGGAAGACCCGCAGGGTGAAATGACTTTCAAGGGCGTTGTGTTCAACGAGATGAAAGGGGCATATTCCTCACCTGATTCCGTGCTGGCTGAAGAAAGCCAGCACGCCGTCTTTCCGGACACCATTTACCGTTATGACAGCGGCGGCGAACCAGAGACCATCCTTTCGTTAACTTACGAAAAATTCCGCTCGTTCTACGAAACTTATTATCACCCCAGCAATGCCTTGATCTATTTTTACGGCGACGATGACCCCGAACAGCGCCTGAAATACATGAATGAAGCGCTCCAGGAATATACCCGCCGCGAAATTCCGGTTGAAATTCCACTGCAGCCGCGCTTCAGCAGCCCGCAGAAAAAAGAAGTTTTTTATGACAGCGGTGATGACCCCAATGCCAAAGCCCAGGTCACCCTTAACTGGCTGCTCGTTGAAAGCGGCAACATTGAAGAAATTTTGGCGCTGCACATTCTGGATCACGCCTTGATCGGCACGCCTGCTTCACCCTTGCGGAAAGCGCTGATCGATTCGGGCCTGGGAGAGGATTTAACCGGTGCGGGTTTTCAAACCGGCTACCGCCAAACCATGTACTCTGTCGGGCTGAAAGGCGTGACGGAGCAGAACACCGAACAGGTGGAGCGTTTAATTTTGGAAACGCTGACTGAGATTGCAGAAAACGGCTTTGACCCCGAAACGCTGCGCGCCTCGCTGAACACCGTGGAGTTCAGTTTGCGTGAAAACAACACCGGTTCGTACCCACGCGGTCTGGTGATGATGCTCAATGCTGTGGAAAACTGGGTGTATGGTCATAACCCGATTGATGCGCTGGCATTTGAAGCCCCGCTGAATGCCATTAAGCAACGGTTTCAGGCCGGCGAACGCTTCTTTGAAAACCTGATTCGCCAGCATTTTTTGGAAAATCCGCACCGTGTCAGCCTGGTTTTACGCCCTGACCCGCAGCTAGGTCAGCAGCGCGCTGCCGCCGAACAGCAGCGCTTACAGCAGGCACGCTCTCAGATGACTCCCCAGCAAATTGAAGAAATTGTCCAGATTACCCGCGAACTCAAACGCCGGCAGGAAACCCCCGACAGCCCCGATGCGCTGGCAACCATCCCGATGCTCACCCGCGCCGATTTAGAACCGAAGATCAAGACCATCCCCAGTGAGGAAATTCAGCTGGCGGAAAGCAAAATCCTCTACCATGACCTGTTCACCAACGGCATTCTCTATCTGGATTTGGGGTTTGACCTGCACACCCTGCCGCAGGAATGGCTGCCCTACCTGCCCATATTCAGCCGTGCCTTGCTGGAAACCGGCACACGCGACCTGACCTTTGTTCAGTTGCTCCAGCAAATTGGTCAGCGTACCGGGGGCATTTACCCCACCACCCTGTTTTCCATGTCGCGCCACACCCGCCAGCCGGCTGCATGGTTATTCCTGCGCGGTAAAGCCATGACGGATCAGGCCGCCGATCTGCTTGCCATCCTCAAAGAGGTATTGACCAGTGCCCGCCTGCACGATCGGGAGCGCATCCGCCAGATGGTGTTGGAAAACAAAGCCAGCATGGAATCGGGTATTGTTCATGCCGGCCATCGGGTGGTGAATACCCGCCTGAAGGCACGCTTCAACGAAGCCGATTGGGCTGCCGAGCAAACCAGCGGAGTCAGCCAGTTGTTCTTCCTGCGCGACTTGTTGGAAAAAATTGACACCGATTGGGAAAGTGTCCATCAGACCCTCGAATCCATCCGCAGCGCACTCATTCAGCGCTCGGTTGCTGTTTGCAACATCACCCTCGATTCGGCCAACTGGCAGAAGATCCGCCCATTCGTGGAGGACTTTCTCAGTAATCTGCCGCAAGGGCAATCCAGCCGCCATCCCTGGGCAACCGGCAAACTGCCTGATCTGGAGGGGCTGTCCATGCCGTTGCAAGTCAATTTTGTGGGCAAAGGCGGCAATCTGTATGAACTCGGATATGCCTTTCACGGTTCCGCGCTGGTCATCGTTCCCTACTTGCGCGGAAGTTACCTGTGGGAAAAAGTGCGCGTCCAGGGCGGCGCATACGGCGGCTTTGCCGTATTTGATCAGCAATCCGGCAATTTCAACTTCCTTTCCTACCGCGACCCCAACCTGGATCAGACTCTGCAAGCCTTTGACCAGACCGCTGATTACCTGCGCAAACTGGAATTAAGCGAAAGTGAATTGACCAAAGCCATCATCGGTGCCATCGGCGAGGTGGACGCCTATCAATTGCCGGACGCCAAGGGTTACACCGCATTGGTTCGCCACCTGCTGGGCATAACCGACGAGGACCGCCAGCGCATTCGCGAGCAGATTTTGAATACCTCGCAGCAAGACTTTCGCCAATTTGGCGATGTATTGGAAGGACTTAGCCAGCGAGGAGCGATTGTGGCTCTGGCAGCCCCACAGGTATTTGAAAGCAGCAAACTCGCCGGACATTTTTCAATGCTTAAGATTTTATAGCCTGCCCTCCATTCACTTAGCTCAGGAAAATCTTTTCTTTTTAAAATACAAAAAGACTGCCGGTAATGACCATACCGGTAGTTTTGTTAATTACCCTTCTTACTTCCCACTTCAACCTGCCAGTTGCAGTAAAAACTGCGGCACCCAGAACTTACCCATCCCGAAGAGAGAAAGGGCAATGCTGGTCAGCAGCATCACCACGCCAAAACCAATTAACAACCGGTCGCGGGTGCGGTAATGCAGCTCCTCCAGCCAGGTACGCGGCCCTACCCCAAAGGCGCGCAAGTCCATGGCGTCAATGATGTCCTCACTGGAAACGATGGCATGAATGGTGACCGGAACAATCAGAGGAGCCAGTTTACGCACCTGCGCCACCAGCCCGCCGCTTAACTTTTCCAGTTCGTAGCCACGTGCCCGCTGTGCATCCCGTGTGAGCATAAAATCCCGTCCAAAAGAAGGGATAAAGCGCATGGTCAGATCCATGCCATAGGCTACCTTATCCGGCAGCCCCAGTCCTTTGAAAATAATCCCATAATGAGCGGGATTGAGTGAATAGGGAATCAGGATGGTCATGCTGGCCAGACTGAATACCCTGACCAGCATCGAGACGGCATACATCGTTTTCTCAGCCGTCACCGTAAGGGTCGGCCGCCAGCCCAGCAGGGTAAAACCAGCTTCCCAGCGGGTAATCAGATGTTCTTCGGTGTACAGCTCAATACCGCCGCGGCCGGTTAAAAAGGTCAGGAAAGAGAAAAAGACCACGAAGCCCCCGATGAACAGCCACGCCCGGCGCATTTCCGAAAACTTGATCCCCGAGGTTAACACCACCAGCATTGCCATGGCAAACAGTACCATGAGGTAACGCAAATCCCAGAACAACACCGTACAGGCAATGTAGCAGGCGAAAAAGATGATCCAGGCGCGCGGGTCGAAGGATTGGATCAAGGATTTACGGGGTTTATAACGCCACGTGACCAGCATCGGGGGCTATGTCCTTTCCTTTCAAGGGGTTATCGTCCAGTTTGACGCTGGACAGAAGAATAAGCTGCCACCAACAGAGGAACCAGAATAGCGGCAAAGATCGAGTTCGGGCCGGCAGCCGGTAAAAACTCGCCAACGATAGCCACCGCCGGCGGATAGCCATTGATCCAGATATCCGATATGGCAGCAAATCCAATTCCGATGAAGTTGCCCAGCAGGCTCCATGCCACAGCGGCAGTTACTTCCGGGTTTTTGTTGAACACCGCCGTGAAACGGATGCCGACCACCAGCAAAAAGCCGACAATGGCGGAAAGCCCTGCAAACCATGAGATGGTCGCATCCCCGAAGATGCCGGCTTCGGGATCGAAGAACATCATGTTGGGAACATTGCGGTTGAGGAAGAAGACGAGCGTCGCCAGCAGTGCCAGAATGAAACTGACCACCAGGACAGTATTGACACCCTTCTGGCGGTCTTTGAACAGCAACGCCATGCCCGCCACCATGCCGATCAAGCCATTGCCCACCGACCACTGCGGCGAAAGGCCGAAACCCGTCAGGGCGTCCCCGAACATGTTGCCCACCGCGCCGGTGAAAAAGCCCACCGACGGCCCAAAGGCAAAGCCAAAAAACATGGGAATGGCCACCGCCGGGCGCAGCGCCACCTGACTGACCGAAGGCACGGCGAAAACGGTACCGTTGAACAGAAACGAGAGCACGGCATACAAGGCAGCACCGATTGCCATATAGACCACCTCACGGGTGCCCACTTCCCAAATCTGGCTCTGGCGGGTCAACAGGTAAACGATAAAGACGATTAACAAACCGATACCCACAAAAGCGAAGCGAAGCACACCGGTTTCATCCAGCTGCAGGTCGGGGTTGATCATGCCGCCGATCCACACAATCAGCAGGAAGAAGACCAGAACAGCCACCAGCGAAACAATGACAGAAGTCAACTTGCGGTCCATCTTAATCTCTCCTTAGGCGAAAATGTTTAAGCGTTCATTCGCCCGACGCCAGATAATGCGTCAGGGCTTCGGCACGGAAAAATTGTTGGGTTCTTGGATAGTATTTGAGATTGGTCTCCAGCAGGGAAGTTGGAAGCAAACGGCATTGCCGCAGCCGTTCAAGGTCACTGAGCACTTCAGCCGGTGCGCCGTCGGCAACGACCTGCCCATCGTTCACCAGCAGCACGCGGTTGGCATAAATCACCGCCATATCCAGATCGTGGGTGATGAACAGGATCGCCTCAAAACCGGGCATTTCCAGAATAGAATTCATGAAGTTCATATAATTTTTGTAATCCTGCCCGGCTGTCGGTTCATCCATCACCAGAATTCGGGAGCGCATGGCGAGAATGGCCGCTATGCTGACCCGTTTTTGCTGGCCAAACGACATCGAAAGCGGCGGCGTTTTTTCATACCCCTGCAGGTTGACAATCTCGATTGCCTGACTCACCTCCTTTCGAATCTGCTCTTCAGGGTGCTTCAGATTGGTCGGTCCGAAAGCCAGTTCGTCATAAACGGTTGGGGCAAACAACATGTGGCTCGGACTCTGAAACACATAACCCAACGTTGAGGCAATTTCAGCCACACTCAACTGGTGGGTATCCTTACCATTGATTAACACTTTCCCGCGTTTGGGTTTGAGCAGCCCGATTGCATGTTTCACCAGCGTTGTTTTACCGGCGCCATTCGGCCCCAGCACCGCAATGACATCTCCACACCGAATTTGGAGATTGATTCCGTGCAGCACCTCAGGTCCGCTTTCATACCCAAACGCCACATCCTTGAATTCAACCAGCGGACTACCCCCACTGTTAACTCCCGGCAGGATATTCAAAGGCGGTGGAGGCGGATCTTTGACCGCTAGTTCCATGATCATCGGTGCGGGCAGTTTTACTTCCCGGTAATCCACCCGTTCAACCAGATGCTGCGGGTCACCGTCGTACTGAATCTTGCCGTCTTTCATGAACAGTACCCGCTCCGGTTGAATGCGCAGCACATCTTCTACACGGTGTTCCACCATCAGCACGGTCATACCCTCATCGGCAAGGCTGCGGATGACCTCCAACGCATCCTGCGCGCTGGCCGGATCCAGGCTGGCCAACGGCTCGTCCAGTAGAAGAATCGAAGGTTTCATCGCCAACACCCCTGCCAGCGCAACCTTCTGCTTTTCACCACCGGAGAGGTAATGGGTCTGCCGGTCACGCAGGTGAGCAATCTTCAAACGTTCCAGCGCTTCGTCCACTCGCCGACGGATTTCATCGCGGCTTAAGCCAAGGTTTTCCAACCCGAAGGCAACTTCGTTCATTACCATTGACCCGAGGATCTGGCGTTCGGGGTCTTGCAGAACGGTGCCCACCAGTTGGGAAATACGCGCCAATGGCAAACCAGCAATATCCTGCCCTTGAAGGTAAATTTTGCCGCTTAATTCGCCTTTGTAACTGCGTGGAATCAATCCATTGATGCAGCGTGCCAGCGTCGTTTTACCACAGCCGCTTGCCCCAGCAATCAACACCACTTGCGGTTGATCCACCGTCAGGTTGATGTTGCGAATCGCAAAATCCGAACGACTGCGGTAACGAAACGATAAATTTTCAATGATAACCGGCGGCGGCACCATCATAATCCCTCAACAATGCAAAATGCTGTAATGGCCGAAATGGATATTTGTTTCAGAGTGCCCCTACTATAGCATGAGCGCGGATGTTCGTCAATTCCTCTGCCTGATCGTCGTGAAGTAGATAAGACAGAGGAATTATGGAAAATTAATAGAAATTCATCAACCATCTGCAAAAAATTTTAACAATTGAGGGATTGAAATTATCGAAATAACATGATAATATGTAGATGTCAAACGTTCGGGTGCCCCCCTCACCCGGGCGTTTGACTTTTAATTCGCCTCAACCCGCTTTGAACGAAACCCAATTGAAAAGTCTGCGTATATAAATTGCACAACATCCTGACAGGAAAGCAGGCAGTTATTATTATGGAAAATCCTTTCGTAAACCTCGAAAAACCCCCCGCAAATAGCCCCCGCCGACATGGCGGATGGTTTGGAGTTATTCTGATTCTGGCAGGTCTTATCATCTTTGCCCAGCAGGCCGGCTGGCTTGGTCCGCGTATCAACTGGTGGGCATTGTTCATCCTCATCCCTGCCTTCGGGTCATTGAGCGGCGCTTACTATGCCTTTCAATACAGCCAACGCTTCAACACCGCCGTGCGCAGCAGCCTGGGAAGCGCTGTGGTTTTATTCACCCTGACTTTTATGTTCCTGTTGGGATTGGACTGGTCTGTATACTGGCCCTTGATGGTCATTGCACCCGGTGTCAGTGTACTCTTGAATGGTTTTGGCGGTAAGGAAGGTCTCAACATGGCTTTCTGGATTGGTTTGGGTGCGGTCTATCTGGGATTTGGTTTTTTGGGAATTAATACCGGCTGGATGGATTTACGAAACCGCTTCGAGCCGTATAACTGGTGGGCGCTGGCTATTTTGATCCCCGCGTTTGGCGCTCTGATAATGGCATCCATCAGTATGGTTCAAAAACAAAGGCCGGGCAAGATCATTGGCCTGGTTATCTTTGCAATTTTGATGGCAGGAACCGGATTAATTGCCTTCTTCTCTGCCAACTGGTCTTTATTCGCTCCGGTACTGCTAATTGCAGCGGGTCTGGGCATTCTGCTGGGCATCTTCGGGGAAAAATCTCAAGCATAACAGCCAGCAACCCTGTCGCTTCCCGCAGTCACCCCCGGTCGGTCAGGACTGCGGGAAGCATTTTTCACCTCATCCGAACCATACAGAGCGGATCAATTCCCAATTTATGGAAAAATCCACCACGGCAATGGTAATTAAAATAACTCCACCAATCCGATTGACCCATTTTCCATGGCGCGCAAATTGAAGAGTAATCCAGCGTTGTTGTGACCCAGCCAGAAAAGAAAGCAGCAAGAGCGGAATTCCAAACCCCAGACCAAAGCCCATGAAGGTGCCCAGTCGGCTGAGTAGTTCGCCAGCCGTCAGTGAGAGTGCAAACACACTGACCACCAGCGGGCCCGCGCAAGGTAAAGCAATTGGACCGTATAGCAGCCCATACACATAAGCATTGAAATATGGATTTTGCAGCAGCGGGACTCGAATTACGGGCAGGGATCGGAACGGATTGATATTGAAAAGCAACAAAACACCTAGCAGAAAGATCAAAATATCCGCCAGCGGCACGACAATGGACAACGTGCTTCCAATAGGGACCGCAAGTAAAGCAATGACCAGCCCGATTGCCAGCATCATGGTCAACACACCCGCCAGCACCAAAAAGCCCAATAAATAGCGGCCTTTACTTTTCTGCAAATGCTCATTTCCATTGCTCAAATAAGCCAGATACCCCGGATAAAGCGGAAAGACACACGGGCTGGTGGTTGCCAGCAAACCAATAGTTAATGTGGTAAAAATGTTCTCCACCGTATCTTACCTCTCAACCATCGGTTTCTAAAAATGATTGCAGAAATTCATTCAACCGCTCTGCCGATTTGATGCCCATTGGGAGAAGGTGAACCTGCCCCTGCCGGTCGATTATTAACATCGGCGTCGCAGGTGGAGAGAGAAATTGGGCACCATACAAATCACTCAACGAGCGTGAAACTTCTGCTGGCGAAATGGCATACACCCAATCGAATTGATGACGGGTGACATAGTTTTTCAAGGTTTCGGCATCTTCATTCGGGTCAATATCCAGGCCGATGCTCACAAAATCATCCCGTTCCCCCAGCAGCTGATGCAGAGCTTTGACCTCTTGTTGTTGACGCAAACAATTCGAACACCATTGCGCCATGGTTTCAACCAGCATAACCTTTCCCAGGAGGGATTGGAAGGTGAAAGTTTCATCGTTTGCTACATTGGTCAGTTCTACTTTGAACCAAGCCGGCAGGTCTTGGGGTGTAATGGTTTGTTCGACTTCTCTGTCATTATCGTTCTCTTGCTCTTGAGGTTGCAAAGTTGTTATCTCTTCAACCAATGGCGTTATCTGTTCACCGTTCAATTCAGCGGTTGGCTGCACCAGCGGTATCGGTCTGTTTTCCTCGGAATTATCTGAAACAGCCGGTTTCGCCGTACATGCACCCGATATAAGGGCTACGACCAAAAACAGATTGAACAGGATGATTTGCTTTCTCATATAGTAAACCTTTCTGGAATGATATGGGTCTACGGATATAGAGTTCCTAAATTGGGAAATCTTACCTCTGCTGCTGGATGAATGTCCAAGAAAACGATGGATTGCCCAACCCTTGATAAGGATTTGAAAAATCTCCTCAACTCTGGTAAGGTTAATTGGGTAAAACCAGTCTAATTTAGTAAGCGTAACCCAACAGGATTAACTTTTCATGAAAAAGACAGATATTCCTCGAATACCCTCTTCGGAAATCACCCCCGAGCATGTTTACCTGAACCGACGGCAGTTCCTCAAACTGGCTGCCATCGGCGCAGCCGGCACTTTGCTGGCAGCTTGTGGAGTCAAAACACAACCCCAAGCTTCATCTTCCTCGGACACAATCATCATCGGTGAGCGCCCGCGCGATGAACTGGGTGACCCGGCCAATTCCTTTGAAGAAATTACCAACTACAACAATTACTACGAATTCACCATGGACAAGGGCGGTGTAGCCTCGCTGGCAAAAAACTTTCCCATCAGCCCGTGGCAGGTGGAGGTTGGCGGATTGGTTCACAAACCGCGGATTTTCGACATCGAAGACCTGCGCAGTTTTCCGCAGGAAGAACGCGTTTACCGGTTGCGCTGCGTGGAAGGCTGGTCCATGGTCATCCCATGGCTTGGCTTTCCGCTTTCCCTGCTGCTGAAAGAAGTCGAGCCCATGACCAGCGCGGCCTATGTTCAATTCACCACCATTCTGGATGAAAAAAACATGCCCGGCGCAAGAAGCCCCTTTTACCCGTGGCCCTATACGGAAGGCTTGCGCTTGGACGAAGCCTATCACGACCTGACCCTGCTGGTAACCGGTCTGTATGGCAAAGAATTGTTCCCTCAAAACGGAGCGCCGCTGCGTCTGGCTGTGCCGTGGAAATACGGTTTCAAAAGCAGCAAAGCCATCGTCAAAATCGAACTGACTGAGACCATGCCGCCCACCTTTTGGAACCTGGTTGCCCCCAACGAATATGGTTTTTATGCCAACGTAAACCCGGAAGTACCCCATCCGCGCTGGTCTCAGGCAACCGAACGGCGCATCGGTGAAAACCGCCGCCGCGAAACCCTGTTGTTCAACGGATACGCTGAACAGGTTGGGCAGCTTTACGCCAACATGGACCTGCGGGTTAATTACTGAAAAGCCGATGAAAAACTGGTCGCGCCTGCAATTGCTGACTCACATCCTGTGCTGGCTGCCGCTCTTTGTACTGGCGGCTGCATATTTCACCAATAACCTGACCATCAACCCGATTCAGGTCGCCACCCAGCGCTCCGGTGATATTGCCATCATCATCCTGCTGGCCTCACTGGCGATGACGCCACTGCATATCCTTTTCAACCTGCCGCAGCTGCTTAAACTGCGCCGTCCGCTGGGGTTGTACGCTTTTTTCTATGCCGCGCTCCACATGCTTACTTACACCGGTTGGGATTATCAATTCGATTTCAACCTGATTTTTGCTTCAATCGCCGACAAACCCTATATTCTCATCGGCCTGGCTGCACTCAGCCTGTTAACTCCGCTTGCGCTAACTTCCCACCGTTGGTGGCAGAAAAGACTGGGCAAGCTGTGGAAGCGACTGCACCAGCTGGTTTACTTGACCGCCGTACTGGCCGTCATCCATCTGGCAATGGCTGTCAAAGGTGATTTTCTGCGTTTGCAAGGGGATATTTGGAAACCGCTGGCAGCCACACTGGTCTTAAGTTTACTGCTCGTGGTGCGCATACCACCGCTGCGCCGGGCGCTTTCTGCCCGTCACCGCAAGGGGCGCGCCGTAAAGATTACTCCCCGCCCGGTCAACCGCCGCTCCGATTCTGGACTATCGGCCGTCAGTCCGGAAAAGCAAACAGAAACACCAAATCATTGACATTGGTTTGGGTAGGGCCGGTGCGGATCAGGTCTCCTAAGGCATGGAAGAAGTGATAGGAATCATTCCTTTCAAGAAAGTCTTCCGGCTTAATTCCCAATGCCAGCGCTCTTTTCAATGTTTCTCCACTGACCACCGCTCCCGCTGCATCCGTCGGACCGTCATCCCCATCGGTAGCCAGAGTGACCAACAGCAGATTATGGGCAGATTCCATTCCACGAACCGCTCCAAGGGCAACCTCTTGATTGCGCCCCCCCAATCCATCTCCGTGCAATGTGACCGTGGTTTCTCCACCCGCAATCAGACAGGCCGGCGGTTGCAACGGCTGTCGGGTGGCGTGAATTTGACGGGCGATTGCCCCTAAAAACTGCCCCAGCTGGCGGGCTTCACCTTGCAGATAAGTACTCAACAACAGCGCTCTCAAACCGCATTCTTCGGCCTCTTCCAGCGCAGCCTGTGCCGCATGACGATTGCTGGCAATAATCAGGTTATGGACTTGCCGGAAGAGAGCATCCCCCGGCTTGGGAGTTTCGGGGATGTGGCCTTCTGCGCCGCTGCGCAGACGCTGGAGTATTGAAGACGGAGTTTGGTCAATCAGATCATAACGCTGTAAAATTGTCAGCGCATCCGCAAAGGTGGTCGGGTCTGCTACGGTTGGCCCGGAGGCAATCACATCCAGCGGATCACCCACTACATCCGAGAGGATTAATGCCAGCAAATCAGCTTTGCTGGCGGCGCGTGCCAGCCCCCCGCCTTTGACTTCATCCAGATGCTTCCGCAGGGTGTTGATTTCTTCAATCGAAGCGCCGCAAGCCAGCAGCAGGTTGGTCAGGGTCTGCAAATCGGCAAGCGAGATACCCTCAGCCGGTGCGGTCATCAGTGCTGAACCGCCGCCGGAAATCAACGCCAGTATCAGATCGTTTTCTCCTGCACGATTGAGTAAAGCCAGCATTCGCCGGGTGGCATTCACCCCACGCTCATCCGGCAAAGGGTGAGAGGCTTCAACAACCTGAATTCGTTCCGGAATTGCGCCCCCAAGCGTATTTTCGCGTAAAAAACCTTCCTTGGTAATGATCAAACCCCCGGAAAGACGATCCCCCAAAATACGTGCTGCGGCTTTGGTCATGGGTACCGCAGCTTTACCTGCCCCCACAATGAAAACCCGCCGGTAATGGCTGAGGTCATAGCTCCGCCCTCCGGCAAACAACAGGTCACCTTCCCGTTCCAGAAAACGAGCAACCGCTGTGGCAGGATCAACCGCCCGTAAAGCGGCAAAAAGAACCCGCTTAACAATCTCACCATGCGGGTGTTTTTCAAGGGTATGGGTATTGAAACTCTCGCGGCTGATCAACATACGGTGGGGTATTCCATCCCGCTTCGGTTCTTCAGGGAAAGTGATCTCAATACCATTTTACCCCACATCCTGCAACCTTTACCGTAGAATTAAATCTAAACTTTAGAATTCAATTCACCGTTCCAAAGGATTTAGCGATGACACGTAAAAAATCATCTGCACCGCAGCCGAAAACCAACCGTTTACCCATTTGGGCTATTTTAATTGTAGTTCTGGCTGCTATTGGAGTAGCCGTTGTCCTTACAAGCAATCTTCTGGCAACGACAACAAGCATGCCTTCAGAAATTTCAGTGGCTCAGGCCGCTCAGTTGCGTGAGCAAGGCGCCTTTGTTCTGGATGTTCGCCAGCCGGAAGAGTGGAACGAACTGCATGTCCCCGGGGCTACGCTGATTCCACTGGATCAATTGCCAAACCGGGTCAGCGAAGTACCCAAAGATCAAGAAATTTTGGTCATCTGCCGATCCGGCAACCGCAGTCAGGCTGGTAGGGATATTCTGCTGCAAGCCGGGTTTGAAAAAGTAACCAGCGTTAGCGGCGGCATTATTGCCTGGCGTAACGCCGGCTACCCAACGGTGAGCGGCCCTTAAGCCTGTGATCGGGATTTTTGTACAAAACTCTTAAGCCAGCCGGAAACCGCCCGATAAATCGGACAACGGTCATACACGGCGCTGAATACGAGTACGCCCCCAATCAACAGCAACAAGATATTTATCTGGCTGGTGATACCAATGCCAGCCACCAGTAAACCCGCCCCCAGCCGCAGCAAGCGGTCAAATGGGGTGGGTCCCCTTTTTTGAATTTGCTTACCGGCAGCAAGTTCGGCAAATAATGCCTCAATAGCGGCTGCCGGTTGAGCACCCACTTTACGGTAAATCAGTTTCCCGTTTTGATAAACCAGCAAAGTCGGGATGCTGAATATTTTTAACTCACGCAGCAAATCGGGCGACTCATCCGCATTGATTTTCAGCAACTCAACCTGCTCGTGGTATTGTTCACTGGCCGATTTGAGAATTGGGTTCATGATTTTGCAAGGACTGCACCACGGCGCCCAAAACTCGACTACCAGCGGCCGCTGGGTTTTTGCAATTTTTTGTTCGAACTGTTCAGGGTTCATTGAAATTCCAGTTTATATCTGCCAACCAGCCGCTGGCGGTTTGCGCTCATTCGAACACTTTACGGATGATCTGCCAGCAGCTGGTTTGGCAATAAGAGATTACGAATTGGTGCGGAATTTGAACAAGGCGTAAGCCGGGCACCAGCCGATCAATCCGGTCAGCAGCGGCACAAAGCCGAGAAACTTGAAAATGGCACCCAACGTTCCGGTAACGACACCACCCCACCCAAGGGCCAATAACAGAACGCCCACTGCAACGCGAATGATGCGATCTACGGTTGATTCATTTACGAAAGACATGGCTTTTTCCTCCTTCAGGAATTCGGTTTTAATTTCTACCTTTTTGACGAGTTGTCTTCAAAAAGGTTACATCCTCATTCCTCTTCCGGAGGACAATCTTCCCGGTCTGATATCGCTTTGAGCAGGCGGTCAAATAAGGCTACCCGGCGCGGAGCGGGAATTGGGTCTTTGATACTTCCCTTGTACATCAAAATAGTTTTACGGGTGGTATCCAAAACCACATGACAGTTGTGACAGGTGCGCAGGTGTTCCTCAGCATCTGCTCGCAGGTCTTCATCCAGATTGTTATCAATGTAATCCGACAAATACCGAATTAATTCTTCGCAATTCATTGCACCGCTCCTTTCTCCTGAGCCGCAAAAAAAGCCGCCAGTTTTTCACGTAATTCCAGCCGGGCACGGTGCAAACGCACCTTAACCGCTGCGGTCGAAATCGAAAGAACCGCGGCAGTTTCCTCGGTAGAAAGTTCCTCCACGTCCCGCAGTAAAAATACTGCCCGCAAGGTCGGTGAGAGGGATTGAATCGCATCATCCAGCGTTTTCCGCCGTTCGTGATCCTGAATCAATTCCTCCGGCAGCCAGCGCCACTCCACAAACTCGCGCGGCAAGGGCACAGGATTATCCGCATCCTCTGCGCCGTCATCCTCCGGCAGCGGCAGAGTTTGTTTTGAGCGCAGCCGGTCCAGACTCAGGTTATAGGCTATTCGATATAGCCATGTACCCGCCGAAGATCTGCCCTCGAATTGAAACCGGTTGCGAAAGACGGATAGAAAAGTATCCTGAACAACATCCTCGGCAGCATCTTCATCCCTCAGCAGCCCCAATGCCAAATGATAAAGACGGTCGGCATACTGTTCAAAAAGAGCAGTCAGCGCCGCCTGAGGTTGATCCGATTTCAAACCATTGAGGATTGCCAGTTCATCCAAGTAGAGGTGTCCTTTATCTTAGACGAATCGGGGCAACAAAAGGTTACCCCACCATCGGTGAAGATCCAATTCTTTTTTCTTCGATGAAAGGCAAAACCAGAATAGAAGAAATAAACAAAAAACCATACAACGCCATAATCATGGTGTAGCCAGCTGCATCGGCAATTGGACCGGCAATGTAAGCCCCAATGGCACCCGCACCCGCGCCGGCCAGGTTGGAAAGCCCCAAAAACCGCCCGGCCTGCTCGCGCGGGACAATTTCCGTCCCCAAAGCCCAATTAGCCGAATAAAACAATCCTACTCCCGCGCCCACCAGCGAACCGGCCGCATACAGTGCTGTCAGTGTCGGGAACAACAACATCACACCAATCCCACCGGCAGCAAGCAAGCCGGCAATCGCCACCAGAATTTTTTTACCAAAGCGGTCGGCCAGAAAACCGCTCGGTAAAGCCGTAATCAGGATAAACACCCCCACAAACATGGTGATGGTTGCTGCCGGTGCAGCCGCTTTTTCTCCCGCAAATTGAGGGAAACGCTCCTGTAAAAAGAAAACAAGAAAGGTAGCCACATTGGTTGAACCCACCAGAAAAGCCAGCCGGTTGACTACCCACCACTTGAACGAAGGACGGTAGCGAATATCTTTGCCTACCCCAATTCTCAAGCTGGCAATCACCCCCAATGCCACCGCAACACCCATCGCCAAAATACCGCCGATAATCGTTACAATACTTTTGAAGATTCCATCCGATAAAGGCAGGCTCAAGAACCAGCGCACAACCGCACCCATGCCAAGGATGATCAGTGTAAAGACAGCCGTCATCAAAGCCAAACGGAAAAATCCCTGCCAGTCGAGCGGGAAGGGAGGCTGATCCAGACGTTTTTCCGGTACCAGCATGGCCAATACGGTACAGATTACCATAACCACCATCAGAATAATCAATGCTGTCCACAACTGTCCCTGACTGACCAGTCGTCCCATAACAAACGAAACGAAAATGACCGGAACCGGCAATTCGAGCAATGCTTTGACACCCGAAAAACGACCGCGTTTTTGTTCGGGTACCAGATCGGGTATCAGCCCTTGTGTAGCGGCATGGGCAATGTTGGAAGAAAACATGGAAAAAACATAAAGTGCAAACAAAGCCGTATACCCGGCGCTGCCTTGCGTGCCTGCCACAAAACCCAGCAGGACAAACACAACCAATTCCCCCAGCGAACCGAGCAGAATGAATGGGCGACGCCTGCCCCATGGATGCGTGCTGCGGTCTGAAAGCATCCCCATCAAAGCCTGCACAAGTACAGCCGTCATCAAAGCCCATAGACGGATATTCCCCAACGCCGCCCCTTTCGCTTGTTCACCGACAAACTGCTGAACGAGCAGCGGCAGGATCAAAGGAGAGATCGTTTGGGAGCGCGTGGTCAGGGCAAACCAGTAGATGTTGATCGTGATGTAATCGTACCAGCGCAAGGGTCTGTCCATAATTCCCTCAAAGTGAGCGATCAGTTTACAGGAATTGTGCCCATTATAGCGGAGAATGAGGACGGTTGGTTTGGAAATAAACCGCCAAGTTGATTTAATGTTAAAATCAAATTCCAACTCGCAAAACTTTTTGGAACCCTTGAGGGTTAAATAAAAAAATCCACAAATTCACCCAATTCATCCAAAAGGAGCAGAAATGCCACAAAATCGCACGAGAAAAATTGTCATCACCGGTGTTTTGGGGGCAATTGCTGTTTTATTGGGTCTGACCCGCCTGGGCTTCATCCCGTGGGTCACTGGCGCTTCACTCACCATCATGCACGTTCCTGTAATCATTGGCGCAGTGCTGGAAGGTCCGATTGTCGGTCTGGGCATTGGCCTGATTTTCGGCATCTTCAGCCTGATTCAGGCAGCCGTAGCCCCCACCGGCCCGGCAGATGTCTGGTTTACCAATCCGCTTCTCTCCGTGTTGCCGCGCTTGTTCATTGGCCCGGTTGCCTGGCTGGTGTGGCAATCTCTGCGTAAATGGACGGTTCCAGCGCTGATTCTCGCCGGCATTGCCGGCAGCCTGACCAATACGATTCTGGTACTGGGCATGATCGGTGTGCTTGGCTTTTTGCCCTTTGCCGCTTTGTTACCCATTGCCATTGCCAACGGTTTACCCGAAGCGGGCGTCTCGGCATTGATCACACTGGTTGTCGTGGCAGCCTGGCAGCAATTTGCGGTGGGCAAACGCAAAGGCGCAAATTTATAATCCTACACTCCCAGAATAAGGATCACCGCCGCGCAGCCAGCCCCCAATAATAGGGCGGCTGCATCTTTCCATGCAAAGTGCATGGTGTACATGGAAGTACGCCGGCGGGTACTTCCATAGGCACGGGCATCCATCGCCAGCGCCATGGTTTCTGCCCGCCGCAAACTGGTGAGAAACAAAGGCACAATCAACGGAATGACCTGCCGAACCCGTTGAAAGACATTACCTTTGCGCACCCCCCATTCAGCACCCCGCGAAGCCTGAGCTTTGGCAATCCGTTCGGCAGCGATGGCCAGAAATGGGATGAAACGGATGGTAACCTGCAAGACCATCACCAAGTCATGGACTGGCAATCCGAAACGGGAAAATGGCGCCAGGAGAGATTCGAGCCCGTGAATCATTTCCGAAGTGGAAAGAGTGAATGAGGATAAAGAAAGCGCCAGGATCAGCACACAAAATCGCAGCAACAACATTCCGGCCGAAACCAGACCACTGGCATAAATTTTGAATATCCCGAACTCGAACAAAGGCAATGCACTGGGTGGCCGGATGGATACAAAAACCTGCAAGACGGCCAGAATGAGAAGGAAAGGCAAAGGCGGCAGTAAACCGCGTAAAGCAAAACTCAGCGGAATGCGACCAATTCTCAACAAGACCAGCACCACCAGCAGGGCAAACAAAAGACCGCCAGGTTGAGCAGTGAATGTGGCCGCCATCAGAATCAGCAGATACATCACAATTCGTGCCCGCGCATCCAGCCGGTGCAGGATGGAATTCAGCGGCAGATACTGGCCGATATTGACCATGCGTAAAAACTCAAAATTATGCATGGTGAGCCTCCAGATTGCGGCGCAAATGCCCCACCAGATCGCCAATCCGCAGGATGCAGCGGGGAATATCCCAACCCAGTTCCCGCAGGCGTACCGCCGCCCGGGTTACCAGCGGCGCTTCCAGTCCGTGTTCTTCCAGCAGACTCACGTTGGAATAAACTTCTTCTGCAGCGCCATCCAGCAGCGTCCTGCCCTTGTGAAGTACCGTCAAACTGTCACTTAACTCCGCAATATCCTCCATGTGATGGGAGGAATGCACCAGTGTTAATCCCTGCTGACGCAGTTTTTCCAGAGAACGCAGGGTTTCGTTACGCGAACGCGGATCAAGCCCGGCGGTTGGTTCATCCAGCAGTAACACCTGCGGGTGCATGGCAATCAACGAAGCCAGTGCCACTTTACGCCGTTCACCTCCGCTGAGGGTAAATGTGAGCCGGTCTTTGAAGGTCTCAAAATCCAAACCAACCATTTCCATTGCCAATTGCACGGTTTGCCGCAAGGTTTCCCGTTCACCTCTTAAGCGCGGTGCATACGCAATTTCATCCCCAACAAATTGTTCAAACAGTTGATAATCTGGATTTTGGAAGACCAAACCAGCAAACTGTCGCACAGCTTTCAGGTCGGTTTTTGGATCATTCAGATCAAACGGCCCGACCGTCACCTTGCCTGTTTGGGGCAGTAACAAACCATTAAGGTGCTGCAAGAGGGTAGATTTTCCAGAACCTGTGGAGCCAATCAGCCCATGCACCTTGCCCTCATCGGCATGCAAGTGTACATCTTCTAAAGCCGGATACGCCAGTGGAGTATCCGCCAGATAGGTATGTCCCAACCGGTCAACATGGATAAAGCCGTTTTGCGGTGCAACAGGTGGAGTTTCCTCATCCAAACCGCTCACCCTCACATTAAACGGCGGGGGCGGCAGGGCAGCAATCAGATCATTGGAACGTAACAGGTTCGGCGGCAGGCTGGGAAGCACTTCCCGCAGTTGAATCGCCAACCGTCCCGCCAGCGGCAGATCCAACCCCAGCGACCACAGGTCGGCCGGATGGCTGAAGACTTCCTGAGGTGTGCTGTCCAGCGCAATTTCCCCTTTACTCAACACCACCACCCGCTGAGCAGCCACTGCCTCGCGCATGAAGTGAGAAATGACAATTACCGTCAGGCCTTCTTCATGCAGACGGCGCATCAAGCGCCTGACCATGTGCCGGCCGGCCGGGTCGAGCATGGCGGTGGTTTCATCGAAAATAACGCAGCGCGGGCGCATCGCCAGCACACCCGCCAGAGCCGCCCGCTGCATCTGACCGGCTGAAAGCAAGTGGGGAGGCCGCTGGCGGTATTCCTTCAAACCGGTAATTTCGAGCGCTTCTTCCACGCGCTGCCGAATTTCTGCAGGCGGAAGACCTAAATTTTCCGGCCCAAAGGCAATATCTTCTTCCAGAATGGCGGCTACCAGCTGATCTTCCGGCGATTGAAACACCATCCCGACCATACTGCGAATTTGTGGGTGAAAGCGCTCTTCGCGGGTATCCATCCCATTGATTTTGACCATCCCTTGATCGGGCAAAAGCAAAGCATTCAAATGCCTCGCGAGGGTGGTCTTCCCGGAGCCATTCGCCCCGATCAAGGCAACATATTCCCCCTCTTCAATCCGCAGGTTAATGCCTTTCAAAGCCGAAATCGCTTCACCCCCCCGTACCGGGTGACTGTACCACAAATTTTCGATTTCGATTAATGCTTTGGTCATTCGTCCGGTTATTTTAACACAAACCCTCACAGTGACCCGAAAACCGCGAATCATTAGAATTTTTTTCGTTGACTCTGCATAACCTTGATGCTATCATAGGGTTAATCATTCAATTTTTTTCATTTATTATTTATTCCGCACCTTAACAATTCCGAAAACCTTTTGCACTCATCCCAAGGAGTTATTCATGAGTATTGAATTTATTTTTCGCCTGATTGGCATGGTTGTTTTTGCAATCATCGGTGTCATGTGGGGAGCGCAATTAGGGCAAATTGCAACAGCCGGCGGTGCTTCTTCGACCTTTTCGGTGGAGGAATATGCCTTTACGCTGGGGCTGGTAGGCGCACTGATCGGTTTAATTCTGACACCCTTCATCACCATCCGCCCTATGCGGGCAATTCGCAGCCTGCTGACCCGTGTTTCTGCGCAAACCCTTTTTGCCGCCCTGTTTGGTCTGATCGCCGGGCTGATCATTGCCGTACTGCTGGCATTTCCCCTCTCGCGCCTTCCCTCCCCCTTTGGAGAAATTCTCCCCTTCATCGGGGTGGTCTTTTTCGGTTATCTTGGCGTTTCGGTTTTTGTCATGCGCCAGAATGACCTGTTTTCGCTTTGGGGTAACATCTCCAAAAACCAACCCCCCGGCGCAGGCACTCCTGCCGCCGAGGGCGGGGCTAACTGGGCAGAATCGCGCACCATATTGCTGGACACCAGTGTCATCATTGACGGCCGCATCGCCGATATAGCCCGCACAGGTTTTCTGCCGGGCTCATTATTGATTCCGCGCTTCGTGCTGAATGAACTGCAGTACATTGCCGACTCGCCGGACAGTCTGCGACGCCAGCGCGGAAGACGCGGCATGGAAGTGCTCTCCCAATTGCAGAAAGAGCCCATTATTCCTGTGCGCATTTCCGATATTGATGTCGAAGGTGTGCGGGATGTGGATGACAAACTGGTCATCCTCGCCCGTCAGCTGCGCTGCCCCATCCTGACCAACGACTACAATTTGAATCGCATCGCCGAGCTGCAAGGCGTAACGGTTCTCAACGTCAACGAACTGGCCAATGCGGTCAAGTCGGTGCTGCTGCCCGGCGAAACGTTGTCGGTGCGCGTTATTCAGGAGGGCAAGGAAAGCGGACAGGGCGTCGGTTATATGGAAGACGGCACCATGGTTGTAATCGAAAACGGCAACAAGTACCTCAATCAGGAAATACTGGTAACCGTTACCAAAGTCCTGCAAACAGCTGCCGGACGGATGATCTTTGCCCGTCCGGAGAGCGATCATTGATTAGATTTTTTACAGGTGGATTGACCTATGAGAGAATGGATCACCGGTCGCAATCCGGTATTTGAAATATTCCAAACCCGCCGGCGGGAGATTTTTCGCCTTCTGGTTGCCAGCGGAACGGAAGAAAAAGGAAAATTAACCGAAATCCTCAATCAAGCCGCCAGGCGGCGCATCCCGGTGCAACGTGTCCCGCGACAACAGCTGGATGCGCTGGGTGAAGGTCACCAGGGCATTGCACTGGAGGTTAGCGCTTACCCCTATGCCGATTACAGCGAGATTCTCAAACGCGCCAATCAACGCCAGGAATTGCCCCTGATTCTGCTGCTGGACATGCTGCAGAACCCGCAGAATTTGGGAACTTTGCTGCGTACGGCCGAAGCGGTTGGCGTACATGGCATCATCATTCCTCCGCGGCGGGCTGCCGGCATTACCCCAGCCGTGGTTCACGCCTCAGCCGGTGCAACCGAACACCTTCTGGTAGCCCAGATGAATCTGGCGCAGGCTATTGATCTGCTTAAGTCAGCTGGTGTTTGGGTGGTTGGGCTGGCCGGCGAGGCGGCTCAACCGATTTCACACGCTCCGCTGGATGCGCCACTGGCGCTGGTGGTTGGCAATGAAGGCGAAGGAATGCGGAATCTGGTTGCGAAAAAGTGCGATATGCTGGTCAACCTGCCCATGCGCGGCAAAATCGAATCGCTCAATGCAGCCGTGGCAGGTTCCATTGCCCTCTACCTGGCGTGGATGACCCGCCAGCAAAAGAAAACGGAGACCGCTGCATGAATCCCCCGCCGGAGATTACCCCTCTAGAACTTTACAGCCAACTGCAGGAAAACCCCAACCTGCTTATTCTGGATATTCGCGAGCCGTACGAATGGACGCGGGCTTTTCTTCAGCATCCTGCTGTTTTAGCGCTTCCCATGTCCGAACTGGCAGCCCATGGATTGGATGCCCTCCCGCCGCAGATCCGAGAGCCGCAGCAACCTCTGGTCATTTTATGCCACCATGGCGAGCGCAGCCGCGTTGTGGCAGCCTGGCTGCTGGCGCAGGGCTGGCAGCAGGTCTACAACCTCCGCGGCGGGATTGATGCCTATGCCCGTCAGGTGGACGGAAGTGTAGGAATATACTGATTTTCTGGTATCATTCCAGATTATTTTACATCACGGACGACATGGAATGAAAAAAGGCATTTTATTAGCAATTTCGGCGTATGTTCTATGGGGTTTTTTCCCAATTTACTTCAAATGGCTGCACGGTGTACCTGCTCTACAAATCATGGCGCACCGCGTGGTGTGGTCGTTCATTTTTCTGGCGGCCTATCTTCTGTTCCGGCGCGAAATCAATCCGCTCATTCGTTCCCTTAATCGCCGCACCGTGTTGATTTACCTCGCTGCCGGCGTCCTGCTGGCGATCAACTGGCTGACCTACGTCTGGGCGGTCAATCAGGGGCGGGTGGTCGAATCCAGTTTGGGGTACTTTATCAACCCATTGGTCAGCGTTTCTCTGGGGGTAATTTTCTTGCGTGAACGATTGAGGCCGCTGCAATGGCTGCCGGTCGGTCTGGCAGCCGTGGGAGTGGCTTACCTGACCATCCGCTACGGCGAGTTGCCGTGGGTTGCACTGGTACTGGCGTTTAGTTTTGGTCTGTACGGCTTGCTCAAAAAAATTGCGCCGCTTGGGCCGCGCAGAGGGCTGGCATTGGAAACGGCTTTGATTTTCCCGCCCATGTTCGCCTACCTGCTGTTTGCCGAACTGCGCGGTGAAGGGACTTTCCTGCACACGCTGCCGATGACCAATCTGCTGCTGGCGCTGAGCGGGCTGGTGACCATCATCCCATTGCTATTATTTGCGGGCGGAGCGCAAAGCGTGCCCCTGACCATTATGGGGTTGCTGCAATATATCGCTCCCACATTGCAATTTCTGCTCGGCGTGCTGCTTTATCACGAACCATTCACCCTGTCCAGCGCAATTGGTTTTGGGTTCATCTGGCTGGCGCTGCTCATCTTCTCACTGGAAAGTTACCTTCACAATCAGCGTACCTTGCATCCTCAGCCCGTACCGTAGATAACCGGGCAGCCGTTCAGCCGGCCTGACCACTCAATCGGCGCAGTTGATCCATCAAGTGTTCGGCGCGGGTAACCCCGTGATTGACAAAGCGGGGTTTGCCGCTGGTATCCAGCAGGAAGGTGGTTGGCACACTCAACACACCCCAGCGTTTGGCAAGGTCGGCATGACGGGAAGCGTCCACTTCGATCACCTGCAAACGGTCACCCCACTCCGCCTGAACCCGCTGTAACGCCGGGCGTTGAATGGTACGGCAGGGGGCGCAGTCTGGGGTAGTGAAATAAAGAATACCCGGCCTGCCGGGCTGCCAGCCAGGCAGGTATCTGCTCAAACCCGCCGTTCGGTGCAGAATGGTGCGGTTGACCAACAGGAAAAATCCAACCCCTGCACCGATCAGCAGACCAGCCCACAGGATGCGGCTAAGCACGTCGTCCATCAGTGCTGCCCCTCGCGGCGCGGACGCCAGCCAGCCGGAGTGCCCGGCGGTGGTGACTGGGAGAAGCCCGGCACCTGCAAGCGATTGAGCCAGTAGTACACGGCGCAGCCCACGCAAAAGCCCACAAACAGATTGAGCGATGCCAACGCAATCACCAGCCAGACCAATCCCCAGCCAATCAACGGTAAACCGCTCAGGAACAAGCCCCCAGAAATCAGCAGCACCGCGCCGCCAAACCCTTGCGCGAAAGTATGCGGCTGGCGGTTGTCCATCAGCACATCCGGCTTGAGCCAGCCGCGCGGTTTGAGCAAAGCGGTATAAACCCAACCGAACGCCGGCCGTCCAAGTAGAGCAGCGCTCAGCATTGCCACACCTACCAGCCCCGCCAGCAGTGGCAGGTTGGTAATAAAGGAAATCAACAGCAAGAGGATGATCAGCGCTTGATTGGTTCGTAAAGCAGAATGATCAATGGGTTGTAGGGGTTTCATATCAGCCTCCGCAATGACCTAAGACGAGGATTAAAAAACTGCGCCGCTCCGTTGAGATGCAGAGGGCGCAGCCGCTGGTTGAATCGTGCCTGTGAAGTACTAACGCTGGCACACCACGGCGGGCAGCACCCCCCGCCGCATACACATGCAGGTATTGTTGAGTAAAATGACGTATGTGTCAGCGATCATATGCGATAATTTTAGTCTTATTTTTGATTTTTTACAAGCCCGACCGAGCAAATTCATTTTACAAAACCAGATCAATTCATTGCCGTGAAGTAGGGTAAAATAAAGCCTGTATTGATGACGCCCTGCCTGCCCGCCTTCGAGAAAAGGCAGCGCAGGGTTTATCCCTGTATTCTTAAGGAATTTTGCCAGCCTTGTTTGAAATCATTTTTTTAGGCACATCAGCTTCAGCCCCTTCGGTACGCCGCAACCTGCCCGCACTGGTGGTCAAAAAAGACGAACACCGCTTTTTGATAGACTGCGGCGAAGGGACACAACGCCAGATCTTACAGTCCGGTATTGGCTTCAAAAATCTGAACCGCATCCTGCTTACCCACGGACATCTCGATCACATTCTCGGTCTGGCAGGCCTGATTTCCACCTTCATGCGGTGGGAATCGATTGACGAACTGGAAATCATCGGCACACGCAGCGCGCTGGACCGCGTATATGACCTGATTTACGGCGTTGTGCTGCGCGGCGCCGAGCCGCCCATGCCGCTGCACCTGCGCGTCGTACAGCCCGGCTTGATCTTCGAGGCTGAGGATTTTACCATCCAGGCTTTTTCGGTTTCTCACCGTGGCGCCGAAAGCCTGGGCTACCTGTTTGAAGAAAAAGGCCGCCGCCCCTTTCTTCCGGAAAAGGCCGAAGAGCTCGGCATTCCCAACGGCCCTCTGCGCCGCGATCTGGTCGCCGGTCAGGCAGTCACCCTTGAGGACGGGCGCATCATTTTGCCGGAGATGGTGTTGGGTGAATTCCGCCCCGGTACACGGCTGGCCATCATTGGAGATGTCGGCGATCCCGACAATTTGATTGAAATCGTTCGCGGTGTGGATGCGCTGGTCATCGAAGCCACCTATCTGGAAGAAGAATCCGAGATGGCGCGCCATTTTGGCCACATGACCGCCCGCCGCTCTGCAGAACTGGCGCGGGAAGCCGAGGTACGCCAGCTGATTCTCACCCACGTTTCGCGCCGTTACCGCGAAAAAGATATTCTGGCTGAATCCCAACCGATCTTTGAAAATACGGTGGTTGCCCGCGATTTTGATGTCTTTCAAATTCGCCGCGCCAGCCCGTGACCGGTTCAACCCGCATGTAAACATCCACCCATGAGCAAGCGCGTCCCTCCCCTTACGGATGAAGGCTTTCATAAGTCCCAGCAAGTGATGGCTGGGGCTGTGCTGATCTTTGGGGTTGGACTTCTGCTGCTCGCCACACTCCACTACCCTGCTGCCCGCCAGCTGGGTGATTTGCTTGCCCGCGACGACAGCCTCGAACTGCTCACCCCTGCCCTCTGGAAAGTCTTTCAGGGTGTGCTGGGTATCAGCGGCTTGCTGCTGAGCGGCTGCGCGGTGATCGCCCTGCGCTTCCCCCATCATTTTCGAATTGCCGCGGTCTGGTTGAAACAAGCCCTTACGAATGCCATTCAAAGCCTGCCCGCAGATGCAAAGCGCGCTCTGGCCGATTCTTTTGATTCACTCCGCCAGCCAGAAATATGGCTGCCGGAAGCTGCTCTACTGGTCATCGGGCTGGTCATAAGGGGGTTGTTCGTCAACGTCCCCATGGAACATGACGAAGCCTACACCTTCAGCGTGTTCGCCGTTCAACCTCTGCGGCTGGGATTGAGTGATTACCATTATCCCAACAATCACATCTTCCACACCTTTCTCGTCCATCTTTCGTACCGCCTGTTCGGTGTTCAACCATGGACGGTGCGCCTGCCAGCTTTGATAGCCGGGGCACTGCTCGCTCCGTTTGGTTATGGGCTGGCGCGGCGGCTTTACTCCCCTGCCGCTGGCTGGCTGGCCGGTTTGACCATTGCCCTGGCACCAGTGCTGGTGAGTTTTTCGGTAAATGCACGCGGTTATACCCTTCTGGCATTGTTCACCTTATGGAACGCCGGGCTGGCCGTGTACTTACTCCGTCAGGGGAATGCTTTTCACTGGCTGTTACTGGCTTTGTTCGGCGCGCTGGGGCTTTACACGGTGCCGGTGTTTGTTTATTCGTTAGCCATGCTTTATTTTTGGCTCTTTCTGGTTTGGGTGAGCGGTAAAATTGACCGGTCGCGGCGCTTCTCCTTTCCGCTGGCAGTTTTGCTGTGCGGGAGTTTGACGGTGCTGCTGGCCGGGCTGTTCTACCTGCCGGTCTTTCTCAATTCCGGTATCCAGTCGGTAATCGCCAATCAATGGGTCGAGCCGGTTGCCCGCGAGTGGTTTTTACCAACCCTTCAATCGCGCGTGACCGAAACCTGGCAGGAATGGACGCGTTTCGTCCATCCGGCGCTGGTGGGTTTCTTCGCGCTGGGCTGGATAATTGGGCTGATCTTTCATTCCCACCTCAGCCGATTGCCCATTCCCCTGCAGGCCGGCTTGGTCATCCTTCCGGTCATCGTATTCATTCAACGTCCCAACCCCTGGGCGCGCATCTGGCTTTTTTTAGTGCCGTTGATGCTGAATTGGGCAGCCGCAGGGGTAGCGTATCTTATTGAAACCGTTTCACACCTTTTTAAGAATCCTTCCCGAATGAGGCACGGACTGCTGGCCATGTTCTCGATAATTCTGCTGGCCGGTTCGGTGATATATATCGTGCAGCGCGCTCCGCTGGGTGAGCGGCGCTATGGAGGGGTTGAACAGTCGCTGCGTTTTATTCAGCCCCAACTCCAATCCGGCGATCTGGTGATCATCACCGCACCGGAAGACGCTCCCTTATGGTACTATTTTTACCAGTACAACCTGCCGCGCCAAATGCTGCGCAGGGATATCCCCTTCCGGCGCGCATTTGTGCTGGTCAGCACTGCCCATCAGCAGACCCTCGAACAGGTTATCCGCGAGCGCGGCCCGGATTACGGCTTTTTCGATTTCTCCACCGCCCGCCGGTTAGCCGGTTTCGGTCACATAGACGTGTATCTGATCGAAGCCGACCACCAGGCAATTGAACGCTATTACGGAAGTGACCCGCCATGAACCCGCCAAAAATTGACCGGCTGATTCGCAGCAAACGCAAAACCCTTGCGCTCATTATCCGTCCGGACGGCTCGCTGGAAGTGCGCGCTCCGCTGCACCTGCCCCAAAAGGATATTCTGGATTGGGTTGCCAGCAAAAGCAGCTGGATCGAGAAACACCGCCAGCAGGTTTTGCAGGTTCAGGCTGAAAAGGCAGGATCGCTGGCTCGCCCTTTTCAAAGTGGAGATCTGGTTTATGTGATGGGTAAAACCTATCCGCTGCGGGTCATCCAAACCCGAACCGAAACCCTGCGGCTGGAAACGACCCGGCTGGTGATGAGCAGCGACTTGCTGCCCAACGCCCATACGATTCTGCAGCAGTTCTTAACCAATTTTCTCAATTTGACTCTTTCGCTCCGTGTAGCGAAATTTTCAGAACTGATTGGCAAAAAACCGGCCAAGGTACGCATCAGCAAGGCGCGTACCCGCTGGGGCAGCTGCAGCAGCAACGGCAATATCGCGGTTAACTGGCGGCTGGCCATGGCGCCGCTGGAAATTCTGGATTACATTATCGTCCACGAACTGGCTCATTTAAAACACCCCAATCACAGCCGCGCCTTCTGGGCCGAAGTTGCCCGCATCCTGCCCGATTACAAAGCCCGCAAACAATGGCTCAGGCAATACGGCACATGGCTGACGCTTGAGCGCATCAACGACCAACCGTTGCCGCCTTATCCACCCGCCGCAAAATGATCTCATGTTCGGGGCGGTTTGGGGTGTGGTGGTAAATTAATCGTTGTTGGGATAAATCCAGGGACGCCTCCCCATCCGAAACCTGTACCTGACAACCGTTGGGGTATTGATAAGCCGGCACATACAATTCGGTCGGCGCACTCACTTGCGGGTCATGACGGAAGCGATAGCGGAACAGCCCGCTGCGGTAATCGAACTCCATTTGTAACGGCTCACCGGCTGTTCTCATGGCATAGGGGCGTAGCAGCGCCGCCAATGCCCTTCCGCCGGAATGAATATCATCCGGGTCGGTTTGTTGATCGCGGGAGAAAATGGACAAATCCTCATCGTTCCACAGGTCGCCGCGCAGATTGGTGTTATCCGGCGTGTAGTTCCAGATGGTGAAACTCATCAGATTGTCATCCATCGCTCGTAAACTGCGATCCAATGCTGTGATCTGCTGAGAATAGTCCCCGCTAAGATAAGCCTGCTTGCGATTCAGATCAAAGGCAATGCCAAATTCGCCGATTAGCACCGGTGCATTGCCCAAACACCGGCGCGCCTGTTCGCGGAAGTGAGCAATTTGCTCGGCAAACGACTGGCGGATGGCTTTGCGCCCGAATACCAGTCGTCCGCCGTTGCGCACATCCACCCCCAGCCACGGCACAAAGGACTTGAAGAATAATACAAAGGCATCATACCAGTGTGGCGCATAAACGATGTTCTGGACATCTCCCGGCCCCCAACACGGAACAGAATTGAATGCTTCCCCTTCCACGAAAATCAGCGCGTCCGGCTGCACCTGGCGGATTGCCCTGGCATAGCGGTTGATAAAGGGTTTCAGGTAATCATTGGCAAAATCCACTTCTTTCCCTTCGTAGCGGGTAAAGTATTCCGGTTGAAGTAAAACCGGTTTTCCACTTCTGTCCACATCCCACACACCGTGCTGCCGCCAGATGCAGGTGTACCCTTCCCGCCACGCCGATAATCCGTTGGGGTTGACCAGCCTTCGCCCAACCCGGTGAATTCCAAACACCCGCCGATCCATGATATCCACCCATTGCGGGTAACCGGCTGCCAGCAGCATGGACTGGAACGGCGTAGGCGTTTCACCGGTTTGAAGGACGCCCTCACGCCTGTCCAGCCGCTTCCAGCCGATGTAGCCGTGAAGCGGCTCGTTGAAAACATCGTAACCGACCACATTCGGCAGGTCGCACACCCGTTCGGCAAGCCGGGTAATCGCCTGAATGTAATGGCGCTGCAGATATTCCTGAACCGGCTCACCCTCAATTTTGGTCTGGGGGGCAAAGTAATTTCCGCCGAAGAAAAGCGTGAACATCGTCGCCGAAGCCAGTTTGCTGCTGTTGGAAGGCCAGACCATCTGAGGGAACGGATCCCCATGTTGGGAATGGACGATGGCGGCGCCGGTTTCATGCAAATGGTGCAGGTCAAACCCCACAGCTTCCAGAGTCCAGCCCGGTGCTCCATCGCCGCCCGAAAAGCGGCTCCACACATCTTGATGCGGGTCAATGAACACGTGAATATCATATTCGGCTGCTTTTCGCAGAACTGCGCGAATGTAATCCAGATAGGCTTCATCATACTGACCCGGCCCGGCGTGTTCGATGGCTTCCCACGTGACCAGAAAACGCAGGAAAGTCAGGCCCCACGCCTGCAGCCGGCGGAAGTGTTCGTCAGCCTGCTCCAGCGGGAAGGGGCGCCCGACAAATGATACATGGCGGTGATCAAAAAACTGTTCACTGCGGTAGGTTGCACCGTCCGGGACGGCAGGTACTTTGCTGGAACCCGCCAGATTAACCCCCCGCAAAATCAGGGTACGCCCCTCTTCATCCTTAAAATATGGCCCCTCAACGCGCATGGTATGCCGTCATCTCCAAACAGTAAAATTCATCAATAATTTTACACAAAATTGTCCATAGGCTGAGGCTTACTTCATCTCACGCACATCCGGGTAGCGCAAGGCAACAAACAGCCCGTAGAACAACGAAACCAGCGCACCCACCCCTACCGAAAACGGAGCGCCCAACCAGTCCGCCACAAGACCGGCCTGTAATCCCCCCAGCCGCATGGTGACCTGAAAGGTCATGGTGTAAAAACTCATCACTCGTCCGCGCAGGTCATCCGGGGAAGCAATTTGCAACAGGGTGTTTGCCAGTGCGTTTTGCAGCACAAAGCAAAATCCTGTTCCCAGCATAATCACCACCGAAACCAGAAACGAACGTGAGAGCGCAAACCCCAGCAACAGAGCCGGAAAAGCCAGATTGCCAAAGGTCAACCAGCGCCCGCGCCGTGCCCCGGTCGGTAGAGAAGCTACCACCAGCGCCGCGATCACCGCACCGATACCAACCGTCGTCAGTAAAATACCCAGCGGCAGGGCTTCCGGCGCCTGGCACTGGAACCAGCCGCGCTGACCGTCACAGAAGAACGAAATGACCGGTGCAGCGCTGGTAGCTAAAATCTCACCGCCAAAAACCGGCATCAGCGTATTGAACGGCATCGAAAGAAAAGCGCTGACCGCCACCAGACTGATCAACACCCCTATCGAACGATTGGAAAAGACAAAACGCATCCCTTCCACCATGTGACGCAGCGTACCACTCTGTTGATGGAGCAAGTGCGAGGAATCGGGCAGGTTGCGCATCAGTAACAGGCTGGCAATCACCGCCAGAAAAGTTACCGCATTGAGGAAAAAGGCGATCGCCTCGCCGGTTGCAGCCACAACCATGCCCGCCAGGGCCGGGCCGAGCGCGCGCGCCAGATTGAACATGGCCGAGTTCAGACCAATCGCATTGGTCAGGTCCTCTTTTCCCTCCACCAGATCCACCGTAAACGCCTGCCGGGCCGGCAGGTCAATGGCGGTCAGCGCGCCGAAGAGAAAAGAAAGCAGGTAAACATGCCAGATCTCCACCATGCCCAGAAAGGTCAACAATGCCAGTACCATCGCCTGAATCATCATTCCTGTTTGGGCATAAAGAACGACCTTTTGCTTGGGGTAACGGTCTGCCAGCGAGCCGGCCCAAAATGATAGCGGAATGACTGGAATCAGACCAACAAAACTGACAATTCCCAATGCCGCCGCTGAACCGGTCAAACGATAGACCAGCACCTGCTGCGCCATGGTTTGCATCCAGGTGCCAATCAGGGAAATGGTTTGTCCAATAAACCAGATGCGGTAATTGCGGTGACGCAGGGCACGGAATGTTCCCCGACCAATTACAGATGCCCTCCCGCCGCTGGATGGTAGGGATTTAATCGTCATTGCAGGGATGATGATGCAGATAGGGTGAGATATGCCGATTATACACCCGCATCCAATTCCCCAAACGGGCGGTGATATAATCCCAACAAAGATGTTAAGACGCCGTTATCAACGCATATTGTGGTTCTTTGGCAGGGTTCTACTGCACCTGATCTGGTGGGATATCTTCCTGCCGTTCATCGGCTTGGGCAGATGGTCAGGCCGAAGCCGCGCCCGGCGGCTACAACGGATTGCTGCCCGCTTTCGGCGGTTGGCGATTGATCTGGGTGGTGTGATGATCAAGGTCGGGCAATGGCTATCCTCGCGATTGGACATTCTGCCGCCGGAAATCACCAGCGAACTTTCCGGCTTGCAGGATGAAGTGGCAGCCGAGCCGTTTGAGGCCATTCGCAACGTCATCGAAAGCGAATTTGAACGCCCGTTAGAAAGTCTGTTTGCATACTTTGAGCCAACACCCGTGGCGGCTGCCTCTATTGGACAGGTACACCGTGCCAGCCTCTTCTCCACGGATGGTGAAGAAACTCCCCTACCGGTGGTGGTCAAGGTTCAGCGTCCGAACATTGAAGCGATTGTGGAGGTGGATCTAAAAGCCCTGCGGGTGGTTGGCCGCTGGGTAGATTTATACCCGCCCGTGCGCCGACGTGCCAACGTCCCCGCCCTGCTGGAAGAATTCAGCCGCACCCTTTTGGAAGAAATTGACTACCTGCACGAAGCCAAAAATGCCGAAGTTTTTCATGCCAACTTTGCGGATGATCCGGAGATTCTCGTTCCACAGATATACTGGAATTACACCACCCGCCGCGTCCTGACACTGGAGGAAGTCGGCGGCATCAAGATCACCGACAAGGAAGCCATGCTCGCCGCCGGTATTGAGCCAACTGAGGTAGCCAGACGTTTATTCGATGCCTACCTCAAGCAGATATTGGACGATCATTTTTTTCACGCTGACCCGCACCCGGGCAATCTTTTTGTTCACCCCCTCCCGTCAAATGAAGAGGAAGAAACCCCCGGCTGGAAACTGGTCTTTGTGGATTTTGGCATGGCCGGTGAAGTCACGCCAACCATTCTGGCAGGCATTCGCGAGATGATTATTGCGGTTGGGCAGCGGGATGCCGATCGGGTAATCAAGGCTTATCAGATCATGGGTGTTTTACTGCCCGGCGCCGATCTGGAATTACTTCGTCAGGCAAATCAGCGCGCTTTTGAACGGTTTTGGGGCAAATCCACCAGTGAATTGGTTGCCCTCAGCACCAGCGAGGCTATGGCCTTCATCGCCGAGTTTCGCGAATTGATTTATGATGCTCCCTTCCAGCTCCCGGATAATCTGATCCTTCTGGGGCGCTGTCTGTCGATTTTGAGCGGCATCTGTACCGGGCTGGATGAAAACTTTAACGTATGGGTCAGCATTATCCCCTACGCCCAGCGGCTGATTGCCGAGGAGGGCGGGAGAGGATTGCGCGGTTGGGTGCTGGAAGCTGGCGACACCCTGCGCACGCTGGTCAACCTGCCGCGCCGCGCCGATACGCTGCTCACCCGTTTGGAGCAGGGGCGTTTGGAATTCCGCAGCCCGGAATTGAAACAGCAAATCAGCCGGGTTGAAAAAGCCTTGCGCCGGCTTACAGCCAGCCTGTTCTTTGCCGTTTTTTTGTTCAGCGCGGTGCAGTTGTACCTTGCTGATCAGACCATTCTGGCAGTCGGCTTCGTTGCCGCTGCGCTGCTCAGCCTGATTGTGCCTTTGTTCCTGCCTTAAATTTCTGAAATCAACCCTCTCGATTGGAGTGAATTCATGTCCAGTAAAAATCTTTACATCCCCGAAAGCGCTATGGTCATCGTTGCCCATCCGGATGACGTTGAATTTTCCTGTGCCGGGACACTGGCGCGTTGGGCACGCGCTGGATGCCGCATATCCTACGTACTCTGCACCAGCGGTGATGCCGGCATTGCCGAAGAAGGCATGACCCGCTCCCGTGCCGCCGAAATCCGCGAAGCGGAGCAAACTGCGGCCGCGCGGGTCATCGGCGCCAGCGAGGTCGTCTTCCTGCGTGAGCCTGACGGCCTACTCCAACCGACTCTCGAATTGCGCAAAAAACTGGTGCGCGAAATCCGCCGCTTTCGCCCGGAGGTCGTCATCTGCGGCGACCCAACTGTGGTCTTTGCCAACAGCACCTACATCAACCACCCCGACCACCGCGCGGCGGCCACCGCCGCGCTGGACGCCGTCTTTCCAGCTGCCGGTCAGCCCCAGGTGTTTGAAGAGCTGTCCGAAGAGGGACTGAAAGCCCACAAAGTCCGCAAAGTGTACATATCCACCTGGGATGGCGGCGATACCTTTGTCAACATCGAGGAGACCATTGACTTAAAAATCGAAGCCCTGAAACAGCACAAAAGCCAGATGGAAGGATGGGATCCGGCTGAGATGATTAAAACCTGGGCTGCCGAAAGCGGCAAAGGCAAAGAGATGGCCTACGCCGAATCGTTCCGCGTCATCACCCTGATGAGCGATGAAGACTGGCAGAAGTATTCAGCCAGCGGGCAGATTACCGCCCAAACATCTCCTGCAGCAGCGGATTGATTCGCTCCCAGTTGGGCAGCAGTACATTCGCCCCGCCGCTGGTGGTAAAGGGTGTGACCATTTCGCGGTCGAGGGTACGATTATCAATCCCCTCCGGGCCGGCGCGTAGCAAGGCCAACCCCAGCCGCGGCCACAGCCAGACGGGCAGGTTGGTGTCCACCGATTCCAGCGCAGCGGCAGTCACCGCCGGCAGGCGGGTCCACGAGGCCGGGTTAAGCATCTGACGGAAGGCGGCTTTGAAAAGCAGCTGCCCCTGCGCCATGCGGTAAAAATCATCCGTGCCGGTGCGGTTGCGGGCAAACGCCAGCGCTTGTTCGCCGTTGAGCGTGTGCCTGCCGGGCGGGTAACCGGCAGTCGGCTGATCCAGTTCAATGGTAATCCCACCCATCGCCTCGACGATGGGCTGTACACTGTCAAAGCGCAGGCGCACGTAATAGGGCACATCCAGCCCAAAGTTGACCCGGACGGTTTCCAGTGTAGCGCGCGGCCCGGAACCCGGCTGGTCAATTTCGGCAAAAAAGTGGGCCGTGTTGATGCGGTTTTCGCCAACTCCGGGAATGTTCACCCATAGATCGCGCGGAATGGAGAGCATTTTAATATCCGGCTGCAGCGGATTGATACTGAGCAGAATGTTGGTATCACTGCGTCCCATCGCGCTGCCATCCGGAGCGCGGTCAATTCCCAAAATCAAGATGTTGGTGCGTAACGGCGCGAAGAAGTACAACAACAAAACCGCCAGCAATCCCAAACCAGGCAGAGAAATCAGCCAGCAGCCTGCCCCCCAACGACGACGTTTTTTGGCAGGCCGTACAGGAATAGCCTGAAAATGTTCGTTCGGGTCAACCTCTCGCAGTGGAGCCAAAATCCGCAACGGTGTTTCCGGCAGATGTGCCGGTTGAAAAGGCGTTTGTTCGGTCATATTTCATTCACCTGTCCCCGAATTTTAACCCAAAAATGTGCGTTTTCAGCGCATAACCTTCTGCATTTAGGCCAGGCGCGTTCGTGATATACTCATCTTTAGGCATAAATCTATGGATCTCTTCAACCATGCCATGCAGGAAAGAATGAAAGATGAAGCGCCGCTGGCAGCCCGCATGCGCCCGCGCACGCTGGATGAATTTGTTGGGCAGGAACACATTATCGGGCCGGGCAAATTGCTGCGCCGCGCCATCGAAGCCGACCGGTTATTTTCCTCCATTATTTTCTTTGGCCCGCCGGGTACCGGCAAGACTACACTGGCACAAATCATTGCCAACTCTACTCAGGCGCATTTTGAAAGCATTTCAGCGGTTCTGGCAGGGGTAGCCGACCTGCGCCGCGTCATTCAGGAAGCCACCGAACGCCGCCGTTTGCAGCGCAAACGCACCATCCTGTTTGTTGATGAGGTTCACCGCTGGAACAAAGCCCAGCAGGATGCCCTGCTTCCGCATGTGGAAAGCGGCATGATCACCCTGATTGGCGCCACCACCGAAAACCCTTATTTTGATGTCATCCCGGCGCTGGTTTCACGTTCGCGTCTGTTTCAGCTGCTGCCGTTGACCGAAGAACACCTCAATCACATCCTTGATCAGGCATTGAGCGATCCACAGCGCGGTTACGGCGGTAAAAACATTCAACTGGATGAAGACGCCCGTCGTCATTTGATTCGTGTTTCCGGCGGTGATGCGCGCAACCTGTTAAATGCCATCGAGTTGGCTGTGGAAACCACTCCCCCGGATGAAAATGGAGTGATTCATATCACTTTGGAAGTAGCCCAGGAATCGATTCAAAAACGCGCCATCCTCTACGACCGCAACGGCGAT